>Ga0335072_10000689_pt1 | contig 61279 bp, 65 predicted proteins | sample Lox_Sample_21_FD_206725 | JGI IMG/M metagenome (GOLD analysis project Ga0335072, IMG submission 206725) | Soil microbial communities from Loxahatchee National Wildlife Refuge, Florida, United States - Lox_Sample_2.1 | ecosystem: Environmental > Terrestrial > Soil > Wetlands | place: USA...
CGTGGGCGCGGCCGTCGCCTTCCTCGCGTTCCTGTTCATGGCCGGGATCCTCTACCGGGTCGACCGCTACCGCGGCGCCACCGAGCGGAAGGTGGAGTTCTTTGAGTAGCGCCCCGTCGGACGCCGACCTGCGCGCCCTTCGGACGCGGGTGCTGAACCTGTACGACACGATCACCGTGCTGATGCTCGTCGGCATCGCGATCCTCGTGGTCTACGCGATCCGCCTCGGCCCGCTCACGAGCCCGGGGGCGACCCGGAGCTTCGGCTTCGCCGTGGCCCTCATGTTCCTGATGGCCGCGCTGATCGTCCACCTCGTCGACCGCACCTACCGGGTCTGGCCCCTCGGGCGCCGGTTCCGCCCGAGCGCGCCCGGACCCGTCACGGTGCACGCGCAGGCGCGGTTCGTGATCGTGGTCATCATCGTGGTGGCGGCCGGCGCCATCGCGTACGTACTAGGGGGACTTATCGCGTGAGCGCGGAGGGGAGCCCGTGACCGATCTCACCGTGCCCCTGGTGGAGATCGGGCTCGTCGCCGGGCTCGCGACGTTCCTCGTCTACCTGTTCTACTACCACGGGGCGTGGCTCGTCCCCACGATGAAAAAGTGGCTGTTCACGACCGATCACCAGCGGATCGGGATCATGTACATCGTGACCGGCATCGTGTTCTTCTTCATCGGCGGGATCTACGCGACGCTGATCCGCACCGACCTGGGGCTCGTCCAGGGGCTGGGCCTCGACCCGCAGACGACGCTCGGGATCACGCCGGACGTCTACTCGACGCTGTTCACCGAGCACGGGGTGCTCATGATCTTCATGTTCATCATCCCGACGCTCGCCGGCTTCGGGAACTACCTCGTCCCGTCGATGATCGGCTCGCGGGAGATGGCGCTCCCGCGGATCAACGCGATCGCCTTCTGGCTGATCCCGCCCGCCGGCGTGATCCTGATCCTCTCGAACGCGTACGCCGGCTGGACCGGCTACGTACCGCTCTCGCTCGAGTCGTTCGGCCCGAACCCGTACGGCGTCGACCTGTGGATCCTCGGCCTCCACATCCTCACGATCTCCTCGATGCTCGGCGCGATCAACTTCCTCGTCACGATCCTGAAGCACCGCGCCCCGGGCGTGCACTACTGGAACATGCCGCTGTTCGTCTGGGCGACCCTCATCAACTCGGTGCTCCTCATCTTCGCGCTCCCGTCCCTCTCGATCGGGCTCACGTTCATCCTCTCCGACCGGAACTTCGGCACGCACATCCTCGCGTCCGTGAACGGGACGCCGCTCGGCGGCGCGCTGCTCTACCAGAACATCTTCTGGTTCTTCGCGCACCCCGAGGTGTACATCATGGTGCTCCCGGCGTTCGGGATCATCTCGACCGTACTGCCGAAGCTCGCGCGCAAGGACATCTTCGGCTACGGGGCGATGGCGGTCTCGCTCGGCGCCTTCGCCGTGCTGTCGTTCGCCGTCTGGGAGCACCACATGTTCGTCACGGGGATCGCGACGAACGTCCGCTTCGTCTTCATGCTCGCGACGATGGCGATCGCCGTCCCGTCGGCGGTGAAGACGTTCAACTGGGTCGCGACGCTCTGGGGCGGACGCATCTGGATGGCGGTCCCGATGTGGTTCTGCGTCGCCTTCATCACCGGGTTCGTCATCGGGGGCCTCTCCGGGCTCATGCTCGCGTCGATCCCCGTCGACTACCTCTACCACGGGACGTACTTCGTGGTCGCCCACTTCCACTACATCCTCCTGGGCGGGACGCTGATGGCGATCTTCGCCGGGATCTACTTCTATTTCCCGATCATCACCCGCCGCTGGTACAACCAGAAGCTCGGGCAGATGCACTTCCTGCTGACGTACGTCGGCGTGAACCTGCTCCTCTTCCCGATGTTCATCCTCGGCGCCGAGGGGATGCCCCGCCGCGTCTACACGTACCTCTGGGCCGGGAACTTCCAGGCGCTCAACTTCCTCTCCACGATGGGCGCCTACATCCTGGGGATCGGACAGCTCGTCTTCGCCTACAACATGGTCTACAGCTACTACGCGGGCGAGCCGGTGACCACGGCCGACCCGTGGGGCGAGGAGCTCGCGGTCCGCATGACCGGACCGGTCGCGAAGCCGCTCCCCTCGCCGGCCCGGGCGCCGGGACCCGTGCCGTCCGCCGCCCCGACGGAGGGACCGTAGGGCCGTGACGTCGCGGGGGCACGACCTGTTCCGGGTCGCGGCGATCTTCGCGGTCGTCCTCTGCTACTCGACGATCCTGCTCGGAGGGAACGTGATGGCGAGCGGCGACGGCCTCGCGTGCCCGCACTGGCCGACCTGCTACAACAACGGCAACCTCCTGCCGGCGTTCGTGGGCGGCGCCGCCGTCGAGTGGAGCCACCGGGTCTCCGCGTTCTTCCTCTCGGTGTCGGTGCTCACGCTCGCCCTGCTCGGCGTCGCCTACGAGCGCTCCCGCCGGATCCTGCTGAAGCTCGCGCTCGGCAGCCTGGGGCTCGTCGTCACCGAGGCGCTCCTCGGCGGCCTCGTCGTGGAGAGCAACCTCTACGGCACCTTCATCCTCGTCCACCTGGGCGTCGCGACCGCGCTGTTCGGGCTCCTCGTCCTCCTGGCGCTGCTCTCCAACCTGAAGGAGATGCCGCGCCGATGGATCGACTGGGCCCGACGCGCCGCGGAGGAACGGCCCGAGACGGACCGCGCCGGACCGGCGCGCGCCCCGACCCCGGCCGAACGGGCCCCCGCGACCGGTCGCCCCCGGGAAGGCTAAGCCCGCCCCGCCGGTGCCGGCTCCCCCGATGACGGCCCCTCCCGCGTCCGTGCCCGCCCTCCCCGCGCCGGCCCCGGGGCGCGCGCTCCGGGACTGGGTGTCGCTCGCGAAGCCGGGGATCACCGCCCTCATCGTGACGGTCGCGGTCGGCGGGTTCCTGCTCGCCGACCCGCGGTCGATCGACGCGACCCGCCTCCTCCTCCTCGTCGCGACCGGAGCGGCGGCCTCCGCCGGCGCGGCGATGCTGAACCACTACCTCGACCGGGACCTCGATGCCCGGATGAAGCGGACGCGCGGGCGGCCCCTCCCCGGCGCCCGCATCGACCCGAGCACGTCGGTCGCGGCGGTCGGCCTCGCGCTCCTCGCCGCCGGGATCGGCGCCGCCACGCTGCTGCTGAACCCGCTCACCGGGTTCTCGATCTTCCTCGGCGGGCTCACCTACGTCGTCGTCTACACGGCCTGGCTGAAGCGGCGGTCGAGCTGGAACATCGTGATCGGCGGGTTCGCGGGGAGCGCCCCCGCGCTCGCCGGCAGCGCCGCGGCGGCCGGCGACTGGACGGCCGGCGCGATCGCCCTCGCCGTCCTCGTCTTCCTCTGGACCCCGCCGCACTTCTGGAGCCTCGCGCTGCTGCTGAAGGACGACTACCAGCGCGCCGGCCTCCCGATGCTCCCCGACATGCGGAACGTCGGGTTCTCCGGGAAGGTCGTGGTCGTCTCGGCGGCGCTGCTCGTGCCTGCGGCGCTGGGCGTCGGGCTCACCGGGGCGATCGCGTGGCCGGTGCTGGTGGCCCTGCTCGCGCTCGGCGTCGGGTTCGTCGCGGTCACGCTGCCCCTCTGGCGGACCGTCACGCCCGCGACGGCGCGGCGGGGCTTCGTGTACTCCGGACCGTACCTCCTCGGCGTGGTGCTCGCGATCCTCGCGAACGTGCCGCTGCTCCGCCTCGGGTTCGCGGGCGGCCTCTAGGGCGCCGGGGCGCGTGCGTCAGCGCAAGCTTATCTCGCTGCGCCCGCTTGGTTCCTCCCGATGCCGAACTCCGACCGGGTCGGAGCCGTCTCCGACCGCCAGCGGGACGCGGAGAACGTCCTCAAGAAACTGGGCTACGCGCGCGTGGCCGGCCGCCGCAGCGCGCCCCGGCCCGAGCCGAGCTTCTGGGTCCAGGAGGCGGGCGTGCCCCGCCGGACGTTCCCGGTCTTCGTGCCGCCGTCGGCGAGCGAACCGGTCCCCGAGGGGATCGAGGAGTGGGCCCGCGGGGCGGCGTCGCCGCCCCGGGCGATCTTCGTCGTGCCGAACGACGCCGCCGCCGAGGAGGCGTGGGCCCGCCTCGGCCGGCACCCGGGGGCCGCGATCGACCGGGAGGTGTCGATCCTGGTGGTGCCCGAGGGCGCCCCGACCCGGGAGCCGCCGCACTTCCACCTTCGGCTCGCCGATCCGCGCGAGATCCTCACGCTCGCGACGGGGATCGTCGTCGGCCTGTTCCGCCGCGCCCAGGCCGCCGAGGGGTCGACCCAGATCGACTTCGAGGAGCTCCTGCAGACGCTCCAGCAGCGCTTCCGGATCGACGTGCCGCGCTCGCTGCGCGTGCGCACGGACGAGGAGGCGCTGTTCATCCTCTACCAGCTCGCCCAGCGGGACGCCTACGCGCCCGGGGACCCCGGCGCCAACCTCCACCTGCTCGTGCTGAAGCCGACCGGCCCGTCGGCCCGGCTGCCGTGGTTCGCGGCGTAGCGCCGCACCAACGCAGCCGTTAAGAATCCCGGCCCCGCTCTCCGGCCCGATGGCCGAGCCCGAGGCGCCGTACGAGTCCCCGTACACGCGCTACCCCGGCGGCTCGATGCCGCCCGCCGCGACGACGCCCGCCGAGGGGCAGTCGGAGCTCTGGGGGTTCTTCTGGCTCACGCTCGCCAACACCGCGATCATCGCCGCGGCGGGGATCGCGACCTGGTGGTTCGTCCACTAGGCGCGCGGCCGGGCAAACCTATATCTCTCGGAGCCGGGTCGCGCCGCCGCCGGCGCGGCGTGGGGCCGTGGGGTAGCTTGGACCATCCTTCTTGCTTGGGGTGCAAGAGACTCCGATTCAAATTCGGACGGCCCCATCGGCCGCGCCCGCTCATGTAGCGGGACTCCTCTGCCGCGGCGATGGGTCGACGGTTCGTGGACCAGCGTCGGCGCGACCCGTACTACCGGGCCGCCCGGGCGGAGGGGCTGCGCTCCCGCGCGGCGTTCAAGCTCGCGTACCTCGACGACCGGTTCCACTTCCTGCCCCCCGGCGGCCGGGTCCTCGACCTCGGCGCCGCCCCCGGCGGCTTCTCGATCGTCCTCGCGGAGCGGCTCGGTCCCGGCGGCGAGGTGGTCGCCGTGGACGTGCGGCCGATCGACCCCTGGCCCGGGGTCCGGGTCGTCCGCGGCCGGGTCGGCGACCCGCGCCTCGGGGAGCGGATCGGGACGGGGCCGTTCGACGCGGTCGTCTCCGACCTGTCGCCGCGGATCAGCGGGGCGTACGCGACCGACCACGCCCGCAGCGTGGGGGCCGTCCGCGACGCCTGGCGGCTCGCCCGGGGCCGCCTGGCCCGGGGCGGCGCGTTCGTCGCGAAGGCGTTCGACGGCGACCTCATCGCCGAGCTTTTGGCGGAGCTCGCCCCGGCGTTCCGACGGGTCACGCGCACGAAGCCGCCGGCGTCGCGCGGGGCGTCGTCCGAGCTCTACGTGGTCGCGCTCGGCTACCGTCCGGGGCCGGCGCCCCCGTCCGATATATAGTAACGGGGTTTTGCCCCCCTCCTTCCGTTTTGAGGCTTGGTTACTCGTGATCCGTTTCGGACCGGCGGGAATCCCCCTCTCGTGCAAAGGCCGGACCCTGCGCGACGGCATCGCCGACGTGCACCACCTCGGCCTCACGGCGATGGAGGTGCAGTTCATCAAGGTCAATCCGCTCACGCGGCTGGCCCTCGACGAGGAGATCGGCAAGCTGCCGCGCGACCTCGTGGGGCAGCTCGTCGTGAGCGCGGGGAGCGCCGACCATCAGGGCGGCGTCCCGACCCTCGCCGCCCTCGCGGCGCCGCTCAAGCGGAAGGACTCGATCACCACCCTGACCTGGAGCCTCGCCAAGGACGGGGCCGACCTCGACCAGACGCGGGCGCTCGCCCGGGCCCTCGACACGGACCTCACGCTGCACGCGCCCTACTACGTCGACTTCTTCGGGTCCGCCGACGCCCGCGAGCAGTCGACCCGGCAGATCCAGTGGGCGGGCGTGCTCGCCCAGGGCCTCGGCGCGCGGCTCGCCGTGACCCACCTCGGGTTCTACGGAGGCGGGGACCGCGGCGACTCGATCCAGCAGCTCACCGACATCGTGCGCGACCTCTCGGACTGGTTCCAGAAGTTCACGAAGGGCGCGGTCCGCCTCGCCATCGAACCGAGCGGGCACCCGGACGTCTTCGGCTCCCGCGAGGAGGTCCTCGAGCTCGTGCGGAAGGTGAAGGGGACCGTGCCCGTCCTCAACCTCCCGCACCTCGCGGCCCGCGAGCGGACGTCGTTCGAGGACCCGGAGCAGCTCGCGCCCGTCGTGAAGGAGTTCGTGGCCGCGACGAGCGGGCCGCTCTACCTCAACTTCTCCGGAGTCGAGTTCTACGGCCCGGGCGAGTTCCGCCTCACGCCGATCAAGCGCGGCCTCGTGCGGTTCGACCCGCTGGCGGAGATCCTCTCCGAGCGGGACTACGACGCGACCGTGATCTCGAGCTCCCCGCTCCTCGAGCACGACGCGATGTACATGAAGCTCCTCTACGAACGCGCGCTCACGCGCCGGTGGGCGAAGGCGCATCAGCCTCCGCCGCCGAAGGCCCCCCCGAAGCCCATCGTCGTGGCCCGTCCCCCGCCGCGGAGCGCCCGCCCCGCCGCGGCGCGACGGCCTCCCCCGCGACGGGCCCGGCCGGCCCGGGGACGTCGGTCCGCCCGACCGGAGGTGCGCCGTGCCCGGCCCCGCCGACGATAACGGTTCGACGTTCGTGCTGGCGCAGCGGTACATCGCGGCGCGGGTGACCGCCGCCCTCGACCGGCTCGACCCGCGGGCGATCCATCGCGCGGTCGAGATGCTCGCGCAGGCGCCGCAGATCTTCGTCTACGGCGCGGGGCGCAGCGGCATCATCGGCCGCGCCTTCGCCATGCGGCTCGTCCAGATCGGTCTGCGCGCCTACGTCATCGGCGAGAGCGTCACGCCGATCGTCCACCGCGGCGACGCGGTGTTCATCCTCTCGGGGCAGGGCGAGAGCTACTCGTCGATGCAGACGGCGAACATCGTCCGGCGCGAGGGCGCCGAGCTGATCGTCGCCACGGCGCGGGCGTCGTCGAAGCTCGCCCACACCGCGACCCATCTGCTCTCCCTCGACTTCGAGGAGGACGCCGACCGCCCCCGGTTCGCCCCGCTGGGCACGCTCTTCGAGTCCGCGAGCCTCCGCCTCACCGACGCGCTCATCGCGGAACTTCTGCGCGCGCGCGGGGAGACGGAGGCGTCGATGCGCCGCCGGCACGCGATCATGGTCTAACGTCGCCGCGTGCGATGACGAAACCTTAAGCGGCCGCCGAACTCATCGGCCCCCGTGCCGAAACGCGCGGAGCCGGCCGCCCAGACCCTGATCCCGGTCCCGACCCGGTTCTTCGTCACGAGCGGCAAGGGGATCAACAAGACGAGCGAGCTCAACGCCTTCGACCTCGCGCTGCTCGAGGGCGGGATCGGCGAGCAGAACCTCGTCAGCGTCTCCTCGGTGCTGCCGGTGGGGATCCGCCAGGTGGACCGGACCGCGATCGCCCGCGGCGCGATCACGCACGCGGTCCTCTCCCGCTACTCCGGCGGCGAGGGCGAGGTGATCAGCGCGGGGATCGCCTACGGGTTCCGGACGGACGGCCAGGGCGGCTACGTCGCCGAGGGGCATCTCCACGGCACGCAGAAGTCGCTCAAGGAGTTCCTCAAGTGGCGGATGGAGGAGATCGCGCACTTCCGCGGCGTCGAGCTCCGGCGCATCCACTATCGGACGGAGGAGCTCTCGATCCCGATGGACCACTACGGCGTCTGCATCGCCGCGTGCGTCTTCCTGCCGTAGCGCGCTACAGGAGCTTCCGGAACAGGAGCTTGTCCTCGAGGCTCCCGTCGATCGCGAGCTTGCGCGTCACGAGGGCCTTCATCGGCCCGATCTCCTTCCGCACGAGGCCGTGGAACGTCGCGACGTCGGTGGTGATCGTGAGGTCCGCCCGGCGCGCCGACGCGGTGCGCAGGTTCGCGAGGCGCCCGCCGGTCAGGTCGACCGCGTAGGTCCCCTCGTCCTTGAGCCGGATCTCGATCGTGCGCTCGAGCCCGGCGAGCTCCTCCCGGACCGCCGGCGTGCGGTCCGCGTGCCGGTTGAACCGGTCGACGAGCGCGGCGAGCGTTTCCTCGACGGTCATGGGCCGAACTCGTCCAGGGTGCGAGCCGGCCGGCGCCGCTTAACCCTTTTCACGGGGGCCCACGACTCGCGCAGCCACGCCGGGCACGGACCTCCGGCCAGCACCGTGCGATCGACGAACGCCCGCGTGACGGGGTCCGACGGGTAGCCCGAGCCGACCCCGGCGCCGAGCCGGGCGCGCAGCCGGTCGAGGGCGCGGTCGCGGCGCACCTTCGCCACGATCGACGCCGCGCCGACGACGGGCTCCGTCACGTCGGCCCGGTGGCGGGCGATGACGCGCACCCCGGGACCGAGGAGCGCGGCGAGGCGACGGCCGAACCGCTCCGCGTTGGGGTCGCAGGCGTCGACGACCGCTACGTCCGGGCGCACCTCGGCCGCGATCTCGGCGAACGCTCGGAGCTCGAGCTCGTTGAGCCGGCCGCGGGCGACCCACGCATCGATCCGCCGGGGGAGGAGCGTGACGGAGTGCCTCGTCCCGATCCCGTCGAGCGCGGCGTAGACCGACTCCCGTCGGGCCCGGGAGAGCAGCTTCGAGTCGCGCACGCCGCGCGCCCGCAGGCCGGCGGCGGCGCCCTCGTCCACGCAGAACCCCCCGACCACGAGGGGGCCGATGACGCTCCCGCGCCCGGCTTCGTCGAGCCCGAGCACGCGGGGTCCCGCCATGCGGAGGCGGAGCGGCGCCAAGGCATTAAGCCGGAGGCGGTCCCCGGGGCATGACGCTCGACGGCCTCTCGGTGCCGATCCCGACCCTCTTCTCCGACACCGGGGAGCTCGACCTCCCGCGCAACACGCGCTTCGCCCGCGATCTCGCGGACGCGAAGGTCGACCACCTGTTCGTCCTCGGGTCCCTGGGCGAGTTTCCCCTCCTCACCGACGACGAGCGCACGAAGCTGGTCGAGCTGATCGCGGAGAGCGCGGCCGGCCGGACGGACGTCTGGGTGGGGTGCGGGGCCCCGGCGACCGCCCGCGCCGTCGCCTACGCCGAGGCGGCCGAGTCCGCCGGAGCGGCCGTCATCGTCGCCGTCCCGCCGTACTACCTCCATCCCACCCCCGCCGCGATCGACCGGTACTACCGGGCCATCCACGCGACCCTCTCGGTGCCCCTGTTCGCCTACAACATCCCCTCCCTCGTCGGCTACGCGCTGCTCCCCGAGCGGATCCACGCCCTCGCGCGGGACGGCGTCCTCGCGGGGGTCAAGGACACGTCGGGCTCCCTCACCTCGGTCGAGGCGTTCCTGCGCGACGCGCCGCCCGGCTTCGCGGTCATGCCCGGGGACGACGCCCTCGCGGCGGCGGCGATCGCGCGCGGGGCGACGGGCGCGGTGATGGGGCTCGCGAACCTCGTTCCGAAGCTGTGCGTCGAGCTCGTCCGCGCGGCCCGGGCCGGGGAGTCGGCGCGGGCCGAGGAGCTCCAATCGCTCGTCACGGCGCTCGGGGAGGTGACCCGGGCCGGCCCGTTCCCGGCCGTCGACAAGTTCCTCGCCGCCCGGCTCCGCGGGGCCTCCGTCGGGTACCGGGCGCCGTACGATCCGCTGAGCCCGGAGGAGGAGGCCGCGGTCCTCGCGCGCCTCGCGCCCCTCGAAGCCCGCCTCGCGCCGTACCTCGGACGGTGACCGTGCGGGCGGTGGTGGTCCATCCCCCGACCCCGGGGGTCGCGCTCGCCGACGTGCCGGCCCCGGTCCGGGGTCCGGGCGAGCTCAAGGTCCGGGTCCTCGAGTGCGGGATCTGCGGGACCGACCACGACATCGTGGACGGCAAGTACGGCAGCGCCCCGGCCGGGGCGTCGTACCTGATCCTGGGCCACGAGAACCTCGGCGAGGTCGTCGAGACGGACCCCGCGGTCCCGGGGTTCGCGGCGGGCGACCTCGTGGTCGCGACCGTGCGGCGCGGCTGCGGCCGATGCCGCTTCTGCTTCGCGAACCGCTCCGACTTCTGCGAGACCGGCGGGTTCACGGAGCGCGGGATCGGGGGGGCGCACGGCTACATGGCCGAGGAGTACACCGAGATTCCCCAGTACCTGGTCCGGGTCGATCCCCGGCTGCGGTCCGTGGCGGTCCTCCTCGAGCCGCTCACGGTCGTCGAGAAGGCGATCTTCCAGGGCCAGCGCATCCTCGACCGGAAGGAGCCGACGCCCGGCTTCCCGCCGACCGAGCCGCCGACCGCCCTGGTCGCCGGGACCGGGGCCGTGGGGATGCTCGCCGCCTTCGTCCTCCGGGTCCGCGGCTACCGCGTCGTCGCGATCGACCGGCACGGCGAGAGCACGCCCGCCGCCCAGCTCCTGGCGCGCCTCGGCGCCGCGCACGTGAACACGGCCGAAGGGCTCGCCGGACTCGCCGGGCGGGCGTTCGACATGATCGTGGAGGCGACCGGCTCGGTCGCGCTCGACTTCGGCCTCGTCGACCTTCTGGGCCCCAACGGCGCGCTGGTCCTCACCGGCATCCCCGATCCCGGAGCCCCGCCGATCCCGATCGCGGCCGGCGGCCTGCTCCGGAACGTGGTGCTCGGCAATCGGGCGATCGTCGGGTCCGTGAACGCGAACCGCACCTACTTCGAAGCGGGGCTGCGGGACATGATCGTGTTCGAGGAGAAGTGGCCCGGCGCGCTGGCCGGGCTCATCTCCCGACGCCGGCCGATGGCGGAGGTCGCCGACGCGCTCGGGCCGCACGTGGGCGGCACGATCAAGACGGTCCTCACCGTGCGCGACGGCGGCGCCGCGGCGCCCGCCGCCGGATAAATCTCATATAGGCCACCCCGCTCGGCCGCCCCTCGGAGCCACGGATGGGGATCTGGCAGGGCCGCTCGCGACGCAAGCGCACCGGGGGCCGGCTCCGCCCGATCCGCAAGAAGCGTCGCTTCGAGATCGGACGCGAGCTGCAGACCGCCACGATCGGCCCCGGTACGGTGAAGAAGTACCGGGTGCGCGGCGCGAACCGCAAGCTCCGCGTGCTCACCACGCAGACGATCAACGTCTTCGACCCCGCGACCAAGAAGATGCGCTCCGCGAAGGTCATCACCGTGCGGGAGAACCCGGCGAACCCCAACTACGTCCAGCGGAACATCATCACCAAGGGCGCGATCCTCGAGACGGATCTCGGCCTGGTCCGGGTCCGCTCCCGTCCCGGCCAGGACGGCATCCTGAACGGCGTGCGCCTCGACTCCTCGGCCCCCGCGTCCGGCTGAGCGCGGGGGGGAACGGGCGGCGGGCGATGCCCGACCACTTCTTCGTCTACCCCACGTACCTGGGGCAGGGACGCTCCCGCCGCGACGGGCGGCGGCTGCCCGCCGATCGCGCGCTCGTCGACGTGACCGCGGACGAGATCGCGGGCGCCGCGAAGCGCCTCGGCTTCAAGGCCGAGATCGAGGCGGCGAAGCAGTACCCGCGGGAGCCGCACCTGTTCGCCGGCCGCGTGAAGGTGGCGAAGAAGCCGGGGACCTCGAAGACGGCGTTCCTGCGCGCCGTTGCCGGCGAACTCGCCCGCGAGCGCGCGCGGGCCGGGAAGAAGTAGGCGATGGACGAGCCCGGCACGATCTACGTCACAGGGACCGCGGGCGCCGGCAAGACCACGTTCGTGCGGGCGTTCGGCGACTGGATGCGCCAGGCGGGCTTCGAGGCGACGATCGTCAACCTCGACCCCGGCAACGAGGCGGCCGGTTACGAGCCGGACGTCGACATCCGGGAGTGGGTCCGGCTCGCCGACGTGCAGGACGAGTTCGGGCTCGGCCCGAACGGGGCCCAGGTCGCGGCGGCGGACATGATCGCGCTCAAGGTCTTCGACGTGAAGCAGGCGATCCAGGAGCTGAAGGGCGACTACGTCCTCATCGACACCCCGGGCCAGATCGAGCTGTTCGCGTTCCGCGAGGCGTCGCGCGCGATCGTCGACGCGCTCAGCGGCGACCGTTCGATGGTGGCGTTCCTGTTCGACCCGGCGCTCGCCCGGACCCCGTCCGGGTTCGTCGCGCTCCTGTTGCTCAGCGGGACGGTCGAGTTCCGGTTCCGGCTCCCGATGGCGAACCTCCTCGCGAAGTCGGACGTCCTCACCCCGGAGCAGCTCCACGAGATCGCGGGCTGGTCCGACGACCCGGGCCAGCTGTACGAGGCGGTCACGCGCGACCAGCCGACCCCCGAGGTGCAGCTGTCGACCGAGCTGTTCCGGGCCCTCGAGCGCGTCGGACCGCTCACCGGGCTCGTGCCGACCTCCGCGAAGGACGGGACCGGCCTCGAGGCGTTCTACCACGCCTGCCAGAACGTCTTCGCGGGCGGCGAGGACGTGGAGCCGTCGCACGCGCCGTCCGGCGAGTGACCGCCTAGCCTTCCGTGAAGAAGAGGCCCATGCCCGCGGAGGCGGCCTCCTCCTCGTCCTTGAACCGTCGGTACAGCGCCTCGGCGTCGGACGACGGCAGCCGGGCCCCGACCTGGGCCAGCAGCTCCTCGGCGTGCCGCACGGCCTCCGGCGAGCCCTCGATCAGCACGTAGACCGCGTCCCCCGGGCCGCCCATCGCGGCCGCGTCCCGCACCTTCTGGCTCTGGCGCGAGACCTGGTCGTCCCGCAGCACGCCGTCGAGCTCGGCGCGCTTCGCGGAGAGCACGGTGAAGATCGTCCACGCCATCGCCTTCGGCGACCCGACTCCCCTATTTGGGGTTGTGCGGGGGCGAAGGCAGAAGAGCGCCGCCCGGCTGGTCGGTTCCGTGTTCGCCCGCACGAACGAGAGCCCCGTGCTGCTGCTCGGGGCGGCGCACGTGGTCGACCTCTCCGGGCCGATCCGGCGGGTCCTCGCGGAGCGCGAGCTCGACGGCGTCGCCGTCGAGCTCGATGCGGACCGGGCCGGCGCCGTCCTCGGTCCGCCGGGCGCCCCGCCGCGCCCCGGCGACGCGCCGCTGTTCGCCCGGCTCTGGTCCCGGCTGCAGCGGCGCCTCGGCGAGGACCTCGGAGGCGGGCCCCCGGGCGCCGAGATGAAGGTCGCGGCCGCCGTGGCGCGGGAGCGCTCGCTGCCGCTCTTCCTGATCGACGACCCGATCCGGGGGACCCTCGTGAGCCTCGTCCGGTCGCTGCCGTTCCGGGAGCGCGTCGTGCTCGTCGGCAGCGCGGTGATCGGCCTGTTCGTCCCGTCCCGCCTCGTCGCGCGCGAGGTCGACCGGTACGCGGCCGAGCCGGCGGCGTACACCGAGGAGCTGCGGCGCGCGAGCCCGACCCTGGCCCGCGTGCTCCTCGACGACCGGAACGAGCACATGGCCGACCGGCTCGCGCGGCTGCGCGGCGACGGCTTCGGACGGCTCGCCGTCGTCTGCGGCGACGCCCACCTTCCCGGGCTCGCGGGGGCGCTGCGCCGCCGGGGGATCCCGGTCGAGACGATCCCGTTCGCGACGCTGCGGGGCCCTACAGGCTCGCCGGCGTCCGCGTAGCCTCGTCGACGGCCCGCACGACCGCGTCGGCGAGGACCGACAGCTCGGGGGTGCGGACCTCCTCGATCGCGCCGGCGTCCCCCTGCTCCGAGACCACCGGCAGCACGGGCAGCCGGCCGAGCATCGGGATGCCGTACTCTTCCGCGATCTTCGGCACCCGGCTCGGTCCGAACAGCGGGATGACCTGGCCGCAGTGGGGGCACGTCAGGTACGCCATGTTCTCGACCACGCCGAGGAGCGGCACGTGGAGGTCGCGGGCCATGTTCATCGCCTTCTTGACGATCAGGCCGGCCAGGTCCTGGGGGGTCAGCACGAAGATCATCCCGTCGATCGGGATCGTCTGGAACACGGTGAGCGGCACATCGCTCGTCCCGGGCGGCATGTCGAGGAGCAGGTAGTCGAGGGTCCCCCAGTTGACGCCCCCGAAGAACTGGGTGATGAGGCGGGTCACGAGCGGGCCGCGCCAGATCACCGGCGTCTGCTCGTCCTCGACCATGAACTGCGAGGAGACCACGGCGATGCCGCTGCGCGAATGGGACGGCTCGATCCCCTCGCCCCGGTCCGTGAGCGGACCGTGCAGTCCGAACAGCTTCGGCACGGACGGTCCCGTGACGTCCGCGTCGAGGATCCCGACGGCGAGCCCGCGCCGCTGGAGCTCGGCCGCGATCAACGACGTGACCGACGACTTGCCCACGCCCCCCTTGCCGCTGCCGACCGCGACCACGTGGCGGACGCGTCCCTTGTCGAGCCGCTGCAGCACGCCGCGGGCCGCCGGGCGGGGCGCGGCCCCCGGGGGCGTCGAGGTCGGTCGGCCGCCGCCCGGACTCCCTTCGGCGGTCATGCGGGCTTCTACGGGGCGGGTCGCTATATAACGGGGGCCGGTCGGCGGGTCGGGGCGCGGGTCCGGCGATGGGGGCGGCACGGCGCGGGACCCTCGACGAACTGTTCGCCCCTCGCTCGGTCGCGGTCGTCGGGGCCTCGAACCGGCCCGGCACCGTCGGCGAGAGCCTGTTCCGGAACGTGATCCGCGCCGGCTTCCGCGGGGTCGCCTACCCCGTGAACCCCCGGTGGCCGAGCGTGTCGGGCGTCCGGTGCTACCCGGACGTGCGCCGCCTCCCCGAGGTGCCCGAGCTCGCCGTCGTGATCGTCCCGGCGGCCGAGGTCCCGGCGATCGTGGAGGAGCTCGGGCGCGCCGGCACGCGGGGCGCCGTCGTGATCTCGTCCGGCTTCGGGGAGGTCGGCGGCGACGGCGTGCGCCTCGAGCGCGAGCTCGTCGCCGTCGCGCGCCGCCACCGGGTCGCCCTCGTGGGGCCGAACTGCTTCGGCCTCCTGAACACCGACCCCGCGGTGAGCCTCAACGCGACGTTCAGCGAGTCGCTGCCGCCGCGCGGGAACATCGCCTTCGTCTCGCAGAGCGGGGCGCTGTGCGCGGGCATCCTGCAGTACGGCATCGCCGAGCGGATCGGCTTCTCGAGGTTCGTCTCGGTCGGGAACCGCGCCGGGATCGACGAGAACGACCTCCTCCGGTCGCTCGCCGACGACCCCGCGACGAAGGTGATCCTGCTCTACGTGGAGAGCCTCGCGAACGGGCGGGGGTTCCTCGACGCCGCGCGGGCGGTGACGGCGACGAAGCCCGTGCTCGTGATCAAGAGCGGCCGCACTCCGGCCGGCGAGCGGGCGGCGCGCAGCCACACGGGCTCGCTGGCGCAGTCGAGCCGCGACCAGCTGTTCGACGCCCTCTTCGCCCAGTCGGGCGTGCTGCGGGCCGACTCGATCGGGGAGCTGTTCCGGGCGGCGAAGATCTTCGCCTCCGGGCTCGCGCTGCGCGGCCCCCGGCTCCTGATCCTCACGAACTCGGGCGGTCCGGGGATCGTGGCGGCCGACGCGGCGTCCCGGCAGGGGCTGACCCTCGCGACGCTGCCGGACGAGCTCAAGGCGCGGCTCCGGCCCCAGCTGTCGCCGTCGTCGTCGATCGCGAACCCGCTCGACATGACCGCGGACGCCGGGCCGGCCCAGTACCGCTCCGCGCTCCGGCTCGCGCTCCCGGCCCGGGAGGTCGACGGCGCCCTCGTGATCGCCACCCCGACGGGAACGCTGACCGCCGAGGCCGCGGAGACGGCGATCCTCGAGGCCCGTCGGAGCTCGCGCAAGGCGATCGCGGCCTGTCTGTTCGGGCTGACCGACCTGTCGAAGTCGGTCGGCGACCTCGAGGACCACGGGGTCCCGACCTTCACGTTCCCCGAGGAGGCGATCGAGGGGTTGGGGCAGATCGCCCGGTACCACGCCTGGCGCGCGGGCCCGAAGGCGCGGCCGCGTCGCTTCGCGGTCGACCGAGCTCGCGTCCGGGCCGCGATCGCCCGCGCCCGACGCGCGGGCGCGACGGTCCTGCCGGAGTATGCCGCGCGCGAGCTGCTCGAAGCGTACGGGATCCGCTTTCCCCGGGTCGCCCGGGTGACCTCAACGGCGGAGGCGGAAACGGCGGCGCGGGCGATCGGCTACCCGGTCGTGCTCAAGGTCGCCTCCCCGGACATCTCGCACAAGACGGACGTCGGCGGGGTCGCGGTGGGGATCGGGAGCGCGGACGCCCTCGAGAGCGCGTGGGACCGCATGGGCGCGGCCCTCCGGGAGAAAGCGCCGTCGGCCCGCATCGCAGGCTTCGAGATCGAGGCCGAGGTCGCCGGCGGCAAGGAGGTGCTGATCGGCGTCCAGCAGGACCCGGGGTTCGGCGCCGTCGTCGCGTTCGGACTCGGGGGCGTGTATGTGGAGACGCTGCGGGACGTCACCTTCCGGCTCGCGCCCCTCTCCGCCGCGGACGCCCGGGCGATGATCCGCTCGGTGCGGGCGTTCCCGCTCCTCGAAGGGGTCCGGGGCGAGGCGCCCAGCGACCTCGACGCGCTGGCGGAGGTGATCCAGCGGGTCGGGCAGCTCGCGACCGAGCTCCCGGCGCTCGCGGAGATGGACATCAACCCGCTGATCGTGAGGGCCCAGGGGCAGGGGGCGGTCGCCGTCGACGCCCGGATCGTCCTCGATCCGTCTTCCAGATCGGAACGGTCGCCTTCAGGGCGTCGATCAGGTACTGGGTCGCCGCGAACGCCGGAGCGCGGTGCGGGGTCGCGACGCCGACGATGACCGCGACGCCCCCGACGGGGACCCGGCCGACCCGGTGCCAGAGCACTACCCGACGCGCCCCGAACCGACGGCGCGCCTCCCGCTCGAGGGCGCGCAGCCGGTCGAGCGCCAGCGCCGGGTCGGCCTCGTAGTCGAGCGCGACCACGGGCCCGGATTCCGTCCGGTCGGGGCGCACGCGACCGGCGAAGACGACGACGCCGCCAAGGCGGTCCCCGTCGAGCTCCCGCAGGGCGCGGGCCATCGAGAGCGGCCGCGCGGAGAGCGCGACGGACACGCTAGCCGCCCCCGTACGGCGGATGCACCGCGAACTCGTCCCCGGGGCGGAGGCGCGCCCCGAGGGAGCGGAGGTACGCCCCGTTGCGCACGAACCGGCTCACCCGGAGCGTCGGCGCGAGCGCGGGGTACGCCGCCCCGATCTCGGCGATCAGCCGGCGGGCCGGCACCCCCGACGGCGGGCACGGCCACGCCACCGAGGCGGCGCCGGACTGCTGCCGCGCCGGACCGAAGAACCGCACGGTCACCTCCCGGGAGGACATCGCCCGCGGACGGGGGCGGTGGGCTCTAAGCCTTGCGCGGCCGGGCGCTCACACAATCCCTTAATACGAACGGTCGATGGAAACTCCCGATGGCCGAGATCTCGGTCCGGGCCGGCGGCCAGGCGGGGGACGGGATCGCCTCGATCGGCGAGGGGATCGCCCGTTCGTACTCCCGCATGGGCCTCCACGTCTTCGGGCTCAACGAGTACCAGTCGGTGATCCGCGGCGGGCACGTCTGGTACCAGGCCCGCGCGAGCCCGGACCCCGTGTTCTGCCAGGGGGACGGGGCCGACGTGCTCTACGCCCTCGACAAGCAGACGGTCGACGTGCACGCGGTCGATCTCCGCCCCGGGGGCACGGTGGTCTACGACCCCGAGAAGTTCCAGATCGGCGAGCTCCCGGCGGGCGTGACCGGGCTCGGCGTCCCGACGCTCGAGTTCGCCCGCAAGTACACGAGCCAGTCGATCCTGCAGAACGCCGCCGGGATGGGGGCGATGGCCTTCCTCGGCGGCATCCCGCTCGAGCTCCTCCACCAGGTGCTCACCGACTCGTTCGGACGCAAGGCCGGCGACGTCGTCACCTGGAACCTGGGCGCCAGCGAGGCGGGCTACAAGTTCGCCCAGGAGCATGCGAGCGTCCACGCGAGCGCGCCGGCCACGGCGGGGGCGCCGAAGCTCCTGCTCACGGGCAACCAGGCGATCGCGCTCGGCGCCGTGGCCGGCGGTTGCAAGTTCCTCGCCCAGTATCCCATGACCCCGGCCTCGTCGATCATGCACTGGATGGCGGCCCACGACAAGGAGGCCGGCGTCGTCGTGAAGCAGGCCGAGGACGAGCTCGCGGCGATCAACATGGCGATCGGCGCGTCGTTCGGGGGCGTGCGGTCGATGACCGCGACGAGCGGCGGCGGCTTCTCGCTGATGGTCGAGGCGCTCGGGATGGCGGGGATGACCGAGACGCCGCTCGTCGTCGTCGAGTCCCAGCGGTCCGGCCCCTCGACGGGACTGCCGACCAAGACCGAGCAGGGCGACCTCAACCTGATGCTCGGCGCCGGGCAGGGGGAGTTCCCCCGGGCGATCCTCGCCCCGTCGACGCCCGGCGAGGCGTATCGGGCGACGATCAAGGCGTTCGAGCTCGCCGAGGCCTGGCAGACCCCGATCCTGCTGGCGTCCGACCTCCATCTTTCCGAGAGCCACATGACGGCCGATCGCAGCGAGTTCGACCTCAACGTCGAGGTCCCGTCGCTGTTCACGGTGCAGCCGAACGGCCACGAGTACAAGCGCTACCAGTACACGGAGTCCGGGGTCTCCCCCCGCGCCCTCCCGGGCCAGCCGGGCCTCAACTTCGTCGCCGGTTCGGACGAGCACGACGAGAAGGGCCACCTCGTCTCGGACGTGAAGTCGGGGATCCCGATCTGGGTCGCCGAGCGCCAGCACATGATGGACAAGCGGATGCGCAAGCTCCACGGGCTCGTGCGCGATGCGGAGCCCCCCGTCTGGGAGGGCCCGGCCGGCGCGCCCCTCACGTTCGTGGCGTGGGGGTCCACGATCGGCGCGGTGCGCGACGCGCGCACGGTCCTGACCGCCGGCGGCCTCGCGACGAACCTTCTGCGGTTCCCGACCGTCTACCCCCTCGACGCCGAGCGCGTGGCCGCGGAGCTCGGGAAGGCGAAGCGGACGCTCCTCGTCGAAGCCAACTTCTCCGGCCAGTTCGGCCGCCTCGTGCGGGCCGAGACCGGCCTCCACCTGTCGGAGCGCCTCTTGAAGTACGACGGGGAGCCGTTCTATCCTCACGAGATCGTGGCCCGGGCCCGGGAGATGATGCACCGTGGCGGATAGTGCGGCGGCCCGTCCCCCGACCCCAACCGGCCCGGCGCTCCCGGTGATCGGCAAGTCCGACACCAAGCCGACCTGGTGCCCCGGCTGCGGCGACTTCGGCGTGGTCGCGGCGGTCGAGGGGGCGCTGAAGCGCCTTCAGATCCCGAGCCACAACGTGGTCATCGTCTCGGGGATCGGCTGCTCCTCGAACCTTCCGCACTTCCTCTCCGCCTACGGATTCCACGGGATCCACGGGCGCGCCCTGCCGGTCGCGGAAGGGATCCGCTGGGCGAACCACGGCCTCACGGTCATCGGCACGGGCGGCGACGGCGACGGCTTCGGCATCGGCGTCGGGCACTTCGTCCACGCGATGCGCCGGAACATCGACCTCACCTACGTGACGATGGACAACCAGATCTACGGGCTCACCACGGGCCAGGCGAGCCCGACGTCGACCCTCGGCCAGAAGACGAAGTCGACCCCGCACGGGGTCATCGAGGCGCCGATCGATCCGATCGCGCTGGCGCTCGCGTCGGGGGCGACGTACGTCGCCCGCGGGTTCTCGGGCGACGTGAAGCAGCTCACCGACCTCGTCACGGGCGGCATCCAGCACAAGGGGTTCGCCCTCGTCGACGTCTTCAGCCCGTGCGTGACCTACAACAAGCTCAACACGTTCGACTTCTTCCGCCAGCGCGTCTACAAGCTCGAGAGCGCCGGGCACGACCCGTCCGACATCGTGAAGGCGTGGCAGCGGGCGCTCGAGTGGGGCGACAAGATCCCGATCGGCCTCTTCTACCGCACGGAGCGCCCGACGTACGAGGAGCTCGAGGAGGTCCTCTCCGCCGGACCGTTGGCCCGGCAGCCCGCCGGGATCCGCGGGAAGGAGAAGTTCCTCGACGAGCTCATCTGAGCTCGCCTACGCGACGCGCTCGAACAGGTACGCCCCGCCCGACTCGAAGAGCACGGGGTAGGCGCTGGGGTCCGCGAGCAGCGGGCCGGGTTCGAAGGCGGGCCAGAGGATCGTGTTGTTCTCGGTCACGGCGATGTACTGCACGTTCAGGACCCCGAGGGCCGCGACCCCCGCCGAGGAGAGCGTGCCGTTCGTGAGCTCGCTCACGACGAGACGGTACGAGGCGTTGATCCACGGCCAGCCCGGCACGAGCGGGTAGAGGAGCACGAGGTTCGCCGCATACCCCGGCAGAAAGCCGGCGGCGCTGCCCGGCGCGATCAGGACGCGCGCCCCGGCCGGAAGGTGGCTCCCGGCGTAGGCGAGGAGGGCGAAGTCGCCGCTCGTGACGTTCCCGAAGTCGTGGTAGAGCGAGGAGAGCACGACGGGGAGCGCCACCGGCGTGAGCGCGGCGCCGGGGACCACGATCAGCAGCGCGACCGCCCACGGGGCGGCGGGGGGCACCGGCCCCGGGGCCCCGGGGAGGTGCCAGGGTGGGCGGCGGCCCGTCGGGACGGCCGCCGGAGCGGCGGGCGACGGCCGGCCGATCACCTCGAGCGCCAGCACGAGCGGCACGGCCGCGAGGATCCCGTAGAGCGTGAAGATCCAGAGCGACAGCTCGGCGCCGCTCGCGATCGCGGCGAACCGCTCCGCCGGAGCCACGCCGGCCCCGGCGGCGACCAGGACCCCGAGGAGGATCAGCGTCGACGCCACCCCGGCGACCAGCAGCGTGCGGGCGGTCTCGAGGTACCGGCCGAGGGCCCCGGAGCGCCCGATCCAGAGGAACAGCGCGAGGCCGATCGTGAACAGCACCGCGAGCTCGAGGCGCACGATCGGGATCGGGGAGAGCTCGACGTCGCCCGCCCGGAACAGGTACGGGTCGACGCTGCCGAGGAACTGCGGCAGGGTGAGGCCGGGACGGACGCCGGCCGGGGCGCCGGCGGCCCCCGGCACGAAGCCCGGGCTCGCCCACCCCTCGGCGAGGACGTAGAGGGTCGGCGCGATCGGAACGAGCGCGAGCCCGACGGCGAGCGCCCAGCGGGCGAACCAGGCCCGCGCCTGCCCCGCCCACCGGGGGCGCGCGAGGAGGCCTGCGATCGGCAGCGCGAGGGCGATCCACTCCGCCCCGACCGGGTTGATCGCCGCCGAGTAGCCGAGCAGGAGCCCGAACGCGACGGCGTCTCCCACGGCGACCGGACGGTCCCGGATCCAGCCGGCGGCCTGCCCGAGCAGGAGGAGGCCGAGGGGGAACGCGAAGACGAAGTCGTTGCTGCCGCCGACCTGGGCCCGGGTGCCGGGTCCGAGGAACGCGAAGGCGAGGGCGAGCGCGAGCGCGGCGGCGTCGGTGCCGAACCAGCGACGACCGACGACCCAACCGCCGAGCGGAGCGAGCCCCAGGAAGAGGGGGGTCACGAGCAGGCTCGTGCGCGCGGCCGGGAGGCCGAAGAGGGTCTGGGCCCAGCCCAGCCAGACGGTCGTCCCCTGCGGATAGAGGATGGCGACCGACGCGTACGGGGAGAACGACAGCGCGATCGCGCCCCGGTGGAGCAGCAGCGCCGTGTAGGTCGTGAGGAGGCTCGCGTCGTAGGTGTTGCCCGTGCCGATCGGGAGGGCGGCGGCCAGCTCGACCGCGAACAGCGCCGCCGCGGAGAGCAGCGCCAGCAGCGGCGCCGGTCGCGCGAGGCGTCCGGCGAGCGCGCGCAGGGCGCGGACGGCGGCAGCCGACCCGAGGGTCCCGACCCGGAACCCCAGGAGCGCGGTCGCGGCGAGGGGGAGGGCGAGCACGAGCGGCCCGCCGAACAGCCCCAGGGGCAGGGCGGCGAACAGGTAGAGGAGGCCGCCGCCGAGGAAGAAATCGAGCAGGAGCCGCTCGATCGGGTCGAGCGTCCGCCACGCCGGGACCCGGCGGGCGGCGAGACCGCGCACAGCCTCGCCGGTCCACGCGGCGACGGCCGCCGCCGCGAGCAGGTCGATGGCCCACACGGCCCCCACCGGGCCGGGAACGCTCACGGCCGTGGGAGCCGTGAGCCCCTATTAGCAACCTGCCGCCGTATCGCTACGTATTTACCGTCCCGGGGCAGCCTTCCGCCGGGCGACCCACGGTGACCAGCTCGGAGGAGGGGGCCCGGGAGGGTCTCTCCAGCGTCACGCAGGGGACGCTGTTCCTCCTCGTAGCGTCGCTGCTCTACGTCGCCATCAACTTCGTCGCGCGCGTCCTCGTCGTGCGAAACATCTCGCCCGACCAGTACAGCGCCTACTCCCTCGCGCTCACGCTCTCGGGGGTCGTCGCGGCGATCGGGACGCTCGGGCTGCCGAGCGCGATCGCGCGCAGCCTTCCGTTCCACGCCAGCGACCCCGAGCGCCGCGCCATGGTCCGGGCGACCCTGCTGCTGGGCGGTGGGGCGGGCGTCGCGGGCTCCGTGCTGCTGTTCGTGTTCGCGCAGCCGATCGGCGCGTCGCTCGCCTCCGCGACGCTCGGATCCGGCACCCTCACCCTCGCGATCCAGTTCTTCTCGATCTCGGTCGCGACCTCGGTCATCGGCACCCTCATCGCCGCGATCTTCCAGGGGCACGAGGACGTCACGCCCAACGCGCTCTTCCTGAACGTCCTCAATCCCGCCCTGTACGTGGTCTTCCTGGGGGCGGTCCTCGCGCTCCCCGCGCACACGCTCGACTACTTCGACGCGCTCGTGGCCTACGCGACGGCGCAGATCGCGACGGTCGTCCTCCTGGGCGTCTACCTGGTGACGCGCCTGCCCCGGCGGCTCGCGCCCGGTCCGCGCGAGCCGTCGGCCGTCCGCCCGTTCCTCTGGTTCGCGCTGCCGCTGTTCGTCGTCTCCGTGATGAGCACGCTCACCGGCTCGGGGGACACGCTCATCCTCGGCCTGTACCATTCGAGCGAGGTCGGCACCTACAGCGCGTCGCTCACGCTCGCGCGGCTCCTGCAGGTCGGGGTCAGCGCCGCGTCGTACATCTTCCTCCCCGTCGCCGCGAGGTTCCTGCGGCGGAACGACACGGCGTCGATCGAGCTCACGTTCACGACGGTGACGAAATGGATGATCGTCTTCTCGCTGCCGCTCTTCCTCCTCTTCTTCTTCCTGCCCTCCGAGTCGCTCGGGTTCGTCTACGGCTCGAAGTACACGCTCGTCACGCTGCCGCTCGATCTCGCCGTGGTCGGTGCGTTCCTGACGACCCTGCTCGGGCCGGCGCCCACGGTCCAGGTCGCCTACGGCCGCACCCGGCTGCTGGCCTACAACGCCATCGTCGCGGGCGTCCTCGACGTGGGCCTCGCGTTCCTGCTGGTGCCGACGTACGGCTGGGTCGGGGCCGCGATCGCCTGGGGGACCGCCAACGCGGCCTACTCGATGCTCTCGCTCATCGAGATCGCGTCGATGGACCGGATCCATCCGTTCCGGCAGCACTTCGTGCTGCCGCTCGTGCTCACCCTGGTCCCGGCCGGGCTGGTCCTCGGGCTATTCCGGACGCCCGTCCCCCACTGGGCGCTCCCGCCCATCGGCCTCGCGGTCGCCGGCCTGTTCGTCCTCCTCGTGCTCGTGACGGGCAGCGTCGACGTCGGCGACGCCATGCTGCTCGACACCGTCGAGCGGCTGGTGGGGCGTCCCCTGCCCTTCGTGCGCCGGATCGGCCGACTCGCCCTGCGTCGGCACCGGCTCGAGTGAGCCGGGGGCCCCGGCCCGACCGTCCCGAACGTGATCCACGAGCAGCAGCACGACGCCGCCGGCCAGCAGGAAGAAGACGTACTCCGCGAGCAGGTTCGCGGTCGTCACGTTCCCCGTCGCGTCGACGACGGCCGTGACCACGAGGAGGGCCAGCGCGGCGGCGATCGGGTACCGGGCGTCGAGCCGGGCCCCGGCGGAGTACAGCAGGTACGCCAGCAGCACGACGAGGAAGGCGACCGAGTAGGGGAACCCCACGACCCCCACGACCGCCGCCCAACGTAAAATCGTACGCCAGCGCGCGGCCCGTTGGCCGGAAGTTCGCCCGGTCCGGGCGGCCGTATAACCGCATCGGCCTGCGCGTCAGGTTTATAGCGGGCCCACCTCATGGCAACACGGAGAGCACGGCTTCTTCTTGCGCATGAGCACCGGCTGGTTCCGCCGCATCGTACCGGCCGCGCTCGGGACCGCGATGCTGGCGATCCTGGTCGCGGCGGCCCTCTCGCCGAACACCGGCGCGGTGTCGGCCCAGTCGAACTGCCAGTACGGCTCCTGCCCTGCGAGCTCCCCGGCGTTCCCGTGGTGGATCGTCGCGGTGGTCGTCGCGATCGTCGTGGTCGCCCTCCTCGCCCTCCTGTTCGTCATGCGGGCCCGCCGCCCGCCGACCTCGGGCGGAACGCTGACGCCCTGGTCCGCCGGGAGCCCGCCGCCCGGAGCGAGCCCGCCCTCCTCCCCGCCGGCCGCCGCGCCGGCCTATCTGGAGACGGCCGAGGACGTGGGCCACGCCCCGCCGGCCGTGAGCGTCCCGGCGGCCGGGGCCGCGGCGGGCGGCGCGGCCGCCGGCACCGCCGCCGCCGAGGGGGAACCGGACATCGACTCGCTCATGGCGGAGCTCGACAAGATCTCGGGCGAGATCCTGAAGCGCGCCCCGAAGAAGGGGGGCGGCTCCAGTTCGACCCCGCCGCCCGAGGACGACGAGGCGTAGGCGCGCCGGCGTGGGCGCTCCTTAAGAACCCGACCCGACTCGTACCCGCCGATGCGCGCTGCCCCCGCGGAAGACCGCCTCCTGGAGGAGCTGCACCGGGCGGTCACGACGGCCCGCGAGCGGCCGTCGGAGATCGAGGTCGGCATCGCGCTCTCGATCGCCCTGGGGAAGCGCCGCCCGTCGGTCTCGTGCGGAGGCTGCCAGACCCCGCTCGACTTCGAGGGGATCCCGGCGCGCACGAACGCCCGGCTCGAGGTTCCGTTCCGCCTCGTCTTCGCACCCGCGAACGGGTCCTAGGGGGCGGACCGCCTCTCCGCGGCGGGCCGATGTCGTTCTCTCCGACCGAATCGCTGATCGGAGCGGTCACGCTCGTCCTGACGACGATCGGGCTCCCCGGGCTGTTCGCCCTCATGACGGTGGAGAGCTTCGGCATCCCGCCGCTCCCCAGCGAGATCATCCTGCCGTTCGCCGGCTTCCTGGTCGCCGAGGGGGTCTACGGGTTCGTGCCCGCGGTCGTCGTGGCCCTGGCGGGCGGTCTCGTCGGCGCCTTCATCGCCTACGCCGTCGGACGGTGGGGGCGGGAGCGGATCCTCGCGCTCGGCCTCGGTCGGCTGCGCCTGGAACAGCGGCACCTCGACCGGATGGACCGGTTCTTCGCCCGGCGCGGCGAGGTCACGGTCGCGGTCGCCCGGTGCCTGCCGGTCGTCCGCAGCTACGTGAGCTATCCGGCCGGCACCGCCCGGATGAACCCGGTGAAGTTCGGTCTCTACACGCTCGCGGGTTCCACCCCGTTCGCCGTCGGGCTCATCTACGCCGGCACCGTGCTCGGGGCCGACTGGAGCGTCGTGACGAACGACCTCCACTACCTCGACCTCGTCTTCTTGGGGCTGGTCGTCGCGGGCGTGGCGTACCTCGCGCTCGTCGTGGCGGGCGTGCTGCGGCCCCGGTGGCTCGCCCGGGAACCCCCGCCCGAGGGCCCGATCCCCCCGTCGCCCTAGCGGCTCACTCCGCGGAGCGGGGCGGGCGCGCCTCCGGCCGACGGGCGAACTCGGGGCGGACGACCTCGCCCTCGAGCCGTCCCTCGAACTCGCCGTGCCGGACGATCGCCCGGCCGTCCCGATAGTGCTCGCGGGGGAAGATCGCCTCCCACCCCTCGAACGCCGTCCAGCCGCAGGGAGCGTGCAGCCGGGCGGCCGCGACCGGCGTGCGGGCACGAAAGTCGACCACGAGCAGGTTCGCCCGGTGCCCCGGCGCGATCCGGCCGTGCGCCTGGCCGAGCCAGCGCGCCGGTCGGTCGCACGCGGCGGCGAGCAGGGTGGGCAAGGGAAGGTCGCCGGCCCGCACCCGGGCCAGCAGCAGCGGCAGCATCGTCTCCACGCCCGGCATGCCGCTCGGCGCCCGGGCGAACTCCCCGTCCTTGGCGCTCGCGGAGTGGGGCGCGTGGTCGCTCGCCAGGAGCGGGACCGTCCCGTCGCAGAAGCGCGACCACAGCGCGGCCCGCTCCTGCTCCGAGCGCAGCGGCGGATTGACCTTGAAGCGGGCGTCCGTGCCGGTGCGCTCCGAGAGCAGCAGATGGTGGGGGGTCGCCTCGAACGACACGCCGGCGCGGCGGAGCCGGTCGGCGCCGGCGGCCGTGGTGACGTGGGCGACATGGAGCCGAAGCCCCGCCGGCGCCGACGCGAGGCGCTCCAGCGCGGCGGCCTCGGCCGACGGCGGCCGGGCGAGGTCCCACTCCCTCGGCCCGACAAGGTGCTCCGGGACCGTGAACTCCGCCGGGTCCTCGGCATGGACCGCCACGGGAAGGTCGAGCCCGGCGAGCTCCCGCAACAGCCCGGGGAGCTCGGTCGGGTCCGGCACCGAAGGGATGCCCGTGGTCGGGCTGAGGTAGACCTTGAAGCCGCCGGCCCGCTCGGCGAGCCGGCCCCGCGCGGTCGGGTCGGACGGGCTCGCGTACAGCAGGACATCGACCGCCGCCCGGCCGCGCACCCGGGCCGCCTTGGCCTCGAGGCGCGGCACGTCGGTGACGGGGGGCTCGGTGTTCGGCATCTCGCCGACGAGCCCGACCCCGCCGTACGCCGCCTGCAGCGTCCCCGTCGCGAGGTTCTCGGTCCTCGGGTCCGGACCGGGCTCGCGGAAGTGGACGTGGACGTCCGTCGCCGCGGGGAGGATCACCGCCTCGCCGACATCGTGGCGGGGGGCGCCCGTTCGGGAGCGTCCGATCGACTGGATCCGGCCGTCCTCCCCGATCGCGATCTCCACCGGCTGCAGCCGGCCGCGCAGGAACGCCCGGCCGGCCAGGATCCATGCCGGGGCGTCCGGCCGTTCCGCGCCGCCCGCCCGATGCGGGGCCATCGCCGGACCGACGCCCGGCGCGCTATAGCGGCGACCCCCCGCCGAGGAGAGGCTATTTCCTCCGCCGTCCCTCGACCCGCACCGATCCCGATGGCGAACCGGCGTGCGTCGCGGTACCTGCCCGGAGGATTCGACCGGAGCGCGGTCGCGACCGCCTTGGCCGCCCTCCTCGGCGAGGTCCGCCCCCGGCCCCGCCCCGGACACGGTCGGGCCCTCGACCTCCCCGGCGGGTATGCGGGACTGCTCCGCCTCGGGCGCGAGACGCTCGCGGTGACCACGGACACCGTGGGGACGAAGGTGCTCCTCGCCGAGTCGCTCGACCGGTGGGAGGAGGTCGGCGAGGACATCGTGGCGGTCAACGTGAACGACCTCGCCGCGGTCGGGGCCCGCCCCGCCGGCCTCGTCGACACGATCCTCTGCACGGCGCCGGACCCGGAGCGGTTCCGACGGATCGGGCGCGGGCTCGCTCGCGGGCTGCGCCGCGCCGACTCCTGGCTGCTGGGGGGCGAGACGGCCGTGGTGCCCGACCTCGTCCGGGGGATCGACCTCGGCGCGACCGCGATCGGATTCTTTCCCGGCGGGCGGCGGCCGGTGACCGGGGCGCGGATCCGGGCCGGCGACGTGGTGATCGGGGTGCCGTCCACGGGCGTGCACGCGAACGGCTTCACGCTCGTGCGGAGGCTGCTGCGCGAGAACTCGGTCGACCTCGCCCGTCCGCGCCCGGGCGGACGCGGTCCCGTCGGCGTCGAGCTGCTCCGCCCGACGCGGATCTACTCGGGCCTCGCCGACGCGGTCGCCGACCTCCCCGGCCTCCATGGGTTCGCGCACGTGTCCGGCGGCGGGCTGAGGAACTTCGTGCGGATCGCGCCGCGCTGGTCGGTCGAGCTCGATCGCTGGCCCGCCGTGCCCTCGCTCTTCGCGTGGCTCCAGTCGCTCGGCCCGCTCTCGGAGCGCGAGATGTTCGAGTCGTTCAACATGGGGATCGGGTTCGCCGTGCTCGCCGCCCCCGCCGCCGTCCCCTCCGTCCGCCGCGCGCTCGCGCGGGTGGGGGCGCCGGACGCCGTCGAGGTCGGCCACGTCGAGCGCGGGTCCGGCGTCCATCTGGCCCGCTCCGGCCTCGATTTCGAAGGGTACGCCTGAGCCGCGCCCGGTTCTCCGAACCGTTATCGAGGGCGACCGCTCCCCGCCCCTCGTGGCGTTCTCACGGAGCGACCGGACGGGCGCGATCGTCCTCGCCCTGGCGGCGGCGCTCCTCTGGGCGACGTACTACCTGTTCGCGCTCTGGCTCCGCGCGGGCACGGCACCGTCGGCCACGCTCGCGTACCCGTTCCTCTACGGCGGGCTCGCCTACTCGATCTACGCTGCGGCGCGCGGCCACGGAGGCGCCTGGCTCGCGCTCTGGCGCTCGCCGGCCGCGTACCTCCGGATCGCTCTCCTGGCCGGCATGCAGGTCTCGGTGCTCGCCGCGACGTACCTCGCCGGCCCGGTCGACTCGGCGCTCCTCTCGCTGATCGGGGACGTCGTGGTCACTCCGCTCCTCGTCGCCTATCTCCTGGGCATCGGCCGCGCCCAGGTCCAGACGGCCCTGTTCGCGGTCGGCATCGCCCTGAGCGTGGCGGGCGGAGGTCTCACGATCGTCGCGGGGCAACGCCTGAGCGGCCTCACGACCTGGGGCTGGCTCGTCGTGCCGGTCCTGCCGTTGACGGTCGCGGCCTACTTCCTGCTCACCGCCCGCGCGAACCGGACCGTCGCGGCCGCCGCCGTCGTCGGGCAGTCGATGTTCGGGGCCGGCCTCGTGAGCGTGCTCCTCGCACCGGCCGTGCCGGGCGGGTTCGGCGGGCTCGCGGTCGTGGACCCGCTGCCCGTCCTGCTGCTTCTCCTGTGCGGCGTCACGAGCTTCTTCCTCGCCCCGGCGCTCTACTTCCGGGCCATCGAGCGCGCCGGGCTCATCGTCCCGCCGATGCTGATGACCGGGATCCCGGTCTTCACGCTGATCCTCTCGACGACCGTGCTCGGCCTCGCGCTCCCCTGGCTCGGCGTCCTCGGCATCCCGATCGCCGTGGTCGGGGCGCTCCTCGCCCTGCGGAGCGAGACCGCCCCGACCGGCGGGCGCCCGAGAGGCGCGCCGTAGGGCCGGCTACTGAAACTCCCCGAGCTTCGCGGAGCGGGTCCGGCGCTTCGCGGGCTTCCCGAGGTCGGTGACGGGCGTGTCCAGGGTCGCGACGGCGCCGTCGCCCGAGGGCGGCGGGCCCGGCGCGTCGCCGCCGAGCCGCTGCTGATGGCTCCCCCGCAGCAGGGCCGCTGCGTCCCAGTCGAACACCTCGGTCACGCGCGCCAGGGTCTGGGCGACCCGGTCCGCGTAGTACTCCCAGTCCGGTTCGGCCGTGAAGGGGCGGCCCTCGACCCACGGCTCGATCTCCTGAGGCGATCGTCGCGAGTCCGTGACGATCCACGCGACCCGCATGCCCGGGATCACGTCGTAGCCTTCCTCCCGGAGCTTCCGGAAGACCCGAAGGAACGGGAGGGCGTCCCGCGTGGACTCGTTGTACTCGCCCTCGGCCCGGACCGTGCGCGCGATCACGAGGCGGGCCGGGGCGACCTGACGCGCCCGCACGGCCTGGACGAGCTCGCGCGACCGTCGGACCGCCCCGTCCGTGTCGCCTTTCAGCACGAGGTCGAACACCTCGAGCAGGGCCTCGGACTGGTAGTCGAAGGCGTCGGTCCGTCGCGTCTCGTACCCCCGGACGACGACCTCCTCCTGCGGCCAGACGGTCCGCCCGACGTACCGCTTCTTCGCTCCGTGGGAGAAGAACGACTCGAAGACCGACTGGAACTCGAACGTGACGCCCTCGTGCGTGAACCGCTTCGCGACCTGCTCGCCGAACGCCCGCGCCCCCTCGAGCGTTGCCTCGGGGGAACGGACGAACACGGAGTCCGTGTCCGAATAGACGACCTCGTGGCCGTCCGCCTCGAGCTCGCGGATGATCGAGGTGATCGCCTCGCGCGCGAAGGCGGTGATCGCGGCGCCGATCTCCTTGTTGGTGAAGCGGTAGAAGCTCGAGGCGAGGACCCCGTAGAACGAGTTCATCAGGACCTTGACCGCGTTCTGGAGCCCGTCGTAGTAGGTCCGCAGCTCGGGCGTCGCCGCGGCCTTGGCGTCCGCCCGGAACCGGGCGCGGTCGGCGAGCAGGTCCGCGAGGATCGCCGGAATGAGGCCCCGGCGGACCTCGGGGGCGAGGAACCGCGCGCCCGACGGGGCCACGGTCGTCCCGTCCGGCGAAAGCGTCGTGAAGCAGAGGTTGCGGGCGATGATGATCGACGGGTACATCGACTTGAAGTCGAGCACGACCACCCACCGGGAGATCCCGGGCCGGATCGAGTGGACGTAGCCGCCCTCGATGGGCGCCTCGCGTCCGGCGAAGTGGTTCGGCGGCACGCCGACCCCGTTCGCGTCGGCCCGCGGGATCAGCATCGCGTCGATGAACAGGGAGGTGCGGCCGTTGAGCCCCTCCTCGAGCGGCAGTCGGGCGACCGTCGCCATGTCCGCCGCCTTGTCGAGGGTCCGGAGCCGCTGCACGATGCGAAGGGCGAGGTCCGCGTCGTGCTCGCAGTACTCCATCACCCGCGCGGGGTCCGCCGACCACTCGCGGTCGATGTTCCGCCGGTCGACATCGAGCTTCGAGTCGTTGAGGAGCGTCCGGGCGACGTACTGGAGCGACTCCTGCTTGGGATGGAGCTCGCGCCGCGCGGACCACCACGCGTCGGCCACCACCCGCCCCGTGATCTTCCAGAGCCGGTCGCCCATCACCCGCGGAGCGCTCCGCTCGCGCCCGAAGGCGAGCTCCCGCATCCGCAGCGCCTTGGCCCGCTCCTCGAGGAGGGGCAGGTCGTAGCCGCCGATGTTGTAGCCGGTGATCACGTCGGGGTCGTCGTCCGCCACGACCTCGACGAACCGCTCCAGGATCTCGCGTTCGTTCGAGGCGGAGAGCCGGAACGTCCGGCGGTCGCGGCCGCCGCCCACGGCCACCCCGCAGATCGTGAAGATCGTGCGTTCCCGGATCGAGTTCTCGATGTCGAAGGCGAGGATGCGCAGGTCGGGGCGGAACGGCTCCGCCGGACGCAGCGGACGGCCCGGGCTCTCGACCACCCGGACGACGTTCGGCACGGTGTAGCGGGCCCGGATCTCCTCGGGCTCGTCCTCCGCGTCGAAGGCGAGGGTGAGGCCGACGTGCTTGTCGTAGAGGAACCGGTGGACGAACGGAATGTCGCAGGCGAGCACGTTCGACTCCTCGCCCGGGCGTCGGTACTTCGTCCGGTAGTCCGGGACCAGCCAGGGGCGGTGCAGCGTGACCCGCACGGCGGGGCGGTCCCGCCCCGCGACCCACTCGGTCACGTCGGTGAGCTCCACGACCTCCGGGTCGTGGCTGAGCGCCGTCCGGACCTCCTCGCTCGGCTCGGTCAGCACGAAGTACGGCCGAAAGCCGTAGAATCGGGCGACCATCGCCGCGCCGCCCCGGGTCCGCCCGAACAGCTCGACCACGACGTCGTCGCCGACGGCGACGTACGAGCCTTCCAGCAGGAACAGCTCGACGTCGCGCACGGCCGTTGGAGCCGTCCCCGAGTTAAAGCCCCTTGGCCGTCGCCGTAAGGAAGACCGAGAGAAGGTCGAGGTCGTCGCTCCAGCGGCGGGCGAGGGCGCGGGAACGCACCGCCGAGGGGTGGACGAGGGGAAAGACCGCCGGGGGCCCGCCCGGGCGGGCCGCGCCGGCCGCCCTGAGGATCGGCGGGGCCGCCGGGTCGAGGGCGCGGAGCGCCCAGGCACCGAGAGGGACCACTACCGTGGGGCGGAGCAGGGCGAGCTGCCGTTCGAGGAACGGCCGGCAGACGCGAGCGGCCGTCGGGTCGAAGCGGTTCGCCGGCGGCCGGCACTTGAGCACGTTGAGCATGCCGTAGGTCCCCGGCGGGAGTCGGAGGCGCTCGACCGCCGCGTCGAGCCGTCGCCCGGCCCGACCGACGAACGGGAGGCCCGTGCGGTCCTCCTCCGCCCCCGGCGCCTCGCCGACGAAGACCAGCGTCGGCGCGAGGCTTCCGCGATAGACCACCGCCTGCGTGCGCGTCGCTCCCAGCGCGCAGCGCCGGCACGTGCGGATCTCGTTGGAGAGCGCCTCCCAGGCGATGCGCCGGGCGTCCGGGACCGCGCCCGCGGCGTCCGCGCGGGTCGGCGGCGACGGAGCGACCGGTTCGGGCATCGATTTTCCCTCGAAGGAGCGGAGTTCGGCCGCTCCTCGAGGCGGACCCCGGGCCGACCTTAAATAGGGGAACCCTGTGGCTCGGCCCCTCCGCCGATGCCACCGCCGTCCGGACTCAATACCGCAGGTCGTCTCGCCCGGCTCCGCCAGCGGCGACGCTGGTCGGATCGGTACTACAAGCGGCGTACGCTGCACCTGAAGGAGCGGTCCGACCCGCTCGAAGGGGCGCCGCAGGCCCGGGGGATCGTGATCGAGAAGGTCGGGGTCGAGGCGAAGCAGCCGAACTCGGCGATCCGCAAGTGCATCAAGGTCCAACTGATCAAGAACGGTCGCCAGGTGACCGCCTTCGCGGTCGGCGACGGTGCGATCAACTTCATCGACGAGCACGACGAGGTGCTGGTCGAAGGGATCGGCGGCCGGATGGGCCGCTCGTACGGGGACATCCCCGGCGTCCGCTACAAGGTGATCCAGGTGAACAACGTCTCGCTCGACGAGCTCGTCCGCGGCCGCAAGGAGAAGCCGGCCCGATGAGCGCGAACCCGGAGTCGCTGCGTCCCCCCGACCCCGCGACCGAGGAGGTCGGCCCGGTCGTCGCCCGGCCGCAACCCCCGCCGCCGCCTCCGTTCTCGGTCCCTCCGCTCTTCGGCAAGTACCCCTTCGAGGGGATCGAGGTCCACGATCCGGGGCTGATCCCGTACCTGTACCTCCACCCGGTGTACGCGCCGCATACCGAGGGCCGGCTCTCCGGCCGGCCGTTCCTCAAGGCCCGGATGCACCTCGTGGAGCGGCTCGCGAACCACCTCATGAAGGGCGGGAACTTCACCGGCAAGAAGTCGAAGGCGCTCGCCACCGTGCGTCGCGCGTTCGACGAGCTCGCCCAGAAGGAAGGCAAGAACCCGCTGCAGCTGCTGGTCGACGCGGTCGAGAACGCCGCCCCGCGCGAGGAGGTCACCCGGCTGCAGTTCGGCGGGATCTCCGTGCCGCGGGCCGTCGATGCCTCCCCCGCGCGCCGCCTCAACGTCGCAATCCGCAACCTGGCCCAGGGGGCGATCCAGGCCTCCCACAAGTCGACGAAGGCGATCTCGAGCTGTCTCGTGGACGAGATCCGCCTCGCCGCGAAGGGCGACCTCACGTCGTTCGCGGTGGGACGGAAGGAAGAGGTCGAGCGCGTCGCGCAGTCGGCCCGCTGAGGGTCCGGAGGAAGGCGAGTCGATGACGCACATCCGGGCCGAGCTGGCGAAGGCCATCCCCGAGATGATGCACAACGTGGACCGGATCCGCAACATCGGGATCGTGGCCCACATCCATCACGGGAAGACGACGCTCTCGGACAACCTGCTCGCCGCCGCGGGGATGATCTCGAACGAGCTCGCGGGCAAGCAGCTCCTCCTCAACTTCGACGAGCAGGAGCAGGCGCGCCTGCTCACGATCAACAACGCCGACGTGACGATCGTCCACGAGTTCGACCAGGAGAACTATCTCATCAATCTCATCGACACGCCGGGCCACGTCGACTTCGGCGGCGACGTGACGCGCGCCATGCGTGCCGTCGACGGGGCGGTCGTGGTCGTGTGCGCCGTCGAGGGCGTCATGGCCCAGACGGAGACGGTGCTGCGGCAGGCCCTTCGGGAGAAGGTCAAGCCGGTGCTGTTCATCAACAAGGTCGACCGGGCGATCAAGGAGCTCCAGCTGACCGCCGACGCGCTCCAGAAGCGGTTCACCGGGATCATCAGCGAGGTGAACGAGCTCATCCGCCGGATGGCGCCCGAGGAGTTCGTCGACGAGTGGAGCGTCGATCCGCGCGATGGGTCGGTCGCCTTCGGCTCGGGCTACGACAACTGGGCGATCAGCGTCCCGTACATGCAGAAGACGGGCGTCAAGTTTCCGGACATCATCGAGTACGTGACGACCGGGCGGACGAAGGAGATCGCGCAGCGCGCGCGCATCAACGACGTCATCTTCGACATGGTCGTCCGCCACCTGCCGAGCCCGAAGGTCGCGCAGAAGTACCGGATCCCGAACATCTGGAAGGGGGACATCGGCTCGACGGTCGGCCAGGCGATGCTGAGCACCGACGCGGACGGACCCACGGCGTTCATGGTCACCGACATCACGATGGACCCGAACGCCGGCGAGATCGCGACCGGCCGGGTGTTCTCGGGGAAGCTCCAGAAGGGCATGGAGCTCTCGATCGTGGGGACGAAGATCCGCAACCGGATCCAGCACGTCTCGCTCTTCATGGGCCCCGAGCGGCTCATGGTCGAAGAGGTCACCGCCGGGAACATCGGGGCCGTGATCGGGCTCACCGACGCGTTCGCGGGCACGACCACGTCCACCGACCCGCAGATGGTGCCGTTCGAGGAGATCCGGCACGTCTCCGAGCCGGTCGTCACGGTCGCGATCGAGCCGAAGCGGATGGCCGACCTGCCGAAGCTCATCGAGACGATGCGCAAGGTCGGCAAGGAGGACGCCAGCCTCCGGGTCGAGATCAACCAGGAGACCGGCGAGCACCTGCTCTCGGGGATGGGCGAGCTCCACCTCGAGATCACGCAGTACCGGATCGTCAACGACTACAAGGTCGAGATCGAGGCCTCGAAGCCGATCGTCGTCTACCGGGAGCTCGTCCGGCATCCGGGCGGCCCGTTCGAGGGGAAGTCGCCCAACAAGCACAACAAGTTCTACTTCGAGGTCGAGCCGCTCCCCGCCGCGGTCGTCCAGGCGATCAAGGACGGCGAGATCCCGCAGGGGAAGTCGTTCAAGGACGTGAAGACGCTCGTCACCAAGCTCGACGGCCTCGGGGTCCCGCGCGACGAGGGCCGCGGCATCGTGGCGGTCGAGGGCACGAACATGCTCTTCGACGTGACGAAGGGGATCCAGTACCTCAACGAGACGATGGACCTGATCGTCGACGCGTTCAAGGAGGCCGTGAACCGGGGCCCGCTCGCGAACGAGAAGGTCTACGGGCTCAAGGTCCGGCTCGTCGACGCGAAGCTCCACGAGGACTCGATCCACCGCGGGCCGGCGCAGACGATCCCGGCGGCGCGTTCGGGCGTCTACGGGGCGATGGTGCTCGGCGACCGCCTCCTGCTCGAGCCGTTCCAGAAGGTCACGGTCAACGTCCCGCAGGAGGTCCTCGCCGGGGCGACGCGGGAGCTCCAGCGCCGCCGCGGGGAGATCCTCGACATGACGAGCGTCGGCGACCTCCAGACGGTCGTGGCGAAGGTCCCGGTGGCCGAGATGTTCGGCTTCGCCTCGGACATCCGCAGCGCGACCGCGGGGAAGGTGCTCTGGTCGACCGAGTCGCTGGGCTTCGAGCCGGTCCCGGTGGAGCTCCAGCCGAAGGTCGTCGCCGAGATCCGTCAGCGGCGGGGCCTCAAGCCCGAGCCGTACGACGCCGCCTACTACGCCGGCTGAGCGGCCCCGCGGCCTACCTACTACAGCTGTAGTAGGTTAGCGTCGCCCGGGTTACCTACGGAACGTGTAGTAGCTTGAGGACCCGGCGGCGACCGGCCCTCGGAGTTTCGGCCGGGCGGACGCCCCGGGACGGCTAGCGGGACCTGCTACGCGGTGTAGTAGCTTTGCGGGCCCGGGACGGCATCTCGAGCAGCACGTCGAGGGTACGCTGCCCGCGGCCGCGGGGCCCCTCCGCGGAGCGGGACCGCAGCGGCCAGGCGCCCTCGTGGTCGAGCAGCCATCGCTTGCGCCAGAGCCCGAGGCCGAAGCCGGTGATGTCCCCGTCCTCGCCGACCACCCGGTGGCAGGGGATCACGATCGGGATCGGGTTCCGGTGCATCGCGCCGCCGACCGCGCGCGCCGCTCCGGCGTAGCCGGCCCGGCGGGCGAGCTCGCCGTAGGTCACCGTGCGCCCGGCGCGGACGCCGCGCAGCTGCGCCCAGACGGCCCGGTCGAACGGCGACGCCGAGTCCGGCTCGACCTCGAGGTCGAAGTCGGAGCGCTGTCCGCGGAAGTACTCCTGCAGCTGGCGGGGCGGACTCCCCGGCGGGTACGGGGCCTTCCGCCGCACCGCGCCCGCCGGGGTCGGCGCGCGGGGCACCCCGTTCTCGACGAGATCGAGGACCCGGACCGTCGCGCCCTGGTAGGCGATCCGGAAGAGGCCGATCGGCGTGGGGACGTCCGTCACTTCGAGGAGCGATTCGGCCACGGATCGGGGAGCACGCCCCGGACCTTAATCCCTACCCACCGGGCACCGGCGCCTCGAGCCCCGTGGAGGTGATGCGGAACTCCGCCGACCCTTCGGGCAGCGAGCGGTGCTTCACCAGCACGACGCGGCGTCGGGCCCCCGGGAGCCGGTCGAACCGGAGGATCGTCTTCGCGGCGTGGTTGAGGAACGAGCCGCCCAGCGGCTCGAGCGTGCCTTCCTTGAGGCTCCGCCAGACCTGGTTCGTCAGCACCACCGGCACGTGGGCGCGCAGGGACGTCGCCACCAGGTCGGCCAGCTCAAGGCTCAGCGCCTCGCGTGCGGTGTCCTCGTCGGAGCTCGACAGCGCCAGCCGATAGTAGAACGTCGCCGAGTCGAGGACGAGGAGCCCGATCGGGCGCCGCCCGTCCCGGGCGAGCTCGCACGCGGTGACCACCGCCCGCCCCTGCTCGGCGAGGTCCTTCGGCGTCGAGAGCAGGAACCGGCCGAGCAGCGTCTCGAGCTCGTCGCCCGCGAGCGCCCGGAGCCGGTCGACGCTCACGCCTTCGGTATCGATGTAGACGACCCAGCGGCCCGCGCGGGCCACCCGGACCGCGAGGTCGAGGCAGAACAGCGTCTTCCCGCTGCCGCCCTCGCCGTACAGCTCCGTGACCGAGTCGGTCTCGAGGCCCCCTCCGAGGAGTCGATCGACCGACGGGAGCCCCGTCGGGAGGCGGTCCTCGGTCACGCCGGGGCAACGGGTTCCCGAACTAAGGCTATCGTCGGCGGGAGGTCGGCGCCTCGAGGGCGACGGTCCGACCCCGCTCCGGAAGGGTGACGGGCCGATCCCCGGACCGGAAGAACTCGGGGTGCTCGGTGTGGATCGGGAAGACGGTCCGCGGCGCCACCGACCGGACGATCTCCAGGAGCTCGGGCCCCGAGGCGTGGCCGCTCGCGTGCATCTGGTGGAAGGCGAGCCCGAAGTGGTCGAGCCAGCGGTGGAGCACCCGGTCGTCGACGTCGTCCTCGCTGAACGGTTCGCTCATCGAGTGGACGAACGGGCTGCCCGACGGCGGCCGCAGGTCGATGAGCTCGGGGAAGTGCCCCAGGTCGATCGCGAGCAGGTAGCGGCGCCCGTGCTCCCGGATCTCGGCGGCGGGGACGGCCTCCTCGAGGAACGGCTGCTCCCACTTGTAGTAGACCTTCTTGCGCCGTCCGTACACCGCGATCCCCTCCGTCCGCCCGGGCACCGGCACGTCGTCCCCGAGCTCGGGCGCGAGCGCGGCCAAGAGGTGGGCCGCGCGGTACGGCACGACCAGCGTCCGGTCGGCGGCCCGGGCCGCGGCGTAGAGGGTGCGCAGCCGGTCGACGTCGCGCGGGTACGTGCAGGCGAACGCGGGCCGGTCGAGGTCGACGAGGAGGCGATCGACGCCCGCGCGGACGCCCGCTTCCGAGAGGTTCCGCCGGGGGTCCGGTCCGGCGCGGGTCCCCTCGGTGATCAGCCCGATCGGCCGCGCCTCGGCCGCGGCCGAGAGGAAGGCGTGCGTGTCGGCGGCGCGGGGCCCGTGGTGGCGGAAGTCGCCCGTGTACACGAGGGTCCCGGCGGAGGTCCGGACGAGGTAGCCGTACGCGAACGGGATCGAGTGGTCGACGGGGAACGGAACGACCTCGAGGTTCCCCACGCGGATCGGCCGCCGGTCCTCGAACGTGCGGAAGTCGTGCTCGCCGAAGTTCCGGTGGGTCGACACGGCCATCGCGTCGAGCAGGGTCCGGGTGCCGCGGCCGAGGTAGACCGGGATCTCCGGGTCGATCAGATGGAGGTAGCCCGCGTGGTCGACGTGGGCGTGGGAGAGGAACACCGCGTGGACCCGTGGCGCCTCGTAGGGAAGGTCCGACTCCGCGAGCGCCGCGCGGGAGTACAGCCCTGGGACCCGGGGCAGGAGGTCGAACTCGAGGAGGTCCTTCACGGGCGAGGTGGAGCGCGGCTGGAGGAAGTTCACGTAGAACTGCTCGAGCTCCGCGGAGAACGCGGGGCCGAAGTCGAAGAGGATCCGGTCCGGCCCGTCCTCGACGAGGACCTTGTTGCCGCCGATCTCCCGGACCCCGCCGAGGAACGTGACGGACGCCGGCGGCACGGCGACCGCAGCGGGACCCCGGGCTTAGCGTTTCGCGCGGCGGAAATAGGGCCGGGGCCTCCCCTTCCGGATGAGCTTCACGTACGCCGGCATTCGGGTGACGGACCTCGCGCGATCCTTGCGCTTCTACTGCGAGGGCCTCGGGCTCCGCGAGAAAGGGCGGGGGACGATGAGCCACGGAGGGACGTTCGTGGGTCTCGAGGACCCGGAGTCGCACTTTCAGCTGGAGCTGAACTACTACCCGCCCGGGTCCCCGTTCGCGACGCCGTACACCGTCGGGGAAGGGCTCGACCACTTCGGGGTCGATGTCGCCGACGCGCCGGCGCTCATCGACCGCCTCCGGGCGATGGGCGCCCCGGTCGCGATCGAGCCGTGGATCGAGGCGCACCGGTACTGGATCGGCTTCGTGCAGGACCCGGACGGTCTCTGGATCGAGATCCAGAGCCCGCTGCCCCGTCCCGCGTCGGGCGACGCGGTCAGCGGGCCTTGAGGACCTTCTTCACGTTGGGGTGTTCCTTCGTGAAGATCTTCCCGCCGCAGTTGTCGCAGCGGACGCCGAAGAGGTTCGCGTCGGACGGGAGCGCCTCTCCGCAACGGATGCACCGGAACATGGCCGTTCGACGCGCGGAGGGACCTTAACGCTTGCCGGCCGCGTCGCCTAGCTCTCGGCGACCGGCGCCTTCTCGGTGCGGGTGATCGGGGGCGGCGCCTGGAAGACGTAGGCGTTGGAGGCGAACCGGGTGCCGCAGCGTCGGCACTCGAAGATCCCGCTCGCGACCCGGCCGAGGGTCGCCGTCGAGCACCGCGGACAGGCGGCCGGCCGCGCGCGCGCCCGATCGATCTCGAGGACGCGGCGGCGGATCCGGATCCCGTAGCGGGGTCCCATCCAGCCGGTCGCCCCGACCTTCTTCGTGCGCTTGCTCATGCCGGGCCGCCCCGCGCGAGCGCGCGCATCCGGTCGCCGTGGCGCAGCGCCCGGTTCACGATCTCCTTCACGTCGTCCGGGGAGAAGGCACCGACGAGTCCCTTCTGCATGGCGACCACGCGGCCGAGCTCGTCGGTCGCAACCGTCAGGCGGCCCTGGGCGGCCCGCTCCTCGTGGAACGTCGGATCGACCACGATCGTGTCGCCGAGGCGGACGAACGTGCACTCGATCGGGACGTGCTGGACGTCGAGCGGGTAGTCGGACTCGCCGACCTGGAACCGCCGGGCCGGGACCGTCGCGTGCGCGAGGGCCGTCACCGCCGCGAGCGCGGCGGTGTCGATGAGGTTGCCGGCATGGTCGAGCACGTGCATGTCGACGTAGCAGACCCACGTCTTCTCGCCGGGCGTGACGACGAGCCGCGTGAGGTCGATCGTCTCCGCGGCGCGGATGGCGCGGTCGACCACCCGGGAGACCTCGATCGCCCCGGGCTGCGGCGGCCCGGGCTCGAACGTGGGGCTCGAGAGCGGGACGAGCTCGGCGTTGGTCGTGAGCACGCCCGCGTTGGGCGTGTCCGGGAACGGCTTGCCCGGCTCGAGCTTGATGCCGGCGACGACGGCGGTGTCGCCGATGTGGGCGAGCGCGGAGCCGTCGGCGGTGACCACGAACCCCGGCTCGAGGGAGATCGGACGGTAGTCGTCGGGGCCCCGCCCGTCGAGGCGCTTCCCCTCGGCCGCGAGGTCGAGGATGTGCGTCGTCAGGATCTCGGCGGTGACCTCGTCGCTCATGCGGCCCCCCCGGGCGTCGGGCCGGTGGAGTAGCGGTCGCGGAGCGCCGCCTTCATCTTCTCGTAGATCTCGCGGCACCCCTGCACGCCGAGATCGAGCGAGCGGGCGAGCTCGTCCGGGGTCATGTGGCCCTCCATCTGGAGGAGCACGAGGCGGCCCGACTGCGGCACGAGCGCCATCGGCAGGTCGGCCTCGCCGTAGTTGTCCTCCTCCTTCTTCAGGTCGAGCGCGATCTGGCCCTCGATCTTGCCGACGGCCACCGCCGGCAGGAGGTCGACCATCGGGATCCCCGCGTCCGCGAGGGCCACCGAGGCCGCCACGAGCCCGGCGCACCGGGTCCCGGCGTTCGCCTGCAGGACCTCGATGTAGATGTCGATGCTCGTCCGCGGGAACTCCTCGACGAAGACGACGGACTCGAACGCCTCGCCGATCACCTTCGAGATCTCCTGGGACCGGCGGTCGAGACCGGGGCGCTTGCGCTCGTCGACGGAGAACGCCGCCATGTTGTACTTGCACTGGATGACGGCGCGGGTCGCCTGCTGCAGGTGCCGCGGGTGCACCTCGCGCGGTCCGTAGACGGCCGCCATCACCTTGTTCGCGCCCCACTCGACGAACGCGGAGCCGTCCGCCTGATGGAGCGGTCCGGCCCGGATCGAGAGGGTTCTCAGCTCGTTCAAATGTCGCCCGTCGATGCGGAGCCCTTCGGGGCTCAGCAGCTGGGGGATGTCCTTCGCTCCTACACTGCCCATGGTTTCGATGCTCCTTCGATGGTCAATCGTTCTCGGGGGGTTCTTCGGGATCGTACTCGCGCGGCGGGTCCGCGAGCTCGGGGAGGGGCGGCGGCGCGTCGCGCGGCGCCCCCTCGGGACCGGGCTCGTTCGGACCCTGGTCCGTGGACGGCCCCGAGGCGACGAGGAAGCTCTCGACCCGCTCGGTGAGCCCGTGCCGCTGGCCCTCGGCGTCGATCATCCGCAGGACCTCGGAGACCCGGGCGATCGCCTCCGGGTTCCCGTTCACCCAGATGCGGCCGTTCTGGCCGACGGAGATCTGGGCGCCGGTGTGGCGCAGGATCGTCTGGATCATCGAGCCCCCTCGCCCGACGACCCGGGGCACCCGGGCCGGCGCGATCGTGACGATCGTGCCGCCCTCGAGCTTGCCCAGCCCTTCGCCCATCATCGTGACCCCGATCCGGCCCGTCGGGTCCAGGTTCTCGACCTGCACGACGACGGCGTCGCCCGGACGCAGGTACTTCTCCGTCTCGCCGACCTCGATGTTCCACGGGGTGCCCGTCATGTGGAGGGGCGCCCAGCGCGGGGCGGCGATGTCGAGCAGCCAGAACGTCCCCTGGACGTCGGTGACGGTACCGAGCACGACGTCGCCGGGCTTCGGAAGGTAGCGCCCGGAGAGGGGGATCACGGAGGCGAGGGGCGGACGCACCGAGAGGAGGCCGAGCACGCTGGCGTACACCTTGCCGTTGACCCGGTACGTGCCGGGCCCCGGCTTGAGGCCCGAACCGGGGATCTCCTCCCCCGGGAGGACTAGAACTCGGTCCCCGGTAGGACGCGAGGCGGAACCCTCGCGGCCCCGTCGCCGGGGGCCGGAACGATGATCTCGAGCCATTCTCGTTGCTGCACCGGCGCGCGCGACCGGCGGGGCTTATTTAACGAGGGTGGTCTCGGCGGCCCCCTTCGTGCGCGCGTTGAGCTTCTCGTAGAGCTCCGTCTGCACGCCGGCCGGGATCTCGAGGACCCCGGTCCACGAGCCGTCGCCCATCCACTGCTCCTCGAGCAGCCGGCCGAGCCCCTTGAGGTCGCCGATCACCCGCGGATAGTGCTGGCCCGGGAGTCGGATCCGCACCTTGACGACATCGAGCCGGATCGGCAGCAGGGGGCGCAGCTTCTGCAGGACCTCCTGGACCTGCTGGTCGACGGGCCGGAACGGGTCGATGTGCACCTTCGCTTCCAGCATCGCGGCCTCGATGCGGGCCGGGGGGTGCGGGGCGCCGGTCTGCGGGTTCATCGCGTTCCGCGCGATCGTCGCCACGATCTGCCGCTGCTTCGCGGTCTGGAGCTGGTGCCGCTGCTCGGTCGTGACCTGGACCTCGCCCTTGAGCACGATCTGCTGGGCGATCTCGGCGATGTTGCGCGTGTGGAAGATCTGCTCGAGCCGCTCCTCCGAGATCTTGTCGCCCTTCTTCGCGTCCTTGAACACGGTGTCGAGCGCCAGCTTGTCGCGGAGGTCGACCTTCTTGCCGTCCTTGAGGTCCTGCACGGCCTGCGGGTCGACCAGGACCTCGAAGCGCGAGCCCTGGGTCTCCCAGCGGGCGATCACCGCGTCGTCGACGTCGACCATGGGGGCTCTCCCCGAGCGGTACCTCTACGAACGGCCGGAGCGGGGCGGCGTGGGGCCCGCCGGCAGCCGAGCGGCGAACCGCTGGATCTCGTCGGAGGAAAGGCGGGCCATCCCCTGGCCCCGTTCCACGGTGCAGACCTCGACCTGGGAGAGGGTGCCTCCCTCGTCGAGACCGGCACGGAGTCCCTCGAGGGCGAGCAGGATCGCGGCGTCCCGCTCCATGCCGGGCTTGTACTTCTGCTCGAAGAGCTCCATGACCGGGCCCTTGTTGCCGCCGGTGCTCGCCGCCTTGAAGCTGGTGAGCGAGCCGGACGGCTCGGTCTCGAACAGGTGGACGCCGCCGTCGTCGTAGCCTCCGACGAGGAGCGCGGTGCCGAACGGCCGAACGCCGCCGAACTGGGTGTACTGCTGCTTGTAATCGCAGATGCGGCGGACAAGGAGCTCGACCGACATCGCCTCGGAGTAGGTCACGCGATTGACCTGGGCGGCGAGGCGGGCGTAGTCGACGAGGACCCGCGCGTCGGCGACGAGGCCGGCGGTCGCGCAGGCGATGTTCTCGTCGATCTGGTGGATCTTTTCGAGGCTCGCGGCCTCCGCGAGCTTCGGGTTCGGGATGCGGCGGTCGGCGATCAGCACGACGCCGTCCGCGAACACCACGCCCGCCGTCGTGGCGCCGCGCCGGACCGCTTCGCGGGCGTACTCGACCTGGAAGAGCCGGCCGTCGGGCGAGAAGACGGTGATGGCCCGGTCGTAGGCCATCTGGCCCGGTTGCATCTCCATCCGTGCGCCTCGGGGCGCGCACGTGGGCCCCCCTTATAACGGGAGCGCGGGCGGTAACGCCGCCGTCAGCCGGTTACATCCTTCCCGGGCGTTCGGCGCGACGGCGCGCCGCGCGTCCGACAAGCGTAAGAGGCCCGGGCGCCCCGACGCCGCGATGTCCGACGCGTCGAGCGGCGGCCCGGCGCGGGCCGGCGGCTGGCGGCTCGCGGGGTCGTCCTCGAGCTACCTTCGGAGCGCCGCCGAGCAGGCGATCGACTGGCATCCGTGGGGCCCCGAGCCGTTCGAGCTGGCCCGGCGCACGGGGCGCCCGATCCTGCTCGATGTCGGGGCGTCCTGGTGCCACTGGTGCCATGTGATGGACGAGGGGACGTACGCGGACCCCGAGGTCGCCCGGCTGTTGGCGCAGCACTTCGTCGCGGTGAAGGTCGACCGGGACGAGCACCCGGAGGTCGACCGCCGCTACCAGCGCCAGGTCGGGGCGCTCACCGGGGAGGGCGGGTGGCCGCTCACGGGCTTCCTCACGCCGGACGGCGAGGTGTTCCTGGGCGGCACGTACTTCCCGCCGACCGACGGGCACGGCCGCCCCGGGTTCCGCCGCGTGCTCAAGGAGGTCGCGCGTCTCTGGAAGGACGAGCCGGCGGCGATCGAGCAAAACGCGACGGCGATTCGCGACGCGATCGCCCGGATGCGCGCGGCTCGGGCGCCGCAGAGCCGTCCGCTGGCCGAGTTCGTGGCGGAGGTCCGCGGGGACCTGCTCGGGTCGTACGATCCCGTGCACGCCGGCTTCGGCACGCAGCCGAAGTTCCCGCACCCGACCGCGATCTCGTTCCTCCTGTGGGACGCGTTCGTGCGCCCGGAGAGCGACAGCGCCGAGAAGGCCCGCGAGACGCTCCTCCGGATGGCCGACGGGGGCATGTACGACCAGGTGGGGGGCGGGTTCCACCGGTACTCGGTCGACGACGGCTGGCACATCCCCCACTTCGAAAAGATGGGCGCGGACAACGCCCCGCTGCTGGCCGCCTACGTCGAGGGGGCGCAGCGGTTCGGCGACCCCCGGCTCGAGGAGGTCGTGGTCGGGATCGTGCGGTGGGCCCGCGAGGTGCTCGAGGACCCCGCGGGCGGGTTCGGGGCGAGCCAGGACGCCGACAACGCCCCCGGCGACGACGGGGACTTCTTCACCTGGACCCGGGGCGAGCTCAAGGAGGTGCTCGACGGCGACGAACTGCGCCTCGTCACCCGGTTCTTCGGGGTGGGCACCGATGGGCGGATGCCGCACGACCCCGAGCGGAACGTGCTGTTCCGCATGCTTCCGATCGCCGAGGCCGCGGAGGGGCTCCGCTTGGCGAGCTCGCCCGAGGCGGCGCTCGCCTCGGCGGTGGAGCGTCTCCGGGCGGCCCGCGCCCGTCGCCCCGTGCCCGCGGTCGACCGCGCCCTCTACGCCGACCTCAACGGTAGGTTCGTCGGGGCGTTCGCGCGGGCCGCGACGTTCCTGGGGGACCCCACGGTGCTCGCCGACGCGCGCCGGGCCGCGGACCGCTTCCTCGCCGGAGCGTTCCGTACGGGGGTCGGGGTCGCCCACCGCCTCGACGCTGACGGACCCCACGGCTTCGGGCTGCTCGAGGACCAGGTCGCCTTCGCGGGCGGCCTGATCGAGCTGGCCGCGGCGACCTCGGATCCCCGCTACGTGCGGCCCGCGGTCGAGCTGCTCGAGCTCGTTGACCGGGAGTTCCGCGGCGAGGACGGCCTCTTGCGGGACCTCGCCCCGCGCCTCTACGACGGACCCACCATCGGCGACCTCGCCGCGGCGTCGTATCCGCTCGAGGACAGTCCGCATCTTTCGGCGAACGCCGCCTTCGCGCTCGCCGCCGTGCGTCTCGGGGCCCTCCTGCACGACGAACGGTGGACGGCCAAGGCGCTCCACCTCTTGCCGGCCGTGGCCCAGCGGATCCCGGCGGCCGGGCTGTTCGGCGCCGGGTCGGCGTGGGCCGCGGGCCTGGCCGAGACCCCGGCCGCCTCCGTCGTCGTGGAAGGCGACGGCGCTCGCCACGACGCGCTGCTCCGCGCGGCCCGCCGGGCGTGGCATCCCAACCTGGTCGTCTTCGACGGGCGACCCCCGTCACCGTTCGCGGTCGCGGGCGACCTCGGCCCGGCCGGTCCCGAGCCGCGGGCTCTCGTCTGCGTGGGCACGGCCTGTGCGCCCCCCGTCACGACCGCGGACGGGATCGTCGAGGCGCTGGGGGACCGTCGGCCCGCGCCGACGTAGGGATCGCGCCCAGGTCCGTCCCGTCGAGCAGATACGCCCGAGGGACGCCGCGGGCAAGGAACCGCCGCCAGAGGAACGATCGGCCGCGCGCCGGCCGATGGCGGTTGAGCGCTTCCGTGCCGGCGATCGGGTTGAACGCGGGCAGGACGACGATCTCGCGCGCCCGCAGCGGAACGTGCCGTCGGCGCCGCCTCGCGACGGGGACGGGGGGCGGGAGCTCGGTCCGCACCCAGCAGCGCCGCTTCCCCGTCGGGTCGTCCGCGGTCGGGGCGAGCCGGAACCCCGGGTGGAGGTGGCCCATTACGAGCTGCGGGGCGCGGAGCACGGGGTTCGAGGGCCAACGGTGGCCGTGCACGATCCCCACCCCCTGCCGCACGACCCCCGACGGGCGGTGCACCACGACCTCCCGCGGCACGTGCGGCACGAGGCCGACATCGTGGTTGCCGGGCACGAGCTCGACCGCGACGCCCTCGGCCAGGAGCCGGGCGAAGAAGTCGAAGACGACCGGGCGCAGGGGCGTCGGCGTGCCTACGATCGGATGCTTCACGTCGCCGGCGACGACGACCGCGGCGGCCCCCGTGACGCGGACGGCCGCGGCCAGGATCTCGGCGAGCTCGGGACCGCTCGCCCCGGGCGGCCCCGCGGGGCGCTCCGGGGTGGCGCCCAGCCCCAGGTGGACGTCCGCCACGACGAGGAACTTCTCGTCGGTCCGGTCCCGCGGCGCGACGGCGAGGATCGGCCGGTCGGGCAGCGGGGCGAGCCGGGACTCCACGCCGGTACGAGCGGCAGGCGGAAGAAGAGGCTTCGCGTCGTCCGGCCCCCGTGGGGGAGCGCCGCTCCGAGAGAAGGCATCTGGTCCATTTATATAGAAGCGGTAGGTCCATTCGTCCGTGAGGAGCGGCCCGAGGACCCGAGAGCATTGGATCGCCGAGATCCAGGCGTCGCTCGAGCGCGCCGGATTCTTCGTGGCCGTGACCCACGGGGTCCGCCCGTCGAGCTTCGACCTCGCCGCCCGGCGCGACGCGACGCTGCTGCTCCTCAAGGTCCTCAAGAACATCGACGCGCTCGACGCCGAGGAGGCCCGACGGCTGCTCGACCTCGGGCGTCTGTTTCCGGCCGTCGTGCTCGTGATCGGGCAGACGTCGGGGGCGTCCGAGCTCGACCCCGGCGTCGTGTACACGCGCTACGGCGTTCCGATCATCACCGACGAGACGCTGCGCGAGTACCTCGAGAAGGCGCTGCCGCCGTTCCTCTACGCGAGCCCGGGCGGCACGTTCGCGCGGATCGACGGGGAGCGTCTGCATCTGCTCCGGCTGGGGCAGGGGCTCTCGCTCGGCACGCTCGCCGGGATCGCGGGGGTCTCGCGGCGGGCGATCCAGCTCTACGAGGACGGCGCGGGCGCGGAGGCGACGGTGATCGAGCGCATCGAGACGTACTTCGGCGAACCGATCGTCCGCCCGATCGAGCTGTTCGCGGCCCTCCGCTCCGGCCGCTCGGCCCCGACCGAGCGGAGCGAGGGGACGGGGACGACGACGGCGGACGAGGAGCGGCCGCTCCCGGCCACCGGCGACGCGCTCCGGGACGGCGTCCTGCGGCAGCTCGACGGGATGGGCCTCGAGGTCACGGTCACTGTACGCGCGCCGTTCGACGCGGTCGCGAAGACGCCCGACATCCTGCTCGCCGCGGTCGGCAGCCTGCGGAGCGCGCTCCACCGGGCCGAGGTGCTGCAGGGGATCGCGCGGGTCGCCGAGGGGCACGCGTTCTTCGTCGTCGACGAGAGCGTCGCCCGCTCCTCCATCGCCGGGATGCCGGTCCTGACCGTCCGCGAGCTGCGGCGGCACCGCGATCCCGACGAGCTCATGGAAGAGATCGAGGAGCGCGAGGGTTCGTGATCTCGGCGCGCCTCGAGCCCGGAGGGACGGTCCTGCTCGTCGCCCCGGTCCGGGGCCTCGTCCGGGAGGCGGCCGAGGCGCTGAGCGCGATCGCCGAGTTCGCGCCGACGGCGATCGGCGTGGGGGCGTCGGTCGAGGAGGTCCAGGGCCTCTTCGAGTTCTTCGTGCGCTCGGAGGGCGACCCGGTCGTGCCGCTCACCCCGAACGAGACGAGCGAGGTCCGCGGGCTCGTCCGGTTCGGCGAGGCGACGGTGCCCAATCCGGCGGTCGTGGAGACGCTCCGCTTCGCGGAGGGCCATGCGCTCCCGGTGGAGGGGCTCGACCCGAGCGACGAGACGTCGGCGAGCCTGTTCACCGAGCACATCGGGTACTTCGAGCTCGTCCGTCGCACGGTGGCGGAGCGGCGCGTCGCGCGGAGCCCGCCGGCGCCGTCGAGCGCGGACGAGTTCGCGCTCGCCTGGGAGCGCCAGGTCGCGTCGGGGAAGGGCTCGCAGGAGCTCGCGCTCGCCCGCGACGCGCACTTCGCCGCCGGGGCCCGCCGGCTCGCGGGGCGCGGCGGTCGCGTCGCCCTGCTCGTCGATCGCGAGCGGTTCGACCGCGTGCGCGCGCTCCTCGCCGCGCCGCCCTCGGCGGCGTAGGGCTCAGTCGTCGTCCTCGCGGGCGAGGACCCGCTCGAGCATCGCGCGGGCGTCGCGCCGGAAGTCGTCGAGCGTCCCCTCGTTCACGAGCATCCCGTCCGCGAGCGCGAAGGCGTTCCCGATCCCCCACTTGAGCTCGCGCCGGTCCCGATCGTAGAACTCCTGGAGCCCGGCCCCGTCGTCGTGGCGCCCGCGCGAGCGCAGCCGCTCGTGCCGGGTCTCGGGCGACGCGAAGATCCCGAGGACGAACAGGTCGCCGAAGTTGTGGCGGAAGACCGAGAGCTCGTGGTCGGACCGCGCCCCGTCGACGAGCATGCGCGTCTCCGTGAGCTTCGGGAGGGCGCGCTGGGCCCAGATGCCGGGGCCGTGCTTCTCCCGCTCCTCCGAGGCGATGCGGCCGACGTTCGGGCTCGTGAGCGGCAGGTTGCGCCGGCGCGTCTCGTCGCGGACGAGGTCCCCCATCTTGAGGGTCGCGAGGCCCATGCCGCGCGCGACCGCGACGAGCTCGTCCTTGCCCGAGCCGGGCATCCCGACCGTGACGATGAGTTTCATAGCGTGCGGGGCGGGTCGCCGGGCCCGGCCTGCGCCGACGGGGCCGTGGCCGAAAGATGGCCCGCCACGTCGGTCTCGGTCACCATCTGGAGCCGGTCGGCGCGCTGGCGGAACGCCGTCGCCTCCTGCTCCTCGAGACGGACCGTTTCGTTGTACCGATCGACCTTGACCTTGAGCTCGGCGGTCTTCTGCGTCTTCGTCGCGGCGCGGAGCTCGAGCGCCCGCGCCTTCTGCTGCCGGTCGACGACCTTCTGCTGCAGCTTGCGGACCCGGTAGTGGAGGCTCGTCACGTCGGACCCGACCGGCGCCCCCCCCGTCTTCCCGGTGGCGGCGTCGATGTCCCGCTGGTGCTGCTTCGTCTCCTGCTCGATCTCGGGGATCTCCGCGAGGACCCGCTGGGCCCGTTCGCGCAGGAGCGTCGCCTGGTGCCGCAGCTTCTCGATCTTGGTGTTGAGGCGGGCCGCCCGCTGCTGGGCCCGCGCGGCGGCGCGGTCGTGGCGGGCCGCGAGCTCGCGGAGCTTCGTGATGTCGGCGTACTGCGCGCCGATCCAGCGCGACTGACGGGCCGCGAGCGGGGTCGCGGGGGTGGGCGGGGGAGCCCCTCCGCCTCCGGTCGACATCGAGCGCCGGTGACTCGGACCCGAGTTATAGCGATTGTCGTACGGCGGCAGGCGGGGGCCGGCGGCCGCCTACGTCCGGGCCGGGCGCGGGAGCCGGAGCGCGGGCCGGAGGCGGGCCGCGACCTCGGAGGCCGGCACGCGGACCTGCTCCTTCGTGTCGCGGGACCGCAGCGTCACGGTGCCGTGCTCCGGGCCGTCGCCGACGGTCGCGCCGTCGACGGTGACGCAGAACGGGACGCCGGCCTCGTCGCTCCGCGCGTAGCGCTTGCCGATCGTGCCGGCGTCGTCGTACTGCACCTCGATCCCCTCCGCCTGGAACTGGTCGGCGAGCTCGAGCGCGAACGGCGCCTGCTCCTTCACGATCAGGGGGAAGACGCCGAGGGAGGTCGGGGCGAGGTACGCCGGCAGCTTCCAGAGCGTCCGATCGCCGTCCTTGCCGAGATGGAGGTCGGCGACCGCCCAGACGTTCCGGTCGACGCCGAAGGTGAGCTCAAGGACGTGCGGCAGCACCTTCGCCCCGCCGGTCCGGGTCACCGCGAGGTCGCGGCCGGACCCTTCGCCGTGCCGGGTCAGGTCGTAGTCGCCGCGGTAGTGGACGGCGCCGAGCTCCTTGTAGCCGGCGAGGCTCTCGAGGTGGACCTCCGCGTCGAACTGGATCCGGTTGTAGAACGCCCGCTCCTGGTCGGACTTCTCGAAGAAGCGGATCCGCTCCGCCGGGTATCCGAGGACGTCGCGGAAGAACCGGAACATGTGGGCGAGGTGGAAGACGTAGAACGGCGGGAGGCCGCCCGGCCCGACAAGATCGCGGGCGGGGACCCATTCGGGGCTTTCCTCGCCCGCCTCGCGTCGGGCGACCCGGAGGAGCGGGAGCCGCTCGTCGGCGACCCGATCGAACGGCAGCGGAAACTCCGCGGGATCGAAGAAGATCTGGAGCTCTGCCTGGGTGAACGCCCGCATCCGGAAGAGGACCTGTCGCGGCGCGATCTCGTTCCGGTAGGCCTTGCCGACGACCGCGATCCCGAGCGGGAGGGCCCGCCGGCCCACGTCCCACATCCGGGCGAACGAGAGGTAGCTGCTCTGCGCCGTCTCGGGTCGGAGGTAGGCCCTCTCCCGCCCGACCGCCCCCCAGTCCAACCCGAACATGAGGTTGAACGGGGTCGGGACGCTGAGGGCCGGCGAGCCGCAGCTGGGGCACCGCAGCTGGTTCGCCCGGATGATCTCCCCGATCTGCGTCGGCGTGAGCCCGTCGACGCCTTCGGGCCGGATCTTCTCGAGCACGGTCTCGGCGCGGAACGCCGAGTGGCAGTTCTCGCAGGTGACCTCGGGGTCGGTGAAGTTCTCGAGGTGGCCGGACGCCCGGACCACCGCCTCGGGCAGGATCTCGGCCGGATCGATGAGGTAGTAGGAGTGCGAGAGCCCCACGAACCAGGCGCTCCAGGCCTCCTCGACGCGCCGCTTGAGCCGCGCGCCGAGCGGGCCGTAGTCGAAGAGGCCCTGCGCCCCCCCGTAGATCTCGGCGGTCGGCCAGAGGACCCCCCGGCGTCGCAGGAGCGCGTACAGCTCGTCGCTCTTCACCGGCCGGCACCCCCGCGGGCGGCGGGAGGGAGGGGGACCATAACGTGTTCGGTGGTGCGGGTCACGACCTGGTAGGCCGGGTCGTCCGGCGGGAGACGGAGGACGAGGGGAGCGGCCGCCCGGCCCGGGGCGATCCGCGCGGCCGACGGGTCGCCCAGCCACCGCCACGGCTCGACCACGGCCGCGCGGGCGAGGAACTCCGCGGAGACGGGCCGATGCCTCAGCCGGGTGCCGACGTAGGCGAACTCGAGCTCGCGCCAGATCGACGGGGAGTGGAACATCGCGTTGTCGGTCCCGAGCATTGTCCGGACCCCCAGGCGCTCCATCGCCCGAAGATTCGGCTGCCGCCCGAACAGGGCGTTCGAGCGGGGGCAGACGGCCACGGTGACGCCGGCGTCGCGGACCTGCGCGAGATCGTCCGCGGTCGCACGGGCGAGGTGGACCAGCAGATCGGGGCGCGGGTCGAGGTACGTCTCGGGCGGCTCGCGGAGCCCCTCGCTGGCGTGGAGCCCGTACCGCTTCCCCGCCGCCCGGCAGGCGGCGGCGACGCGCCGCCGGGTCTCCACGGACTCGTCCCGCGCGCTCGACAGGCCGATCCCGTCGCCCGCGGCGAGCACGGCCCGGAGCTCCTCCGCATCGATCGGGCGTCGGAGCGGCCGGCCCAGGGCGAGGGCCCGAACGGAGCTGCCCCGGGCGGCCTCCCGGAAGAGACGGATCCCGTCGAGTCCTTCCTCGCGAAAGTCGACCGTCGCGGCGACCCCGGCGCGCGCCATCCGGGCGAGCGCGCCGCGGATGGCGCGCACCTTCTCGGCCGGCGGCGTGCGCGCGAGCAGCGTGAACTTGTACCCGCCGGGGGATTGCACCAGCCGCGCGAGGGGCCCGGTCGGCGGCTCCCGTACCGACACCGCGTCGCCCAGGTGGGTGTGGCCGTTCACCGGCCGCGGCAGCACGATCCCGCGGACCCTGCGTTCCCGGCCGTGACTCGAGTCGGTGCCGAGCTGACCGGTCTCCACGACGCGGCTCCCGCGCAGGCGCACGTACGCCCGGCGGGTCCCGTCCGCGTCCAGGATCGCCCCCTCGACCAGCATCGGGGGGCGGGAGCCGTCCCCGGGCTTAAGCGACTTCCGCCGGCGGCCCGAAGGGCTATCCGAGCGAGGGGCTCCGGGAGGTCGATCGCCCGTGGTGACGCTCCCGGCCCCCCGACGTCGCGACCTGCTCGTCTCCGGCCACGTCAACGTGGACCGGTTCCTCCGGGTCCGCCAGTTCCCCGGACCGGACCGCACCGTACCGGTCGCCGCGCACCGGACCGCCCTCGGGGGGACCGCGGCCACGCTCGCCCGGGTCGCCGCGCGCTACGGCGTCCGGACCGGCCTCGTCGCCCGCGTCAGCCGGGAGTTCCCGGCCGCGTTCCGCGCCCGCCTCCGGGCCGAGGGGGTCGATCTCCGGGGCCTCGTGACCGTGGCCTCCGGTGCCACCCCGACCTGCTACATCGTCGAGGACGAGGACGGCGGACAGCGGACGCTGATCGACCAGGGCCCGATGGGCGACGCCGCCCGGGCCCCCCTGCCCGGCGCCTGGCTGGGCCAGTACGCCTGGCTCCACGTCACGACCGGAGACCCGGCGTACCAGCTGCGGCTCGCGCGGGCCGGGCGTCGCGTCGGCCTCAAAGTGGCGGCCGACCCCGCGCAGGAGATCCACTACCGGTGGGGCCGCCGCGACCTCGCCGAACTGTTCCGGCTGAGCGAGGTGTTCTTCGGGAACCGGTCGGAGGTGGCCCACGCGCTGGAGCTGTTCCGAGATCGGCGCCCGGAAGCGTTGCTGGCGCGCGTGCCGCTCGTGGTCCGGACGGAAGGGCCGGACGGCGCGACCGCGTTCTCCCGGGCCGGGACCGTGCACGTACCGGGGCATCGGACCCGCCGCGTCCGCTCCGTGGTCGGCGCGGGCGACGCCTTCCGCGGCGGCTTCTACGCGGCGTGGTTCGTCGGCGAGGCGCTCCGAGACTGCCTCCGGGCCGGCACGCGCGCCGCGGCGGCCTGGATGGAGCGTGGGGCCCCGCTCGAGGAGTGAACGGATGGAGATGCACGCCTTCGGGCATCTGACGCCGGTCGAGACCGCCCGCCGCCGGCTCCTGCGCGCGGTCCGACCGATCGAGCGGACCGAGCTCGTGCCGGTCGACGCGGCGTTCGGCCGCATCGCCGCGGAGACGGTGCGCTCCCCCCGCCCGGTCCCGTCGTTCGCACGCACGACGTGGGACGGCTACGCGCTCCGCAGCCGGGACAGCCTCGGCGCGACCCGCGCGCGGCCGGTCCGGCTCGAGATCGTCGGCGAGGTGTTCGCCGAGCAGGCGTACCCGGGACGGTTGAGGGCCGGGCAGACCGTCGCGATCGCCACGGGGGGCGCCGTGCCCCGCGGGGCGGACGCCGTCGTCATCTTCGAGGAGGTCCGACGCCGCGGCGCTCGCATCTCGGTCCCCCGCCCGATCGCGGCCGGCGACCGGATCTCGGCCCCGGGCCACGACTTTCCCCGGGGCGCGCTCCTGGTGCGACCGGGCGACGATCTGCGGCCGACGACGTTGGGGGCGCTCGCGGCCTGCGGGATCCCCCGGGTGCGCGTCTACGCCCGCCCGGTGGTCGCGATCGTGCCGAACGGCAACGAGCTGCTCGCCCCCGGCGCCCGGGCGCGGCCCGGCCGCATCTTCGAGAGCAACAACGCGACGATCTCGGCCGTCGTCCGGGCCGCGGGGGGGATCCCGCGCCCCCTCCGTCCGGTACCGGACGATCCGGCCCGCATCGAGGCGACGATCCGCCGGGCCCTCCGGGACGCGGACCTCGTGCTGTCGACCGGGGGCAGTTCCGTCGGGGAGCGCGACCACCTGCCGCGCCTCCTGCCGCATTTCGGACCGCTGCTGTTCCACGGCATCGCGGTCCGCGCCGGGAAGCCGACGCTCGCCGTGGTCGCGGGACGGAAGGTCGTGATCGGGATGCCGGGGCATCCGACGTCCTGCCTCGTGAACATGTTCTGGCTCGTGCTCCCGGCCCTCCGTCGGCTGAGCCGCCGCGCCGGTACGGGCTGGGTGGAGACCGACGGCATCCTCGGCAGCGACGCCGTGGCGCCCACCCCCGGCCTCGCGACCGTGGTGCCGCTCGAGCGCCGGGACGGGCGCTGGTACTCGATGTACAAGGGCTCGGCGGTGATCACGAGCCTCGCGGGGGCCACGGCGTTCGCCCTCCTGCCGCCCGGCACCGCGAAGGTCCGGGCCGGGGAGCGTCTGCGGATCTTCGAGCTCGAGCCCCCGCTCGGGCGCGGCGGGGTGCTCCCGACGCCCCCGAACGGTTAAGGGCCGCGGACCGCTCGCTCCGGCGTGGCGCGCCGGGACCTCGCGGTCGCGATCCTCGCGATCGAGGGGACCAACTGCGACGAGGAGCTCCGCACCGCGATCGCCGCGCTCGGAGCCCGGCCCGAGATCGTCTATCTCAACCAGTTCGAGGGCCGCGACGTCGAGCCGGATCGGCGGCGCCGGCTCGCCGACTACCAGATGCTGCTGATCCCGGGCGGGTTCTCGGCCGGCGACTACGTGCGCGCCGGCGCGATCTTTGCGGCCCGCCTGCGCGCCGCTCTCGGCCGCGAGCTCGAGGAGTTCGTCCGGGCGGGTAAGGTCGTCGGCGGCATCTGCAACGGGTTCCAGGTCGTGGTCGAGCTCGGGCTGCTCCCCGGCGGCCGCGGGCCGCACCTCGCCGCGCCGGACGCGGTGCTGATGACGAACGACTCCGGACATTTCGAGTGCCGGCCCGTCTTCCTCGCCTGGCAGGGAGGGTCGTTCCCGGCCCTCCAGGGGACCGCGACCGGGACGCGGTTCCAGTTCCCCGTCGCCCACGCCGAAGGGAAGCTCGTGCTGAAGGGAGATCCGGCGGCGCGCCTGCGGGCGCTCGACCGGGCCGGGCAGGTGCTGTTCCGCTACGTCGGCCCCGACGGCGAGCCCGCGAGCTACCCGTGGAACCCCAACGGGTCGCAGGGCGACGTCGCCGGACTGTCGAGCCCCGAGGGGAACGTCTTCGGGCTGATGCCCCACCCCGAGCGGGCGTTCTTTCGCGACCAGACCCCCGAGTGGACCCGCCGGGGCGACGCCTCCGGCTACGGCGACGGCCAGAAGTTCCTCGACTCGGTGCTGCGCTACGCCGAGCGCGCGCTCTGAGCGCGTCGCCGGCGGAGCCGCAGCCGCCAGACGGAGAGCCGTTCCCCTTCGAGCGAGCGGACCGCGACGGTCGCGACGGTGCCGTGGCGGCGCCACGCCCGGCGGAGGGCGGCGGTGCCGCGGGGATCCTGCACCGACGAGAAGACGACGAACGCCGAGCCTCCGGGCCGCAGGAGGCGGGGGAGCTCGGCCAGCAGGCGCCGGGTGACCGCGAGGCCGTCCGGTCCCCCATCGAGCGCGAGGTTGTGCCAGCGATCCGGGTCCCGTTCCGCCGCCGAGGTCGGCAGGTACGGCGGGTTCGCCAGCACCCGATCGAAGCGGCCCACCCCCCGGCCGAGGTCCGTGCGCACCGGGTCGACACGAAGACCCTGCGCCCGGGCGAGGTCCCGCACCCGACGCAGCGCGTGCGGGTTGCGGTCGGTCGCGACCACACGGGCCCCCGCGCGGGCGGCGGCGAGGGCGAGGAGCCCCGAACCCGTGCCGACGTCGAGCACGCGCGCGCCGGCCCGCGCGCGGGCGAACCGAAGGAGCAGGAACGAGTCCTCGCGCGCCGGATAGACCCGCTCCGACGCGCCCGGCGGCGCGCGCGCGGCCCGGATGCCTCGATGCTTTCTTATTCGCTCCACGTCTAGATGCGGGCACTAACGGTGTTCTCGTCTGTGCCGCGACGTCTCTCCCCTCCGGTCAAGATAGGCATTACCGGTCTCCCCGGCTCGGGCAAGACCCAGACGCTGCTGCGGATCATCCAGCTCCTGGAGGAGGAGGGCGTCACGGTCGGCGGCATGGTCACGGAACCGATCGTGGAGCGCCAGCGCCGCACCGGGTTCCAGATCACCAACTGGCTCACGAAGGAGCACGAGGTGTTCGCCCACGAGGGGCTCAAATCGCGCGTGCGCTCCGGCCGCTACGGCGTCAACCTCGCGGCGCTCGAGGGGCTCGGCACGCGCTCGCTCGCCGAGGCGCGCGAGGCCGCGGACGTGATCGTCATCGACGAGGTCGGCAAGATGGAGGTGGAGAGCGAGACGTTCACCCAGAGCGTCATCGACACGCTCGACGCGAAGAAGTCGATCGTCATGACGCTCCATAAGAAGTCCCGGAACCCGCTCCTGCAGGACATCCGACGGAGGGACGAACTACGGCTCCTCGAAGTGACGCCCGTCAACAAGAACCTCCTGGCGTTCAAGATCGTCCACCTGATCACGGGGCGGGCGCACTGATCCCGGGACGCGAAGGGGCGACCGAGCTCGGTCTCCCCCCGACCGACCCCCGGACCGGACCGGGGACGCGCGCCCCGGTCTTCTACAATCCGGCGATGGCCGCGGACCGGGACCTCGCCGTCGCGGTCGTGCGGGCCTGGGCGGCGGGGCGGACGGACCTCCGCGGCTGGGAGCTCCACGGCGCGACGGGCGTCCGCGGCCTCCGCCTCGTGCACGAGACCGGCGCGTTCCGCGAGTTCCTGCTGACCGACTCCCACCCGGCGGCCGTCGGGGCCCTGAGCGCGAACGCGCGTCCGTGGCCGGCGGTCCGCGTGCGGGCCGCGGACGCCCGGGACCGCCCGCCCGAGGCCCCGTTCGACTACGTGGACGTCGACCCGTACGGCTCGCCCCTCCCGTTCCTCGAGACCGCCCTCGGGGCGGTCGTCGACCATGGTCGGCTCGCCGTCACCGCGACGGACCTGATGGTGCTCGCCGGGGCGCAGGCCGAGGCCTGCCGGCGTCGGTACGGGGCCCGCCCGGTCCGCGGCCGCCTGGGTCCGGAGGGCGGCCTTCGGATCCTCCTCGCGACGGCGGCGCGGACGGCCGGCGCGCTCGGGCGATCGATCCGGCCCGTGCTCGCCTACAGCCGGGCCCACACGGTGCGCGCCTACCTCGAGGTGGGCGCCGCCTCCGAGTTCCCCGACCGGACGGAGGAGCTCGACGCCGCGACGTGGCGCGGCCCTCCCCTCGGCGACGGAGGCCCGTTCGGCCCGCTCTGGACCGGGCCTCTCTTCGACCCGGCCCTGGTGGATCGCCTCGAGGTGCCGGCGGGGGCCGCCCGCCCGCGCGAGGTCGCGTATCTCCTCGATCGGTTCCGCGCCGAGGCGCGGGTCGACGTGCCGTTCTACTACGAGCCGAACGGGATCGCCCGCCGCCTCGGCCTCGCGGCCCCGACGCCGCTCGCGGCATATGCGGAAGAGCTGGGCGTCGCCGGCTTCCGCTGCGCGCGGACCCATGCGCGGCCCGAGGGGTTCCGCACGGACGCCCCGCGGGAGCGGGTCGAGCAGATCGCGCGTCAGTCCCAGAACGCGCGGGTCCGGGCGTAGGCCCGCTCCGCGCGCAAAAGCTCCGTGAAGAACGCGGCGTCGTCCCGGTACGGGCGGGCGAGGAGCCGGCGGGCGGTCTCCGGGCCCACGCCCCGGGCCGCCAGCGCGAAGAGCGCCCGCTCCCCGTAGTGGGCCAGCAGCTCGGCCGAGGTGTAGCCGGCCCGGACGAGCGTCTCGGTCTCCGCCGGCACCGGCGGCTCCCGACGCGACCGGCGCCGGGCCGGCGCGCGGCCCTTCGGCTTCGGGGCCCACTTCCGGTTCGCGTAGCGGGAGAGCCGCTCGATCTCGGCGGTCCGACGCGGCGAGAGCACCGCCGAGAGCGCGCCGCCGCACCGAAGGCACCGGCTCCCTCCCTCCGACCGGTACCGGGCCGGGGTCGTCGTGCGCGTGAAGCCGCACCTCAGGCAGACCAGGACGAGCTTCTCCTGCTCGAGCCGGTCCCGCACCGCCGCCAGCAGGGTCGGAGGTGGCACGTCCGGCACCGCCCGCCAGGTCAGCCGCTCGAGCGGCCCCTGCGCGATCGGGGCGAGCGGGGCGGCCGCGACCCGGATCTCGCCGCGGCGGATCCGCTCGAGGACCTCCTCGGCGTGCGCGACATCGAACCGCTCGTGGAGCGTCTTCTCGAGCGCCTCCTCGCCGAGGGGGGTGGTCCGGCTCTCCTCGAGGAGCGCGTCGAGCGTGCGCAGCTCGCGGGGGTCGGCGGAGGCCGGGATGACCCCCAGCTTCCGGGCGATCGAGACGAACACCCAGCGGTAGTCGAGGCCCGTGGGGACCAGGCGTTCGAGCAGCGGCCGGACGGTCGTCGGATCGATCGAGAACGCGTCGACGAGGGTCGCGTCGTCGACGGCGATCGGCAGCTCGAGGACGAACCAGGTCGGCTCCACGGCCGCGACGTCGACGCGGGCGCCCAGCCGGGCGGTGAGGAGCCCCGCGACCGCGAGGGCGAGGGTGTCGTTGGTGCGGGTCCCGAAGCAGGCGCCGAAGATCACGAGCCGACCCTGCCCGGTGACGGTCACCCGAACGTCGGTCGGGGCCGCGTCCAGCGCCGCCGCCGTCTCCGAGCGGGCCTTCAGGCGGTCCCGATCCCCGGGGGGGATCGGGTAGTCGCCCCAGGCGAGGGTGCGGCGGGCCCGGCCGATCTCCTGCGCCACGTGGAACGGGACGGGGAGGTCCTCCCCGACCCAGCGGGGTTCCTGGCCGATCTCCTGCACGGGTTCGACGAGGAGCTCGCCGTCGCGGTACTCCACGACCTTCCACGTGCGCCCGTGCAGCAGGAAGATCTCCTGGGGCTGGGCGAGGATCTGGGTCAGGACGAACCGCTCGTCGAGGGTGCCGATGAGCCGCCGGGTGGCGAGGTCCCGGAGACGGTACGACCGTTCGTCGGGGATCAGCGAGAGCGCGGCATAGAACCGGTCGAGGGTCCCCCGGCCGGGCGCGAGGCGGCCGTCGATCGACTTCGCCAGCCGAAGCCGGACGAGATAGTCGAGCAGCTCGTCCCACTCCGCGTCCGCGAGGCCGGCGACGGCCGGCGCGCGGCGCAGCGTGGCCACCAGCGCCCGTCGGTCGACCGTCCCCTCGGCGCGGAGCGCGGCGATGACCTGCTGGGCGGCGGCCAGCCGGTTCCGGGTCCGCCACGCCACCGGTTCGACCTGCCCCGCGTCGGCCCGATGGGCCAACACCGCCGCCTCCTCGAGATCGTCGTCGTCGAGGGCCAGCACGGTGCCGTGGATCGTGCGGTCGAGGCGGTGCCCGGAGCGGCCGACCCGCTGGACCAGTCGGCCGACCTGGTGGGGCGAGCCGAACTGGAGGACGTGGTCGACCGCCCCGATGTCGATGCCGAGCTCGAGGGAGGAGGTCGCCACCAGCGCCCGGAGCTTTCCGTCCCGGAACTCCCGTTCGGCGTCCTCGCGGACCTCGCGCGAGAGCGAGCCGTGGTGGACCGCGATCGCGAGGTCCGGCGCGAGCCGCGCGAGCCGGGCCGCGAGACCTTCGGCCGTACTGCGGGTGTTGACGAACACGAGGGTGGTGGCGTGCGCGCGGATCTCCTCCTCGACGGTCCGCAGTCCGTCGAGCAGGGTCGGATCGGCCCGCAGGTCGCGCCCGAGGCGTTCGTCGAGCGGAGGGCGCCCCGAGGTCGGGCGCCGGGCGGTCAGCTCGAGCACCCGGCGCTGCCGGGCGATCAGCGTCGCGACGGTGCGGGGCACGGGGGAGAGGAACCGGGCGACCTCCTCGGGGTTCCCGATCGTCGCGGAGAGCCCGATCCGGCGCACGCGGCGGTCGGTGTGGTCGTCGAGCCGCTCGAGGGAGAGCGACAGCTGGGCGCCCCGGTCGTTCCCGACCAGCTCGTGGACCTCATCGACGACGACGGTGCGGACGTGGCGCAACGCCTCCCGCAGCCGGGCGCCGACGAGCAGGATCTGGAGGGTCTCGGGCGTCGTGAGCAGGAGATCCGGCGGGTGGCGGGACTGGGCGAGCCGCGCCCCCGGCGGGGTGTCGCCGTGCCGCACCGCGGCCCGCAGCCCGACCTCTTCGACAAGAGAGACCAGCCGGTGCTCGAGGTCGCGGTTGAGCGCGCGCAGAGGCGTCACGTAGAGGATCGAGATCGCGGGCTCCGGATCCGCGAGCCGCTGCGTGAGCACCGGCAGCAGGGCCGCTTCGGTCTTGCCGGTGCCGGTCGGCGAGATCAGGAGGGCGTCGTCGGAGGAGTCGAGGAGCGGCAGCGCCAGGCGCTGGATCTCGGAGAGCTCGGTGATCCCTCGGCGGCCGACGGCGGCGGCGAGGCGGGGATCGATCCCGGGGAAGGCGTCGGCGTCGCCAGCGGCCATGGGAGAGCCCCGAGGTTGGATCGAGGGGAAAGGGATGTCGGCCGCTACGGGTCCGACGAGGGCTCGAGGTCGAGCATCCGCAGGCCGAAGCTCTCGACGAGCGGTCGTCCGAACGTGCGGCCGGGGAACACCTCGACCGCGACCTCCTGGAGGACCCCCACCGTCGCGCGCAGGAGGTGGCCTCCGACGAGCCGGTGGTCGGGCCCGGCGACGGCCCCGTGCAGGTGGACGGACGGGACCCCGTCCGCCCGGGCGATCGAACCGTGGAGCGCGACCACTTCGTGGGGCACGGTGAGCTCCTCCGGACGGTACTGGGAGCCGTCCCAGTAGCCGAACGTGGCCCGGCGGAACATGCCGATGCCGAAGAGCACGGCGGCAGCGCGGACCTGTTCGCGCTCCGCGAACGCGGTGAACGCCTCGAAGAGGTCCTGGCCGTCGTCGAACCGGAGCATCCAGCGGGGGCCGTCGTGCACCGCCTGCATCGCCCGACGGGACCGCACGACGGCTCAAGGAGATTGCTGAGGGCAAACGGTATCCCGAACGGCCCGATGCCGTCCCTCCATGGCCTCGGCGGACGCCCGGTCGTTGGTGGCGCGCCCCGAGCGCGAGCTCGTCGCGGAGCTCGCGAAGGGCGGTCCGGCGCTCGTCGCCCTCTCCGGGGGGGTCGACTCCGCGCTGGTCGCCAGCCTCGCGCACGAAGCGCTCGGGGCGCGGGCGATCGCGGTCACGCTGAGCGGGCCGGCCGTCAGCGCCGCGGAACTGGAACGGGCGCGGGCGGTGGCGGCCGCCGTCGGGATCGCGCACCGGGTGGTCGCCGCCGACCCGCTCGCGCGGGCCGAGTATCGGGCCAACCCGTCCAACCGGTGCTACTTCTGCCGCTCCGTCGAGACCGCCGCCCTGCGCGAGGTGGGCCGCCAGCTCGGCACCGCGCAGTACCTGGACGGCGTCCACGTCGACGACCTCGGCGACGACCGGCCCGGCCTGCGGGCGATGGACGAGGCCGGGTTCGTCCACCCGCTCCTGCG
>Ga0335072_10000690_pt1 | contig 61246 bp, 58 predicted proteins | sample Lox_Sample_21_FD_206725 | JGI IMG/M metagenome (GOLD analysis project Ga0335072, IMG submission 206725) | Soil microbial communities from Loxahatchee National Wildlife Refuge, Florida, United States - Lox_Sample_2.1 | ecosystem: Environmental > Terrestrial > Soil > Wetlands | place: USA...
AATCGGGGGACCTGCCGCTTTGGGCGATATAAAAACCCTCGCCGCCCTCACCCTCCGCCTTGCGCGAGCCGGGTGAGCCATCACCCACCCCAGGTGAGCGGCCTCACCCTCGCTCACCCATGCTCACCTACCCTCACCCGCCGTCCCGCTCGATCAATCGACTCCGGCTGCGCGGGTCCATTTCTGGGCCCTGATCAGCGCGGCCGCAATGGGCTCCCACGGCGGTGTCGTTTCTGGGTTGCAACGCATAGGATGCTAGATCCACCTTCCCGTCTTCTTTTCTCCTTCAGTTGTCACCTCGCTGCCTCACTGTTGCTCGCGGGGTCGTTCGTTTTCTCATCAGCTTCTACTCCAGCCCTTCTTTGCATTGACACTCTTCATTTTTTGCTCGTACTCTACCCATTATACTTTTACTATCGCCCCTACCTTGAGCTTTCTATTCCTCTCCTTCCCGAGCAGATGGGCCGAAAACGCACCGCCGAGGATTACCATCGAACAGCAGTGGAGAATAGCTGGGTTCCGGGGGGCCCATGAAGAGGAGGATAGTGTACAGCAAACGAAGGATGAGCCTTCGGACAGATACAAACAGAACCAGCAGGAGGCCTTAGATCAGTGGATAATGGGGGTGCTCGACTCCGGCGACTGGCTCACTTAGGGAGCTTCAGCTCTTTCCTCCCCAGAGCGCTGACCAGATCCACGAAGTTTCATGTCGAGTAAGGGCGTCTCTGCCTCGGAGTGCCTGCAGAAAAACTGCCCCGTCCCTAGCAACGTGCTCGTTAAAGACTTCGCCTGATGGTACTGCAAGTCCCGTTCTAGCCGGCTCGCACCAAGGCCTAACCTCAAGTCGGTCAAAAACATACTGAAGAAATTCTTCGCCGGCTTCCAGCGGATCACCGAGACAGAGATCAGCGATGAATTGAGATATGATGTCTATATTGTGAGTGTTTTCTGAAGATACATTTTGAAGGGTTATAGTACTGATCGGCCCACCACAGTTCGCTCGCACCACGCTAATCAAAGGAAGTCGTCTAAACGGGTATACGCACCTGACTTCTCGCCGGAGATACCGCGCATGGTTACTCGCCGCCGGGCTTAACAACTGGAGGTGAAGAGGGAAGGGAAAAGGACGGAAGAAAAGAAGGAAGAGAAGGAGGAGGACGAAGATCTGTTCGACAATCTTGACGGTTTTGAAATCAAAAGCGGGGCGGAGCTTTAAGGGAGAGGATATCGATGTAGGAAGGTAGATTGATTACTGGGTCTATGTAGTAATTAAATTACTTGCAATACCATGGATTTCTATCCAAAAGCGCTGGTTGGATGTGCGATGAAGAACTACTATCATTGCCTATACGATTTATGTGGGGCACGGCGGCGATTTTTGATGGGGTGCAGCGCCAAGTTGCATTTGAGCAATTTGTCTCGTCGTCAAGAAGCCTCTCGGTTGAAGATGCTCACGCTTTCACACATCGTTTGTCCTTATTATTCCCCGCGAGGTTGCCACGACGGTGCAGGAGATTGTCATGACTTCCGGCGGAGGTGTCAACAACCACCATGGCGAAGACTTGTGTCTCCTCGCCGTCGACGGCGGTGGTGTGCGCGGGATCTCGTCTCTGTTGATCCTCAAGAAGCTAATGGAGTCATTGAACCCGGACGACCCTCCCAAGCCATGTAACTACTTCGATATGATTGGAGGCACTTCAACAGGCGGTCTCATCGCTATCATGCTCGGGAGGCTACACATGAGCGTGGACGAGTGCATTGCGGAGTACAAGAAGCTGTCCCCAGACATCTTCACCAAGATACACCATCGTGTGAAGTTGCGCGACGGAACAATACGAGGAAGGTTTAATGATGAGGCACTCAAGAAGGGCATTCAGAACCTCCTTATCAAGCTCGGCGTGGATCCGGAGGCCCTGTTCAAGGAAGACGACAAGGAGTCCAGATGTAAGACGTAAGGAGCTGTCAAAATACTCCCACTACACAAAACACGCAATTCGCAACATATACTGACCTGCGGCATCGTTAGTTTTGTGTGCGCTACTAGCCGACAAACCTCGGAGACCGTCGTCTTCTCCAACTACTACTCCGAACGCCGGGGCAACGACATGCGGAACATTGCGAAGATCTGGCAAGCAGCACGCGCTACCTCTGCGGCTTCCTCATTCTTCGAACCTATCGACATTGGAGGTGAAGGATTCGTAGATGGCGGCACCGGCGCAAACAACCCAATTCAAGAGCTATGGGCTGAATCCGCGGATTGCTTCTCCACAGGATCTGAATGGAACCTTGAGAATCACGTCCATTGTCTCGTCTCTATAGGTACCGGTAAACCATGCCTCACTGCTTTCGGGACGTCATTGTTGAAGAACGAAGTTGGACATGCTCTGGTGGCCATTGCGACGAACACAGATAAGATCGCCGACACCTTTCAAAAGCACCACTCAAATCTTTATTCAGAGCGTCGCGCGTTTCGATTCAATGTTTTACAAGGACTGGAAAACGTGGGATTGGAAGAAGCGTCGAAGATCTCCGACATCGAGGCTGCCACAAGAAGATATATCCAGACTGAGGATACTTTCGTTTCTCTGAAAGCTTGTGCAGCGAATTTAAAGGAGCGGGAATGTATGTGTCAGTTCATTAGCTTTCCTTTGGAAACAGGAATTTCTGCTTCCGCAAGCCCCTCCCCTTCCCCGCTGAGATGGCTCGGTACTGCATTTGAGTCAGCCTCTAGTGCGGTTCAGTTTGTTTTGCGACCTGGACCGAAGGTCACAGTGCAGGTTAATTCTAGCGGGCTGCTCACTAATATCCAGGATGTGCATAGGGCTCCAACAAATACGTACTATGGTACAAAACCGTCCTCATCACAACTGGAGCTCCTCTGTCGTTAACGAGGATGAGACCTCGCTCTCACACTTTCCGCATACCTCTTCCTATATCTCTTGGACCCATAATGGTGGAACCCTCTGTTATCGAAAGAACCCATCGCACGGCAACCATGGTACGGACGACACCATAGCTGCATCCATCTTGGCCTACGTAGCTAAACACTGCCAGCGAATCCAAGAGCTAGCGCCCCAAATTCTATATTTCCACTGCAACACTTCCAGGCCTCCATTAAAGCCATCTGACCGCCCGACAACTTCCATGTCTTATACTGAATATGACACAGAGTCATTGACCGATCCTGAAGATCTTGTGCGGAGCTTGATATTGCAGGCACTATACCTCGTTCGCTACCAAGATACTAGATTTCGAAAGAAGCTAAGGAAATCATGCCGCGAGTACGATATCATGACGGAAAATATCCCTGGGCTACTCCAGTCAGGTTCTCTACACGGCCTCCTTCGGCTTTTTCGCGCAACCATCGCGGCTGCTAACGCTCACTTCCTCATATCACTTGACAATGTGGAAGGAATCAAGAAAAGCCATGCTTCAACACTCATCTCAGCATTACATGCACTTTCCAAGGACCCTACTGTCCGCCGAGATACGCGGCTCGCGTTTGTTTCGACTGTTCGACTTATTCTCAGTGGTACAAACTTCAAATTTATTAGCCAAACTGGGCATTATCGAGAGGTACAAGAAGATACCGAATACTGGGGTAAGGCTCATATTCGCCTGTCCGCATAGATTCGCCTGTCACCCGCTCTGAGCTTCGTACTCAGGCTAACATAACTCAGAATGTATGCAGTGCATGCCTTTCGACAGGCAAGACGCGCGTCGCAACGAAATCGTGAAGGCCGAGTCGCGAACAACAGATTGGATCTGGAGTCATAAAGCCTACCTTGCCTGGCTAATGCAAACGTCGGGAATTCTTTGGATCCAGGGAAAACCGGGGAGCGGAAAGTCTGTGCTAGCCAAAAACATCTTGGAACAGCGAAGCTCAAAAGGCCAACTAGACTCGCCATCCTCATCGGACCTATCGTACGGGGATGGGACGGCAAGAGCTCTTGTGTGCGACTGGTTTTATAGCACTCGGAGCGGGAGCACTTTGATGTCCCACAGGTTATTTTTGCAGTCAATCCTCCATCAATTACTAAGCAAGAGCCCATCGCTTTTCCGCCACTTTAAGAAAGCATACCGAGAATGCCCGCCCCTATCGAAAGACTGGCTTACCTTCGACGCCATGATGGGGATTATGACGTCCATTGCTGCGTCTGGGGTAAGGATTATTTGTGTTGTAGACGCAATGGATGAGTCAGAAGATCAGGAGGCGGCGGAGCAGCAGAGACGTACAGTCCTCAATCACTTTAGTGTGCTTGTTTCAGAAATACCGACCTCTAGAATGAAGGTTGTGGTATTCAGCCGTCCTTCTCCCGATATCGAACAACAATTTTGGCGACACCGATTGACTTATGGCAATCTGAGCACCGTCATCCTCGAGCACGAAAATGGCCCGACAATCCGTACAATCGTCGATGCTGGTGTCGAATCCCTTCGACAAGCACTGAATCCATTCAACGACAATGATGAGAGTCTTGCCCGCCACCGTCTACCCCAGTCCGGTAGTACATACGTAAGACCCAGAAAAATGAAAAAGCGAAACCCACTGCGAGAAGAGTCTAGAAGATACGAGGATGAGGAGTGCAACAATATTCGATTCTTCCTCATTGAAAATGCGCAAGGCGTCATTCTATGGGTCACGCTCGTTATTGCATCGCTTAAGACATACATCGAGTCGGGCGTGTACACCTTTCCTCAGCTTCGAGAGAAGCTGACCAGTTTACCTACAGACTTAGATGCACTCTACAGGCGGATCTCACAAGATCTTTTGAGCAGGTTGGACAATGTTGGACGAGCCAAGTCTCGCAAAGCACTTATGTGGGTTAGTGGTGCTAACTCCTTATACCCTTTGAAGCTCATAGAGTTGCGTGAGGCTCTCGCGATTCCGGAGGACGTCGATGTCGCTCTTCAAGCGCGAGAAGATCCAATCTCGGGGAATGTAGTTGGTGGCTCTTATGATCTGTCGGTTTTTCGTCGCCAGCTCCGTGTGATGTGCGGGCCTTTGGTCGAAGTCATCAAAGCCAAACCGCCAAATAGCCAGCAACTAAACACCTATCATGATGACGACGATGACGAAGTGGAACGATCGGACCTTGTTCAGTTGACTCATCGAACAGTGAAAGATTTTCTTGCGGACCCCTGCGCTTCAGATATGCTCGCATTTAGCGATGGTGATGCGGCGCTTGAGGTTGAAAAATCCATACGATCATATATCGCTATTGCTCTACCAACCAATCGGACAGCATACGCCGGATGGTGGACGGGCTCGACGAGCATTCGGACGGATGCTGTCCCATCTATTATGAAGTACCTCGAGCATAGGACATTGATGCCTTTTATTCTTTCCGTTGTGGCAGAAAACTCTTTCGGCCACTTTAATCGCACGCAACTTTTGCATTACATCATTGACAAACCAATTCCTCCTATATGGAAGCCGTTGAGGCCTCTGCGGGAAGAGCTTAGATCATATATGAAGTCTAATAATCAGGAAGACAAGTTCATCAATCGAGCACGGAGCCACGTCTTGCGCGACATGGGAGAAGGGGTCGCAAATCTGTGGCTCGGCCGGATCGTTCTTTCTACGGAGTACATCGAGTACGGGTGTTCCCATGGACTCGTTACAGCTGTGGAAATCCTGCTACGCCTTCTGCCCCTATTCATAAAGGACCAGGTGACAGATGGGTTTTTCTTTCGCAAAATTACCCAGGTTTCTCTTATGGCTGCGGTACGAAACAATCTTCATGGTTCGGTACGCGCACTAAGCGTCATGAGCCGTTACGACGCTTGGGTTCGATCCCGCTATCCATGGAAGGCCAGTGAATGCGCGTTTGAAGGTTCAATAGTCGCACTCTCTCCTCTAGAGTTGGCTGCTGCAAAGATAGGAAACGCGGAGATGGCGATGGAGCTTTTTGATGAGAGACTTTCCACAGAAGAAGCTCGCGGAACATTGTCAAAACTGGCCGAGAAGTCAAGAATCGAGCGTATAGCCCAAGGCTATGAAGATCCAGGTGTCGAAGGTGCTGACGAAGCCATTCGACTCGTCACTGACTATATCAAGCAAGCCTTCCCTGGATTCTGGGCGTTGAAGAGACTGGGGGACAAATTGCGACATCCTAACACCTCAGCCTGGAAGCACTTCAAACAGGCTGTTCAGATACATGATACGATTGTAACATGCACTTCTGATATTCCCATTGATGTTGCCGAGCCTCCTCCACGGACCATCGAGGATCTTAGGACCTTATTTCGACATTCAAGAATGATGTTATTCTGGTGGCTGGTCACAAGAAAGAACTTCGCTCTGTGTGCTTTCTTGATTGTTCTCTTCCTCCTTTGGTTGTTGATTTTGAGAACAGAGAGCTTCATTCTCGGGCTCATATTCTTCAGCGCCATCTATACGGGCGCTTTGGAATTCGTTCGATTCTACCAGACGGACAGCCACAAAACAGGATACAATGCTAACGATTTCCTGCCCAGCATGGTAGTCGGCACATTCCACCAATCTAAGCCTGTGATAGATGAGTGGCTAGACTGAGTGGACTGGGACTATATCTGGCCTCGACGTCATAGCATCTACATAAGCTGAGGATGTTTTTGATTCTCACGAATAAAACAGATATCTGCTTCCTCGCGCTCCTGCTGTTCCCTTGCCCATGTCATCAATCGCTGATCCATCGCCCTGCTCACTATTTCCTGTCTCCGCCTATTCTGGTTAACAATGTGCAGCTCCGTCCTTGTGTTACCGACGAAGCGAAACCTGTTGAGTCTATCATGTTTGCTACCAACCCGGTCGATACGGTCGTATGCTTGCTTCTCGGCTCGATACGTGTAATGGGGCTCCATCAGGACAATTCGATCCGCCACATGCAGAATTACACCCGCTCCCATCGAATCGACAGTTCCGATCAGGAACCGAACATTGTATTCTGCCTCTTCCTTCTCTATCCAGTTTTGCATGGACCTTTCCCTGGAAACTATCGATATATTTCCATGGGCCCTCGGCGGTGTAACCGGCCAACCAAGGCGTCCCTTCCCTGCGCAGCATGTACTTGGTCCACTGCGCTCCCGTTAAGTATCCTAGGCCGTCTCCAGGGGATTTTTTGCCTACTAGCTTCCCGAATCCAGATCCTAGTGACGGCGTGGACCCCGTTTCGAAGCCGCGAGAACGGATCCGCGACAGTCGTTTCGTATTTGTTTCTTCGAAGGGGCTTACTCCGTACATTCCTCCAGTTACGGAGTATGAGTGGGTTGAACGATACGATGTACTAAGACAAAATCAAGCCGAAACCCCTCGCTACCAGATTGTTTACCAGAAGGATGCTGGGCGAAATCCAGAGGGGCTGGAGCTACATGGAAGACTTGGCCACTCATGGTACGCATATGGCTGGTACCGCGGATCTCTTTTCTTGCTACAGGCACTCTTCCGCAAGGGGATCCTTAAGCCTTTCAAGGTAGCAAGACACGGCGTAAGGAACTAGGAGCAGAAGGAAGCAGTTATGTCCACAGTGCGGACCTTTTTCGGTCGGAAATCAAGGAGATCGCATGCACCAACCATGACCGAGCTGGCCAAGAAAGGACGGGGTATTGGTAACGAACTCGGACAGGTACGGGGGGAGCAGAAGAGCGTAAGGTCAGAAAACAGCTCAGTCTACGTTGAGCGGGCTCTAAAGAGGCTACGCAGACGTATAACCGTCAACCCAAACTCGAGTTTCAGTAATGACTCTCCCCCACCTTCACCGCCCCCCATCCTTATCGCCCTCATCCTTATCGTCCCCGCACTTGTTCTGACTATGCGAAGTCAGTTAAGTGGTGTCAAATGCCTCGAAATTCGAAAGTCGCCTTCTTTGAATACTGGAAGTGTCGGGACGTCGACAGCTTCGACTTCGTAGTAACTAACTATATCGAGACAAATGACGCACCAGATGGTTGGCTCTTCACTTGGGGTTTCCTCTGACAGATCGCGTTCACGTTTAACTTTACCGCGTCTGTCCTCTCTAGTACTCACCCATGCATTCAATGCGTACCTGATCCGCTTCTCGTTGAGGCCAGCCCAGAACTTCAAGAACGTTATCTTAGATGTGTCGATAAAATTGGTCTTGACCCCCTCATTCGACCGGGTTTGTAGAGTCTGATCCCATCTAAAATCCGGACTGTTGCCAAGCTTCTTCTCAATCCAGCTTGAAGTGCCTTATATTCCTCATCCGTCAGGCAGAAGCCGGGCATGATGACATTGCGTTTGGCTGGGTTCTTGTAGTTGGTGTTGGCGTAGTCGAAGTCTGACTTCCGGCCTACATTGTCCCGCGTTCCTGGCTAGGGACCCATCACGAAGTGAGAGTGATGCCGTGTATCGGGCGCTTTCGCTCAGAGGTATGGAAAGTTGTTTGGAGAGCGCGGTCGCGGTCTTCTATGCATAATATGGCTTACGGTAAGTAGCTTAATGGGGCCGAAAATGAACGCCAGGCAGCAGCGTCCGGGTAAGCAGCTTAATTGGGCCGAAAATAAACGCCAGGCAGCAGCGTCACCGTCGGCGCTCTGGAGCAACACCCTGGGTGAGACAACAGGTGAGGGGATCACCCCGGGCGCACCCAGGGATCACCCCCGGCTCACCTCGGCTCACCTCTGCAGCACCCGACGGGGGTGAGCGTCGCCGCCCTATGCTCACCCGCCAGAACAGGAAGGGCAACATCGAAGCATCCTCCCCTAAGTTCTCCCCCCCCTTCCCGCCTCTGGGAGGGGGGTGGGGACCTATAAGTCGATGCAAAACATCTGCTTAACTAGGGAACAGTGAATTGTGAATTGTTGAACACAAAGCAAACCTGACAAAGAGGCTTGGCGTGATTTAGAATCTCTTCGCACCGCACACAGTAGAATTTCAAAAGGTAAAGTCATCAACAATCATGGCTATCTGCCGTCCTTCCACCACCACGGCGTCATCAGTATCAGCCAAAATACAGGCAATTACGATCGACTCAGACGCAAACACTGTCGACAAGGCGCCATTGACTCTAGAGTTTCAAAAAATCTCTCTCCGCCAGGCCGTACCACCACCGGAGGACGACTTCACGTTTACTGATCAGGACCTTTTGAAATTTGGAACTATCTTCTGGAGAAGTGTGCGGTAGGGAATTGGGAGAATCAGGTTAAGGCGGAGAACGGTGCGGGAGAGGGTGGCGGTGCGGAAGTGGTACGGTATTGTACTTCAAAATTGCTCTGCAAGATGGAGCGGTGGAAGGCGTGCAGAAAGCAGCCCCAGAGACAATCAAGATGAATAACGGCAATGCTTGGATTCTTTCAAAAGGCTCCTCTAAAGTAGTCAGCAACCTGCCTCATCATAGGTCTTCGCCTTGCTTCTCCGTCTACCGCGTCAATCATGCCGTCCACTCCACTGGCTCTCATGCCATCACTTCTCCCACCCTCTTCCTCAAGCCTTCTTCTGAGACCCTCATAACGTTCCCTTTCTGCTGCACTCTTGGCTCCGAAGTCGCCCAACCACCACCTTGGAATCCTCCAAGCATTCATCCTTCCAGGCAGTAGATCACCACCCCAAGCCAACCCCACTATCCAACCCACCGACGCCGCAAGCAAGGAGTAAGGGAATTGTGACAAAGCCAGCTGCGCTGCCATCACGTATGTCGTGGTTTTATCACTCAACATCAGCCCCGGCGTGTCATTCGATCCAGACCTTGGATCTGGACTCCCAGTCACAATCTTATATCGGTATAGTCTGGGAACCTCTTCACCCCAGACGGCAAGCGTGGCAAATACCACTCCCGTCATCCCGCCAGGGAGGTAGTTCCAGTGTCCCCAGCTCACCAGTCTAACGACTGTGCTGAGCAGCGCCGGTGCCAGCAGCCCAGTCCATATTGCGCTGACACATAGGAAGCTGGCAAATTTGCGGGATCCCCATAATCTCTCGAGGACGCGGAATTGGTAAAGGAGCAGAGTCGCGAAGAGCAGATCTGTGCTTGATGTATACGCGATCTGCCAGGTAAAGAGGCGCCAAAATTGTAGATATGGGTAGAGGTGAGGAGTTGGCCGTATGGGGAGAAGATGCTTGAGGTCGGCAATCGATGCTACAAGCGAGGTAGAGATAAGAGACAAGATTAGGGATTTCGTGATCGGCGTGTTTGCGAAGCCAGACGCAAGCATTTTCGCGTATTCAGGGGCTCGGTGTAGGTCGTGCTATGCGAGGTACTTTGTGAATTGGGGGGTTGCCAATCGAAAACGGACAGATTTTTACTTAACGTGCATACATCGAATTCGTGGCAGACGCGGAAGAGAGCCGGACCATGTTAGGTAAGAGGTGGCTTGCTTCAACCTACCGCGTCTTCAAAAGGTGCAGGCATGATAGGTACAGATGTTCCTGGAGCTCGCGACCCCCTCAGCGATCAAGTTCGAAAGACCTTTCGCTTTCCAATGCCGGTCTTGCCCGTCTTGGCATCCAGCTGTCGTTTTTCCCCAGGTTGTTTGAAGTTACACAGCTGCCTTTTGTAACACTACCCATTTTCTGCGATACACATGCTACACAAAGCTAGACACGACAGCGCAACTTTACCCCCGGATTGATGCCCAAGAGCGAGGAAAGGCTGATCGTGCATTTGGTGGCATTCTTGGAGGGACCGCTGTCACCGTTAGCTGAAAGACGCTCGGCCTTGCATCTTCCATTTCAACTGGGTATTTTCTGGCACACATGATTTCCTTGCACATTAACCCCTTGGGAAACCGGGGACCCATTCCGTCCCCCACCAATTGTGCGTCTCTGACTAACAAGGCTGCTGAGCAGGAAGTGATGGCAATGCGAAGCGAGCGACAAGGCTGTGGCTACGCCCTGCTACAATGAATATGTGGCCAAACCTTTACGAGGCAGAGCGCTTGTTAGTTGAAAATGACACCCACGTTGCGTCTGATCACACCTCTTCTGGGGTGCCCCCCCGTCCAGAACATCGAGCCAGAACTAAGATGTCCTATTCGTGCAGTGATAGCGCATTAGATTTAAGCTATTGGGATAGACGTCGACGAGGCCGCTCGTTGTCAGCATCCTCCCAGCAAGTCCTTCGCATCTGGACTAAGACCTAGCCCCTAGCATACAATCCGGCAATTCATTCCCAACCCAGCGCAGCCCATGGCTCGCTCTCTTATCCCTCCCCACCGGCCTATGCCCGCTCAAGGACGCATTCAGACCTAAATGGCTCGTCTCCGCATGACATTCTCCCGCTTGGCAGTTTGCAGCCTTCCTAAGCAGATAATTCAAGCCATCGAGGCCGGACCACCTTGCAATTAGCCAACATCTCCACTGTCGGACGGTTTCTAGACCACGCCACCAACAATTGGATTCCCTACCGCGCAGAACTCTGTGCGTCTGGGAATATCTAAAGGCAGGGCAACCAATGCCAGGGTCTCATTTTTGAGACGCTGGCAGAGATTGGCTGAGTTTCTGGCGGTTGGCTGTTCTGTGGGGGTTAGTGTCGTTAATGATGCTGCCATCGAATCGACACAAGTGCCCATAGGCTTTCGCTACAAAAGCATGAGTGGTGGAATCTGGTATGAGTTCACCGCTTCGCGTTTGCAGCCTTGTTGCTTCTGTCGTTCATGGTCAGAGGCCAACCACGAAAATGCTTTATCCCATAGAAGCTGAACACGATTTTCATGATCATAAAGCTAGTCCACACCCATCAATTGGGCTTTCCTTTTACTGTGCCCACCGTGCTCCATTCCAGAAGGCCCAAGTGCCCCAAATGGACATTTGGGTATCCGAAGCAGTTGTTTTTTCCTGATGGCACGACTACTGTCTCTCGTTGTGAGATCACCCTGGTCCAAGCTTCTTGATCACCCGCCAGGTGATCAAACTTCGATGTTCCGTGCCGTTTGCCGAGGTTAACCTTAGGGAGGGGAGCAACTGTCGGACTTGAAGCTGAAGAGCTTCTGTTCGAGCGGACTAAGAACCGAGCTACCTCAGTAGCGCGGCTCTGCTTCAGCGCTAGCCAGGGATTTTGCGATACTTTTCCATTCGTCCCGCAGGTCTAAAACTCGCGGATGCCGTAAGCCGCACTAACTCCCGGTGTCTTGCACAAGGCTCCACAACACGCCGATGTTCCCTACACTGCAGAGCCGCAAACTGTAGAAATCGTAACAAGGCTAGACTTTGATTGGAGAATGATATGCCGCTCTCGCGTACAGCCTCACTTTCTCAAGTCAAGCTCTCCACGTATCAGATGTCTTGTAGGCGTCGTCATCAGCCACGACAAAAATTTGCTCCTTGCATTTGCAGTTTCCCGCAACAAGCCGTGCCCCACATGAGGCTGAAGTCGAATTGCAGATATCACTTAGAGAAATGATAGTTGACTTGCCATTTCTCGTCTCATAGATTCAGCACGCCTGACCACTCGCTTCTGATGACACATTCTCTTGGCCCTAATCGTTGCTTTGGTGCCCCCTTTGTTGAATATTCTGCCCGTCGCACCACATATATATCAAGCTCTGCTCTGTCCGATTGGGTATGCCTGCTAACATCGAAAACTTGCCCTTCGACATTATCCATCATATTGCCTGTTATCTTGAGATTCGAGACTACACACAGCTCAGCCGGGTCTGCACCAAATTCAACGTATTGCTGCAAAACGATTCAACAGCGAGGTCTTGTCTGCAGGTATGTAAATTCGTTAGCGGTGTCACCGCGGTTTGGACTAACTCGCCGCAACAGCGAAGCATTGCAAGTGCAAGGCAAGAACGTCAAATTGGTCCGCATTCAGGAAACACCACATTTCGGGAAGCTATTGAACGTTTATTCTTGAGCAGAGAGGCTCTGCGCACTGCACGGCCCTATTCGGCTTCGATTATAGCTTACGGAACGGACTTTACCTTCCAAGAAGGAGTTTTGTGCTACCACAGCAATGGTCAGATCCGTCTGCTGGACATACGCCGTTGCTCGCGGACGGAGGACTACGTAGAAACCAGCAGGTGGAAGCGTCGTCTGAATGCAAACCATCCGAATTCAAGTCTGTCATCTGACTTACAGCCCAGAATCTCACATCTAAGCTACGCAAAGGGGATTTTAGCTTGCCTTTGTGAGGTGGACGAGACTGGCGAGTCATGGCTCATTGTCATTGATTGGGATCCCTCCAAGCATGAGTCCACGCCAGAATCCGAGGCAAAGCGCCGCGTCTTGCTCTGTGAGCAGCTGAATTGCACTACAAAGCTCTTCATTCAACACAACGGCTCATATCTCTACTACGGGACGCACTCCGCGCTCGGATCCCACGGCCATCACGAGTGGATAATACAGGGGTTCAACCTTGGCACTGGTCGTCCAGTGACTGAGAAGCCTATTCAGCTGGTCGACTTTTTCGGCTCTGAACTCGGATCGACCGTTTGTTTTGGTATCCACAACGGCTATTTCTATGCTGTGAGTAACCAGACTTCTTTGGAAGTTGAGGAGGTTGATTGGACTTCACAATATGACTGCATCCAATTCGCCCTCGACGAACGAAAACCAAATCTTAAACCAAGGAAGCGGTGGAGAAGGCAGCATGAAGAAGGGCCACTGAACGATTCCTGGACCGAGCTTTCGCTCCAAAGGGACGTACAGACCGACGAGCTGTTGATAGTTGAGTGCCGCAAAGAGTACATGGGCGGTGGGAGTGCCAATATCCGGACCTATTACACTCAGCCTTTGAGTTTATCAGACAGCGATGAGATTCCCAAGAACTTTGGGTATCCTGAAAACGACCCGCTGATAAAGACGCTGGACGACAACTCGAAGCCGAATTATGAGCCGGCAAAGAAACGTATTCGCCGTTTCTGCCATCCAGAGTACTCCTTGGACCGATTAGGCTCGGGCCGGTTCGCGTCGCAGGAATTCATTCTTGCTAAGACCAAGTTCCGAGGTTACAACCCTGCGACTTCATCCTTCGTTGATCTTGTCAATGACCCCGTTTCAAGGCCAGGCTTCGCCAGGCTGCAAGACAGGATCCGCTTGCGCGTAGCCTCCCGGACTCAGAAGTCCCCATTGATAGACGATCCGAAAGTGCCGGGTCATTTCCTGCTCCGTCCGATGGAAGTCGATGAAGATGGCACCCCGATAGAGCACAGTGAAGAAGACTTCCATCCTACCGAAGTGCAAAATTTGTGGCCTCCCAATGATGCTCCCGCAGAACTGTTCGACGTCCTCTGTCCGGGCGGTCGGGTCGGACAGGTTGACGCCATGGCGGACGACATGGCAATCGTCTACATGGCGGGCTCCTTCCCGAATGGTGAGCGGCCTATTATACTCATTAATTTCGACCCAATGTGGAACCATAAGCACATGAAACGGATCAAGCTCCATTCAGACTCATTAAACTTGGTGGAAATGGAAGTTGAAAGGGACTCCCCATGCAGTGCATCGAGTAAACAGAAAAGGCCTTTGCCAATGGACGTTGATAGTGGCGACGAGTCTCGTTCATCAAAGAAGCAGAGATACGGTACTGAGCTCTCCGTTTCAGGAGACGTGCAGCAGTTACAGCAAAATCCTCGGCAGCCGAAGACAGAGGAGGCGCGCTACCTGTCAATCAACCGGGGATATCGGTTCATCGATAGACGATAGAATTCTCACAAAGTTGATGGAAGTAACCAGCAAATGAAGATTGCGGATTTAAAACGGGACGTCTGTCTCATTATTCGTTATACATGCCGCTCCATTCGTTCTCGCATTTTTCCCTCACATTCACAGCCTCAAAAACGCTACGTTCCAATTTCGGTTCCAGTTCTAGCACCTACATCACGTAAGAGTTCCACAAGAGGGTGTCCGTTTCATTTCTAAAGCACGATCTAGCGGTGTATTTCCCTAGTCTTCTGCCTCTAATAGGAGCTTTGTGCATTTCAGGTATCTCATATGAACCGCCCAATGCAAAGCTGCCCAGCTCCAAACGGCCTTACCGGAGGGATTGACTTCTCTCCTCAACAGCAACATTAAGTATTCTTTGTGACTATGGGATACTGTCTGGGAAAGTTCTGAAAGCCCATCTGTCCTCTTCGTATTAAGGTCGGCCCCATGATTGAGCAGAATTTCTATAATTCTTTCGTTTCGGTGAAATATTATGGCATTCCACGGGTGCCCTGGGTCCAATAAAGAGTCCATCATCGTGGCATCTTCCCTAAGAGTGGCGCGATGAAGAGCTGTGCCGCCATCGGTGTCCCATGCGTCAATCTGTACTCCCACCGCTACTAGCCCCGCCATGATATCCGACTGCGAACGCTCCACGGTAACATGTAGGGCTATTGCTCCAAAGCTCGGTCAGAATCAGGCGCTGTCCCTCCTCCGAGCTCAGAAATATCAAGAAGTCCTGTGTCCTGCCATCAATGACTAGTAAGCCTACGTTGTACGTCCCACAAAAAGGCAACTTCGAAAAAATGTGGAAGGACGCCAAACTCTTTTCTGTCAAGCAGAGGGAATCCCCGCAATTTCTTACGAAGCGGGAGATACTTTTCCCAAATAGGAGAATGGTCTCTTTGTTAACGAATCGGACGCGGCGCCTTGAAACCGTCTGGCAAGGAGTTAGGACACCTCATCGTACCTTGATTTCGATTTAAGGGCCAAGACGAAAAGCTGGCTACATATTCGAAATAGTGGGCAAACCTCAGGACGGAATTCTTCACAAGGGGATCATGTGGACTTGGAGCCGTCACTGGACATCACTCGGAGTTGGAGTAGGCACTGTAGGCAACTTTACTTCACTGACGTAATATCCTCGCACTTGAGATTTCAGCTACCGGAATGAAACGTAGGGATATCATGTCGTGATATCTCCTTCTAGACTTTCTCAGGCGCGAGCGCAACTTGATTGAAGTAGACAGCTCTTTTTGCCTGCGTTCTTGCGATGGGAAGCATATTTCCATGCCGAACTTTTGCGCATTCGGTTATCTCCCAATCTTGCATGCTAGGCTTTCGGTCACAAGACCCGGGCGGTACACCGATTGGGGGGTTGCAGTAGCTTGGGAAGTTCCCGGGATCCGCCTAACCCTGGACCGTGTCGCTACCACCTGGCCAGCAGGTCAAGACCTAATTGCTAGACCCCGTCATTGAGACGCGTGCTAAGTTGCACCGCCACCCCGATTTCATTGGCAGATCCCACAACGTGTCTACAAGGCCTGTGGCACGTCCGATTGCAAGTGTGCTTTACATAGAGGCCGGCGAAAATTCTAGTAGAGCGAATCACTCAGCGACAAACATGTGTTGGATCGTCTGGTTAGTACCCTGAATCAGCTAGTATGTTGCCTCTAGAAAGTTCGCAATCGGATGCTCAAGGCCCTGTATGAAGTTCCTGACATTATTGGGACTTCTCAGCCGGGTGTGGACCGTCACTCCACCAATTCACCTGGCCCACATATGGTACACTGGATTTTCACATCCAATTGCAAGTGCCCGTTAATTAGGATTTGGGTGAAGGCCTAATATAACCAATACCTGAGCAACGGCGTTGGAGCATCCGATCAGTACCTGTCCAGGCTAGGACGTGGCACATGTGAAGTTGGGCCTTGACAATCGGATGTGAGCGCCCCATGTAGATTCTCGGTGGTGTTTACCGGCTCCTCACTTCCGCATTGGTCCTGCTGAGGGCCGTGTGTGAAGCATCAATGGAGCTTGAGAGACTCCCTGCCAAAACCCCTGGGCACAAAAAAGTTGGGCGACGCTGGTGCTGACAACTTTATTCTTGCTCTCTTTCATTCCCAAACTTCGCGAGATCTGCGCTTGATACGCATTCTTCATGATCTCCACTTCAAAGCTCTTAGCCCTTCTTTGGTTCAAGTCTGAGTAGAAATTGCGCCAAAAGTCATCATGGAGTAAGCCTGGCCAATATCTCCCCAGTCGCTGTGTCCACTATACCACTCCTGACATCCTCAATAGCCGTGGCAACTCTTCGTCAGGTTCTAAGTTTACAAATGCCCAAGGCATAACCAACCACGACGCCTCCAACGCACAAAAGGTTACCTCTATGATGCCTCGCTTCTTGGAGGAGACGGCAAAGGATGGACACTTTACCGGTCTTGGCATGGAGAGGACTACCCTTGAGAAGGGTGGAGGCAAGACCAAGCTCTGATGAGGGAAGATTGATGTCGATATTTCTGTGTTGTAATCGTGGACGGGATTAGGGCTTGGCGTGGAAAGAGGCCACTGACTAAGAACACATGCCTGCCTCATAGGTCAAGATTTCAGGTCTCATGTTAATGTTCAGCATATCTTGCAGCTGAACCTACCTGCGTTCCTAGGTTGAGACTCTTCCATTGTGAACGGCAGTCACCATATCAAATTCTGGCTTGTCTTCCAAGTATTAGAAGATCCCATCGTAGTTGCTTTTGCTTCCCTTGTAACCAAAAAGTGGCATGTGAAGCAGCACTAATGCCTCATCCTTCCGAACCACCAGAAAGGACCAGCAGAAGCTATTCCGATGCGACGAATGCGCGCACAACAACCCTTGGCTCGCAAGCATTTCGCTGTCCTGGTGAAATAAGAAGCCAAGTCTACGACTCCCTCATGCCAAGTAATGCCTGCAGCCAATGTCCAGTCAGTTTCCTTCCGTTCAGACATACTCCGCTGGGTTTGTGGAGAGGTCTCAACGGTTTGATGACAGTCATCCCGACTGTGCAAAGAGATCATCACCAGACTTTTCCGTCCTAAGGGTTGGAAAGTCCACCTTATCCGCGGTGATCTCAGCTTTAGGTGTTTGTGCAACCGCAGTCACCGGCATCACCTTCACCGTGTGCTCAGTCGTCATATTACCCGGAGTTCTTCAGGCACGTCGACAGTGCGCAGGGCGATGACTCACTATTCTGGGGCGTCATGTGTTGGCAATGTCATAGATTGAGGAAACCGACGCTTGAAATTGGCAACGTAAATTGATCGTCTTGCGCTGCTCTTGCCCACTTCGCAATCTCACATGTGACTTGGACTTGACCGGGGCGTAAGAGGAGGCTCCGTCCTTATATGGCACTTTTCGTCAACGTAGCAGAAGATCATCCGGCAAATCCGTCGTGGAGGGATTGAGCACAGCGGTGTAATGGCTTTTTGGAGCAAGGATGGAAAAGGTATTGTTCCCTTACAGAACCAAGGCCGCTTTGTCGTATGCCTGCTTGCTGACCAAAAGGATAGCACGAAAGCGCTTGGTATAATCGTCATTGAAGAGAACTTTGGGCGGCTCGAGTGGATTAGACATAGTCGTGTGCTCGAATCTGGCTTCGTACACCGTTTGTCAGACTTCGTGAGGGGAGGGCGAAGAAATTGATGAAGCGTTCAGGGAAGTCACTGTCACTGCTATGAAGGCGGAAGAACATGGTAAGCAAGATGTCCAAGCATCATAAGGCTGCTGACTTACATGAGGTACAACCTAAGTGGTGTGATATCCAGGAAGGGAAAAGCCGTTCTGAAATCGATCTGCTCAAGCTTGGAGTCCTGAAAACCCGGTAGAGAGAAGACGATGAGGCCCCAAGCTAACACATCGTCGTCATCTCTTTGGAGACGGGCTTGACCTTGTTATATGAGACGGAGGACGCAGAAAGTTTGCAAGGTCACGCAAACGACGGTGCTGAGGTGCTTCTTTAAGACCGCTCTCTAAAGGTAGGATTTCCTAGTGTTGGCGCTGGCATCGACCGCTTGAACACACTCCCAAGTCACACAACTGCAGACCCGGAGTCGGAATTTCCCGTTTGAATGAATGCATTGATTCATAGTTCATCAATTGCGATCTAAATTGTGGTTTTCCGTCATGATCTTTCGTCACGGCTCGGTCATAAGAGCTCTCTCGTAAGCAATTTGTTGGAATTGATGAATAGTCGTGATCGTGTTGATCCACCTCGAGCATCGTCCTCTTCCTCCACACCCCTCTTGGACACGTCTAGCTGCCATAGCCTCTCAAACTGCCACAGCATGCCATGCTAGCCTCTAGGTGAGTTGTGCTGTAGCAATTTTCTCCCAGTAGAGGCGAGCTGCCGGGATAGACTGGAAACCAGCATCAGCCTCAGAGTGTAAGGGGTTGGAACTTGATCTGATCTACCAGCTCGGTTTCACTTACTTGCTTGTTTTCGGTGGCGAATTTCATGAGAAGCTGGTGGTTGTTAAGGATCTTGATGGCTTTCTCGATGGTTTCCATTTGCTGAATTGTGGGGTTTGGAGTGACATTCGGGTTGGGGGGTTGGATATTGTTGAAGATTGGACTGCCAGTAGCACTCTGCCAGCCTTTGGTATTGTCGGCACCTTGCTGCTGAGCCATAGTGGCGGCGTGAGCAGCAGCGATGGTGGATTTGCTGGTTGGCGGACATGGTTTCGTTGAAGATGGAGGGAGTCTCTCGAAAGAAGGTTAAACCAGGCTTGGGAAGGTAGGCCGATTTTGCCCCTGGACACCGTTAGTATCTTTAGGAGGTCTCATATCAGGTAGAATGTCTTTTGAAGCATATTAAACTCCTTGAAAGGACAGAAAAAGGAATCCAAGAATATACAGCGTTGCAGACGAGGTAAGCTAAAGCCGCACATACGTTGTCAATCGCTGAAGGCCAGAAAGGCACTCGAGGTAAAGTAAACGGAGTAATTGCTCCCGCAAAACCGGCCCCCTGCCGGACTTCGATGGTGTCCCAGATTACTCCCTCTACGACTGAGATGTCGCAATGAGAAGTAGAAACGCCACGCGACTAAGACGAATGACAGGTGGTGTCTTGGGACGAAAACAGGGTATTCTTCAGAAAAGGCAACATTTACAGTCTACAAGGCAGCGTGCAAAAGTTTTGGGTTCTTATGACAGACGTCAAATGAGATATATGATGCAGTGTTGGTTGCATCTCATGCCAGTCTGTTTCCAGACGCAACATGTTGCTTTTATTTGACGTTTCTGCAGAGGGTTGGCTGCCCGACAGACTGACTTGGGAAACACAGAACGTCCACCTCCTAGGAAAGTTCAAGACGAAGATCTGCTCGGCCTCCCCACATTAACAACAGACCATGTACTAGACACTCCTGGCACATTGTACAGCACTGCCAACCTTCAGGGACTTGATCAATGAGTATCAGTAACAGAGCTGTGGCAGTGTAGAGGAATTTGTACACGATAAAAGCCGCCGTTCTAAAACAATCATCAATACTTTAACGAAAAAACCGTATCCCATTCGTCGTCCCATTCTGAGACATATAATCACATCCTCCCTAACCTATGATGGTGCCAACGCCGGGGCCAAAATGCATGCCGCTAATAGGACTCGTTAGAACGGATATCGAAAAGTTTCTCAAGGCGGTACAGTAAACTTTTTAGGGTCGGGAAAAGTGAACGGTGGAAGCCGCAATTATCCATTAGTATTAGCAGCCATTGACCAGTTGGTTCTGTGGCCATTTATAGGCCGTGTGTTCCCTATCGTTTGTATTAGCCGAAATCCCTTACCGATTAACAATGAATGAGAAGCATACCATCGGGTCACGTTCGGATTTGAGTAAACGTCGTAATGCTCATCGATGTAGGAAGTCGTTTCCCAGCCGGGAGGATCACAGGTAATAGACTCGGAGTTGGGGTCCTGATATATCCGAATGTAGTCGAATCGCATAGTTGCTGGCAGCAGCGGAGCTAGGCCTGTGAGGTTGAGGGGAGAGAAACCAGGCGACATGCCAAAATTAACGACTATTGACATTGGCTCCTCTGGGATAACTCTCTGATCAACGTTGCCGTTCGGTCCGAGTGCATCGCCAGTGAGTCGCCACGTTGCATCTTGGCCGACAAACCAGGTGATATCCCCACTGCTACCAGGCGTGTACTCGAAAGCATAGACTTGGTATGCATTACCGTCGTACCACTGATTGTTTAGATTTGAAAGACCTGAGATCGCTTGCTGGAAAGGTCCACCTTTGTACACGTTCATTTCGGTTATTTGAAAATCGTAGACTTCAACGAAATCTGGATCAAAGTCAGTAGTCGTTCAAAGTTTCAATCCCCCCCAAGGCATCATTCTTACTGTAGTCCGGTTGATACCAGATGTCAAACGGCGCAACCTGGAAGGATTGTGAAACGACACCAACTTGGTTGCCGATTGCGTCCAACTGTCCGACGCTGGCTTCAATGACATCAATTTCCGGCGCTGATCGAGACTTGCCAGGAGTCGGATGATCCTCGCCGTTGCACGTACAGGCAGGGAGTCGCATTCCTGGGAGGTAGCTGATTCCATCGGGAGAACTCTGATTGGCGGTAATTCCTGCATCGCACGTGTCCGAGTAACTGTAGGGCCATAGCCCATCCGTCGTTGCTGCATATCCTGGTCGGCCGAGGTTACCCATAGCCCAAAAGCCAGGCCAAAAGCCCACGGTATCTCCCCGCCCGGGAAGTGAAATGCTTGCCTCCATTCGACCACCTTTGAAGCACAACTTGTTCCACGATTGCAGCATTCCAGACCGGTAATTCAAGTCGTGATTTTGAAAGGCATCGAATCTCAATTCGAGAACGCCATTGTTGGTGGTAACAGCATCTGGGTCATACCATTCCAGATCTCTTGTAACGCCGTACCAAAGATCCACGGCTTCGAAGAAGGGGTCGTCTCCATCGAAGAACGATCGGCCTGGTTTGGAGAACTCGTCTGAAAATACCAAGTTCCAAGTCGATCCATCATGGGTTGTTTTTTGCATGGCTGAGGAAGGAGTGTCTGGATCGATCAAAGACGTGCGAATGTTTGTGAGGAGGGGTATCTTCGCTGAAGTTATGCAGGCTGGGTTGCCTGCGCAAGGATTCGCTTGGTGCGTAAAGCGTTGTACGAAGGTCCTGATAAAATCGTGAGCATTGGGACAAGGAAGGTCATGTATTTGCCCAACTTACAAGACGGGGTATCCGATGAACAACGTTAATATACCCAGAGTAATTAGTGCAAGTCCTCCAACATTGACTATCCCTCTTGCCGTCCAAATATCGCAATCTCTCTCTTCTTTGCCCTTTGGATCTGGGTTATGTAGATAGTCGTCCTTCTCCACATCTTCTGGAAACAATAATAGTCCTGCAGAAGGCAGTATATTGTACCTTTCTGAAACGGTTTGGGTGTTGACATTGTCGTCGTCGCTGTCTGCCCTCGATCCACTTCTTGACGGGCTACGCGAGTCGGCGAAAGGATTTTCGAGCCCTCGACTGTCACGGCTGCGTTCCGAGTCCCAACTTGACCGCCTTGATGTAATTCTTGACACGTCGGGCGACTTTAATGGAGGCTCCTCATCTCGTATCCTGGGTCTTTGTGGTGCTAATAGTCGTTCTGAAGAGTCTTGGACTTGAAGATCCGAATATATTTGGTTTTGTGATAGTTGTGATCTCTGGGCCGCAGTAAACGGTCTTGAGGGGATCAGGGATCGAGATGCACCTTGCCCTGGTGGATCATTCATAAGGAGGTCATTTTGAGCCGAGTTTAGCCGTATGTGAGGTGGTACCTTTGGCGGGGGAGAGGAGTTGTTGCTGTTCGACGACATGATGAGGTGGCGATCGAATCGTCGTCTTCAAAAACGACCGCCAAAAGATGAGGGAAGGGTTTGGAGGTCGTGGCAGTTAGGTGAGCGTAGAGTTTACCAAATGAGATTGAGTTCAGCTCAGGGAAGAGGATTCGACAAGTCTCAAGCTCGGGAACCAGCCCTCTCCTGCTCTAAAACGGACAGTGATCGTGTTTGGCAGACTGAGAATCGATCATGGGACGGGAATGGGAAGTAAAGAAGGCTCGATTCCTAGGCCAATGTGGAGGATGGGTGTTGCAAACACGCGGTCGTTGCGCCGTGGCGGCTCAGGACTCCTTTCTGAACCCGCAGAATCCAGGTGATGTCGGCCAGCCTACCACGGCTTAGACTTTGTCAAACGCCTATATACAAAGCGAGCGGCATGGATCGACTTTTCAAACGATCGCAGAAGACTTGGGAGAGTGTTCTGGGCGGTATTTCGGTGTGTAGGACGTGCGAAGATGGAGATTTGGCGATTGCTGAACAAGGAGTTGGGCTGCATCTTTGGGCGTACTAAGCCTGCGGAGTACCCAAGACTAGCCCTAAAAGGCAGCCACACCAACAACTACGGGGACCCTGCAATGGGTAGCCAATTCCGTACCTGCGCCGTACCTGCATTCAAAGGTGCACGGCAACAGGTCTATGATAACAAACCAGGCTCACATTGGGATTACGCGTACCATGAGGTGCTACAACCACCCTTCCTACTCGGAACGCTTGTCTACAAGTCACCACATTGATTCAATGTGGAGCAGGTCATTTCAACAAGGATGTGCCTCACAATGTCCTGCAAATAGCCAGCTGATTCTTCAGTATCTAAATCTTGCCACAAATCAAGAGAAGGAATTTTCCGAGAGCTGGATACGTGTCAAACAGGGTTGCGCGGAGACGCCAAGCTTCAAAATGAGAATCCGGCTGAGGCCAAGTGTCCTGCGATTCTGCCAATCAGCCAGTGTTTCTGACTAGACACAGAATGAATCTGTCAAAGTAGCCTTGTCGTCACTCTGTGAATTCCTTGGACACTCTCGAAGACTCTTGTCGTCTAACATTTCCTCACGACAGTCACTCATCGGCGTAAAATGCCCCTCGACGCATGGTCGCGCGAGTGATTCAGGAGTGCCTAATTTTGATTGCCATGGATCCCGTGAGGCCCCACAACGGGCGTTTGATTGTTTGCAGATCCTTCTAACTAGAGTCTCGGTCTCACTCCTGACCTGAATCTCCACTAAACGTGCGGCGGCTAGTTTTGTTTCCTATGTTGCCAAGTGACCTGTCTTGAAGCACTTCTATCTCTTCCATTCAGATGCTCGCCTGACTCCTTGCGATGGCATGTTCGCATAAATACATTTGGCCATGAGTAGCAAAAAAACTGGATCGGTTAGATGATTTTTGCAGCAACAGCACTGACGATCTTGCAGATTATGGATAGCGATGATCTTAATTCGTCATATGGTCATGAGCGTGCGAGTTAGGCTACGCAAACCAAAGCACAGCCATATCTATTCCGGGCCGCAGCTCGTCTTCGAACCACTGTGAAGTGCTTGAAATTGTTGTCGATCGGATTGGCCTTGGAAGTGCAGGCGCTGAACTTTGGTGTATTTTCTGCGGACTTTCATCGGGCACGAGCTCTACTCCAGCTCATTGCAGGTTGAAGCATAGCCCTCCAATAGATCTACTGCTTCCGACGAGCTCTACGTCTTCTCTTGCCTGCCCAGATGTTTTCGTGGAGCCACCGCAAGTCCATTGAGCCCCTGACGAAGCCCAGGAATCGTAACAATGCTTTACTGTACTTCTCCATCTAGAACATTGCCTCAATTAAGTCTCGACAGCCTCAGCACGTACCCCAAGAATCCGCCTTCCCTCTTTTCCGCTGGCCAAGCCCACAATGAAATACTCCGCCCTCGTCTTTCCCCTCCCTACCCTGTACACCTTCACCTTTCTGTGCTCAACAAGCCCCTCAATCTTCTTCACCAGATCGTCGTACTCTCCCCTTGGGTCAAATTCCTCGACACTCAGCTCTTCCACCCTCGCTGGTCCATTATCCTTACTCTCTCTCGCGACCAACTTTTCGAATTCTTGTGCCGAAGGCAGCTCAGTACCGTCGTAGTCGAAGCTCACGGCCTCGAAAGGGGAATCTGTGTCTGAGGTATAGGTTGCTTTAATATTTTGTAGAGCGGAGGGCACATTTGAGGAAGAATAGGACTTGGGGTTCGGCGCTTGTGCGGACTTGGGTCCGGAGTTGAGGGGTGAGACGCCGGTGTCTTGGTTTGCTTTGTCGAGGAAGGAGGAATAGGATGCGTCATCGGACATGTCGGGCTGTAGATTTGGAGTAGCTGGGGATGAGTGGAAGGAAATGAGGGAGGCGCAGCTTTGGGGATGGGCTATATGCAGAGGACGGGTAGAGGTGAAGGATCGAGGGTTCGGCAATTTGGGAAAGGACCTAATAAGGTATGCAGTCCTTACGTCGATGAGCCTGACCTGGGAGAGTACGATTGTCCTGGGAGTGGGGCACATAGAAGACGTTGCAGGCTTGTATAGAGTACGGAAATTCGCCAAATATACTTCCTGGTTTTCGTTTGTTCCTCGAAACTGTACTACCATGACGTAGTTAGTGGTACAAACGCCAAGCCGTCTATGTGTGAAAATGCTCGGCTCGTGCAAGATTAGGGTAGTCCTTTACGTACTGGACTGAGGATGTGGATAATTTCGATTTGTATCACGCTCAATAACTCGTTGAGTACGAGAGGGTCTGGATATCACTGAGATTCTTCCATTCAACTCTCCGCAGCTGTGCCACCACACGAAGCTTGGCCCCCATCTGTCGCAAACTAGCTAGTAAGTGAGCGCGAAGATTTTGTTGGAGCAGACGCCATAAAGCCGAACCATAAAGCACAACTGTAATCCCCATAACATGCTTATGCAGCAGTGGCCAAGTCCTTCTTGAGGGTACCGAGGAACTGTCTCTTCTCCTGCGGAGTCTGGTAAGCACCGTGACCAAACTTGGACGATGTGTCGATCCATTTCAATTCGACCTTCTCGAGAGCCCTGCGGGATGTGTGGGGGAACATTGATTTTCGGAGAGTCACAACTCGCTTCTTCACACCGGGAACCGAGCCTTTGAGGAGGACGAAGTCGTTCTTGACCTCACCATAGCGAACAAATCCACCCATGCTACAATTTGGTCAGCCAGGATACATAGTTAGATGAACGAAATGCTTACGGAGTGATGGTCTTCTTGTTGACATCGAATTCAGTGGCAGCATTGCCCTCATCCTTGCCCTTGCCAATACGGTACACCTTATGATTGACTGAGGTGCGATGGTGATAGCCGTCTTGACCAGCCCGTGCCACGGTCCACTGGACGTGAGATGGATGCCAGGCACCGATACAAGCGACCTTCCTCAGGCCCTTGTGTGTCTTTCTTGGTAACTTCTTGGTTCCCCATCGACTTGTGACGCCCTGGAAACCGTGGCCCTTGGTGACGGCAATGCAGTCAATCATCTCGTCTTGCTCAAAGATTGTGTCGATCTCTACTGGCTTTTCGAAGAGCCCGTAACCGAAGTCGACCTTCTCCGGGACACTGCCACCATTGACTTGAATCTCCATCAGATGAGCTTTCTTCTGCTTGAGAGGGGTCTGGCGGATTTGAGTGTGAGCGAGGATTCGGACGACTGTGCAGTACTTCTTGATGCGCTCCAGCTCTCGGGTGATTGATGAACCTTTGTTCTCGGAGTGCTTCTTGGCGTATCTGGTGAAGGCCTTCTTCTTTGACTTGTACCAGTTTTTGTAGAATCTTCTCTTAACCTCGTCGCTCAAGTGCTCTGCCCAAACAGTGGTGAGGGATCGTAGGCCGCGTGGGGTTTCGATGTAGCCAACTAGACCGACGACCATCATCTAGGAAGAATTGTAAGTTGGTCGTCAGTTGCAGAGGTATTGGTGTCAATCTCACCGGGGGGGTCTCAATCACAGTGACAGCCTCAACAATCTCCTTCTTGTGCATCTTCGCGCCGGGTCGGTCAAGATCGCGGACGATAGTGGTCATGCCGGCTTTGTAGCCCATGGCCGCGGTGAGGTGGACTGGCTTCTTGGGGTCATCTTTGGGAAAGCTGTGATGTCGTTAGGTGAGCTTGCATCTGGCATGGAAGCCTGCTAACCTCTTGACCTTGCCTCTATGTCTGGAGGCTCGCTTTCGGGGCAAGAAAGCCAGAGAGCCTGAATGGTCTGTCAATTACAGTTATTTGGGGTTAGATCTGCTAGAACTGACCGTGTCGGGGCGCTTCGAACTTTCGGTGACTCCTAAGAAGGTGGTCAGTTAGAGGTTTTCGGCAAGGGACTCATCGCATCACTCACATCTTGTTACCGAATGCTGAATGTATCGCAGGAGCGCCGTTGATGAGTTGGTCAATCCAAATCTCAAAAATGATTTTGCCCACGATTTTCGATTTGTGGGTTTGGGGCTAAAAGCGTTGCCAAGGCTTTTTTGTCGCCGACCAACGAGTGCTGTCAAGAACTTCAAACTGGAGTCTCCTTTAAGTAGGATCCCCTTTAACATTACGACATTTGCAATCCATTCCATGCATGTCTTAGAAGACCATAGATCAAGGATGAGGGAACGGGGTGGAGAAGGCTGGAAATGTGGTATGACTATACCCTGGTTGTTCATCGCCCGCTGTTGGTATCCAGCTTTTTCTCTACCATTTTCACATTATCGAAAATTAGCATATAAGGCGACGACAAGCGGTCTGTTTGTAGAGCTGTTTACTGAGTCTCCAACTTGCAAGCAAGATTGAACCAGGGAGGTTGACATGGGAAACATTGAATTGGCTGCCTTTGTGAAAAGACAGTACATCATATTCAAGGCTGTTACACCTGCAAGATTTGTGGCAGCAACCATTTTGATGCGGGGGTCTCAACACGTCGGGCAGCGCTTTGCAGAATGGCTCCGATGTTTCCTCCCTAGGAATGTTTGCTCTTCATAGGTTCACCTCCACACTCGTATCGCTGTCTTGGCATTGTTACTCGAACACCAATATGTAGATGGCATTACAGTCATTGCGCAGGATTATGGAAAGGTACCTCAAGATTGTACGGTGTAACCAGAAAGTAAGTTCCGAATCATAATGTATCCATGAACATTCCACCTAATTAATTTGCTACATTAACAAGCGCCTAGACGTTTCTCAAAGTTCACCGCTGATCTAGATAGCACGGCAACAGAGATTGCACAACATCGGAAACATTGATTCTCGATCCAAAAGGTGAGCCACGAATATCAGCAGATTGCCGAAGCACGCGGTGGAAAGCCGCGAACCAGGTGAGGTTGTGCATAACCGTATGTCAAACATCCCTGCACCGCGGCCGTCTAAAAAGTTTGGATTGCAGATCTGGTCGCTGCCTATCTGCAGCTTGGCATACGGAGGATTGCGAGCCAGTTGTGCTGAAGGCTCTCTATGGCTGGAAGTTGTTGGTGGTGGACCCGGAGTGGGTGCATTGCATTGGGAAGGCTCCAAGTATTTCTATCTATGGAATAGCTTACAAGGATCTTAAGCCATCCTTAATAAGGACGAGGTGCTGACGTCGTGTTGTGTCACCCTGCAGACGTTTTGGCACCCCTGCACGAAGCGCTTGTAACGGGACACACGAGGGCTTGTGCATGCAGTTCGAGTGCTATCACACGATGCTCGCGTGCATTACAGGGGTCCTCTCCTCGGTTCGTAACGAGACAACACTGACTTCAGCAGAGAGGCCTATGACTAACGAGCTGCTGTGGGATATTTTGGTACGCATATAGCAATTCGTTTTCCTCGCTGCGTCGCCACAGTTCTGTTTTTCCGATTGTGAGGGGTTTTGCCGGCCATCCCAGCCATCGGGGTTGCCCGAGCACATGGAAACAGATCTAGAAGTTAGGCTGCACAGTTTTAGAAGGTTACGCCGCACAGTGGCGACATTATTTCAGTTGAGCCTCGACCCGCTGGAAACGGTGAGAAACGAGAAGTCAGAAAGAGCAAATCGATCCTGAGGTTGAGCTTGACTAAATTGGTCTTTGGGGAAATACGTCGATCAAACGCCCTTTCGGGGGTGTACATGATTGAGATCCTAGGAAGAGGCTTGGAGATTGCCACGTTCAAAGGAAAAGGGCCCAACCGTTAGGCGTGCTCGGCTTCTTACCTGCAGGACTAGCGGAAGCCAGTCAAGGGAAGAAACAGTCGGTGGTTCGCTCGGCAAAAAGGGAGAGCATGGGGGGGCTTGCAGGGGTTGAGGGATGATCCATCTTCAGAGCCCCGACTTAGTGGATATTTCGAGCGAACTCTAACATCGAAAAGGAGGTTTATGAAAGTGGAGGCGCTCCGTGCCAAGCCTGTCAATAATCTGGCAAATCCAAGGGCAAAACACGCCATGACGGCGTGGATCATTTCAATGCCAATCTCGGACCTCTGCAGAGACTGGTCAGTGATTGTGGGTGGGGGGGACCCTTCCTTTGTTGGCTGTACGCGGCCAGTGCAGGGAAAAATAACAAGAAAAATGCGCTTACCCTTGGATGGTTTTTTCCGAGGCCCGAAACCTGTGGCTTGCGCGGGAGTGGAGGTGCCTGGAAGCGGAAAGGGCTTACTGGAAAACACCGTCAAACGCATGATTTTAGCTAGCGGGAGGCGGAATGACAGCACCCAGTGCGGGTCAAACTTAGTTCCCCCTCCCCTCTTTCGGGCGTGGTTTGGGCCTCGCCTGTGCTTTAATCGCCCTTGTCGAGTGGTCAGTGCTTCTCCCGGGGTTACCCACAGGCTGTGCTTTCTAGGTCCCGGCTCGCCGCCATCCCAGGCGCATCTGCCACCAAGTCTCCACACCTTTCCACAATACTGCGCGGGCGTCAATTAAGCTCCATCAAATCGGCTCCAGCAGCCCAGCTCCACCTTTTGCATTTCTGACCAAGCCATCACTCCCTACGACAATCCACTCAACCCTACCACTAGCGCCGACTTCTTCCTTCTCTGGCACCCGCACTCTCGAGCTGTCCTTTCGGCTTCGCCTCTTCGCCTGTCCATCTCCACACAACACATCTTTCAATCCCTTGTCTAGACATCTGATCCAGAAACTCGCTGCCACGGCAGCCAGCATCCTTTCCAAATCCATTCTTGCCCCAGAACTTAATCTATCCCAAATTCGGCAGCCTCAAACTCACATTTTCATCATCCCTCTTGCGGCTGACTTGGAGCCTTTTCTGTCCCTTGCTCCACCTGTTCGAATCAACGTCTTCACTACATCTCTTCGTGGCGTTTGCACCGATAGACTTGGAGTGGCCCTGCAGATCCCCAGACTGAAGCTGTCTCTCGCAACGGCGGCCTTGAATTAGGCTTGAAAGAATCGCTCATCGCATGTCAACGTCCGAAGCCCCTTTGATCCACGCCACCCGTCGCGCACAAATACACCGAACATAGAGTGAACCCACGAGATTCGAGTTGTCAATAAACGGAGAGATACTGCATGAGGCCGCTCGTGCAAAGTCATCGTTTTGGCACACCACCTTATAGTAGCCACAATCGAACTGGAGAATGTCACTACATGCGCAGCCATCTCCTCCTGGCGGGATGTCCCTACACCAGAATAGTTCAATGATTGTTCACCCTCAAGTCAACGGCGCCGGACCTAACCAAGCACAAATGACCCGCTCACAGATGCTCTCCAATCTTAATGAGGCTGTATGGATACAAATTGGTAAATCCCATGGTTTACGACTCCTCTTACCTAGTGACTGACATTGGTTCAAGGTTCGTTGACGGAATTGTTGGGTGACGCCGATGGCGCTATAGATGCCTATCAACAAGCCTTAAGGCACAACCAGTGGTCTATCGCGGCGATGAACGCCATTTCCCATATTTTGCGAGCACGCGAGAAGTTTCCAGAGGCCATGGAGTACTTGCGAAGCATTCTCAAACTTGACCCTAACAACGGTGACGTTTGGGGCAGCCTTGGTGAGCATGAGCCCAGAAAACCGCAAATCAAAACAAAGCTGATCCTGGCAGGGCATTGCTACTTGATGATGGACAATCTACAGGAAGCCTACACGGCTTACCAGCAGGCACTGTATTATCTGCGCGACCCAAAGGTGAGTCCCGCTCGTTGCCCTAAAAAGCAATTGTTGTTAATGTTGGGACCAGGAACCGAAACTTTGGTATGGAATTGGTATATTATACGACCGATATGGTTCACTTGAGCACGCCGAAGAGGCTTTCAGTCAGGTGATGCGGATGCAGCCCGATTTCGAAAAAGCAAATGAGATCTATTTCAGGCTCGGTATAATCTACAAGCAACAACAGAAGTTTCAGCAAAGTTTGGAAGTATGTAGAACAAGGCAGTATCGCGCCCTCTTACTGACATCAGTCTGCAGTGTTTCAAGTACATCGTGACTGATCCCCCACGGCCACTCAACGAAGAGGACATATGGTTCCAGATTGGCCATGTCCATGAGCAGCAAAAAGACGTGAGTGTTGAGGCCTTCCAATTCCGCAACGCTGCTCACAGGTACGACAGTACGAAAGCGCCAAGGCTGCTTACAGGCGGGTGCTAGACCGAGACCCGAAGCATGCAAAAGTGCTACAGCAGCTCGGATGGCTGCATCACCAACAAAGCAACAGTTACACCAGCCAAGACCAAGCAATCGAGTACCTTGAGCAGTCTGTCAGTTCTGGTGAGGCCTCGGACTTGTTACCAAAATGTCCAGCTTTTATGACTAACCTTTTTGTTCTAGACAATCAAGACGCCCAAAGCTGGTACCTACTAGGGCGCTGCTATATGGCTCAGCAGAAATTTCCAAAAGCATATGAAGCTTACCAACAAGCGGTGTACCGGGATGGGCGGAATCCGACATTCTGGTGCTCAATTGGAGTGCTCTATTATCAGATCAACCAATACCGCGATGCACTCGATGCATACTCCCGGGCAATTCGGCTGAACCCTTACATCTCCGAAGTCTGGTACGACCTCGGCACATTGGTACGTGTAGCTCTACTTCAGAAGATCTAATATAAGGGGCCCATGCTGAGCTCTGTTGTCATTAGTATGAATCATGCAATAACCAAACTGCTGATGCGCTCGACGCATATACCCGAGCGGCTGAGCTGGACCCAACCAATACCCACATTAGGTCAAGATTGCAGCTACTTCGCAGCGGCCACCCCACGGGACCTAATCAGCATAACGCACCCATGCCCCAAGACGTTCACCCGCAAGCCTACCAGAACAACCTTGGTGCCCCTGCCGGCCCCCAGTGGCCGGGTGGAGCGCCTCAAGTGGCACAACCTCCTCAGAACCAAGGAGCTCCGGCACGGATCAACGACTGGACTCGCACAATCGCTGATATCCCCCCTGCACAGCAACTTCCCCAATCAAACACCTATGACCAGAGAGACGGAAGACTCCAAGGCCCCCGTCCCCCGTCGCCTCGCCAAGAGCCGCCTCGTCCCTACCAAGAACCATCTCGCCATACACCCATTCGGAAACAGCACACGCCATCACCAAAAATGAGCTCCGCAGCCCCAGGTATGTATCCGCCAGGTCCTCAGGCACTTCCTCAGATGAGTGCTCCGGACCGGGGTTCCACGTTTGGCAGTGCTAGGCCACAGTCACTGGTGACTAGCGCTTCTGTCAACGGTACCAATACCGCACCGCCATCGAATCACCTGCCACCGTACGGTAGGCCATTCAGCCCTCCCACCGAGCTTGCTCCTGTCAGACCTCCACGGGATGATCATCCTGGATCTCCAGGATCTGTCTTCCCTCACCCGCCGTATAATCCGGGTCAGCCTTTCTCCAGCATTGCGACTGGCGCGCCGGCACCTGCTGCGGCTCAAGCGGCTGCTGAAGCTGCTGCCCGGGAGAGGGATGACAGACCGCCGTCGGCTATGAAGCGCGCAAGAGAGTGGGAAACAGAGAGCGGCCCCTCGAAAAAGCCTGCCAATGATGAGGCTCGAGCTCGGTTGGATGACCACGCATCATGGAGAGTCAGCCCGCCTGGAAGCATGCCATCGGCAACGCCTCGAGACTACCAGAGAAGAAGCTCGTCGGAGACCCGCAGAGAGAACGAACGGCGCGCCAATGATAACTATCATCCCTCGGAGGCCGCACACCATCCACAAGCCCTGCCGCATCAAATGCCCCCGATTCATTCCATGTTCGAGGGGCAAAAGGAGGAGCGCAAGGAACATGCCGAGCCAGCAGCGCGCAAAGTTGAGGTTGACGAAGACTACGACAATAACAGCGACGACGACAAGCGAGCGATGGGATCAGGCGGAGCCCGCAGTAGCCCGCAAAACACGATGATGAATGGACAAATGAAGCAAGAGACTGTTGTATAAATCATGGGCCGGTGGTTTCGGGACTGATTTTTGGGCAGATGCGACGAGCACCGGAAGAAGAGCGAGCCCGTACTATGTGGCCGAAGTGCGTAGGAGCATCGGCGAACATATCAGCTGAGAATTTGTGGATTATTCCAGGCGGCAACCAGTCGGCATTCATAGGTAAGACACTGGGGAGCAAACAGCGTCCGTGGACCGGCAACGGCCTTTTTGTGGAACAAGTATAGAGAATCTTCGAAAAAATACATTATGTGTACATCAGATATATCCAAAGAAGGTTAAACATGACTTTTTGCTGCCGAACCGAGGTGCCTGTAAAACGGTGGAATGGGGCAACACGAGGCGAAAAGATCGGCCAAATGATGATTGGTGGAGTCGTGTGGAGAGTGTGGAGCTTTCCGCTGGGGAAAAATTAGGACGGCTGTCTGTTAAATTGGAAAAAAGCGTTGCTCTCTGCTTTTCTCCTCCTCTATGCGAGTAACGCGGCAGCTTGCATTTGCCAGCAAAGGCGCCCAGCTAATCGTCATTGCCCAGATGCCGCAGCACTTTCCCAAGAACTCTCGAGCCAGTGATCATCATTGCAAGGACAAATCTCATCATCATGGACCCACTAACTGCTTGTCACCAAATACCAAGACCTTGGCGATTCTGGGCGCCGGAAGAGAATGAAGATGCCAATTCCCACGTCCTTCTTGGGCACGGACGGGGTGGGGGGTTCTCTAGGACCTATATCAGCGTGCTTCCTCCTTACGGGAGGGCGCTTTTACCAAGCTCTCCATGACTAGATGCCACCGGTGACCGCCACTGGCGACCAACCCTCTTCCCATTGTTTGCTACTCCTACTCCCCAAGAACTAGTTGCTCACCTTGCTTGACCGCTACGACTGCTCGTTACAGCAATGCCACTGACCACAGGTCATCCATCGATGTCACACTCACCAGCGTACTATTATAACCGCATCAACACCAGTACTGCACCCCACACCGACCACGGTCCCGCTTCCTCCCATGTCCAACAGCCACCTGCAGCACATCTGTATCAACAGCGCCGTAGCCTGTCGCCCGTGGCTGCGAGTCCTGCCAGCCATCGGTCAAGCGAGTCCGGTCGATTTCCGAAGCAGACTCAAGCGGCCGAGACACGACCCAGTGACGTTGGAAAGACTTCGCCTCGGTCGACCTCTCCTCTCGCTTTCTCATTATCGTCCAATGCAGAACAGGGCTCGATCGATCATGGCCTAGACAGAAGCAAGAGGCGTGATTCAGGAAGAAGTGACACACACTCAGGCCAGAGATCCCCTCGGCCGGACCGCAACATGATGGAATACCATACGACGGTCTATACCTATGCACCTGAAAGAGGCGGCGTTGAGGGGTCCACAGATCATGCTCTTCCAGTCTTGGTAAGGTCGACACCCATTACAGGGATGCCCACTATTAATTGACGTGCCCTACAGCTCTGGCTTGCATGCTTTGATCCGTTCTACTCGCTCCTCAGTGCTCTGTACACCATATTCGCCTCATTGGCCCTATTAGCCCTCACACCATTCCGGCTTTGTAGATCGTGTTCCTCCTTTGAAGTCTCAGCTATTCGGGTCTTGGCCCCACTATTCCACCTACATCTCCGCCTGATGTATGCCGAGTCCGCACATGACGCACATGAGCTCGAGTTCAAAGCCGGGCGACTTATCGCGGTGCAGCTTGCGGCACCTGTGGTGAGCATAGGAGTTGCAATGGCTGAATGGATTGCTGCTCCTTTCTGGATCTTCGCTATTATCATCGGCAATCCTGACGGAACGGAACGACGAGATGATGGGAGAGCTACGGTTCTTGCAATTCGAAATTGGTGGGAACAATGTTTGCTCAAAGCAGCGGTTCGATGACTGGAATGATTATGTTTGCTTTCTTCAGCGAATTCACGAGCATGTCAACGAGATCAATAGGCTAGACGTGCGCTATAAGCTTGAAATTTACGAGAGTGCACCGACTAATGGGACAGACCTAAATGTGGTAGAGGACCACTACTAGGAATACCTTCTTCATATCAATGCTCTAAATCGGAACAGGTGTAGATGATGGAAAGTCTGTCCTAAAAGGCTGAAACCATTTTCTCCTGGCTGATATAGGAACATAGGGGGGGGTTTTGTGCAAATTTAAGGTTCTCGGCGTTTTCGGCCTGCCGGGGGTGGCCATACAGGGCCTCAAGAAACGAAGTTGCGAACTTGTTCCACGTCAACCGATTAAGCCATGTGAACAAACAAGCGAATTTGAATTACGATCGAGAGGGAGCTATGCTCCAAACACATGAAGCATTGAAGGCCGCAAACACGGCAGCCATACATGAGACTTCATGAGTGTTAATGATGCCTAGGCAACGACAGTCAGGTTATGCCAGACTTGCCCAGGCGGAAGAAGAGGAAGGAGGGCAAGGACTCTACGACGATTCGGACGACGACGGTGTTTTCACAAACCATGCTCCTCTTTCTGCCACGACGACACGATATGCTGCCATACAACCCTCACCTCGCGAGCGCATGCGAATCCCTGCCCACGATACCCCAAATGGCCATCCTAGGCGGCCTTCGCCGCGGAAACGCATGCGAAGTAATTCGTCAGGGGTCGATATCAAGGCAATAAATGCAAGGTTGGAGAAGTGGGCTGAAGAGATAGCCTCGAAATTCAAAATTAGTTCTGTGAAGGGCAAGTCTCGTGAAGAGGAACACCTGGAGATACACCATTCCGTCTTTCAGGCGCCAGATGGTATACGCCCTGTGACTACAGAGACGCTGGCCACAGACAACCCTCCTGAAGACGGTAATCGAATAAGCAAGGCTCAATTCGACGATGTGGTGGAGAGCGTCAAGATCGCAATAGAAATGGGCGTCCACCCCAAAATGATATCGCAGGGCAGCTCCGGAAGTTATTTCGCGCGCAACTCTGAAGGCAAAGTCGTCGGAGTCTTCAAGCCGAAAGATGAAGAACCTTATGCATCGCGAAATCCCAAATGGACCAAATGGATACATCGAAATTTATTCCCTTGTTTTTTTGGTCGAGCTTGCTTGATTCCGAACCTCTCCTACGTCTCCGAGGCCGCCGCATACGTCCTTGACGCTCAACTACGCACCAACCTGGTGCCTTATACCGACATAGTCTACCTTTCTTCCAAATCATTTTACTACGATTTTTGGGACCGACGAACTACTTGGGGCAGCAAAAAGAGTCTACCTGCCAAAGTTGGTAGTTTTCAAGTCTTTCTAAAAGGGTACAAAGACGCAAACATTTTCTTACGAGAGCATCCATGGCCTGATCAGGCAACTTCTGGTTTCAACACCGACGACATACCGTCTAAAAAGAAAAGACCGCCATGGTTGGATTGTAGACCTGGGGGCACACAATCAGATGACGAGGAGGACGGCCGCCCACCTGTTTCATCACCCATGCAAGAAGAGCCATTAGAAAGAGCATTCCACTGGAGCAGCACACTGAAGCAAGCTTTCCGAGAAGAGCTCGAGAAACTCGTCATCCTCGATTACATCATGCGCAACACCGACCGCGGTCTGGATAATTGGATGGTCAAGGTTGATTGGCATAACGAGGAGGTTTCGATCGTTTCGGAGCCTCCAAAACTGAACGGTGTAGTCGACGAACCCTCTCCACCCGCCCGTCCAGTGTCAGTCAATGCTCAGAGACCCGCATCAAATGAGCTTAATCCCTACCGCAGACATGAAGCAATGTCGGCTGAAAGTCGTTCGGCCACACCTTCGAACCATCAAGACGGTGCATCCCCATCTATCTCCATTGGAGCTATTGACAACAGCTTGTCGTGGCCATGGAAACATCCCGATGCCGTAAGTTTCTGTCTTCAGGTTCAATGAAATGAGAATGATATTGACTTTCAATCACACAGTGGCGGAGCTTTCCATTTGGCTGGCTGTTTTTACCCGTATCTCTAATTGGACAGCCGTTCTCGAAGAAAACACGAGACCACTTTCTCCCTCTTCTAACTTCCACCGCGTGGTGGAGCGAGACACAAATCGCACTGCGCAGAGTCTTCGCACAGGACTCTGATTTCAAGGAAAGTATGTTCGCACGTCAAATCGCCGTCATGAAAGGCCAAGCCTGGAATGTCGTGGAAACGCTAAAACAACACGATCACGGTCCCCTAGAGCTGACCCGCAGGACAAGGGTCTGTGTCTGGGATGATTTAGTGGACATACCAGTAGCGATACCACTAACCAGGCCATCGGCAGAGTTCAGTCGCAGACGTAATATAACTTTGCCGGAGCAGGAGGAAATGGATATTGGCGCATCACGCAGGTCAGACTCACTTTCAGAGCCGGCGCAAGACCTATTGGGATCACCAACGAGTGAGCTTCCGAACCCTAATCGTTTCGAGCTCACTCGTGACGAATTGGCATCCGACGTGGACCGCGTGGGTGAAGAGCTTACGGGCTCGATAGCGTCCATTGGAGTGACCAACTTCGCAGAGTCGGAAGCTCGACGGGCGAAACAGAATCTCTCCAGCAGTGTCCAGTTGCCTCCGCGACCCTCTACTAAGGGCAAAACACGCTTTAGCTTCGACTTTTCGCGACCTAGTCCTACAGGACGCACCCGACACAGCAAATCTTTCTCTACAAGACGAGGCAGCAACTCGAGGCTCTACGAAGGCGATGACTTGGAGGGTGACCTCGGTTACGCAGCAGCTGGAAACATGGAGGGTAGCCAGAAGAAGGTGATTGTAGAGCGGCTAGAAGCTGTAAAGAGCAAGAATCCTGTCTTTACTTGGTGTTGAGATGTGGAGATATAATATTCATGCGCTCTATTGGGAAGTGGGCATGTTGAATTTTGAGCGCTTATGGCATGGGGCTGGCTTCTGTTGCATTTGGGGAGGCGCACCATTTTCTGAGCTCACTGGGGAACTGTATACGACATCGAAGCTGTGGTATAGGATGCGTCTAGACGACACCAAAGATCTATCAACACGAATCAGGAAGCGCAGAGTACACTGCGTTCACCATGTACCTTTAACTTCCGAGATACCTCATCAGCGAAATTTGACAGGATTAAATCGTGGGACTTGTGCAAACGTATGAAAAAGACAAAAATGGGCAGTGAACCCGGCCTTGGAGGAGTAGGTACGAATAAGTGACTTCGGCTACCTGAAGGTCTTGATGTTCTCATCGTTTTAAGGAGGATTGATGGTTCTAAAAGCGCCTAACGTCGGCCTGAAAGAGCTTCCAAGCCTTCTTCGGCAACGATTGACGTCGCGGGGGCCCGAGCTCCAACTATATCCGTTTATCTGCCTATCGTCAAAGCTCAGAAGCTCCACCTGCGCTGCCTCTTTGAAATTGCATATCTGACAACGTTTCTGCATACTCCATCACTGGTAAAGCTACCAACCCGAGCCCTGCATCTTCTGCCGCAGAGATGCCTTCAGCAGCCGGCGATCCCCGGATAGGTGTTGTCAAGCCTCGAATTACATACAACACAATTGGAGGTGTAAACGGACCTCTGGTCATTCTGGACAATGTGAGTTTCTTTGTGCGGGACTGAGGGATGTTTAGACAGCTCATTCAAACCTTTCATAGGTCAAATTCCCTAGGTACAATGAGATCGTGTCTCTTACACTGCCTGATGGCACAGAGCGATCGGGCCAGGTGTTGGAAGCTCGAGGTTAGTGGGGATAAGCTACAGCAAGTTTGGACATAGCTGAAAACGAGGCATATAGGAAACCGAGCGATAGTGCAAGTACGCTAGGAGATTCCCATACTGTTCCAGTTCGCTTATCGCGTTTCAGGTCTTCGAAGGGACATCAGGCATCGATGTGAAGAAGGTACGAGCCTCTCGCTGAACCATGGAGACCGGTGCGCTGACGACGGCCAGACCAAAGTCGAGTTCACAGGCCACAGCCTCAAGATTGGTGTTTCAGAAGATATGCTGGGCCGAATATTTGACGGGTCAGGAAGAGCCATTGACAAGGGCCCAAAGGTGCTCGCGGAGGACTATTTGGATATCAACGGCAGTCCTATCAACCCATATTCCCGAGTGAGTAGGTTGGAGGACTTCTAATGAAGCAACATTGACACAACGCAGGTCTACCCTGAAGAAATGATCGCCACCGGTATCTCTGCCATCGACGCAATGAACTCCGTTGCGCGAGGGCAAAAAATCCCCATCTTTTCTGCCGCCGGTCTACCCCACAATGAGATCGCTGCGCAGATTTGTCGTCAAGCAGGCCTCGTAAAGAAGCCAACGAAGGACGTCCACGATGGCCACGAAGACAACTTCAGCATCGTCTTCGCAGCTATGGGTGTCAACATGGAGACATCTCGCTTCTTCACAAGAGATTTCGAGGAGAACGGCTCGATGGAAAGAGTCACCTTGTTCTTGAACCTGGCCAACGATCCTACGATTGAGCGTATTATCACGCCTCGACTGGCCCTGACAACCGCAGAATACTACGCCTATCAGCTCGAAAAGCATGTCCTTGTCATCCTTACTGATCTGTCCGCCTACTGCGACGCTCTCCGTGAAGTTTCTGCAGCACGGGAAGAAGTGCCAGGTCGTCGTGGCTACCCGGGTTACATGTACACCGATCTTTCAACCATCTACGAACGAGCTGGCCGGGTCGAAGGACGCAATGGCTCGATCACACAGATTCCCATCTTGACCATGCCCAACGACGACATCACACACCCGATTCCCGATCTGACGGGCTACATCACCGAAGGCCAAATCTTCGTCGACCGCCAGCTTCACAACAAAGGTATCTACCCTCCCATCAACGTGCTCCCCTCCCTCTCCCGTCTCATGAAGTCCGCCATCGGCGAAGGCCTCACGCGCAAAGACCACGGCGACGTCTCCAACCAACTCTACGCCAAGTACGCCATCGGCCGTGACGCGGCGTCCATGAAAGCCGTCGTCGGTGAGGAAGCGCTGAGCTCGGAGGACAAGCTCGCGTTGGAGTTCCTGGACAAGTTCGAGAGGAGCTTCATCACTCAGAGCCCGTACGACGCGCGGACAATCTTCGACTCGCTGGATCTTGGCTGGAATTTGCTCCGGATCTTCCCGAAGGAGCAGCTGAACAGGATTCCGGCCAAGATCCTGGATGAGTTTTATGCGAGAAAGGGAGGGAAGAAGGGTAGTAAGGATACCCAAGATAATGCCGATAAGGTGGACGTGGAGGAGAATCTCATCGATGCGTAGGGGCGAAGGAGACGTGCTGTTGACTGGAAGAGAACGTGGCACGGCAGTTGGCCGAATTACGGCTGTCTTAGTTACGTCCATTACCTGCTGGGTTGAACAGTGTATAGAGCCACCAGATCCACGATCAGACCTTATTGCTAGTTCTGAAGTATGTTCCAATACTGGCAATCTGCCCCTAAACCTCGAAAACTGATGTCGAGTCTATACGGTATACCAGCGATGCCAATACCTGGACCGCAGCATTCCACTTGGCGTGATAAACTCCATATGACGCCGCGTCCATGCATTTCACTGCCCCAATTCATGCTGCTTCATCCAATGCGTGCCTACTTGTTCATATGTTCGAGCTCTTCAGTTCCAAATCACTGATAAACCCATGCCTTTGCTTATGAGAAGTCCTCTTCATCTTTCTCAATTGCTCCTTTCACTCTGAGTAATAGGGTAGTCTTCCACTTGTCGAGCTTGCTCAGCTGATCATACTGGAAGAGCTTATCGGCAAAGGCCTCCTGATCGCCTTCTTGTACCGCCGCCACCAGATCTGTCAGCAGCATGTTTTCCCTCGTCCCGGCGAAACTGGGATCCAGTTCTCTGTACGTATCGAGTGACCGCGTGGTCGCCACTAAATCTTGGCTCGCTAAGTGACAGATCCCAGCTTTGAGGAAGTAGTCTTTGACGCTCCATTTCATGAGGTTATTGTTGAGGCTCGACCTGGCCACTGCTTCAAACTTGGCGATCGCGGTTTGGTAATCTCCCTCAAGCGCCGCGAGATCTGCGACCTTGAGGAAGAGCTTGTTGGCCAGGGCTTCGGCGTTGTCGCTCTCATACCACTCGGCAGCTGTGTTGTAGGCCCCCTATTCTTCTATAAGCATGTACCTACACGACCGTCGCGACTTTGATAGTAGGAACAAGAGGGGATCAATCATCGTAAAAAGGGTTTGTCACAAAAACGTGTGAAAGGGGCAGAAAACTTACGAGGGCTTTTTTCTGATCGCCCAGCTCAACCTCGTAGACTTCGGCAAGGTTCTATTCGATGAGACAAGTTAGCATCAATGACTTCGAGATCTAGGCGGATAGTACAGGCACTAACCTGTTGGTGTGTGGCTGCACGGCGAAAGTTTCCTTTTGATGTATAATGTGCGATCGCAGTTTGTAAGACTCTTGTAGCACTATATTCCTTCAGCATGAGATGCCATTTATAGGAGCTGTCTTGGACTCAACTCCTCGGGCGATTCTTTCCTGTAGACCTGAATTCAAAGATTCTGGTTAGAATTGTCTTTTGTTTAGCTTGACTGTATGCATACCTTGAATGCCTCCGTGAGAGTATTCGCCATGTCATCTGGTTCTGAGAGTTTGGTTGACTGAATCGAAGCCGCTTTCTCGAAACATTGTCCCGCTTCGCGATCTGGACACGAATATTAGCACGGGCGTTGCGGCAGTAAAAACTAGGGCAATCTGACTCTGCTTCTGCATGCGAAAGGCATTGGCTGCTGCGATATACTGGTCTGCCGCTGCTTCCCATTTTTCCGCCTTTCCCCCAAAGAGAGAGAAGCCTCCGCTCGCTTGCCTAGAAGGATTAGCGATTGTCCCGAAGCTTTTGCTGGTTGAACACACTGCGCCGCCTTCTCGGCCTTTTGTTGGAGGACCTGAGATGTTGTTAGTAAGCCAAAGGTACGGAGATTTGTGATTCACACCCTTGGATCAGCAGCTGCCATACTGATTGTGGTTGTTCTGGTCCAAGAAGGCTTCGAGTGGCCTGTGTGGGGAGTCTGTATCGGAGGATTCGCTGCCTAGTAGGGTAGGGTCTGTGCTTTCACAGCAGGTCGAGAGTAGGGTCTTGTTCGCTAATAGACCCGCGGGCAATTCGGAAGATGAGGCTGACGACAACAGCTCCGAGTAGAAGACCTCTCATGAAATGATTAAGAGGGCGTCATATTCAAGCATGGTCCTTCGCGTGGGGTAGGCCGCCCCGCTGCCTAACTAGCGTTGGCGCGATAGGGGGTGCGATAGGTGCAGGCTAGAGCTCCAATGTAATTTCTCTCCACACGCTTCATAAGACAAAAACTTGAGCAGTGAAGTGGTTGAAGGATGTCAGGACGAGCAATTATTCGTGCTGTACACAATCCACTACCGGGAGCAAGACTAAAGCCGGCAAGGCCTCCTATTGTGCCTTCTCCCAACATTGCAGCGCTCCTGGAAAAGCCAACCTGGAGTGTCAAGTCGCTCCTCCCCAATGCGGACTCCCAGTCTACGCCTACAGTAACGCCGAAGCAGCTGCACCATTTACTACGCCTATCAGCACTCCCTCAGCCTAAAGATGCGCAGGAGGAAGCAGAGATGCTGAAAACGTTGGAGTCGCAGATCCACTTCGTGCGAGAGATACAGAAAGTCGACACCACAGGCGTAGAGCCATTGCGCGCAATCAGGGACGAGACAGCAGAAGGCATTGAGGAGCAGACTATCAGACTGGCGGATCTGCAGGAATATCTTGATGCCGAAGAGGTAGTTGGCAGGAACGGCCGCATCAAGAGGCGACCCAAAGACGACCCTGAAGCGAAATTAGCGGAAGATTGGGACCCATTCGCCATGTCTGAGGGTCAAGGCAAGAGCAAGGGACGATACTTCTTTGTAAGGAAAGAGAAGAAGACCAAGGAGCACAAGGTATAATTGTGTCTCAGACACGAGAAGAGGCAGTTCGAGGGGCTTAGTTGGGCAGCGGCCGCTCCAAACAAGAGTTCTTAAGCTGGTGCGCCATCATTTCTAATGCTCGAGGCAGCGGGATATGTACGACCATACTTCAGATCGACGGTTCTATCACCTGGCCCAATCCTGGAGCCGCTGCCACCGCCAAAACGAACAATGCTTGGCTGATGTCAGCGCGGCCGCGGCGGCCCTACTTACTAGGAGCGGATTCTCCTTAGCACACCCTAGCATCAACTGCAAGCGACGTTGTATGCGAGGCAGCTCGTAAGCCAGCTAAATGAGCATATTGGTTCCCCCAGGCACATCTTCCCGCTGCGTTCAATAACTCGTCGACTATCATCCTCATTACCGCCAACACCTTCTCCAATCCAGCAGACCAACATGGGCAGCGACGACGTGAAGACACTGATAGAGAAGCGCGCAAGCGCACTTGCTGACGCATTTACGTCCGAAGACGTGCAAAGGTTGATGTTTTTTTTCTCAAAAGACGTCGACTTCTCTGATATTGGTACGCCGCCTACAAAATACCCTCAGCGCATTCCACCTCCGCATTCCCTTGCTTTCCCATGGCACAGCAAAACTCTCTTCCAGTTCCCCAACTTTTGCTAATAAATCTATAGCAATGTCAGTATACAACCTCAACAACACCTCTCTCCGCGGCTTCTACGAATCGATGTATGGGAATCTGCATTCCATGACCATTACCAACGTCACGGTCTCCGGTTCAACGCCCGACTTTGTGGCGTGGGAAATGGACCTTGGCTTCGTGATGAAGGTCGATGACGAGCACCTCGGTGTGAAGAAGGACCAGAAAATTGTCATGAAGGGCGCTGCGCTGCAGTGGTGGCGCGAAGAGGATGGGGAATGGAAGATCTGGAAGGAGAGGGACTATTTCATGATCAAATCGAAGGAGTAGGAGAGCATAGACAGAGTAATATTTACAGACTACATTTGGAGCAAATGCAGAGGATCGTTGACTAGAGGAGCATCGCGTGCAGAGAGCGGATGTAAATAGATGGTTTTATTGCTATAAGAGTCTGTCGAAACAAGAGGCAGTCATTGCCATGCGGCCTCCATCCTCTCTGCATCAACCGGGCTCAAACATTGGCTTGTCATGTACAAAATAAGCGAGCCCGGCGCAGGCCCAAATCACGCCTTTGCTGCGTTCCTTACGCAGGCTAATCCTGAGAGCCAGCTACGCCAACCTGATGCCACACGGCAGGCATACTACAGGCTACTTCCGGCCAGGTTTACAGTCTGGTAACAAACATTGCGCTGACTGTCGAGCAGTGACTTCCCACCACGAGTAATGTCAAAGACCTCCCCAATCTCACCAAGCGAAGCCCGCTGTGGACGGCCCACATCTCAAGATCCCGGCGCCGGGTCTTGTCCCTTTGTTGAAGACTAGTTATGCGTAGCCCTACCACATCTGCATCTGTTTCGTGAGGAGCTACTCAGAGGAGTCCCTGTTTGGCTTTGATCGTTCGGCTACGCCGATATGCAAGCAGCAATGACGCATTAACGTAACTATTGCATTGAGTGCAAACGTCCGGTGAGGACTTCTACATAGACCTCTAAGAGACCTTGCGGAATTTGGTCTCATTCCCCCAAAACGAGAGTAGTTCCCGATACAGGTTATAAGCCGGCTGCCAGCATCAAACCATATCCTATAGAAATTACCACTCCGAAGGTGATGATGCTACTTGGTATCCCCCTCGTCAAGAAATGCTTGACCTGAAGGTAACGTTGCCCGGTCTCAGGAACTTCCAGCATGATAGCAGCTATGTCAATCTAAGGTCAGCCATTGCAATTCGAAATTGAGAGTGGTCAAAGCCAAAAGGAAGGGAGCTTACTCATGTTGGGGAATCCTGACGTTGGCAAGCCCATAGCTGCCGAGCACATTAAAGCACCGCCCATAACGAGCAAATTCGGATGTGGCTCTTTCATTCCTGCCCCAACCTGCTGCACAAGCGGCAAGATTATCAAAGCCGCCACTGTATGACTGATGAAGGTTGCAACAACAAGTATCAGACTGGCAAACACCACCAAAACTCCGTAGATGCTGAGGTGTGAGACCCGCTCGGTGATAGCTGTTGCAATCGTGTGCAGAAGGCCTGATGATGCAACAGCTTTGCCGAGAGAGAGTCCGCCAGCTGCAAGGATGATTATGGTCCAGAGGAAGTTGTTGAAGTCCTCCTTTGTCAAAATGCCGGTACCGAAAAACAATACCAGCGGTATAATAGCAATGACACCCATGTCACCGAAAACACCTTCCAGCTGATGACTGGCACACCATAGAGCAATGGTGACAATGGTCGTGAAAATGATGAAGTACTGGATGCCGTTCAGCTTGTCTTTCATACGTCTAATCGGTACAATTGTAGTGCCCCGGCCTGGGCGGAATGTAATGAGAAGCAAAAGCCAGATGAGGAAGATGGAAATGATGCAGACCGGCAAAGCAATGAAGAACCAGATCCCCCAGGATGGGTTTGGTCGCATGTTCTGGAGCGCAATAATGTTCTGCGGCGACGCAATCGGGGAAGCCGCACCTCCGATGTTCGATGCCAGTGCTATGCCGAGAATAAGGGCTTTAGAAAAGTGGGAGTCTGCCGGCAAGTTTCGTAACATCGGCTGAATGATGGAGAAGCAAAGCACCGGAGCTGCAACGTTTGAGATCCACATGCTGAGAAACATGCCTACAAACATGTTCGTTATCAGGACCGTCCGGGGTCTTGTGCCAGCCTTGCTTAGTACGAATGTCGCCATCATCTTCGCGATATGATACTTTGAGAGAGCAGCAGCTATGGTGAAGCCACCCAGCAACAGCATGATCACTGGTGTCCACATTGCTGCAAAGACAACCTTCGTCGCATCTTTTGCCTCCAGTCGATGATAAGGTTTGTCCTCAGACCGCATGATGCGAAGAACGACGACCAGAAATGGTACCAACAGTGAAGAGACGAATAGTGGAATGACCTCTGTTGCCCATAGCAGGCTCACAAACACCAGCATGGCAAAGCAGTTCTGCTGTTCGGGTTTCTTCATTATATCCACCGACAGCAGCACGACGAAGATGGCCACGATGCTGACTAGAGCAAAAACGTTCGAGCTGAGGAGCCACTTTGGAAAGCGGTACTTGCCGATTGGCGTCCTGAGCTCTTTCATGTCCGATTCTTGAGCGTCACCCTGTAGCCGAGCTTTCGATGGATCTTCACTAGCTCCTAGTAATGTCTGCCGTATGCCGAAATTGGCAGCCTGTGATTTGCGTTCGATGCCAATCATTTCTCGCCATACAGTGTTGCGTTCCCATACAACATGCTCTCGTAGGTGCAGGCGGAGTTCGCGTCGTGCTGCCGAAACATCGCCTTTGGTTACCACGTCTGCATAGACTTTCTCCAGCTTGGCGATGTTGGCGTCCAGGTGAGTCATGGTAGTGTCTCGGAAAGGGTATGCTGGATCAACAACCTTTTCTATGTACTCGCGTCGAATGTCACGGTTGCAGACTTTGTCGTATTTCTTCGCAGCTTTCTTGAACCCAGTGTAATTGAGCTGGATGAATGACTTCAATTCACATAGCGACACGTAAATGCTGATGGCCCTTTTTTTGAGCGAGATGCCCGAGTCATAAAGAGCGGAGAGTTGCTCCGGATGTTCGTGTTCCAATTCCATGGCTATGCTCGGCCTTCGCCTCAAAACTTGTCCTGTCTCCCTTGATGAAGAGCTTCTCCCATCCTCTCTTGAGTCCGCCATGGCGCTCTGATTCGGATTCGTGTTCCATACGCTTTTGCTCCTCTGCTTGATTGATGGTTTCGGCTTCAAAGGCTGGCCTTCGTCCGCATCGCTGTCGCTGTCGTCGATCTCATCCTCCTCTTCAATACTAACGCTCATAGTTGACGTCCTGCGCTTTCTCCCACCAAGTACACTGAATATACTATTCGATCGCTGAGCCCTTTTGCGATTCTCTGTCTCGATCACGTCCTCCATGTCTATATCTTGCGTTTCGGCTTCGTATGTTTCCACGTCTTTAAGAAGACCGGTCACTTCACCGTAGATCTCAAACTCCTTCAATCGGTAAAAGGAGCATACTTTGTCAAGTTCCGAGTCGAGCATGCGTTTAAAGATTGTGTCAGGATCGAGGCGCTGACCACCCAGTAGTGCGGTCTGTTCTTCGTCATGATGATCGTCGGCAGGAGTTTTGTTGATTTGCTTTTCGAGCGTGTAGATCCTGGATGACAAGTCTGGTCAACGTTTGTGCCTCACCTAAAAATATATGACGTGACTGTAGCAAGGGACCTGGGTGTCCTCACAATTTCTTGAGGTTACTATAGGCAATGTAATTGCCACTCCAGTCCGGAACCGCGTTGAACTGAATGCTGTGAGAGAACTTCATCTCTTCCTGTTCGGCAAGACGCTCGAGTTTGTGAAGTCTCTTCTCACTTCTCCTGGCCGCCGAGCTTAGGGCACTTTTGTCGGCAGGCGGATTTTGAAGAGTATTCGCAAGGTCCTCAAGCTCGAGAGGAGGCTCGGAATTGTCTGAAAAACGCAGACCTAGGATATCGATAATGCGATCAGGCGCGAAAGCGTATTTGGGCAACCATCCGGTGTTACGGGATTGCTTCTTTGTTTGGCCACGCGTGGGCGGTGTAGGGCTTTCGGTCGCGAAGACGGGTGATTGTACAGGTACGTGGACACCAGGTCTCATTAAATGAATGTTTGGAACATAGGGAACAACAGGGTGGGGGAAAGAATAATTCGTTTTTGAGCTTCATGTAGGGTTGTGGACAGTGCCAGCGTGCCAGACGTGCCCGCGACGATTGGATAGGTGTGTCGTCTAAGATGACCCTGCCCGGAGCTGCGGGTATGCCGGGCAGTGGCGATCCTACTCTAGAAGTTGCCCCCGGAAGCCACTCAGTAAATCACGTCGTTGGGTCAGTCCTTCAACAACAACCATCCTTTACAAAGAAACTTTTGCTTGAATAGAGGCTTTGTAGATATTTTGGTGAATCTTCTATATTCATACACAAGTTTCATTGAGTATAACTCAGAGGGCTCTTGTTGAGCGTGTTCGCGCAACGCGATACGAATTTGAGACACTGCTACTACTCTGGCTCCTTTGTACCTTGGTGCAGCTTGTTCTTCGCTTTCCATATCGTTTATGTGTGTATTCCTTTGCCTCCGGCCAGGCAATCGTCATCAAATCTGTCCTGCATTCGTTTCAATGAAAGTCCCTCCTTCGATTGTACCAGCCGGAATTGGATACTTTTGGCATTAACCTCCATCTCATAGTCGCTGATCAGGTACCTCTCGTGATCCTCGAGCGCAATGCCGTGGAACATTAGCACAAGTGCAGATACCTTCTAAGGGCGAAATTTTCGCGGCAGGAATGTGGTGATGGTGCAAATGAGGAGGATCGAAGAAAGTAATCCGAGGGGAAGTCGCTAAGGCCGGCCACGCCCATCAGACGAATATATGTCTTGGTGGCTTTGCATTGCCTGCAGCTGTCATGCCGGGTGCAAGTCAAACATTGTTACCTGTGTTGTTGGAAGGTTCAAAACAGTCTTATTGATGTTCGTGGTCCCTCGAGTGAAGATGGCCTTGACGAAGTCTGAGGAGTAATTTGTGCTGTTCTCTCGGTCTGTGGTAACAGAGCACACGACTCTCTCGGTATCATTGGCGTCTTCGGAGGGAACCCCAATTCAATGTGTGTCGCCAGTAATGGCATTTCGGTTAGGAAGGACCCGCAGAAGTTTTCAAGTGCTCTGAACGCTCAAGGATATGAAAAAGGCCTCATTTTTGCTGGACAGTGCCTTAGAGCCTAGTAAAGTGAATATTCTTGTACCGATCACCAGGGAGCCAATGGATTTTGTCCTCAACCCAGCTGTAATTGCTCCTGTGCCCTGACGTCTGAAGGGATTCTGGGAAGCTGTCGTTTAGATATGTAGCATCACAAACTTGTGCGCAAAAAGGAATGACGAAGTCGAAAGAGAAACTTCACCACCCATAGTACCTCGACCCAGTGAGGATATATTCGCAATACGAGGACTAATATATCTGATGTCACTGAGAGCTGGGTCGCTCGTCGCGGTTGTCGTTATGTCGAAAAGCCCGTCGTATGCTGTGACATTCACTGACAGGTCAGGTATAGGGTAGCCCGATCTCGGAAACTGATATTCGTCCAAGGCGCTTATGGACGACGTGAAGCTGTGGTTCTAGGAATGGATGTTGCATTAGGAATCAAGAGTGGAAGATTTTGAGTGCTAATGCTTGCCATGTGAAGGCTCAAAGGCTATGACCATGACCACTGCACAGCTATTCGTCCGCTTGTAGAGGGTGCCAGTGCTGTCCGACCTGAAATGCTTTACCGGAAACAGCAGCCCTAACCCGAATGGCCCGCTAAAAAAATTCTGCAGGGATAGCCAGGCCGTAACCTCACACCCACAAGGAAGGTCTACGCCTAGGGCGGTCATAGTCGTTTGCGGCCGAGGCACACCAGCCAAACATCGAGAAATCGGAAGCAAAAGAACCACCCCTTCGCCAACAACCCCTAGGGCCAACACTCCCTACCCCGCCGTACCTTAGCTGCAGTAGCTATGGCATACAAATGTAGCCGGAACCCTCTATCCAATATCGATCTTTCCAACACCTCGTCATCGCCGATTTGTATAAAGCCTGTGGTTGAAATTTGCAATGGATCTCGAAAAATCCCCTACCGACGTTGCCCCGCCTAACCACGCAAAGCCTGCCCAGCTGCGCGCCATCCGAGCTCTTCCTCCTGCCTGGCTTGTAGCTCCTGTGACCGGGGAGATCTTTGAGGATAAGGACAACTGCCACCAGCGCTTAAACGGTTGGGAATCCAGGGTGTGGTAGCAGTGTGTGAACAACTAGGACCAGAGGAACAAACACACTTCGATTTCTAGTACCTGAGGGTTAACGCGGCTGCTAAGGAGCTTGCTGATCGTCACGAGGAGCTTTCCTTAATCCCTGTTAGCCAATCTGACGCCCATTCCTAAGAACACCTGGCGCAAGAAGACTCCTCACGGTAAGACTAATGTCCCTGGACTGACCGCAGCTCAAAGCAGTGACAGAGATCGGCTAGGGACCGAAAGGATTACTAACATGAGCAAAGTAAGAGCTGCTACATCAGAAAAAGAGATAGAACGAGTGCCTAATTCCTCTGAACATCCTTCTACGCCTCTCGGCCGAACGAGAACGAATACTCTAGTAAGGAGGACTCCTGGCGAGCTTACTCCTGCCGCGCACCACCAGTGTTGCGCGCAGCAGACAGGTATGCATATAAGTTGTGGAAGCACTGCTTGTTGCTATCTACCTACCAGAGGAGATGAGGACGTTTATATGTACACTCGACCTACCTTGCTACCTGAGGCCACCTCGCCACCCAGGCCTTGCCCAGCTGGACCCTCACCTACCTCTACACAGCTGAACCCTCAGCTGCCTCTGTATAGCTGAACCTGTACGAACCGGCGAGTAGCAACCGAAACACGGCCTATTCGTAACAACCAGCACTGCAATCTGCGCCAAAACCATCCAACCAGCTCCCTCATCTCCGTCTATCAGCATCAGCAATACTATGCAAAGAGAAGGGAGGGAAGGGATGGGAAGAGGACAACCAAGGCGGCAGAATCAAAGACCCAGGGGGGGGGAGGGTTTAGCAGAGTCGCAATCGCGCGAGTAAGGCATTTGGGGACGGCAAGGTCAATATATTGTGAAGGGGATCGGGTCGTGGAGGACAACATCAACAACAACGACCAGTCCTGGGGGAGGGAGGGAACTTTGCCGTACACGCTAGCGTGTACGGTAAAGTCCAGGCCGAGCCCACTGCCAATCCTAAACGACCAAGAGAGAGAAAAAGGAGGAAGGTGCTTGTTCTGCCCTGGCTGGGCTGTCTACCTATGTAGGCTGTCTCCTATGTGCCAGTCTGTCCAGGCTAGGGGGTGATATCCACCCCACCACAATATACATAGCAGGTGTGCCTGTAGTGTAGGCCAAATTGATGCCCCGCAGTGCCTAAAGGGTGAAGGGGTGTTAGCCCTAAGGGATGTTGGCAAAGGAGTGGTCCCGAGGCAGTCCCCCGCAAACTGTGTTTTTTGACCACTTGTTGCCTTCTTTGTGTCTCTGGGTTAAACTTGCACGTTGTACTAGACAGCCAATAGGAATAAGTCAAATCAAATCAAATCAATCAATCAATGGGAATGGTTCTACGGGCAGTAAATACCAATTCTGGTTATATGCCAACACTAGCTCTGGGTTCCTTGGGGGGCAGTTTCCGTCGGACGGTAAGCCTTATAAACCTGTAAAGCGCCCTCGAGGCTCTGCACTATGCCAAAGAAGATGGTCAAGAATAGGACTAAGATTGCAACCCAAAAGGTATACCACTGTACACCATTACGCCTGTCACACCACCACTGGGAAAGCGTGCGGGGGCGGGACTCGTCGAAGACTTCCTTGAGAATTACTAAGCGGTCGTGCCAGAATTTGAAATTCTCAATTTGTCGGTCGTCGGCTCTTAAGTGACCGCATTTGACTAACTGCCTATCAATGTGCGGAGAGTGAGGCAGCTTCTTAAACCATTTTGCGGTGTCTTTGTCGGATTGCGGGAAAAGAAGGGCGAGTGTTCGGAGAGTCTCTTCCATAAGCCCAGGGGGAAAGAGTACGCTGATCGAATTAGCTGAGTTTGTTCCAAATGAGCTGAATGATGCCATCTTTAATACCTCTGCTGGCATTTCAGGAATGAAGCATGGTGGAATATTGCAACCTTCTTGTCATCATCGTCAATCATACGCAGATGATCCGCAAGATTGTCAGTCCACTCGATATTGATGCCCGCAACCCGGCCTAAGTTGCGCCCATTAAATGTTTTCTCCAATTTGACGTCTTGTCCAAGCTCGACAGACACATTGAAATGGCTATTCACGAAGTCCTTGAGAGAACCTTGGTTCCATACAAGGCCCTTCCGGCCACAGAAACCGTACTGCAGCGCACCAATTTCCATCATGGATATAAGCCGTGCCGTAAGGTTGACTGAGCTGTCCAGCAATTCATTCTCGTTTGCTGGCTTCGGATCTGCGAGCTTCAAGCTCAATCGTCTTCTGATACTGTCTTTTGACAATCCTTGGACCAGATCTTCTGCGATCTCGAGGATATCGCGGTGAGTCCTGGCGGATATATGTCGACCCCCGTCATGCAGTGCAACCATGCACTGCCTTTTGTGATATGCAAAGTAAGCCTCCACATCGATATCTTTGTCGCTAGACTTTGAAGAAGCGCCGCTGCCCCACAGTTGCGTGAGCAATTCAAGGGTGTTAGCATGAGAGGTCGGCGTTCTGTGGACGAGATCGTCGAGGGAAGCCATGGGTTGTTTTGGTTGTACCACACACGAATTCCTCGAAACGGACAGGAGGGGCCAAGCAAAATCAATCACGGCCTGAGAGCGTATATTCCCACCAAACCTAGGCAAAGCAGCGTGGCATCGTTGGGCACATGCCCAAAAAGGTTACGTTGCAGGCAAACGTCACTTTCTGTTCAGCACAGCCCCTACGCATGTTGGACGGCGCAGCTCCTGTACATTTTGCGACCAATGGGCAGTACTATGGCCTAGCTAGATCGAGCCGTGGCAGCGCTGGCTGCTTTCTGAGGTTTCCCTTTTCGTCACGATTGGACGATGCGGTATGCAGTCATGCCCAACCTCCCCCTAGGCCTCGGAGGCTTCAAGCTTATACTCGCGGTATCCCATTTTCCTCCACCATCTTTTACCACTTCTCTTTCATCAGGCGTCCAATTTTCCGGTCCAAGTTTCTGTCTAGATGACTCACGCATATCTCAGCGCACCTGTCTGCCATTTCTTCGCTCGAGCGAAAAGCATACCTCATATGCGATGAATGATCCGGCTAGACATCCACTGTTGAATTTGTTCGGTAACCAACCTCGCTGGACCAATCCGGAGAAATCCATTGGTGAATTTATCAAATTGATAGACGGGAAAACCGGTTGTTGGAAGGCTAAAGGACCGGCCCGGGAGGCGTTCGAGGTCCTAGCAGAAGATATCAAAACTCACCTCAACAAGTGCGTTGAGTCAATCCCAGGGTCGGATTGGGTAACGTGGTCGATCTACATGGTCGGTAAGACTTCACAGAGAGCAGTTCCAGTTGTAATGTTCTTCTGCGAAGAGCCTCGACCACGGAGGAAAGTTCAAGAAGTAATTAGAAAGAGCGGAATCCTGGAGAGATACCCCGGCATTAAGTCTGGCAACGCTGCCCTGCCACCCGACTTAGACCAGCTCGAGCCGTTGGCATCGGAGGCTATATCTCACCAAGACACGGAAAAGGTTGAAGGCTCTAGACCCAACTTCCCCATCAGCGTGTCTGGCAACAAAGTCTTTGTGACAAGCCGTCATGGCAACACCTCTTCAACACAGATAGCCACACTTGGTGGTATTGTTAGACACAACGGCGATGCGTATGTCTTTACGGCCGGTCATCCACTTGAGAGAGCAAGCCCGTTATGCCCCCCAAGAGAGCCACAGATAGTCAATGAGGAGTGGGAAATCGACAGTGACAGCGACACAGAGGTCGACATATACGATGAAGGGTTCGTGGAAGCTATGAGTCAAGCCAGCAACACACCTGTGGATACTCGAGCCGAAACGAGCAGTTGCTCAAACAATAGGTCGTCAGATACACACTCGACAGAGAGTCTGACATTCTCAGATGCCTCGAGCCCAGTGGAAGACCGATTCTATGATCAGCTATCTCAGACGCAAGCCGCGAGCCGCCAGGTCGTCAAAAATTGGGTATCCGAGGACACAATTCCTACGATGGCCGGCGACAAACTCAGATGGAACGTAAGCGCCGTACCTACGTCCACAGCCACAGAAGGCCAAATAGTGGTGATTTCTGCCGACCTCGATTACGCACTAATCAGAGTTAAAGGTCCAAGTTCTCCAGTTGCTAATAGCTCTGTCAGCAACAAAAGCGCCGTGAATCTACTGCGGCGTACACACGTGATCTCGACGGGCCCGAGAGACACCGAGGTCATTACGTACACCGCATCAGGCGGATTCATGACTGGTACTTTGTACGGCACACCCTCGTATACTCGTCTGCCAAGCAGCAAGACTTTTCAGGAGGTGTACATGGTTCGTTTCAACGGACCTCTTGCGAAAGGCGACTGTGGATCCTGGGTCATTGATGCGGAGACTCGTGGCCTGTATGGCCATATCGTTGCTGGCTGCGAACGTACAGGGACCGCATACATCATGTCTGCACAGAATGTCTTCAAAGATGTCAAGGAACGTCTATGGGGGAGCCTCCTGCTAGATTGCGATCCAACCTTTGAAGCAATTTCTCCAAACGATCCCGAGACAGCAGATGCTGCCCTTGCAGAAGTGTTTACAATTACAAACTTACACTCACCAACACGCAACGATGCCGCAGCACAGATTGCGGACGTCGACCCTAAACTCGGTGAGAAATTAACATCACCTGCGAGTCATTGGATTCTAGACAATTCCAGTTCATCGATTTATGACAGCGAAGAGGCGCCTGAAAGGCCACAATATTTGGTTACTCCCACTGGCCGCCCTGGAAACTCATCTGCTAGTGGACAGGAATCACTCAGAGACTTAGCTTACTCGACCAGATCAGGGAAATCCCAACATGAAGCTGAGTCAATGATCAGTATGCCCATAGAAACCATGTATCAACGCTCTCCAACCAACCCATCGTATTTCAATACCAGCCAGATGCAGAAAAACCTGCCTTTCTACCCTTCATCAACAATCAATCAAGATTCCTTCAACAGCGGTCCGGCACCTCCCGAATCCAAGCAACCCAGTCCCTCCCCACAACGAAGCCAGCAGAATCCGCGAGAATTGCCTTACTGTGAAGGTCCCTATTGTGCGGAGCCTGGCGAAGAGAAGAATTTTGTTCGAGATTTTATGCGTGGCTCTGATAAATCCGGTATTTGTCACCCCCAGGCGGACAAGGTCGAGGATTTTTGCTTCGGTGCAAGCCTTGAATTCCTCCGAGAAGAGAAAGGGAAAGTCAGCGAACCCCTCGTTGCTTGGTTGGATGAAAGAAGTTTCGAGAGTGGGAAGAGGTGCTCAAAGACCCACCGAGGACCCTTGACGGCGCGTGGCCTTTACAATGAGTTGAAAAAACCAGTAAGATATCTGATCCTGAACCCCATTTCAAAAAGCCATAGAAGCTCACGTGACTTTACACTAGCGCTTTCGCCGTGATGGATTCAACCATTCTATCGGTAGTAAGAGTGGCCAGACCGCGGCAACGGCCGGAAATTCAGCAAGTGCCATCCTGGACAAAAGCCTGCACGATGAATCAGATGCCGGACGACGCTTAATGTGCGCATACACAGGCCTCATCGATTCTGTGGTAGTCCTTAATACTGATAGAGTCGCAGATTTATCACCGATTTGGATCGTTGGAGCATTTATGCGCTCATCGCTACAGCGTCGCATCACCAAGCTCTCGCTCTCCGTACTACTCTTTACAGGCACCTATCATTTGAGACCTTCATTGGAGTAACATTCTCAGTAAGCGAGTCTTCTGAAGCGTTATTAGAAGTCGATTATCGGATGCTAACAAGATCACTATATAGTTAGAAAGACTAGCCATGTTTCAACTGGAATTCCATCTACCGTACTACGTGTGGAGGAGTTCAGAAAAGCCACACAAGGATCGCCGTCAAAATGCGAATGGGGACTCATTGAGGCATTTCCAAGACGTCTCATTTCTTCACAGGAAGACCTGTGGGTCCTCCGGTTTTCTCTATGAGGCGCAAATCTCTTGTGTGGTAGCTGGACCAGATGAGTGGAGATGGGTCGCGTATTGCTTCGTCGATGCTTACTTCGATACTATGGAAAGGGGAGAAACCGTACACTCATATCACGAAGACAGACTAACTAACGAGGGAATACGACCGGATCCTTTCACATATGGCTTAACTGACGCGGACAACCCAATTCAGGATCCCAGAGAATATTTTCTAAAGGTCTTTAAAGTTCGTTTGGACCAGGTCAAACGCGAGTGGCAGCAAGTGGTTGCAAAAGTGCAGCAGAGTATTCGCGAATACGAGCAGGTGCGTTCCCTTTTCTTCTTGGCCTCGGTGTGCATCAATCGTACTTAAGATACATTCAATATCTTTCGCGGCTTTCTCGTCCCATTAACATGCCGAACAGATTCCCCACTACTCGTTATCTCTATCAAGAGAGCGCTTCTCTTCTGAAAAAGCTGAGGACCACAATGAAAAGGTTCGGAAGTCTCGTGACTGGGTCGTACAGATCAGGAGGCTCTCAAAGCAACTATCACAATGCCTGTCTAGAACAGTCGACGCCTGCGAGAAGTTTTCTCTTAGACATCCTGTCTATTTACAGAACCTTTCTGAATCAGCTGATGGTTGTCGGCCGCTTCCCGCCATACAAACAACGTTTGACGAACTAGAATCGCTGAAGAAGACACTCGAGTCCTTAGTAGAACGCTGCGACGATTTCGCCCGAGATGTGAGTCTAGATCTACTTCTTAAGAAGTTTGCTAAAACTGCACATCACACCGTCACTGACAAATCCATCTGGTATATACAGCTTAAACTTCAACTCGTTCTCGAAGGCGCTGAAGCGAGCAATCGCCGGCACGAGATAGCTAAAGGGCTGTCAGTGATTATGATGGTAAGCCTATACCAAACAGGGTGAAAGAAACGAATCTCTAACAACTTTCCTAACGCCGCAGTTGTACATCTCCCCTATAGCACTGACAGCGGGGATCTTCTCTATGAACAAGGATGTCATTCCCTTCCTACCTGCACGTTTTGGATCATTTGTGGGCTTAGTTTTCACATTCAGCGTTCTGGGAATTGTCATTCTTGTTGCTCAATATCGATTTCGTTGGTGGCAGGTCGGCATAGATTTTGTTGAGCAAATGTATTGGAAGAGGAAGATAAGAGGGTCACGTCTTAAGAGGTTACAATCCTGCGGGGATTCTTTTGTCGGTCAACCGACAAGCAAAACTCAACGAGACGTGTGGAACGAAGTGGTCTGACCTTCCCTGTTAAGGAGCTATCTATGCGGTAAGCCGGATCGCATGAACTACTATCCGCTGGCCGAATGGCGATGTGATAGGCAACTTTGAGCCCCAGCCAGGAACCACAGAGTGGTCTCATTTACTTTGCTGTTTTTCAATCTCTGCTTGCCAGACCAGTGATCTCGATAGTCAGTCAGTCGTAGCCAGAAAGGTCTCTGCTATTGCTGACTACCTGACAGCCGGGTTCGGCTGTAGGGGCACCTCCTAATTAGGAAGGTGGTCGAGGGCAAGGAGGACAGCTCTGAGAAGAGTCTATAGAGTCCATGGATTCCATTGTGAAGCAGTAAAGACTGTCTAGAGTTTGGCTTTGTCTGGCACATATCTTGCCATAACTAGCGAGCCTGAAAGGTCCTCATCGTCGCTCTTGCTCACATGATTAGCCCACCATCCCACCAGGCTTTTAAGCATTCGCCAGCCTCGATAATATCATCACCGAAGCGGCTCCGCCCCGGTGTGACCATATTTCCAGCACTAGAGAAGACCCGTTCGCATCCAGCTGACATAGCTGGGATAGCTAGCTTATCCAATGCGTCTTGAAAGAGTGTGGGAAAGTTACTGTGGTGGGGCCAATTGGTCACTAGCCCCTTATGGGCACGAGAACTGTCCTTTGAACATCTATTAGAGATGGCAAGGACACACACAGATAGACGACAAGCAAGCTTCCTACCCAAGGTGTCTCTTGGTTCTGCCTTCCCATCATTGCCATGCCTTCCCTATCGTACAACCTGCTGTTAGGCATACCTTTATCCCCTCCACATTGCCCTGATTGTTCCACAACCACTTTACGAGATGGATAGGGACCGAAGGATCGGCGTTCTCAATAGTCGGTTAAGTTGGTTATCGAGACCAAAAACCGTTTCGACTGCTATCTTGAGCTCTCGCAGCCAACTAACGTGTATACCGACTAAGCCACCGTCTGTCTCGGCCGAAAGGGGGAAAGAGGAGCAAAATGTATTCTTATGAGGTACATGCCCGTGAGATGCACATGGGAGAATGATAGGCGCTGGAGAATGGTAGACGCTGGAGAATGGTGGGCACTGGAGAATGGCAGGCGCTGGAGAACGGCAGGCGCTGGAGAACGGCAGGCGCTGGAGAATGGTAGGCGCTGGAGCATGGTAGTCGCTGGAGAACGGCAGGTGTTGGAGAATGGCAGGCGCTGGAGGATGGCAGTCGCTGGAGGATGGCAGGTGTTGGAGAATGGTAGGCGCTGGAGAATGGTGGTCGCTGGAGAATGGTAGGCGCTGGAGACTGGCAGGCGCTGAGCCCCTACCTTTCTCTGGCCAAGGAAGAGATGCTCCGTAACTTGTCCAGCACACCCATGCTTCTAGATCCTGGCAACAGATTCCTAGGAGAAATCCGCACCTAGGATAAATTCGTAACATTAGTTTCCTGAGAGGATAGCTGTGCTAGGAAAATCTTCCTGGGGGGTAACTTCTCCTGCGATGAAAGTCTGGGGAAAGTATTTCCCAGGCTGATACTGCAGGAGTTGGGATGCATGCTTACGGAGGTCACGTCTCTGAGAGACTGCCGCTCAGGAGGCAGAGAGAAGATTGATACCGGATATCTTAGGTCCATGCCGTCGTGATTGGAAAGCCTTGAGCTTCAAAATTGCTTGTGCGGGGCCGAAGCCGTTATCGCAACGTCGACCACACAAACCGCTCAAATTTGACCGCGTTACGAAGGAGTTGTAGTCCATTCTCGACCTGTGTGGCGAAGGAAGGAGATGGATGGAGATATTCCGACCGAAGCACAAGCAATCCTGTTGGGCAACAAAAATCGACCTGTTGTCCAACCAACTGACCCGTTGGCTATAGGGTCGACCTATAGCTCGTCATACATGATATTACACTGTTTGGTTCATGGCCCACCCAATTGGGCAACGGGCTACCTGCTTAGACAACAGGTCGGTCTATAGGTAAACGGTCGGCACTTTGCAGACGCCCTTTGCGCCTCGGTTGGCGGCGCGCATAGGGCTTACTGGGGCTTACCAAGATACCCTCGCAACTGCTGTCCCTGGGCCAAATCGCTGGAGTACGAAATGCAGCTGAAAACGGTGAGGACGGAGGTGAGGGAGATGGAGGATGTTGTGAGGGACAACATCAACCTGGCGCCGAAGCTGAAGAAGTCGACCACCCAAGCCCCAAAAACTTTCACCGTCAGGCCCAAAATCACCATTACCTCCCTCTTCGCTTGGCTGGTGCTGGAGTCCCCCGATTTCTGGGTCCGCAAAAAAGGAAATCACGAAATGGTTGGAGGAAGATCCATCTTCTGGAAACTAGGGGTGTCACTCCTGTTCTCGGTCATCACGGGCGCTGCCAGTTGCTCTAACCAAGCCAGTTACAAAGCTAGTCTTCAGCCGGTGAATTCCTTCGCACGGCCGTGTTGGAGCCATTTTTTCCGAAAATATTGATCGGCCGAAAGCAGACTGAATGGAACGTGGCAGTTCTGTGAGCATCCCCTTCGTTTTTGATAGTCTTTAACAGTTCAGTCACAAGTTCAAACATCTTCTAGTTCGTCGCTTGAGAAAATCCAAAAGCCGCGCCAACTGACCCGCCTATCCACATTGCAGCAGCGGCAGGCACTGCCACCACCCCGGCCAAACCTAAGAATGTTCCTGCAGCCAGGCCAGTAAATACCCCAGCTGTTGCCCCTGCCAAAGTAGAACATGCAACATTGTTGGTGGATGGCTGGCTGGGGGGAGATGGGTTCGAAGAAAATTCGTACCGCGGGGGGGGAGTAGATGGCCGCGCCCCTGTGTTGATTGACCGTCTCCATTCCCGCTCCTTCCGGTCCCGAACACGAGTCACGATGATCGCCACCACCAATGCCACCATTACTACGAAGAGCAATACGCCGATAGCCACACCAGCTTTCTGGCCTTTGCTAAGACCTCTCGGATGGATCCCATAGTCGATTTTGCTAAAATCCAGGCTAGTGCCCTTGAGCTCTTTGCGGCACATGTGCAGAAAGTTTCCGGACGTATTGAGGTTTGATGCTGCGATGAAGGCCCTCGTCTCCGTACAGTTCGGACCACAGCAGCAAGGTACCATTCGTCCGCCATACTGTACAACCCACTCCTTGTGCGGTCCAACGTCGCAAACGGGCAGGGTGTAAGTCCCCTCCCATCGGTCCCCGTCCTGAAATGGGGTTAGCTCCCCGTTGGAACTGAATGAGGCCTCTAGGCGCCGAAATGCAAGCTGTGGCGTGTAATTGAAGGCGGCAACTTCCCAGGCCCTAGCGCTGGCTTCGGCAACATGGGACGCGTTTAATCCAATCGTGCCACCACTCAGGACCTGCATTCCCGGTAGTTGTTGTTGAGCTTTGCCGTCAAAGTAATAAGGAATATATGTGACGTTTGTAGAGCGGGACGTGTAGCTGGAGTTGGCTGGGTATTCACTTTGGTTGAGTTCTGCGGTGGTTCCAATCAGGTAGGCAGATTCCGCACGCCACAGTCCATTGACTGCTCGAGCTACCATCGCCGACTTATAAAACGATTCTACTTGGGTCACTGTGGGAACAACAGATTGATCGATAAAGCTCCCGTCCTGTAGGTAGTCCAAGATTGTTCTGCCTCGCAGATCCGGCTGTCCAGCAAAGACGGAATCGGCCCATTGTTCGATGGCGCTGCGAGCTGTACTGCTGAAATTTTGTATGTCGGTCAGCAGTTCGTCAATCCCAGAGTTTCTGTTTAAGTCCGGGTCAAGTTGTAGTGACCCTGTGGCCTGCTCTCCCGCTGTGGTCGAGAACGTGGAAAGGCCTCCAAGGCCGATGCGAGGCACCGGGCCTATGGCTTCCTTGATTGCAAACATGGGTATGATAGTGATGGCAGCGCCAATCCAGTTAACGATCTCGGCCCCAATGTTTACAGGCTCTTTCCAGTGAAACACAGAGTCCGCTAGGTAGGGAGCCAGGTCGGAAGCGTCAGTCTGAGCCAGGCCAATGCCGTCGTACATTGCCTGGAACATAGAGGCCAGGTTTTGAATGGAAATAGCGGCGAGAAACATCCAAATGGGGTCGCCATCCCTTGCAAATTCTATTACCGGATTAGGGGAGAAAGGTCCCAGGTACGTGCCGTTTGCAGAGACTCACCATCGCAACCAGGAGGGGTACATGTCCCTCCAGATACGGCTCCGCATCGGAAAGGGCTACCCCAGTTTTCCCCGAACTGAGTATCGAACCTTTCACCGCTGGAAGAATGGTTTTGCCACCATTGCCGTAGATTTTCGTCGGTATTTGCGGAGTTGTAATCGGCCAAACCTGGGGGCCAGGTGGTGAACCCGCTGCATGTCTGCGGCGGCCCATTTGGACAGGAGGGCCAACGCCTCCTTGGCCCTGCGGGGCAAACATCACCAAAACCGCCCCAGCCACCAGATTTACTAGCAATTGATGGGCAGTGCAGTGTATGAGAGTGACTCG
>Ga0335072_10000691_pt1 | contig 61241 bp, 62 predicted proteins | sample Lox_Sample_21_FD_206725 | JGI IMG/M metagenome (GOLD analysis project Ga0335072, IMG submission 206725) | Soil microbial communities from Loxahatchee National Wildlife Refuge, Florida, United States - Lox_Sample_2.1 | ecosystem: Environmental > Terrestrial > Soil > Wetlands | place: USA...
ACAACGCCCGCCGCCCACACACCAGCCTGCGCGGTCTCACCCCGAATGAGTTCGCAGCCCGGTCCACGACGGACCACAACCAGAACGGATTCTGGTTATGAGCGAGGACAGTTTGGGGGCAAGGTCAAGGTTGTTCTTTCTTGAAAGAAAGAACCAAAGACCTTTTATCCTTTCATTCGTCGTCCATAGCTGGCACGGAAAAGGATCGCAGCCCCGCCAGCTGCCGCCGGATCGACGAGCAGACCGGAAGGCAGGGCCCGATGCGGAATCCTTCGTTCTGCGAGGAGGCGGCCGATCGCTTCATTGCCGTCCTCGGTCGCGATGACAATCCCGGCAATGAAGGGAAGCGAAGGAATCGCAACACCGGGGAACAGATGAGGCAGGGCCTCGGCCGCCAGCATGCGCACGCGGCCGCGCGGCAGGGGGACGGCAAAGCCGCCTGCCTCGTCCGGGCTGACCGGAAGACCGGCAAGACGCGAGAAGCGCGCGGCGGTTTCCGCCGGGGCGGCGGAAACGAGGACCACCTCGACGAGCGCAACGGCGCGGTTGGGATGGGAAAGGAACCGCTCCTGCCAGATCAGCTCGGGCGTGAGATGGCGGATGAGAAAGATCCTTCCTTCGGGTGCATCGGGCAGGATCAGGCGGGCGAATCCGGCTTGCGGGCCGGAAGGCTCAGCGTCATCCACGGGGCGCTCGAGATAGGCGATGCCGGGAATGTCGACGCCGGCGGCGCGCATTCGGGCAAGGTTGGCTTCCTCGTCATCCATGCCGAGCGCCACGATGTGCAGGCCGGCATAGCGGGCGAGGGAGAATTCGAGCGACTGGGTGAAAGCCTCGGGATCGACGACGGCGATCAGCTCGAGATACCCATCACGCAGAATCGCGCAGCGATTGCCGGTGCCGAAGGAAACCACCGGGCCTTCCGGGGTGCGGCGCCCGGAATGCCGGGCGAGCGGGGTGAGGGCGAAGCCGAGCCGTTCGAAGGAAGAAGCGAGCGCCGTGAGATCCACCCCGGCAATGCCGACATGGTCGAGCGAGCGGGCAGTGTTCACACGAGCTCGGCTTCATAGCGCGTCAAGCGCCACGACTCGGGTTCGCGGAGAGCCTCCTCATACCACGCGGAGACGAGCGGATGGGCGCGTACCGAATCGCAATAGGCGCGGCTGGCCGCGGCAAGCTCGGGCTCATAGGTCAGGAAGCGCGTCACCACCGGGGCATACATCGCATCCGCCACGGTGAAGTCCGCGCCGAAGAGATAGGGGCCGGAGCCGCCGAAACGCGCGCGCGTGTCCCGCCAGATCTTTTCGATGCGCGCGATATCCGCAAGCGCCCCCGGCGTGCGGCCGCGGCCGGGGAAATTTCGGTCGAGATTCATCGGCATCGCCTGACGGAGCGGGGCAAATCCCGCATGCATCTCGGCCGCGATCGCGCGGGCATGAGCGCGGGCCGCGTGCTCGGCCGGCCAGAGCCTGGGCGAAAGCTCGGCGCAATATTCGCAGATGGCGAGGCTTTCCCAGATGGCGGCGCCGCGATGCTCGAGATAAGGCACGAGGCCGGAGGGCGAGCGCGCCTTCACCTCGGGCGTGATCCCGCCGGCGAGCCGGATCACTTCCTCCGAAACGTCGAGGCCGGCAAGACGAACGGCGAGCCACCCGCGCAGGCTCCAGGAAGAATGGCGGCGGGTTCCGATCAGAAGACGACCCTCGGGCATCCTCGGCTCCTTTCGCGGCCGGACCATGCCACGACCGGAGGCGGGCGCAAGAGGGCCGGTTCAGACACGACGCCAGATCGTGCCGTAGCGGAGGACGAGCCCTTCATCGTCGACTTCGAGCTCGGCGGTGAAGCCCGTCGCCAGTCCGCGATAGCGGAATCGCCCAGGTGCGAGCTCCGTGTATTCCTGCTCCTGGGTCGTCACGGCAAGCGAGGGAACCGTGACATAGGCGACGGTGACGCGGATGGGCACACCGGGATGAAAGGCGAGCGTGCGGATCGGCAAGGTGTTGGTGAGCGGTGTCGCCATGATGTCGATGGCGGCGGCCCCGGCGAGATCGGGGCGCGGCTCGCCATTCACCCTCCAGGCGCCGTCGGCCGCGCGGGCAATATGCAACGCGCGCGGCATCGCGGCTTCGAGAACGGGATGGGACCGCTCGTGCCCGCCTGTCCTGCCTCCGGTCTTTGTTTTCTCGCGTGATTGAGACCCGCGGTGAGTCCACTTCCGGTCGTCACGCTCCACGGAAAGGGAAGCGGCGCGAAAACGCCATGCCGAATCGCAGGCCAGATGATAATGAAGGCGAAACGGCTCCGCACCGAGGCTGGCCGCGATATCGCCCACCGCGACGATGCCGTCAGGGCCGATGTCGAGGGCGAGATTCTCGCATCCGTCGCAGCCGATCCACTCCCAGGCGAGTGCGCGCGATGTCATGCACCCTCGATACGCCCTGCGCGCGGTGATGGCTTGGGGAAAATTGCGCATCGCGATCGGCGCCCGATCCAACGCGGCATCCGGAATGACCATGACCCCGGAATCCGTTACATCTTGCGTCTTTCTCGCCGGGAATTGGCCGCCATGTCCGAAATCAGGATCGAACCGTTGCGTGACTCGCCGGAAATCCGCGAAACATTGAGCGAAATTCTGATCGAGGCGGTCGCGAGCGGCGGATCGGTGAGCTTCATGCACCCGCTTACGCCGCAGGCGGCGCGCGCATTCTGGGATGACGCGCTGGCCGGGGCGGCAAGGGGTGAGCGAGTCATCCTGGGGGCCTGGAACGGCGAGAGCTTGGCCGGCACCGTGACGCTGCTGCTCGATTGCGCGCCCAACCAGCCGCACCGCGCGGAAATCACCAAGCTGATGACGCGGCTCAGCCATCGCGGCGGCGGTGTGGCGATCGCCCTGATGCGAGCGGCCGAGGACTTGGCCGTGAAGCGCGAGCGCACGCTCCTCGTGCTCATCACCGCGAGCGACGGCGGGGCCTCCTCGCTGTTCGAGAAGCTCGGCTTCCTGCGCGCGGGTGAGATCCCGGACTACGCGCTGAAGCCCCATGGCGGGCTCACGGGGACAACGATTTTCTGGAAGCGGATCGGAGGCAGGCACGAAGATCGGGATCCCGCCAGCGGCGCTTAGAGCGAATCGCGTTTGCACGGGCTCACGCAATCCGCTCTATGTGTTTGTTTTGTTAGCATCTTCACGCGATCAGCCGATTCCGTCCGATCGCGATCTGGTCCAAAGCGTGGTCCCCCCCGGAAACCAAATGGCTAGATCGCCAGCAGATCGGCACGGTTGCCTTCTGCCGGCGCTCCCGGGCCTGAAAGACAATCGCTCAATCGATCGGCCATGTCTCCAAGGGCGTCCAGGAATACGGGGGATGCATTTCCGTAATGCCGCGCCAAGGCGGCGAGATCGAGCAAAGCTTTGTATTGCACCACGCACCGCGCCGGCAGGTCGTAGGAAGAGGGCGGGGCGGAGATCAGCGATCTCGTCGAAGAGGCCGTCATGGGTGAACAGCCGATCGTCAGTCCGCCGATGATGAGCAGCGTTCCACGCCCGAAGACGGCCCGTAGCGATGAAACGCTCCGCGAGATGGGATGCTGGAACACGTGACGCGCGATGCCGCTTCGCGGGGCCGATGATTCCGGCGAATGCCGAAAGCGCCTTACTGTTCGAAGCAAGAGGATTGATCTCCACGGAAGAGGAGGCGACGCGCCCGGCATTCGCCTCGGCTGCCGGTCGAACGTCATACGGACGAACCGGGCGAATCCCCCGCCGGATAGCGGGAATTTTGCGCGACGTTGGGGGGGAGCCGCACATCCTGGCCGTATCACGCGCGGCATGGCTGTGCTGCGGCCTGCCGCCATCCATGAAGACTGAGGAGGTGATGATGCCCTGTACGGCCCCGACGAAACTTCGCTCCCTTCGGCAAACGGCTGCCTTGATCACGCTCGCCTCGGGGATCGGCCTGTGGGCGGCCACGGGCATCGCCTACGCTCAGCAAGAGACCGTCCGGCAAGCCTGCGCCAGCGACTATCACGCCTATTGCTCGGGCGTGCAGCCTGGTGGCGGCCGCATCAAGGCCTGTTTCCAGCAGAATTTCTCCAAATTGTCTCAAGGCTGCCAGCAAGCCCTGCTGGCCATGGCCAAGACACAGCAGCAGCCATGATCACACCCTGATCCCCGGCGTTTTGTGGCCAGTCCGGAGCGGTTTGCGTTCGCAGAGGCTCACGCGAACCGCTCCGTGGATTTGTTTTTGGCGAGAGCAAACCCGCCTGCTTTCTATGCGATTCCCGGCGAAGTGATCGGCGACATCGGCAATCGCGGTCTCGCGGCATTCGTGCCGGACATCACTCCAGCCGATAGAGCGCGGCGGCATTGGCGAAGAAGACGCCGTGCCGCGTGGCTTCGTCGAGGGCGATGGGAAAAGCCTCGGCCGGATCGTCGAAATCCCAGTGCGGATAATCGGAGGCGAAGAGCAGCCGGTCGGCGCCGATCCACGCAAGGATGTCGCGAAAATGCCGCCGATGCTCCGGCTCCTCCATCGGCTGCGTCGTCAGCCACACCTGCCGGCGCAGATAGGAGGAAGGCGGCTCCTTCACATGCGGCACTTCGTCACGCATGCGCAGCCACAATTTGTCGAGCCGCCAGAGAAGCGAAGGAAGCCAGGCGAAGCCCGCTTCGGTCATCACGACCGAAAGGCGCGGAAAACGGGCGAACACGCCCTCCATGACAAGGCTGGTGAGCTGCGCTTGCGCGCACTGGGCGTGCCCGCTCATCTCCTCGATATAGAAGGAGGGCCAGCCACTGCCGCTGATCGGCTGCCCGCCATAGCCGAAGGCATGGATGCCGACGGGAAGGCCGGCATGCTCGGCGGCCTCGTAGATCGGCCAATAGCGACGCTGGCCGAGCGGCTCGGCGGTGCGGCTCAGAAGCAGGACCTGGGCGAAATTCTTGTCCCCGGCCCAGCGCGCGATCTCCGCCGAAGCCGCCGCGCCATCCTCGTACGGCACGACGATGGAGGCGCGCAACCGCGCATCCCGTGAGGTCCACGCATCGACCTGCCAGCGATTGACCGCGCCGCAGACGGCGGTGCTGAGCTCAGGGTCCTGCAACCCCTGGCCGCTCGGCGTCAGCGGATTGAGGATCGCGAAGGCAACGTGATTGGGGTCGAGATGCTGGCGCTGCATCAGGCCGAGATCGCTGCCCGGGCGGCCGCCATCCTCGGGCCAGGCATCGCGGCGCATCGCGCCCGGCTGGCCTTTCGGATAGGCCGGCCCCTTCGCCGGGCCGAGCCGGCGGCGCTGGCCGTAGGTGACGAGATGGTTCCACCAGCGCTCGGAGAGATAGGGCCTGAGATCGGCGGGGTTGCGCATGGCCTGATGGACATCGCAATCGATCACCGCGAGGCTGGTCTCGGCCCGGCCCGCGGCCCGCGTTTCCATGCCCTCGCGCAGCACGACGTTCATGGCCCTTCCTCCGCGGTCGTGGCCTCGAGCAGACGAGGATAGGTCTCGAGCGCATTCTCCGCCAGCACGCGTTCGGCAAGCAAAGGCGGCAACCCCTCGGGCAGCGCGGCCCCGCCATCGAATTGCCAGTGCGGATGGTCGGTCGAGAAAAGCAGCAGCCGGTCCGAGCCCATCTGCTCGATCACCCGGAGCAGGATCGCAGGGTCCTCGGGCGCATCGACCGGCTGCAGCGTGAAGCGCACGCGCTCGCGCACGATCTCGGCGGGCGGGGTCGTCACCCAGGGCACCTCGGCGCGCAGGCCGCGCCAGAATTTCCCGAGCCGCCAGAGAAAGGCGGGCAACCAGGTGAAGCCGGATTCGATCATCACGACGCGCAGCGCCGGGAATTTCGCGAAAACGCCTTCGCAGATCAGGCTCGCGAGCTGGGATTGGAAGGACTGCGCCTGGGCGGCGTAATCCTCGATGCAATAGGAAGGCCAGCCCACTCCCGTCACGGCATGGCGATAGTTGCTGCCGGCGTGGATGCCGACCGGCAGCGCGTGACGCGAAGCGGCCTCGTAGATCGGCCACCAGCGACGCCTGCCGAGCGGCTCGGAATCATTGGCGAGCAGCAGGACCTGGACGAATCTCCGGTCCATGGCCACCCGTTCGATTTCGGCCGCGGCGAGCGCGGGATTCTGCGTCGGCACGACGATCGATGCGCGCAACCGCGCATCGCGATCGAGCCATTCCCGCGCGATCCAGTCGTTGAGCGCGGCTGCCAGCGCCGCGCCGAGATCCTCGCTGAAGGGAAGCTGCACGCCGTAGAGGCAGTTGCAAATCGCAAGACGCGTGCCGAAAGGATCGAGCGCACGGGCGAGAAGCCGCATGCAATCCGTTCCGGCCTCGGGAGAAAAATCCGGGCGGGCAGTGATGGGGGCGTTCTTCGGGTAGCTGATCGAATCGAGCTCATCGAGTCCCCGGGCCACGACCTGCTCGCGCCAATGCGCATCGAGATAGGGCAGCAGGGCCGCGAGACCGGGCACCGTGGGGTGAATATCGCAATCGATCGGGGCTGCAATCATGGTCGGCTCGGTCGAAGTAGAGCCCCGCAGGAAGGCCGCAGCAAGAGCCGCTCGTGCTCGATCGCAGAGAAAAGTGACTCACGGAGCGAGCAGTTTTCGCCGCGTGAATCGGGCACTTGGACAAAGAACGCATTGAGACAAAGAGCTCTGGGCGGGCTCTCCATGAAAGCTGGCACGAGAGCGTGATGACCGGAGGCGGGAAAACCGTAGGTCTCTCTCACGCGATGAAACCATGACCAAGAGCGGGATGAGTGAGTGCTGACGATCTCATCCCGCTCTGGGGACCGTGGCTGGCCGCGAGGATCAGGTCGCGGCTAATCTCCGGACGCGCGATCTGCCGCCACGGGGAGAGCATCATGGCCGAAGAAACTTCCGAGCTGCCGGGCCCGGATTTCGCCGCCGGGATCGATGCGGACGTTCTTGCCGACGGTGCGATGCTGCTCGGCCACGCCGGCGGCGAGGCCGTGCTGCTGGCGCGGCGCGGCGCGGAATGGTTCGCCGTCGGCGCAAGCTGCTCGCACTATCACGGGCCGCTCGCCGAAGGGCTGATGGTCGGCGAGACGGTGCGCTGCCCCTGGCACCATGCCTGCTTCAGCCTGCGGGACGGGGCGGCGCTCCGGGCGCCGGCGCTCGACCCGCTGCCCAGCTGGCGGGTCGAGCATGTGGGAAAGCGGGTCTTCGTCCGCGAGAGGCGGCCCGCGCCCGCGCCCGGGCTTCTTCCGGTCGGAACCACGACTCCCCGCCGGATCGTCATCGTAGGCGGCGGCGCGGCCGGCAATGAAGCCGCCGAGACCCTGCGCGCGGAGGGCTATGAGAGGGAGATCGTGCTGGTCGGCGCCGAGCCGTCACTTCCCTGCGACCGGCCCAATCTTTCCAAGGATTTCCTGGCAGGCAGCGCGCCCGAGGAATGGGTCTTCCTGCGCGCGGAGGCGTTCTATCGCGAGCATCGCATCACCCTGGCGCTCGGCACGCCCGCGACCGCCCTCGATCCCGCCGCGCGGGAGCTCCGCCTTGCCGACGGAAGGGTCCTGGAATGGGACGCGCTGCTGCTCGCGACCGGCGCCGCGCCACGCCGGCTCGCCATTCCGGGCGCGGATCTGCCGCACGTCTTCACCCTGCGCTCGCTCGCCGATTGCCGGGCCATCATCGCGCGCGCCGGCGCCGCCCGCTCCGCTGTCGTGGTGGGGGCGAGCTTCATCGGGCTCGAAGCGGCCGCCTCCCTGGCCACGCGCGGCCTCGCGGTCGCCGTGGTGGCGCCGGAAGCCCAGCCGATGGCCAATGTGCTCGGCCCCGAGCTCGGCAGCTTCCTGAAAGGGCTGCATGAGGCGCATGGTGTCGCCTTCCATCTCGGCACCACGCCGCGAACCATCACCGGGCAGGGGATGACACTCGCGAACGGGACCGAGCTCAAGGCGGACCTCGTCCTGGTCGGCATCGGCGTGAGGCCGGAGACGGCCCTTGCCGAGGCGGCCGGGCTCTCGGTCTCCGACGGTGTGCTCGTCGATGAATTCCTTGCCACGAGCGCGCCGGGAATCTTCGCCGCCGGCGACATCGCCTGCTGGCCGGACAGGCGCAGGAACGGCGAGCGCCTGCGCATCGAGCATTGGGTGGTCGCCGAACAGCAGGGAAAGCTCGCCGCGCGCAACATGCTCGGCTTGCGCGAGCCGTGCGACATCGTGCCTTTCTTCTGGACCCAGCAATATGATGTGTCGCTCAATTATGTCGGCCATGCCGCGCACTGGGAGCGGCTGGAGCTCGAAGGCTCGCCCGAGGCGCGAGATTGCCGGGTGACCTATTTCACGGGCGGGCGGAAAAGCGCGGTCGCGACCATTTTCCGCGATCTCGAGAGCCTGGAGGCCGAAGTGGAGTTCGAGCGGGAATTCTCGCCCGCCCGCTGATCGGCGCTACAGCTTCTCGACCTGGCTATATTCGAGCTCGACCGGCGTCGCGCGGCCGAAGATCGAGACGCTTACCTTGAGCCGGCCCTTCTCCTCGTCCACATCCTCGACCGTGCCGTTGAAGCTGGTGAAGGGCCCGTCCGCGACACGCACCTGCTCGCCCACCTCGAAAAGCACGGCCGGCCGCGGCCGTTCCACCCCTTCGCGGGTCTGCTTCAAGATCCGCTCGGCCTCGGCATCGGTGATCGGGCTCGGCTTGGTCCGGCTGCCGAGAAAGCCGGTCACCTTCGGGGTATTCTTGACGAGGTGCCAGGCATCGTCGGTGAGATCCATCTTCACCAGCACATAGCCTGGGAAGAATTTCCGCGCCGCATTGACCTTCTGGCCACGGCGCATCTCCACCACCTCTTCCGAAGGGACCAGCACTTCCTCGAAGTGGTCGGCAAGCCCCTTCTGCTGCGCCTGCTCCTTGATCTGCTGGGCGATCTTCTTCTCAAATCCCGAATAGACGTGCACGACGTACCAACGCTTGGCCATGAGAGGACGTTCCCTAGAGCGTGATCACCGAAGGCGTGAATCGCGCGCAAAAACATATGACGAGAGCAGCACAAATGAGCGCGAGCGAATGCATCCTGCGCCGAGCTCCCGTTAAAATCCCGTTCCGAAAAGGGCGCGGACCCCAAGGCCGATCACCTGGTCCACGACCAGGAAAAAGACGGCGATGGCGGCCGCCATCGCGATGACCAGCCCGGTCGAGACAAGCGTTTCCCGGCGCGAGGGCCAGGTCACCTTTGCGATTTCGCTGCGCACCTCCCGGACGAACCGGGCCGGATCCACCGCCACCTCGATCTTCTCCTCGTCCCTGCGGCTGCCGCCCGACACAAAAACAACCACCCTCCGCCCCTGCCGGAAGCTGGCAGGGGTGGAGGGTCTCGAACCCCCAACCTCCGGTTTTGGAGACCGGCGCTCTAGCCAATTGAGCTACACCCCTCCATCGAGGGCTGCCGCCGGCTAGAGAGAACGCCCCGCCAACCCTGTCAAGTCGGAAACCTGGATGCGAAATGCAACCCGGGCGCCGCGTCAGGCAAGCGGCGGGCCGCCGATGTCATGGCGATAGAATCCGCCCGGCCAGTCGATCGCCCGCGCCGCATCGTAGGCCCGCGCCCGCGCCTCGCCGAGATCGGCCCCGCGTGCGCTCACCGTCAGCACCCGCCCGCCCGCTGCCTCCAGCCTCTCACCGACGGTTCGGGTGCCGTTATGGAAGATCTGCACGCCGGGCAGGCTTGCGGCCCGGTCGAGCTCGCGAATCCGGCTCCCCGTCTCGGGCGCCTCCGGGTAGCCGCGGGCGGCGAGCACCACGGCGACCGAAGCCCCGGAATGAAAGCGCAGATCGAAATCGCCGAGCTCGCCTTCGCAGGAAGCGAGCAAGGCCGGAAGCAGGTCGGAGGCAAGCAAGGGCAGCAGCGCCTGGCACTCGGGATCGCCGAAGCGAGCATTGAACTCGATCAGCTTCGGCCCCTCCGCGGTCAGCATCAGGCCGGCGAAGAGAATGCCGCGGAAAGGGCTGCCGCGGCGGGCAAGCTCCACAAGCGCCGGCCGCACGATCTGCGCGAAGGCCGCTTCGGCGAGAGCGGGCGTGAGGGCGGGTGCCGGGGCCACGGCGCCCATGCCGCCGGTGTTCGGCCCGCGGTCGCCGTCATGGGCGCGCTTATGGTCCGTCGCCGCGCCCAGCGGCACGGCATGCTCGCCGTCGCAAAGCGCGAAGAAGGAAACTTCCGGCCCGGACAAACATTCCTCAATCAGAACTATTTTCCCGGCCGCGCCAAGCCGGTGCTCCTCCATGAAAGACGTGACCGCCGCTTCCGCCTCGGCGACGCTTCCGGCCACCACGACCCCCTTGCCGGAGGCGAGCCCGTCCGCTTTCACGACCAGCGGCGCCCCGAGCCTGCGGCAATGGGCCCGGGCCGCGTCTGCGTCCTCGAAACGCGCATAGCGTGCCGTCGGGATGCCGGCGGCGGTGGCGATCTCCTTGGCGAAGCTCTTCTCGCCCTCGATTCGCGCCGCCGCCGCGCCGGGGCCGGCGCAAAGGATGCCCGCCTCGGTCAAGGCATCGGCAAGCCCCGCGACCAGTGGTGCCTCGGGGCCGGGAACAACCAGATCGACCGCATTGGTATGCGCGAAGGCGACCAGCGCGGGAATATCGAGAACGGAGATCGGCACCGTCTCGGCAATCGCCGCGATGCCCGGGTTGCCGGGCGCGCACCAGAGCTTGGTCAGCAGCGGGCTGGCGGCAAGCGCCCAGCAAAGCGCATGCTCGCGCCCGCCCGATCCCACCACCAGAACCCGCATCCACGATCCCCGCGCCTTGAGACGCGGGTTTCTAGATCAATATGGCTTCTGGCGGAACGCTTTGCGATCCGCCAAAGCCCAATGGAAAGCCATGAAATTGATCAAGAAAATAAAATTGGCAGGCAACCGATGGGCTAAAGTGCGGGCATGAGCGAGATCGCCCTCAATATTCCTGAATATACGGTTGCCGAGATCTCCGGGGCGGTGAAGCGCACGCTGGAGACCGCCTTCGGCCGCGTGCGCGTGCGCGGCGAGGTGACCGAGCTCAAGCGCTACGCCTCCGGCCATATCTATTTCTCGCTCAAGGATGGCGGGGGAAAGCTCGCCGCCGTCGCCTGGAAAGGCGTCGTGCCGCGCCTCGGCATGGTGCCGGAGAACGGCGTCGAGGTGATCGCGACCGGACGGATCACCGCTTACGGCGACCGCTCGACCTATCAGCTCATCGTCGAGCGGCTGGACTATGCCGGCGAGGGCGCGCTGCTCGCGCGGATCGAGCTTTTGCGCAGGAAGCTCGCGGACGAAGGGCTCTTCGACGAGGCACGCAAGCGGCTCCTGCCGCTGCTGCCGCGCGTGATCGGGGTCGTCACCTCCGCCCAGGGCGCGGTGATCCAGGATATCCGCACCACCATCGCCCGCCGCTTTCCTCGCCCGATCCTGCTCTGGCCGGTGCCGGTGCAGGGCGAGGGCGCGGCGGAACGGATCGCCGCCGCGATCGCGGGATTCGCCCATCTGCCCCCCGATGGTCCGGTGCCGCGCCCCGATGTGCTGATCGTCGCGCGTGGCGGCGGCGGGCTCGAGGATCTGATGGCCTTCAACGACGAGGCTGTGGTCCGCGCCGCGGCGGCGAGCCCGATTCCGCTGATCGCGGCGGTCGGCCACGAGACGGACATCACCCTGATCGATTATGGCGCCGACCGCCGCGCCCCCACCCCGACTGCGGCCGCCGAGCTCGCGGTCCCGGTGCGGACGGAGCTGCTCGCCGGCCTCGCCCAGCTCGCCGCTCGGTTCGCCGGCGCGCTCCATCGCCTGGCCCAGGAGCGGCGCCTCCGGCTCGAGCGAGCGGCGCGCGCGCTGCCGGACCTGCCGGGCCTTCTCGGGCTGGCGCGGCAGCGGCTGGACGACCGGACGGAACGGTTGGCCCTCGCCCTCCCCGCGCTCATCGCGGCGCGGCGTGCTTCACTCGGCCGCGCGGCCGGGCGCCTCCTCGATCCTGCGGCGGCGATCGCGGCCGGGCGTGCCCGCCTTCAGCTTGCCGAGGCGCGGCTTCGCGCCGGGCTTTCTCACCTGGTCGCAGCCCGGCACGGCGCGAGCCGGGAGGTCGGCGCGCGGCTCTCCCCGGCACTGCTTGCGGCCTCCTTGCGCGAGGCGAGAGCGAGGCTCGAAGGCATGGGCGCGCGGCTTGAAGGGCTTTCGCCGGAGGCGGTCCTCGCGCGCGGCTATGCCCTGGTGCTCGATCCCTCCGGCCGGGTTCTGACGCGTGCGCGCGATGTCAAACCCGCTTCCCTGCTCCAGCTACGCTTCGCCGACGGCACGGTGCGGGCGAAAGCCGAGGGTTCGTCCGGGCCGCAAGGATCGCTTCCGTTTTAGATCACGATGGCGTCTTTCTACTCGCCCTCCGGGTTGCTGCGAGCGAGACGCTGCGCGGCGAAGAGGGAAAGCACGAGCAGGGTTCCCGTCAGGCCGACGACGCCCTGCCAGCCCCAGGCGGCCCAGAAGAAGCCGCCCGCCGAGCCGACGACGCTCGAGCCCAGATAATAGAGAAGCAGATAGAGCGCGGAGGCCTGGGCGCGGGCATGCCGGGCGCGCACGCCGATCCAGGAGCTGGCGATCGAGTGGGCCGCGAAGAAGCCGAACGTGAGCACGGCGATGCCGAGGATCACGAAGCCCAGATTCTGAGAGAGCGTCAGCACGATGCCGGAAAGATCGATCATCAGGGAGGCGCGGAAGATTCGCTTCCGGCCGACGCGGGCGGCAAGATGGCCCATCCAGGCGGAAGCGAAGATCCCGACGAGATAAACGACGAAGATCAGCCCCACCTCGGCCTGGCTCAGCGAGAAGGGCGGCGCCAGCAGGCGGTAGCCGATATAGTTGTAGATGGTGACGAAGCCGCCCATCAGCAGGAAACCCTCGGCGAACAGCCAGGGCAGCCCGGAATCGGAGAGGTGCGCCCGATAGGCGCCGAGCAAGGGGCCGAGGGCGAGCACGCGCGGGCGGAAGTGCCGGGAGGGCGGCAGGCTCGCCGCGAAGACGAGGCCGCAGACAATGCCGATCGCGCCGATGATCGCGGCCGCCGGGCGCCAGCCGAAATGATCGGCGAGAATGCCTGCAAGCAGCCGGCCGGACATGCCGCCGAAGCCGCTGCCGCCGATATAGAGCCCCATCGTGAGCCCGATCGCGCGGGGTTCGATCTCCTCGCTCACATAGGCCATCGCAACCGCGGGCAGGCCGCTCAGGCTCACACCCATCAGAGCACGCACACCAACCAGCTCCCACCAGGAAGGCACGGCGGCGGAGAGGAGCTGGAGCAACGCCGAGGCGAGAAGCGAGGCCGCCATCACCGGCTTGCGCCCGAACGATTCTGAAAGCGCGCTCGCGAGCAGCATGAAGACCGCGAGCGTCGCGGTGGTCGCGGAAAGCGAAAGGCTGCTCGTGGCCGGGCTGACATGAAAGAAGCTGGTGAAGACCGGCAATAGCGGCTGCACGGAGTAAAGAAGCGCGAAGGTCGCGAAGCCGGCCGCGAACAGGGCGAGATTGGTGCGCAGAAAAGCAGCACTGCCGGGCGCGATATGGGCCGGCGCGCCGGTATTGTGCTCGTGGCTCGTTGTTGGTTCGGGGAACGAGGACATGGCGGGAGATTGGCGAGCGGCGGCGGCACTGTCCAACATCGCGGGCCGCACTGCCGGTCTGCGCGGGCCGTGCTTCATCATGACGGAAAGCCGTGCGATAGCACGCGGTGGGGAGGGCAGCACGAGGGAGAGCTGAAGCATGCGCTTGGTGGTGATGCCCGGAGACGGGATCGGGCCGGAAGTGACGGCGGCAACGATCCGGGTGGTCGAGAGTCTCGATCGGCGGCTCAATCTCGGGATCACGCTCGAAACCCATGAGGTGGGCTTTGCGCGCCTCAAGCGCGACGGGACGACCCTTCCTTCGTCCGTATTGAACGCCGCCGAGGAAGCGGACGGCGTCATTCTCGGCCCGGTCTCGACGCTCGAATATCCTCCGCCCGATCAGGGCGGAATCAATGTCTCGGCGGCGCTCCGCAAAGGGCTCGATCTCTACGCCAATCTCCGTCCCGCCCGCAGCCGCCCCGGCATCCCCCATTATGGCCGGACCGGAATGGATCTCGTGATCGCGCGCGAGAACACCGAGGGCTTCTACGCCGTGCGGACGATGCATCAGGGCCAGGGCGAGTTCATGCCGACGCCCGACCTCGCTTTCGCCATTCGCAAGATCAGCGCGGAGGCTTCGCAGCGCATCGCGCGCGCGGCCTTCACGCTTGCCGAGCGGCGGCGGAAGAAGGTCACGGCGGTGCACAAGGCGAACGTGCTCAAGATGAGCGAGGCGCTCTTCCTTCGCGAGGTGCGCAAGGTGGCGGCCGAGTTTCCCGCCGTCTCCTATGACGAGCAGCTCGTCGACTCGATGGCGGCCATGCTGGTGCGCGATGCCCAACGGTTCGACGTGGCGGTGACCACCAACATGTTCGGCGATATTCTCTCGGATCTTTCCTCCGAGCTTTCGGGCAGCCTCGGCCTCGGCGCTTCGGTCAATGCCGGAGACACGCACTGCATGGCGCAGGCGCAGCACGGCTCCGCGCCCGATATCGCCGGCCAGGACAAGGCCAACCCTGTCTCGCTGATCCTCTCCGCCGCGATGCTGCTTGACTGGCTAGGCCGCCGGCACGGGGCGGAGAATTTCTTCCGCGCGGCGACGGTGATCGAGCGCGCGGTCGATGCCGTGCTCGCGCATCCCGAGACGCGCACGCGGGATCTCGGCGGCAGACTGGGCACGAAGGACTTCACCAAGGTGCTGCAGGATGCGCTCGAACGTCAGCTCGCCGCTATGGATTAGAAGAGCAGATCGCGATCAGACGGAATCGGCTGATCGCGTGAAGATGCTCGCAAAACAAACACATGGAGCGGATTGCGTGAGCCCGTGTGAACGCAATTCGCTCTAGGCTCAGGATTTATCGAATTGCTTGCGGGAGCGGCAATCGCTCCATGCGATCGCGGCTCGGCATCCGATCTGGGTTACAGCAAGCGTGGTCAGCGCCCGGCCGCTCGGCAGTCGCAAGAAGACGACGATCCCGCGAGAAGTGGCGCGTGCGCGGCGAGCCTGCGGGACACGAACTCCGTGAAGAGCCGCACCCGCTTCGTCTTGCGCGTCTCGCCCTGCGTGAGGAGCCAGAGCCTGCCGTGCTTGTGCAGGGCGGTGCCCGGCACCCTCACCAGCAATGGGTCGGACTCTCCGACGAAGCATGGCAGCGTCGTCATCCCGAGCCCCTGGCGCACCGCGACGATCTGCGCCCCGGCATCCGTGGTCCTGAACGGAACCGCGGCGGTGGGGACTTCGCCTTCGCGCACCCAATCCGGGATGCCATGAATGTCCCTGACGATCCACCGGACGGGATCAGGCGCTCCCGCGCGCCACGCGGCAAGGAGGTCGCGGGAGATGTAGACGCCGCCAAACAGCTCCGGTCCCTTCAGGCCGTGAAGATTGGGCGGCAGGGCGCTGCGTTCGTAGACGACGCGGATCGCGACATCGGCCTCCCGGTTGGTCAGATTCACCGGCCCGGCGGAGGACAGTATCTCCATCTCGATCTCGGGGTGAAGCCGCGCGAAATCGACGAAGTCCGGCATGAGCAGGTGTGTCGCGAGGGGCGGCGCCAGCGTTACCCGCAGAAGCCCGCGTACACTCTGATCGCGACCAAGGACACGCGTCTCCAGCTGGTTCGACGATGCTTCCATCTGGTCCGCGAACTCGAGGACCTCTTCCCCCGCATCCGTCAGACGATAGCCCGAAGGCAGCTTCTCGAACATGTGCGCCCCGAGACGCTCCTCCAGCTGGGCAATGCGTCGCAACACGGTGGAGTGGTTCACCCTGAGGCGCTCGGCGGCGGCCCGGACCGAACCCCCACGCGCGACGGCAAGAAAATAGCGAACGTCATCCCAGTCGATCATATGGTGCAATCCTGCACCGCGAGGTGCGCTTTCCAAAAACCCTTGCCCAATAGCATTGAACGGCATCTCGAACGGAGATAGCTGGGCCGGTAACCTTAGCCTGCAGCTGCGGGCGGCTCAATTCCGTTGCTCACCAACGGCGAACACCGCCCGCCACGGCTGGCGTCCGTCGTTCGGCCGGATCGATTTCGCACCAGCGATATGCGAACTTCCGCACTGAGCGCCCGATGCAGGCGGACCTATTTCGCAGTCCTCGAGGGCGGCGGCGCCGCGCCTCAGAAGCGAACTCAAGGAAGCATTATGTCGAGATTGGAAGGCAAGGTCGCCGTCATCAGCGGCGGTACGAGCGGCATCGGGCTCGCCATCGCCCAGCGGTTCGTGAAGGAGGGCGCGCACGTGTTCATCTTCGCTCGGCATCGGGACGCGCTCGACAAGGCGGTGCAGCTCATCGGCACCAACGTCACCGCCGTCCAGGCGGACGCGTCCAGGCTTGAGGACCTCGATCGCGTCGCCGACGCCGTCCGTGGCGCGAAGGGCAAGGTGGACGTGGTCGTGTCCAACGCCGCCCTGGTCGAGCAGGTGCCGCTGCCCGAAATCACCCCGGACCACTACGACCGCACCTTTGCCCTGAACGCCAAGGCGCCCTTGTTTCTGGTGCAGAAGATGCTGCCGATGATGGGCGGCGGAGGATCGATCATCCTCGTGGCCTCCGCCATGCACTCCATGGGCCTGGCGAACCACTCGACCTATGCCGCCACCAAGGCGGCGCTGCGTTCGTATTCCCGGACCTGGGCGGCCGAGTTCAAGGACAGCGGCATCCGCGCGAACACGCTGAGCCCGGGCGTCGTCGACACGCCGATGCTCGACTCCCAGGCGACCACGCCCGAGGGTGCCGCCGCGATTCGTGAAGGCTACGCCAACTACACTCCCATGCTGAGACTCGCGCGGCCCGCGGAGCTCGCCAACGCAGCTCTCTTCCTCGCCTCGGATGAGAGCTCGTTCATGACGGGCTCCGACATGGTCGTCGATGGCGGCGTGAGCAACGTCTGACGACGGCCATCCGAGCGGACGGCGTCGGTCGTCCAAGAGCGGCGCCCCCCTCGGAGATCACGGCGCAGATCCGTGCCGCGCTGATCACGATCCCGAACTGAATTCCCTGCAACGATCGATATGGAGTCCAACATGAAGTACGCCATCATAGGCACGGGGCTGGTGGGCGCTACGCTCGCCCGCTTCTTCGCCGCCAAGGACATTCCCGTCCTCATCGCCAACTCGCGCGGGCCCAAAACGCTTGCCGAGGTGGCCGCAGAATTCGGGCCGAGCGTCACGCCCGCCACGGTCGCGGAAGCCGTCAAAGCCGATATCATCTTCTTCGCGGTCGGCGCGCTCGCCTTCAAGGACGTTGGCGCGGTGCTGCAGGATTGGTCGGGCAAGATCGTCATCGACGTGACGAACGCCTTCCTGCTTCCGCCGGAAGTCCAGCAGGCGGAATACCAGGGGCGGCTCACATCCGAGGTCAACGCGGAGCGTGTTCCGGGCGCGAAGCTGGTCAAGGCCTTCAACCAACTTCCACTCAAGGTTCTCGCCAGCCCGTTGCCCGACGATGTCGGTCGAAGGGTCGTATTCGTCTCGAGCGACCATGAGGACGCGAGCGCGACCGTCGCGAACCTCGCAGAAAGCCTTGGCTTTGCTGCGATCGAAGTCGGCAGGATTGCAGAAGGTGGCCGTCTCATCCAGGCACGGGCAGCGCTCGTGTTCCAGAATCTGATCAAATACCCGCTGTAGGATTGGCGACCGGATTGGATCAGCCTCTTCCTCTGCCGCGAGCGGCGTGACCCGGTGTCTCCGCCCCGGTTGTGGCGATGGAGAGGGTCCGTGACGATACACGCTGACCTACGTGCTGATCCAAGCCGGTATCGCTCATGATGGCGGCTCCTTGCGCCGCCATCGAATCGACCGATCACCGCTCCCGCAAGCAACTTGATAGGCCCTGAGGCTCGATCAATCCTTCCGCCTCAGCGCGATCGAGAACGCGTTCTCCTGGAAGGGTCGTTTCCGGTCGGGCCGGCAGGAACGCTTTCCTCGTGCCCCGGGCGACCGCAGGATCGCGCTCACGCCGCTTCGGCGAGGTGCGGGCCGAGGCTCCGGAGCAGCGCGGGAATCTCGCTCGCCGGAGATGGCCGGCCGAAGAGATATCCTTGCGCCTCGGTGCATTTCTCCTGGACGAGCGCCGTCATCTGCTCCTCCGTTTCGACACCTTCGGCCGTGCTTGCCATGCCGAGGCTGTCGCAGAGGCTCGTGATGGCGCGGATGATCGCGATGCTGTCCGAGCGGGTTGCGAGTTCGCGGATGAAGGACTGGTCGATCTTGATCTTGTCGAAGCGGAAATTGCGCAGATAGCCGAGCGAGGAGTAGCCGGTGCCGAAATCGTCCATCGAGATGCGCGCGCCGAGGTCATGGATTCGGTGAAGGCTTGCGAGCGCGCTCTCGCTGTTCTCGATCATCATCGATTCGGTGATCTCGATCTCGAGGCGGTCGGGGCGGAGGCCGGATTCCGCAAGCGCGCCGGCGACGGTGCCGATGACGGCGCCGCTCTGGAAATGCGCAGCCGAGAGATTGACGGCGACACGGACCTCTTTCGGCCATCCGGCCGCTTCCCGGCAGGCCGCGCGCAGCACCCATTCATCGATCTCGGTGACGAGGCCGGCTTCCTCGGCCAGCGGGATGAATTCGCCGGGATTGACCAGGCCACGCTCGGGGTGACGCCAGCGGATCAGCGCCTCGAATCCGGTCAGCCGGCGGCTCTGCACATGCACGAGAGGCTGGTAAAGAAGCTCGAACTCTTCCTCCCTCAGCGCCTTGCGCAGGCCGAGCTCAAGGGTTCCGCGCGCCTGCACCAGCGCATCCATCTCCGGCTCGAAGAGGCGGTAGCACCCGCGACCCTCGGCCTTCGCGCGGCAGAGAGCGATATCGGCGTTCCTGAGGAGCTGATCCGCATCCGGCCCGTCGGCGTCCGCGTCGGCGGGGGCGACCGCGATCCCGACGCTGGCACCGATCCCGAACCACCGGCCCCCGATCTCGAACGGGAAGTCGAGTCCGCTGACCAGGCGGGCGGCGAGCGCTTTCGCCTGCGCCGGCTGGCTGACGCCGCTCTGCACGATCGCGAATTCATCGCCGCCGATGCGGGCGATGGCGCCGTTCTCGCGGACGAGCCGCCGCATCCGCTCAGCCACGATACGCAGCAACGCATCACCGGTCATATGGCCCTGCGTGTCATGGATTCGCTTGAAATGGTCGAGGCCGAGCCGAAGCAGGGCGCAAGGGGCAGTGCCGCGCGCGCCACGCGCGCCGGCCAGCGCCTCTTCCAGCCACTCGCGCAGCAGCACGCGATTGGCGAGCCCGGTGAGCGAATCGTGCCGCGAGATATGAGCGATGCGCGTCTCCGCGCGCCGCTGCGCGGTGATATCCTCATGGGTGGAGACCCACCCGCCATCCGGCATGGGCTGGTGGCGGATGGCGATGATGCGGCCATCATGAAGCTCGACGACGGAAGCGTGCGACAGGCGTCGGGCAACGATGCGCTCGCACCTTGCCTGGTATTCGGCGCGGGACATGGAGGGAAAGCTGCCGGCCGCATAACGGCGGTCGATGATCTCGCTGAGCGAGGTGCCCGGGCGGACATGCGCGCACCGGAGCCCGTACATCTCGGCATAGCGCCGGTTGCAGAGGATCAGGTGTTGCTCGACATCGAAAAAGCATAGTCCCTGGCTCATATTCTCGAGCGCAGCCTCGAACCGCTCGTTCTGCGCCTTGAGCGCGCCGAGGAGGCGCTCGATGTTGGCGTCATGCGTCTCTTCCCGGTCCATCTGGCGATAGGTTGCGGAGACCGAAGCGCCGAGCGCCTCGAGATCGACCTTGCCGTCTCTCATGGTCGCGGCGGCAAGCTGGCGGACATAGTGGGGATGCATCGGGCATCCCTCGCTGCTGGGCGCCACAGCCGGGCGGCAGCCGGCAAGTCCAGGCAAAAGCAAGCCATCATCCCCCATCGGCGGCCCGATCGCACGGCTGCAACGTGATTTCCGTCGCGAAGAAAAGATGGACGGAGGGTCTCAACAGAAGGTTAACTCTTTCTGCTCGAGACAACCGCGAGGCGCGGTGGCGTGCGCAATGTCTGAAAGATGACGCAATAGCGTTCGGTCGCCGTGAGCAGCCGTTCGAGCGTCGCAGGTTCGGCATCGGTGTCCAGCACGAATCTCAGGGTGATCTCGGTGAGCCCGACCGGTACCTCCCGGTCCACGCCAAGCGTGCCGCGCGCGTCCCACACGCCCTCGGCGATGATCCGGCCATTGCGGAGCGAGACACCCATGGCGGTCGCGACGGCCGCGAGCGTGACGCCCGCGCAGGCGGCGAGCGCTTCCAGCAGCATGTCGGCCGAACAGGCGAGCGATCCATCCCCGCCCGCCGCGGGATGCAGCCCCGCGACGACCGCCCGGCCACCCGCATTCACCGCGCAGGCGATATTGGCCGGATCGATGACGGCTTCCGCCCGCGCGAGGATGCGCGAGGTCTCCGGAGACTCGCGATAACGGCTCTTCAGCGGTGCCTGAAGGCTGCGAAGCTCGACTGCGTCCATGATTCGTCCCGCGCGCGGCCGGAGGCGGAACAGGATTGCTCGCGGCCATCCCTCCCGCTCCCGGTCAGTGTTTTTTCGCGTGATTCAGACCTGCGGTGTCTCCGCCTCCGGCCATCACGCGACAAGAAACCTATCCGAAGCTCAGGTTGGCGTGCCCGACAAGCCCCCCGCCTCGCAGCGCCAGCGCGCCAGCCGATAGCCCTGCAGGTCGAGCCTGTCGCTCAGCTGCTGTTCGGCGACCTGTTCGGCCTGAAGCATGCAGCTCTGCATCGACCCGTAAGGTTCCGCGAAAGGCGGGCGCACCGCCTTGCAGCTCGTCCCCGAACCGACAAGACAGAAAATGAGAACGAGCTGAACCATGAAATCACTCTCCGCCGGTGCCGAACATCGCCTCCACGCAAACGTGCGCGTGCGAGCCGTTCTCGCCGCAAGATCTTTCGAAGTGTTAATTGGGTGCAAAGAATTCCGATGGGAAGAGTTTTCACCAAATCTTTATTTTCAGAGAATTCTCTAATTTTATAGAGATGTCTTGACGGCGCCTTCGGTGCAGCGCCAACGCGCCAGCCGGTAGCCTTGCAGGTCCATCCGGTCCCTCAGCATGTCGGAGGCGATGAATTCGGCCTGCATCATGCAGCCCATCATCGAGGCATAGGGCTGCTCAAAGGGCGGGCGCACGTTCTTGCAAGTCGTCGACGAAGTGGAGAGGCAGAAGACGAGAACGAGATAGATCATGGCGGTCTCCGGGAAATGGAGAACGCATCCTCCCGCGTGGAAGCGGCCCGCGCTCGCCGCATCCCGGACGCTCATGGCGCCCAAATTCTAGGATTAAATCTCTTAAGCAAGACGCATGCCACGGTGAATGCATACACTCGCGCATATGTGAGAACGTTGCTTCACGCGCCATCGCTCAGGCCTCGTCGGTGGCGAGCAAGGCGGCGTCGCCGCCGGCAGCGGCGGTATTGACGGCAATCGAACGTTCCTCGGCGAAGCGGAAGAGCGTGATCGGCCCGCCCGCCTTGGGCCCGGTTCCCGAAAGCCCGCTTCCGCCGAAGGGCTGCACGCCCACCACGGCGCCGATCTGGTTGCGGTTGACATAGGCATTGCCGACCGCGAGCCGCGCGACGATTCGCCGCTGCACGCTCTCGATCCGGCTATGCACGCCGAGGGTCAGACCGAACCCGTTGCCGGCGATGGCATCGAGCAATGTATCGAGACGGTCCGCCCCATAGCGCACGACATGCAGTACCGGTCCGAACACTTCCGTGCGCAATTGCCCGGCATCGGCGAGCTCGTAGGCGCAGGGAGCGAAGAAATTGCCGTGCGCCGTCCCGGCGGGCAACGGAACGTCGAACAAAGGCGAGCCCATCCCCGCCGCATAGGCGGCGAGTGACCGTTTGGCCTCCTCGTCGATCACCGGCCCGATATCGGTCGCGGGATCGAGCGGATCGCCGATCACCAGCATTTCGGCCGCGCCTGCCAGCATTCGAAGCACGCGGTCGGCGATCTCTGCCTGCAGGCAAAGAAGGCGCAATGCCGAGCAGCGCTGCCCGGCCGAGCCGAAGGCGCTCGCCAGCGCATCCGTCACCACCTGCTCGGCGAGGGCGGAGCTGTCCACCACCATCGCGTTGATCCCGCCCGTCTCCGCGATCAGAGGGATGATCGGGCCCGGCCGGGCCGCGATTGCGGCGGCAATGGCCCGCGCGGTCTCCGTCCCGCCCGTGAAGGCAACGCCGCCGATGCGCGGGTCGCGGATCAGGGCGGCGCCCACCCCCGGCCCGTCTCCGGGAAGGAGTGCCAGCGCCGTCTTCGGCACGCCGGCGGCGCTGAGATGGGAGAGCGCCCGCCCGGCCACCAGCGGCGTCTGCTCGGCCGGCTTGGCCGCCACCGCATTGCCCGCGGCAAGCGCCGCCGCCACCTGGCCCAGAAAGATGGAGAGCGGAAAATTCCAGGGTGAGATCGCGGCGAAGACGCCACGTCCGCCGAGCTGCCAGCTGTTGCGCTCTCCGGTCGGGCCGGCCAGCGCGCGGGGTCCGGCGAAATCCTCCTTCGCCCGAAGCGCGTAATAGCGGAGGAAATCCGCGGCCTCCCGCACCTCCGCGATCCCGTCGGCGAGTGTCCGGCCGGCTTCGCGCGCAAGCAAATAGAGCAGCGCCGCGCGGTCCGCTTCCAAGGCGGCGGCCGCCCGCTCGAGGATCGCGGCCCGTGCCGGGCCGCCCGCGCGGTCCCATTCGCGCCATCCCTTCGCCAGCCGTCCAAGGGCGGCATCGATTTCCTCCGCGGGCGCATCATGCGCGATGCCGATCCTTCGGCGACGGTCGGAAGGCTCGCGGATGTCCCGGGCCGGCCCCATGCCCGGCAGCGAGAAATCCTCCCCCTCCGCTCGCCCTATCTCCGCCAGCAGGGCAGGGGCCGCGACCCTGTCGGCCAAGTCGAATCCCTCCGAGTTGCGCCGATCGGGGTAGAGCTCGCGCGGCAGCCGGATGCGCGGATTGGGGCCAAGGCCGGATGCTCGGACCCGCGCCACCGGATCGGCGATCACCGCGTCTTCCGGCACCGCCGGATCGACCAGCCGGTGCACGAAGCTCGTGTTGGCGCCGTTCTCGAGCAACCGGCGCACCAGATAGGCAAGCAGATCCTCGTGGCTCCCGACCGGCGCATAGACCCGCACGGGACAGTCCGGCCCCACCACCCCCTCATAGAGCGGCTCGCCCATTCCATGCAGCCGCTGCATCTCGAAGCTTCCCGGCTCGGCCAGCTCGAGGATCGTCGCGAGCGAATGCGCGTTGTGGGTGGCGAAGGCCGGGCGGAGGGATGGGCGCGCGAGCATCCGGCGCGCGATCGCGAGCCAGGAGACATCCGTCGCCGCCTTGCGCGTGAACACCGGATAGTCCGGATGTCCCTGCACCTGGGCGAGCTTGATCTCGCTGTCCCAATAGGCGCCCTTCACCAGCCGCACCGGCACGCGGTGCGCACCGGCGATGCCGGCCACCCAGTCGATCACCGCGGGCGCGCGCTTCTGGTACGCCTGCACCGCGAGCCCGAGCCCATCCCAGCCTTCGAGCGCCGGATCGCCGAGCACCGCGGCGAAGATATCGAGGCTGATTTCCAGCCGCTCGGCCTCCTCGGCATCCATGGTGAGGCCGATATCGGCCGCCTTCGCCGCGCGCGCGAGCCGGCCGAGGGAGGTGATGAGCGCGGGAACGCAGCGTGCCTTCTGCAACGGCTCGTAGCGGGGATGAAGCGCTGAGAGCTTCACCGAGATCCCTGGGCCTTCGACAGGGCCGCGACCGGCGCCTGCCTTGCCGATCGCACCGATCGCCGACTCATAGGCGCGCAGGTAGCGTTCGGCGTCTGCCATCGTCTTCGCCGCCTCGCCCAGCATGTCGAAGCTGTAGCGCCACCGCTTGCCGTCCCCCGTGGCGGCGCGGCCAAGCGCCTCGCCGATCGTCCGGCCCAGCACGAACTGGCGCGCCAGCACGCGCATCCCGCGGCGGAGCGCGGTCCGTATCACCGGCTCGCCGAGCCGGCGGACCATGCGCCCGATCGCCGCGCCGTTCTCGAAAGCCAGCACACGCCCGCTCAGCATGAAAGCGAAGGCGGAGGCATTGACCGCGAGACTGTCGGCCCGCCCGAGATGCGCCTCCCAGTCGGGCCCGCCGATCCGTTCCTCGATCAGCCGGTCCGCGGTCGCCGCATCGGGAATGCGCAGCAACGCCTCGGCGAGGCAGAGCAGCGCCACACCCTCGGCGGTGCCGAGCCCGAATTCACGGAGAAACCCCGTCACATCCGCGCCGGGCCGATAGGTCGCCCGCGCCGCGCGCACCAGGCCCACGGCGCGCGCCTCGATCCGCGCCGCGAGCGCCGGGGGCGGGCTCGCCGCCTCAAGAAGCGGGGCCAGCGCCTCCGCTTCGGCAAGACGGTGCAGCGCGCGCATCGCGCCGCGATCGTGCAGCTTCGTTGCGGGGGGCGGCGCGTCAGGCACGGCCGCACTCAATCGGCCGGGGCGCGGCCCGGCGGACGGGGGGACTCAGCCGGCAGCGCCGACCCAGGCTCCGAGGCTGGTCCGCTGCCTTCCCTCCGCATCGAAATTCCCCGGATCCAGCCAACGTTGATAGCCTTCCCTGAGCCGCGGCCATTCCCGATCGATGATCGAGAACCAGGCCGTGTCGCGGTTGCGGCCTTTATAGACCACCGCCTGGCGGAAGATCCCCTCGAAGGTGAAGCCGTAGCGCCGCGCCGCGCGGCCGGAGGCCGCATTCAGGCTGTCGCATTTCCACTCGAACCGGCGGTAGCCGAGCTCGTCGAACACGCGGCGGGCGAAAAGGAAGATCACCTCGGTGCCTGCGCGGCTTCGTTTCAGAGCCGGTGCGAAGTTGATGTGTCCGATCTCGATCACGCCGTTCGCGACATCGATCCGCATCAGCGCGGCAACGCCCACGGCCCGCCCGCTCTTCCTCTCGACGATGGCGTGGAAGAGCGGATCGTTTTCATTCGCGACCGTCTCCACCCATGCGCGATAGGCGGCAAAATCGGCCGGTGGCTCCAGCGCAAGATAGGTCCAGTTCTCCGCCGCTTCGGCATAGGCCGTGAAAAGTGCCTCCGCATGCCGCTCGACCGAGAGCGGCTCGATCCGGCAATAGATCCCTTCCATCTCCTGTCGCAGCGGCATTGGCCGCGCGGCCCAACCCGGAACCGGAAGCCCGACCGGCAGCATGGGCGTCATCCCCCCGACTTCGTTGCGGAAATCATCGTTGCGGAAAATTCTCGCGCGCGGAACGCACCCGATGCAATGCCGGCGAGAAACCCCTATCGCAGCCGGCGGCCAAGATAGAACGGGGCCGTGGAAGCCGGGACGCCGTCATGCTCGATGGTGAGCGGCGGCAGCGTCTCGATCCGGGAGAAAAGCTTGCCGTAATCCGCCACAATGCGCGCGGGCGCGACATTGGGCGCGATGATCAGGACATCGTGTCCGCGATAGCGGGCGAGCGGATGGATCAGCCCATATTCGTGCGGATCGGCGCCGAGAACGATCACCGGCGGAGAGCCGCCCAGCGCATAGTCGATCTTTGCGGCGTCGCTCCAGCGGACGGTGCCGATGACGAGGCCGGGGCGGTCGAGCAGATGCCGTCTCGCGAGCTCGGGGCCGAGCGAGCCCCAGTCGATGATCTGGAGCGCGGGGTCGTGGCCGGGTGAGACGAACGGCGCCAACAGGTTGAAGCGCGCGTCGGCCCCGACGAGGGCGGCGCCGATGAGAACGAAGCCGGCCGTGAAAAGAAGCCAGGGACGGATCGCGCGGTCGCCGGCCGCGAGACGGCGCTCGATCGCGTCGCCGAGCAGCGGGAAGAGCATCAAGTAGCCAGGCGCGGCCCAGTGGAAGAGCACCCGCCCGCGCGAGCCGAGCGCGACGATGCTGAAAAGGAGGATGGCGGGAAGGCCGAGGCAGAGCAGAAGCCAGCCTCGCCATGCGCCCGGCCCGCTTCGGAGCGCGCCGACGCCCGAAAGGACCAGCGGCAGCCAGATCCAGGGAAGAAGGAAGAGCGCCTCCCCGCCGAAGACGATGAAAGGGGCGAGAGGATGGAGGGCAAAGCTGCCGGCACGGCCGCCCTGATAGGCGAAAGAGATCCAGTGATGATGAAAATTCCAGAGAAGAACCGGGGAAAAGACGAGGAAGGCGACGAGGACGGCGAGCCAGGGCGCCGGCCGGGCGAGCCAGCCTCGATGGCGCGGGCTCGCGCAGAGATAGAGAAAGGCCCCGGCAAGGACGAGGATCGCCGAATATTTCGAGAAGAGGGCAAGCCCGAGCGCGAGTCCCGCCAGGAGCCACCAGACGAAGGCGGCGCTGCCCAACGCCTCGAGAGCGAAGGCGAGAAAGAGCGCGGCGGCGAGCAGGAAAGCGTCCAGCGGTCCGTCCGGCAGGACGAAGGTGCCGAACGCGATTCCGAAGAGTGGTGAAAGATTGAGGGTGACCGCGGCCCAGAGGCCGGCGCGTGGGGAGAAGAGATGCGCGCCGAGCCGGTAGACGAGCCAGGTCGAGAGCGCGAAGAGCAGGATGAAGGGAAGCCGGACGATGACGGGGGCCGCGCTGCCCGCGAGCTGCGCGGCGAGCGAGGAGAGCCACCACACTGCCGGCGGGTGGTCGAAATAGCCGAAACGAATCGTCCGCCCCGCGGCGACGACATAGCTTTCATCGACGCCGAGCCCGAGCGAGGCGGCGAAGAGCAGGCGAAGCGTGGCGCCGACGAGAATGAGAAGCCAGAGCGCGCGCAGGCTGGTGTCCTCGGCCTGGCGAGCGGTGAGGGCGGAAGGGCGCGTCTCGCGCTCGTGAGACGCGCCCAGACTCTCCGGATGGGACAAGAATGCCTTCGTGCGCGCCTCGCTTCAGGCCGCAACGACGTGCTGATGCTGCTCGCCGAGGCCCGCGATGCCGAGCCGCATCGTCTGGCCGGGCTTGAGGAAGATCGGCTCCGGCTTCTTTCCCTGGCCGACACCCGGCGGCGTGCCCGTGGAAATGACGTCGCCCTGATGCAGGGTGATGAAGTGGCTGATGTAGCTCACCAGTTTCGCGACCCCGAAGATCATCGTCTTTGTGTTGCCGTGCTGCATGCGGGCGCCGTCGACATCGAGCCACATATCGAGCGCCTGCGGGTCGGGCACCTCGTCGCGCGTGACGAGCCAGGGGCCGGTGGGGCCGAACGTGTCGCAACCCTTGCCCTTGTCCCAGGTGCCGCCGCGTTCGAGCTGGTATTCGCGCTCGCTCACATCGTTGCAGATGCAGTAGCCGGCAACGTAATCAAGCGCCTGGTGCTCCGGCACATAGCCTCCGTCCCGGCCGACGACGATGCCGAGCTCGACCTCCCAGTCGGTCTTGTGCGAGCCGCGCGGCAGGCGCACGTCATCGTTCGGGCCGCTATAGGCGCCGAGCGATTTGAGGAAGATGATCGGCTCCTTGGGAAGAGCCATGCCGGCCTCGGCCGCATGATCGGCGTAATTGAGGCCGATGCAGAAATAATTGAGCGGCCGGGCAACACAGGGGCCGAGCCGCGGGGAGCCCGCGACCTTCGGCAGCGTCTTCCAGTCGAGCGCGCGCAGGCGTGCGAGGCCGGCATCCGAAAGCACCTCGCCCGCGATATCGGGAACGATCCCGGAAAGATCACGAATCGCGCCCTCGGGATCGAGCATGCCCGGTTTTTCCGACCCTGCGGGTCCATAGCGCAGCAGCTTCATCTTTGTCCCTTTCGGTTGCCAGACACTGAGAAAAAAGACACTGAGAAAAAAAGGCGAGCGCCGGACGCGCTCAAACGGTCCAGCCCCCGTCGATGACGATCGCCTGGCCAGTCAGAAAGGCCGATTCGTCGCTCGCAAGATAGACGGCGAGCGCGGCGATCTCCTCGGGCTTGCCGAGCCTTCCCATCGTCTGGCGGGCGACGAAGGCGCTGCGTGCCGCGTCAACCGAGCCCGCGGCCGCGGCATTGGCGGCGATCCGGTCCTCGAGGCTCGGCGTGGCGATGGTGCCGGGGCAGATGCAGTTGCAGCGCACGCCCTGGGCGACATAGTCCGCCGCGACGGATTTGGTGAGGCCGATGACGGCGGCCTTGGACGCCCCGTAAATGCAGCGCCGCGGCGCGCCTTTGACGCTGCTCGCTGCCGAGGACATGTTGATGATCGCGCCATTCCCCTTGGCCAGCATGCCGGGGAGGAAGGCGCGGATGGCGCGGAACATCGCCCGCACATTGAGATCGAAGGCGAAGTCCCATTCACTCTCGGAGGCTTCGAGGATCGTGCCCTGGTGCACGAAGCCCGCGCAGTTGAAAAGCACATCGACCGGCCCGGCCTGCGCGGCCGCCTCGGCGATGGCGGCCGGGTCCGTGCCGTCGAGCCTCGTGACCGCGATCATGGGCGCGGCGAGTGTCGAGAGTTTCGCCGCGTCGATATCGGTCGCGATCACGCGCGCGCCTTCGGCCGCGAAAGCAAGCGCGCTCGCGCGGCCGATGCCCTGCGCGGCAGCAGTGATGAACGCCGTCTTGCCGGCGAGCCTTCCCGTCATGGTCCGGTCGGTTCCTTCAGTGGTTGTTGCGGGATTCGCCGCGGGTTTCGATGATGTTGAGATAGAGCGTCGCCGGCTCGAGGCAGGCGCCGGTGCCGAGCCCGCCGACCATGCCGCGATAGATCTCCTCCCACGGCGTCATGTTGAGGAGTGTCGGCTTCTTCCATGCGGCGCGGCGCGCGGCGATCTCATCTTTCGGCAGGAGGAGATCGACACGGCGGGTATTGAGGTCGATCCGGATCGGATCGCCGCTCTGGAGCAGCGCGAGCCCGCCGCCCACCGCGGCCTCGGGCGTCACGTTGAGGATGGAGGGGCTGCCCGAGGTGCCGGACTGGCGTCCATCGCCGATGGTGGGGAGCGCATCGATGCCCTTTTCGAGAAGCGCCGCCGGCGGCTGCATGTTCACAACCTCGGCGCTGCCGGGGTAGCCGATCGGACCGCAATTGCGGATGACGAGAACGCTATGCTCGTCCACGCCGAGCGCGGGATCCTCGATGCGGGCATGATAATCCTCCGGTCCTTCGAAGACGATCGCCTTGCCTTCGAACACATTCGGATGCGCGGGATCGGAAAGGAACCGGCGGCGGAATTCCTCGTCGATCACGCTCGTTTTGATGACCGCGCTCTCGAAGAGATTGCCGGAAAGCACGACATAGCCGGCCGCCGGCCTGAGCGGCTTCGCGTAAGGACGGATCACCTCGCGGTCCGGCTCCGGAATCTCGGCGAGATTTTCGGCGAGCGTGCGGCCGGTCACGGTCATCGCATCGCCATGGAGCTTGCCGGCATCGAGCAGCTCCTTCATCACCGCGGGAACGCCGCCGCCGCGGAAGAATCGCTCGGAGAGAAAGCGGCCGGCGGGCTGCATATCGACGAGAAGGGGAATCTCCGGGCCGAGCCGCTGCCAATCCTCGAGCGTGTGATCGACACCCGCGTGGCGGGCGATCGCAACCATGTGGATCGGGCAGTTGGAGGAGGCGCCAAGCGCGGCGGCGGTGACGACGGCATTCTCGAACGCCTTCTTGGTCATGATGTCGGAGGGGCGCAGATTCTCGTGCACCATGGTGACGATGCGCCTTCCGGTCTCGTAGGCCATCCATCCGCGTTCATGATAAGGCGCGGGAATGATGGCGCAGCCGGTCAGCGACATGCCGAGCGCCTCGGCGAGCGAGTTCATCGAGCTCGCCGTCCCCATCGTGTTGCAATGGCCGATCGAGGGCGCCGAGGAGGCGGCCATCTCGATGAACCGGTTGTAGTCGATCTTGCCCTCGGCGTAGAGCTTGCGGGCCTCCCAGACGATGGTTCCCGAGCCGGAGAGGCGGCCCTGCCACCACCCGTCGAGCATCGGCCCGCCCGAAAGGACGATCGCCGGGATGTTCACGGTGGCCGCGCCCATCAGGCAGGCCGGCGTGGTCTTGTCGCAGCCGGTGGTGAGAACGACGCCATCGATCGGATAGCCGTGAAGGACCTCGACCAGGCTGAGATAGGCGAGGTTGCGGTCGAGCGCGGCGGTGGGGCGCTTGCCGGTTTCCTGGATGGGATGGATGGGAAACTCGATCGGAATGCCGCCGCTGTCGCGGATGCCTGCGCGCACGCGTTCGGCGAGCTGAAGATGGTGGCGGTTGCAGGGAGCGAGGTCGGATCCCGTCTGGGCGATCCCGACGATCGGCTTGCCGGATTGGAGCTCCTCGCGCGTCAGCCCGTAATTCAGGTAGCGCTCGAGATAAAGCGAGGTCATTCCCGGATCATTGGGTTCATCGAACCAGCGCCGGCTGCGCAGCCGTTTCTTCCCCGCACCGGAGGTTCCGCCGCTCTCGTTCGCCTTGGCTGCCATGTCCCTTTCCTCCCGCCGGATGATGGGGCGGAAGAAGGCGACGGGCGCTGCGGCGTGTCAACGGGCCGGTCGGCAGGCGCTGCGGCCTATCGGCGGGCGGCGCGCCAGGTGACGATGTGGCCCTTCGGCACCATGCCATCGAGCGCGCCGAGCGCGGCCTCTGCGTCCCCGGGCGCATCGAAGAATTCGATCACGAGGGGGAGATCGACATTGAGGCGCAGCATGTCGGAGGCATGGACTTCGCCCCCGGCGTCCAGGCCGGCGATCCCGCGAAAGACGATGACGCCCTGCACGTGATTCTGTTGGGCAAGCAGCTTCAGGATCTCTTCCATCAGGGTCCTGCGCTTCCCGTGGTCCGCCTCGTGCAGGTAGATGCGAACCATCGTCACTTCGCTATCCATCACTTTCCTGGCATCATTTTCCGGATTTTACAGATTGCGGGCGATGTAGGCGCCGCCGAAAGCCCCGAGGAATCCAAGCGCCACCGAGAGGAAAACATAGAGCAGCGCTTTGATCGTGTCTCCCTGCTCCACCAGCAGGAGGGTCTCCATCTCGAACGTCGAGAAGGTGGTGAACCCGCCCAGCACGCCGGTCAGGATGCCGGTGCGCAGTGCCGGTGAAATGGTGAGCCGCTCCAGCGTCGCGAAGAAAAGGAACCCCATGAGAAGGCTGCCCAGCAGATTGATGCTGAGCGTGGCGTAAGGAAAAGCGCGGCCGCAGAGCATCTGCACGAGATTGGTCGTGGCGTAGCGTGCCCAGCAGCCGAGGATGCCGCCAATGGCGATCGCGACGTAGGTCCCCATTCAGGCGCGCCATCCGAGAGCGGGGTGCGCTCGCTCGCGCTCACCCATCCCGCTCTCGGTCATTGTTCTCTCGCGTGAGAGAGACCTGCGGTGACCCCACCTCCGGTCATCACGCTCCGGAGAGAGGCGAGAACGAGGATGGCGAGAAGAGAAAGCCGCCCGGCGCACGCCCGTTCGCGCGATCTGACCGAAAAGAAGGGATTCCCGCAATCGGGCCGATCGTGGCCGAATGCGAGCCTTCCGGGGACCTGGCGGCGGGCGAGACACTTTCCCCTCCGTCGAGCGGATTGCGAACGGAGGAGTCATCAGCCCCGTGGGCGATTACAAGCTGGCCCCCATCACCTTCGGCAAGAGAAGGCGGAAGCGATCTCTCCTGTCAATCCGGCCATACTTGCGCCGGGAAATCTCGAAAGCGCTACAAGAGCGGTGAAGGTTTCGGATGCGAGCCGTCGGTGAAGCGGGAGAAACGGAACGGGCTCGGATCGACCACCGGGCGGTCGCCGCTCACCAGATCGGCCGCGAGCCGGCCGGCACCGGGACCGATGCCGAAGCCGTGGCCGGAGAAGCCGGTGGCGATGAAGAAACCCGGCAGAGGCTCGACGGGCGAGATCACCGGAACCGCATCGGGCGTCACATCGATCGCCCCGCCCCATGTCTCGGCGATCCGCATGGCGCGAAAGACCGGGAATGCGGCGCTGAGCGTTTCCCGCGCCTGGGCGAGGATCACCGGGTCGGGGGCGGGATCGAGGGTTCGGACGCTCTCGAACGGCGAAGGTTCATCGAGCGTCCAGCTTTGCTTCGTCCGCCAGGCCTCGAGGAACGGGCGGCCGATCCGGAGCCGCAATGAGCGCCGCTCGAGGCGGAGCGCCGGAAGAAAATCATTGAAAAAGCGGAAGGCGTCCGGCGTGAGATCGAAGCGGTTGTTGCTCCAGTTGGCCACCGTATAGCCGCCGTCCAGACGCTTGCGAAAGCCGAACCCCTCGCCTGCGGCCGAGATTTCCGGCCCGCCCTCCAGCGTCTCCGTGCGCATTACCGCGGAGACGACGCGAAGCTGCGGCAGGCGGAAGCCGAGATTGCCGGCGAAGAGCCGCGACCAGACCCCGCCCGCCAGAACGACCGACTGGCAGGCGATTCTTCCCTTCTCGGTGACCGCGGCGCTGACGCGGCCGGCGGTCGTCTCGATGCCGCGAACCGCGCAGCGCGTCATCACGGTGGCGCCCAGCCGGCGCGCGGCTTCGGCGATGGCGGGCGCGGCCTGTGTCGGTTCGGCGCGCCCGTCGCTCGGCGTGAAGAGGCCGCCCGCCCAGGTTCCTTCGAGGTCGGGAAACACGTTCTTGAGCTCGGTGCGCGAGAGCAGCCGGCTGTCGAGCTGGTAGGGCCGCGCATGCTCGAGCCAGGCCTCGCGCCGCGCCAATTCCGCCTTTGTCTTGCAGAGATAGGTCACGCCGCATGTCCGGAACCCGGTCTCCGCCCCGGTGAGCGCGTTCATCTCGCCCCACAAGCGGAGGCTTTCGATGACCAGCGGGATCTCTCGCGGATCCCGCCCCATCTTGCGGCACCAGCCCCAATTGCGGCTCGACTGCTCGGCGCCGATCTCGCCCTTCTCGCACAGCACGACGGGGAGACCCTTCCGGGCGAGGAAGAAGGCGGTCGAGCTGCCGATGATCCCGCCCCCCGCCACCACCACGGCGGTTTTTTCGGGCAGGCCGGCATCGGAGCGGACGGGATCGACACGGGGCGCCATTGCCGGCTGATCAGCCCTGGGGAACTGGCCTGGGGGGAACTGGCCTGGCGGAAATTGGCCCGGGCGGGATCAGCCCGGCGAGACCTTGTTGCCGGGCGCGCCGGGCGTCGAACCGGGGCCGGCGATCGGCAGCGGCACCCAATTCATCGCGTCGCCGTGCTGGATCAGCATCAGCACCGAGGGACGGCCTTCGCGGCGGACGGCATCGATCCGGTCCTGCACCTCAGCCGGCGAGTTCACCGCCTGCTGCTGGACCTCGAGCACGACATCTCCGGGCTTGAGCCCATGCGAGGCCGCCGGGCCGCCTCGCGTCACGGTGGTGATGATCACGCCCTTCTGGTCGGCGCCGAGATGATATTGGTTCCTGAGCTTGGCGGAGAGGGGAGCGAGGCTGAGGCCGAGCGAGGCGATCGCCGTCTCCGGCGGCCTCGCGCTGGGCGCGGGGCCGGTGAGGGAGGCCGTGGTTTCCGGCGCGAGTTCGCCGATGGTCGCCTTCAGGGTTTCGGTCCCCCCATGGCGCCAGATCTCCACCGGAACGCTGGTGCCGATCGTCGTCTCGGCGACGATCAGGGGCAGCGAATGCATGTCCGGCACCTTGCGCCCGTTGAAGGTGAGAATGACATCGCCGGGCTTCACGCCGGCTTTCTCGGCCGGGCCGCCCGGATTGACGCCGGCGACGAGGGCGCCCGAGGGCGATTTGAGGCCGAGGCTCGCCGCGATGTCGGGCGTGACCTCCTGCACCCGCACGCCGAGCCAGCCGAGCCTTGCGTGCCCGTATTCGCGGAGCTGGGCGAGCACGGGTCTTGCGATGTTGCCCGGGATCGCGAAGCCGATGCCGACCGAGCCGCCGGAAGGCGAGAAGATCGCGGTGTTGATGCCGATCACCTGCCCTTCCAGATCGAAGAGCGGTCCGCCGGAATTGCCGCGATTGATCGGCGCGTCGGTCTGGATGAAATCGTCGTACGGACCTTCATTCAGGTTCCGCCCGCGGGCGGAGACGATGCCGGCGGTCACCGTGCCGCCGAGGCCGAAGGGATTGCCGATCGCAAGCACCCAGTCGCCCACGCGGATACGATCCGAATCGCCGAACGAGACATAGGGGAGCGGCCCGGGCGCGTGGATGCGCAGGAGGGCGAGGTCCATTCGCTCGTCATGGCCGACCAGTGTCGCGGGATAGACCGTGCCGTCATGCAGCGTCACCGTGATCTGCTGCGCGCCTTCGATCACGTGGTTGTTGGTCACCACCAGACCGGAAGGATCGATGATGAAGCCGGAGCCAAGGCTTTGCAGGCGGTCCGGCGCCGGCGGCGCATCGCCTCCCTCGCTCTCATTGTTCCCTTGGCCCTGATTGTGCATGAAATTGTGGAAGAATTTCTCCAGCGGCGAACCGGGGGGCAGCGTGGGCAGCGGAGGCTCTCCCTGGTCCTGATTTTCCGAGGACGCCACGGTCTCGGTGCTGGCGACATTGACGACGGCCGGCAGCAGGCGGGCGGCAAGATCGGCGAAGCTCGGCAGCCCCCGGGGGGTCGAATCCGGCGCGGAATCCAGGCCCGCCGCGCGCGCGAAAGGCGCCCCGGCAAGCATGAGAGCAAGGCAGATGAAGCCGGCGGGTCCGAGACGAGCGAGCCGTGAACGCATGGGGAGCCACATCCCTCGAGCCGCTCCCGCCGGATCGATGCGGGAGGCCCAGCTGGTCTCTCTCGGGCCTCGTTCCCGATCCCGCGCATGGATCCCGGCAACCTTGCCGGGAACGCGCGATCCGCGGATCGGGAGGGGCTGGTAAGCCGCGGCGCCGTCAGGCGCCGAACCCGTACCGGCAATTGTGCGCTTGCCGGGCATCGGGCGGCAAGGGGAAGCGGCGAAGAGCGCCGCCTTCATGGGCTGCCCGGCCCAGACTCCGGCCCAGAATCGGGTGCGGGATCGGGTGCGGGCTCCGGCTTGGGCGCGGCGTTGAGGTAGCGGAGCAGGGGCGTCGCGGGGCTTAGCAGAAGTTCCGTATGGCTGCTGGCGAGCCCCTGGCGATAGACCTCGAGCGTGCGCCAGATGGTGAAGAAGCCCTGATCCTGATCGTAGGCCTTCCCCAGGATGGTGATCGCCTGCGCCTCGCCCTCGCCGCGCAGCGCGGCCGCCCGCGCGCTGGCCTCGGCCAGTAGCACGGTTCGCTCGCGGTCCGCCCCGGCGCGGATCACGGTCGCCGCCTGATCGCCGTCGGCGCGGATGAGTGCGGCGACGCGCTCACGTTCGGACTGCATGCGCGCGAGCACGGCCTGGGTGTTCTCTTCCGGAAGATCCGCGCGGCGGATGCGCACATCGTCGATCGTGATGCCGAAGCCCTGCATCGACGCGTTCACCTCGTTCCGGATCTCCCCCATGATCCGGTTGCGCGCCGTGGAGAGCACGGCCGGCAAAGTCTCGTTGCCGAGCACCCGACGGAAGGACGAGGCGAGAATCGAGCCAAGCCGTGCGCGGATGCCGTCCTCGGTGGTGCCCACAGCCTGATAGTAGGCGAGCGGATCGGTGATCCGGAAACGGGCGAATCCGTCCACGACCAGCCGCTGCTGATCGCCCAGGATCACCTCTTCGCCCGGCAGCTCATAATCGAGCAGGCGGCGATCGAACGGGATCACGTCCTGGACGAACGGTAGCTTCACGTGCAGGCCCGGCGTGGTGATCACACGGATGGGCTTGCCGAACTGGGTGACAAGCGCCTCGCTGATCTGCGGCACGGTGAAGAACGCGTTCGCAACGACAAACAGGATGAGGACGATGGCGACGAGGGGGGCCCAGATGCGCGCGCTCATGGCGTGCCCCCCGACACGGACCCGCCGGACAAGGACCCGTCGGAGATGGATCCGCTGGCCGGGGCCCCCGCGGGCGGTGTCCCGGTTGGCGGCGCCTTGAGTGCCGGCGCCGACGCAGTGGGCAGCGAGAGAAGCGGCAAGAGCCTGTCGGTGCCCGTGCCCAGCACGATGGTGTGGCTCTTGGCGAGCACGCTTTCCATCGTGTCGAGATAGAGGCGGTCGAGCGTGATCGACTTCGCCTGCCGGTAGGCGGCGAGAACCGAGAGGAAGCGCTGCGAGTTGCCGGTCGCGGCGGCGATGTTCGCGGCCTTGGCCGCCTCGCCCTCGGCGATGATGCGCGCGGCCTCGCCGCGGGCGCGCGGGACGATGTTGTTGCGATAGCTCTCGGCGTTGTTGCGCGCGCGGTCCGCGTCGGTACCGGCGCGCTGCACGTCGCGGAAGCTGTCGATCACCTCGGGGGGAGGATCGACCTTGAGGAGCTGGACTTCCGTGATCTCCACACCGGCGCCGTACTGATCGAGAATCGCCTGCATGTCCTTGCGCACCTCGGTCTCCACCGCGGCACGCGCGGTGGTGAGCAAAGGCTCGATCGGATTGTGGCCGACCACCTCGCGCATGACGCTCTCGGCGACCGCCTTGATGGTGGCTTCCGGGTGGCGGATCACGAACAGGTACTGCTCGGCGTTCGCGATCCGCCAGAAGACCGTGAAATTGATATCGACGATGTTCTGATCGCCGGTGAGCATCAGGCTTTCGGCCGGCACGTCCTGCGAGGACGGTGTCGCCGGCACGCCCGGCTGGCTTGGTGTCGAGCGGTATCCGATCTCGATGCGATTGACCCGGGTGACGGAAGGCAGCAGCACGCTCTCGATCGGCCAGGGCAGATGGTAATTGAGGCCCGGCGCGGTCGTGCCGACGAAGGCGCCGAAGCGCAGCACCACGCCCTGCTCGTCCGGCTGCACGACGTAGAAGCCGCTGGCGAGCCAGGCGAGCACGATGACGGCCGCGGCGATCGCGCCGATCCGCCGATAAGAGGCGCCGCCTGAGAATCCGGGAAGCTGGGGACCGCGCAGGCCGCCGGGCAGCAAGCCACGCAGCCATGCGAGCAGCCGGGCAAGCAGCTGCTCGGGATCGGGGATGGGCGGGCGCCGCCTTCCGCCGCCCCCCCAGGGGCTGCCGGGCGGTGATCCACCGGGCGGCCGGCCGCCGGGCGGGCCGCCGCCGGGGCCGCCCCATGGGCCGCCGCCGCTGTTCCAGGCCATCAGTGGGGAGGTCTCCTGCCAGGGAAAACGCCGGGCCGCGGTTGGCAGCCGTCCGGCAAGGCGCGATATAGCCTGGACGGGCGCTGATATCGAGTGGCCCGCGAAAGGTTGGGCGAGAGGCCGATGAGCGGGGAGAGGACCGAGGCGCTGCGCAAGGCGCTCAGGGGCATCGTCGATCCGGCGAGCGGGAAGGACATCGTCTCTGCAGGACTGGTCGAAGGGATCGAGCTCAAGGGCGGCCTGGTGCAGGTCGCACTCGCCGTGCCGCGGGAGCGCGCGGCTTCGATGGAGCCCGTGCGCAAGGCGGTGGAGGCGACCCTCGCCCGGCAACCGGGCATCACCAATGCGACGGCGGTATTGACCGCGCACCGGTCCGGCACGGCTGAGACGCCGCCGAGAGGGGGCGAGCCGCGCCCAGGGGAACGTGCAGGGGAACGTGCAGGGGAACCGCGGCAAGCCGCGACATTGCTGCCGGAGGTGCGGGCGATCGTCGCTGTCGCCTCGGGGAAGGGAGGGGTGGGCAAATCGACCGTCGCGGTCAATCTCGCGGTGGCGCTCGCCCGGCTCGGGCGGACGGTCGGGCTGCTTGATGCCGACATTTACGGCCCGAGCCTGCCGCGCATGCTCGGCCTTGCCCGCCGGCCCGAGATGGCGGGCGAGAAGCTGGTGCCGATCGAGGCCTGGGGCCTCAAGGCCATGTCCATCGGCTTCCTGGTCGAGGAAGAGACGCCGATGATCTGGCGCGGCCCGATGGTGATGGGCGCGCTCGAGCAGATGCTTGGCCAGGTGGCCTGGGGCAAGCTCGATTTCCTGATCGTGGACATGCCGCCGGGCACGGGCGATGCGCAACTGACGATGGCGCAGCGGGTCAAGCTCGCCGGCGCCGTCATCGTCTCGACCCCGCAGGACATCGCTCTGATCGACGCCAGGCGCGGCGCGCGCATGTTCGAGCGCACCCACGTGCCGGTGCTCGGGCTGGTCGAGAACATGAGTGTCTTCATCTGTCCTCATTGCGGTGAGCGCTCGGAGATCTTCGGCCATGGCGGCGCGCGCAAGGAGGCAGCACGTCTCGGTGTTCCGTTTCTGGGCGAGGTGCCGCTCCTGCTCGCTATCCGCGAGACCGGCGATCGGGGAACACCGATCGCCGCATCCGAGCCAGAAGGCGCGGCGGCGCAGGCGTTCTCGGCGCTGGCCGCGAACCTGGCCGAGGCGGTGGAGCGTCGGCTCGCCACTTCGGCTCCCGCTCCGCGCATCACCATCAGCTGATCCGGGCGTTCGCATAGGATGCGTTCGCTCGCACTCACGCATCCGGCTCTCGGTCATTGTTTTCTCGCGTGATTCAGACCTACTGTAAGTCCACTTTCAGTCATCACGCTCTCATGCCCGAGACCATTCAGCGCCTGCAAGGAGCCGTGGCGCCGGCGCTGGCGATGCTTGCCGGAATGAAGCTCGACCTCTTCACCGCGTTCGCCGCGGGACCCGCCACGGCCGCGGAGATGGCGGCGCGCCTCGGTGTGGATGCGGAGCGGCTGGCCCGGCTGCTCTATGCGCTCGTGGTCGCGGGATTGCTGAATGAGGTAGGGGGGAGATTCGCCAATACGGATGAGGCCGACGAATTTCTCGTCGCCGGGAAGCCCGGCTATCTCGGCAGCGCGCACGAGCTTCTGAGCACGCTCTGGCACGCCGATCTCATGACCGCCGATTCGATTCGCAGCGGCGAGCCGGCGGCGCTGCATGATTTTTCAGCCGCAACGGATGCGCAGACGCGGCGATTCCTTGAAGGATTGCACGCGGGCGCCATCGCCGCGGGGCGTGATCTCGCCGCGCGTTTCGATTTCTCGCCCGTCCGCTCGGTCATCGATATCGGCGGCGGCTCGGGCGGATTGCTGGCCGGCCTCTGCGAGCAGAGGCCCGACCTGCACGGAACGCTCCTCGAGCTGCCCCGCGTCGCAAGGATTGCCGCGCGGATGATCAGCGAGGCAGGGTGTTCCGATTGCGTAACCATAGCGTCGGGCGATATCCTGGCAGCGCCGCCGGCCGGGCGCTACGACGCCGCCATCCTGCGCGCCTTCCTCCAGGTGCTGTCGCGTGAGGACGCCGCGCGGGCCGTGCGCCATGCCGCCGCTGCGCTCAACCCCGGCGGGCGGCTCTTCATCATCGGCTCCGGCATTCTCGACAATGACCGGCGTGGCCCGCCTTCGGCCGTGTTCATGTCGGTCACCTTCATGAACCTCTATCGCGCAGGCGCCTCCTACACCGAGGCCGAGCATTTCGCCTGGCTCGCCGAGGCCGGCTGCCGCGATCCCGAACGGATTCCGCTGCCAACAGGCTCGAGCATCATCTGGGCGAAACGCCAGGGCTGACCTTTTCCCTCGCGGCAAAAGCCCCGTCAGCCCGACGCGGAACTGGTCTCACTCACCATGATGGCTTCACCATGGCGGCTGGCCGGAGGCCAGCAGGAGACGGGGCGACCATATTCGCTGGATTTGCGTGAGCGGGTTATCGGCCCGATGCCGGGTTTGCTCCCCCGGTTTGCTCCCTCTGTTTACTCTGGCGCATCGCCCAGGGCGCCGGTGGTGAAGGCGAAGGTAGCGGCCGCGGACAAGGCCGCGCTGTAAGCGTCGGTCGCGGCCTGCCGGGCCTGGAGGAGTTGCGTTTCGCCAAGCATGGCTGCGGTGGCCGAGCCCACCCCGTTCCGATACGCAGCAAGGGCGGCGTCGTAGCTCGTCTGTGCCGCCGCTGCCAGCGTCTGCGCCGCGCTATAGGCAGCGAGGCTGGTTCGCACTTCGTTTGCGGCGGAGACGACTTGCCGCGCTGCCTCGTCCCGCGCCTTGGCCAGGGCGGCACCGGCGGAATCCGCGCCAGCCTCGGCCTGCGCCAGCGCGGCCGCCCTGATGCCGCCATCGTAGAGAGGGACGGTGACGCCGGCGAGAATAGTGCCGCCCAGATGGGTGCCGGAGAGATTGACGGTTCCCGGTTGCTGGCCGATCGCGGGAATGGCGGTCACGTTCAGCCCGCCGGAGCTGTAGGCACCCGTCGCCGAAAGAAAGAGCTTTGGCAGGAATTCCGCCCGGGCTGCCTGGACATTGGCAAGGCTCGCCTGCTCGGCGGCGTAGGCGCTCAGCATGTCCGGCCGCCGCTCCAGCGCCTCGGCCACAATCTCCTCCACGGGCTCGTCCAAAGCGGGCGAGAGCGGCCGTAGTGGCGGGGTCGCCACGTTTATCTTCGTGAGCGGTGAGATGCCCATCGCCGTCAGCAAGGCAAGGTAAGCATCCTGCACGCCGCCACTCGCCTGCACCGTGATCAGTTTTGCCTGGGCGGTCGCCTGCGCGGCCTGATCGACATCGATGATTGTGCCGATGCCGTGTGCATAACGTGCTTCTGCCGCGGCCTGGACGTCTTCCGCGTTTTGCAGCGACTTTTTCGCTGCCACGACACGGGCGCGTGCCGCCGCATAAGCATAGAAAGCGAGGCTGACATTGTAGATCAGTTGCTGATGGGCGGCGGTGAAGCCGATGTCGGAGATGGCCGAAAGCTGCTTCGCCGCTTCAACCGTCGCTGTCCGTTCCCCGAAATCGAACAGCAACCAGTTCAGCGAGACCGCCGAGATTGCGCCGTGCGCCTCTCCATCGCCGCTGACATCGAACCCGGGCCCGGAACTATGCGCGTTGCCGTCCTGGTATGCGCCCACAACGCTTGCGGTGATCTGCGGCAGATAGGTGCTCTCCGCGATACCGGCGGCGAGTGCCGACTGGCGCGCCTGGTCCCAGGCGGCCCGTGTCTCGGGGTTCCCGGATTCGGCGATATTGATCAGTTCCGCGAGCGTATAGGCGTGGCGGGGATCGATTTTCGGCGGTGGCGACAAAGTCGCGAGCGCCGGGTTCGGCGGCAGGACGTAATCCGTGCCGCCGCCATTGGCTATCGGCCCGGGCTTGATGATGCCGGAGGTGCTGACGGCGGGGGTCCACGCCATGGCGGCGCTCGGTGGTGCCATGTCGAGCGCGGATGTGGCGCAGCTTGACAGCATCAAGGCGCCGAGCGCCGACATCGCCCTAAGCAGGCGCACGGATCGGCGCCGTGTGGTCCTCCACTCGGTCATCCAGAAAATCTTCAAGGTTATGCAGGCTTGTTTCGATCTGCCCGCGCAGCCCGGCAAAAGAGGCGCTGGCGGCGGTATCGGAATCATCTGGCGCAGCGGGCGCCACTTGCGCCCTTGGCCCGCGAACGTTCTCGGCGATTCTGTCGAGATAGGTTGCGGTGTCCCGTGAAAGACCGGGGTCCTCGCGGGCACAGAGCCAGAGCCGGCCCGGCAGCGAGGCCAGGCCTTCCAAGGCTTTACGGCGGCGATTCAGCCACTCCGCCGGCGGGCGGATTCCACGCGGCTCATAGGCAACCAAATCCAGGTCGCGCTCGAGCGCGCCAAACGCCGCCAGCGCCTGCGAGGCTGCCAGAGCGACGGCTTTGCGGCCCGACCGTAACAGAGCGCCCCATTCGCGGAGCAAGGCGGCGATGGCGGGATCGATCCGCGCCGAGACGCTTACCGGCAAGATGTTCGTGAAGACCAGATAGACGACGGCATTGCCGAGCAGGATGCCGATGACGCGGTCGCGCGCCGTGACCATGTCGAAGGCTGGCCCGTTGCCTTGCAGCACACAAAGAAAGAAGGCGAAGGCGATCTGAAATCCGGCATAGGCAATGCGGGCGTCACCGCCGGCGACCCAGCCCGCCGCCAGTGTCGCCAGGAACACGGTGATCATCAGCGAACCGATCGAGGTCAGGTGCGGGATCAGGAATACGATGGCGGTGATGCCGGCGGCCGCGCCCACCATGCAGCCGAGGATGCGCAGCGAGAGTTTTTCCACCGTCTCCGCCGCTGTGCCGAGGGCCACGATGTAGCAGGTGATCAGGCAGGTATGAATGGTCGGCCAGTTCAGCAGGGAATAGAGGATGTAGCAGGATATCGCGGCTCCCGTGGTCTTCAGCGCGTGATGCACATGCGCCGGGTTGGAGAACGCGTCCGCGGCCAGGAACCCGGCACCGGTTTTGGCGGCGGCGCGTGTCGGGGGTGTCTCGGCTATCGTTGGTTCGGCAAAATTGGCGAGATTCTCTTGCATCTCGGCCCGCCACGAAGCTGCCTCAGGCGAGAGGCCGCGCTCCGCCGGCATCGGCTCAATCTCAACCGGATACGAGCCGGCGGCGAGGATGCCAGCCATCGTGTCCAGCTTTTCCGCGAGGAGTGCGGCGGCTGCGCGAGGCACCAGCCCGCCCGGCGCGCGGCCGGTCATGGGGAGGCTGGCCATGTGAATGAGGAGCATGATCTGCAGCGTCGTGCCGGCAGCCTGGCGCAACGCGGCAAGGTCGCGGGGTGAGGATGTTTTTTCGATGCCCGCCAGCTTCAGCCAGGTGAGGATCTCATTGATTCCCTCCCGCAACGTGTCTTCGAACGCATCCCGGGTGCGTTCGTCGGAGCCGCGCAGCATGGCGGCGGCAAGGCGCAGCCGGTGCGCGAGCGCGCGCTCCGCGAGGCGCCGCGGCGCCGGCCCGCCGATCAGGTTCACGATGATCGACACACCGGCAGGAATGCCGACGAAGAGCCAGGCATAAAGCAGGGCACGGGTGGCGATTTCGCCAATCTGGATCGTGCCCAGCAAATCGAGCGCATAGGCGGCGATCAGCGCCATGATCGGCGCGATCGGCCGCAGCTTGCTCGCCGAGGCCAAAAACATCAGTCCGAAGGAGAGAAGCGTCATCGTGCCGACGCGCCACATCGGCTCGTCCACGATCGTGACGGTCGCCGCCAGGACGATGAGCAGCGTCACGGTCAGGACCAAAAGCATGACCAGGCTCAGGATGATGCTGGTCACCCGGTCCGGCTTGATGAGGAAGAAGGCCACATAGACGGTGAGCGCCGGGTCGGGCGTCTGGTAGAGTTCCGCGACCAGCGCGGTGAGCGCGCACATCACCCCGAGCCGGACGGAAAATTCGAGCCGGCCGGAAAAGGGCAGGAGCAGGCGCAGCAAGCGTATCGCGCGGCCGCGCGCGGCCTCACCGGCAGCTGGGGCCATGGCGGACCTCGATGACGGCGCTGGCCCCGAGACGCGTGAGCAGCGGCGATGGGTTCTTGAGCAGAACGCGCACCGGAAAACGCTGTGCCACTCGGACCCAGTTCAACGAGCGCTCGACAAAGGGCACGGTGAAGGGCACCTCCACCCGTTCCTCGTCAAGCACACCCCAGCCGATCCCCTGCACGATGCCTGCGATCGGTTCTTCGCGGCCGATCAGCGAGTAAACGGTCGCGCAATCCCCCACCTTCACGGCATCAAGCTCGGTTTCGCGGAAATTCCCGACCGCGTACCAGTGCCCGCTATCGATCAGGGTGAACAGCGCCTGGGCTGGAGCCACCATTTCCCCCGAAGCAACGGTTAGCCCCACCACCAGCCCATCATGCGGTGCCCGAACGACGGTATCGGCCAGATTGCGCCGGGCGATGGCCAGGGCCGCGCGCCGGGCCGCGACCAGGGCTTCGCTCGCCGCCACGCTGTCGATTGCCGCCACCGCCGCGGCGGCCTGAACCTGCGCCTGTTGCTGGGCGGTCGCCGCGTCGGTCGCGGCGCTCTCGGCCTGATCGAGTCGCTCTTCCGGCACATAGCCCTCGGCGGCCAGCGGACGCAGCCGCGCGGCGGTGCGAATGGCGAGGCCGAGATTGGTGGCGGCGCTGGTGACCTGCTTGGCGGCAATCGCGGCGGCCGATTGCTGGGTTGATACGGCCTTTTGCTGCGTGACAAGCTGGGCCTTGGCGAGGGCGAGATCGGCCTCGGCTTGGTCAACGACGAGCTGGTAGGGCACAGGGTCGATCCGGAACAGGATCTGTCCCTTCCTCACGGCCATGTTTTCGGCCACCGGAATGTCAATGATCCGGCCGCCGACCTCCGATGCCACCCTCACGGTATCGGCATCGATCGTCGCATCATCCGTGCTGGGAAACCGGCTGCTCCGGCGCCACGCGAGCAGGCCGGCGGCGATGCCCAGGGCAATGATGCCAAGCGAGATCAGCCGGAACATGGCCATCCGGGGCTTTGCGCTTGCCGCCTTCATGGTCACACCCCGAACCAGAGCCACCAGAGAAGCAGCCCGAACATCAGGCCGACCGAGGTGCAGACGAAAAGCTGGAACGGCAGGACATCGGACCAGCCGGTGAAAACGAAGAGCACTCGTGCACCGATGCCGGCAAGGATGCCGAGCGCCGCGCAAAACATCCAGCCGGGGAAGAATGCTCCAAACAAAGCGAAAGAGGGCGCGCCGCGAACGAAACCGCACCCGCTCAGCAACAGCAGCGCAATCGTGCTCGGCACCGGCAATCGGGCCCGGCGGAGACTCATCCCGGTTATGCCCGAGCCCCGGGCATCGACGGATGTTCGCCGGAAATCAGGCCCGTCCGGAGCTCGCCCAGAACACTCCTCAACACCGCAGCAAAGGGGCCGACAGAATCGTTTCGGCGATCATCGAAACGGAGAAAAAACTCGATATATCCGGCATCCGGCAGCAGCCCCTCGGGAGGAGACTGAGCGAATGCCGCGTCATCGACGATAAAAAGGCTGTTGACGAGGGACACTCCCCATCCGGACAAAACCGCCGCGCGCACTGCCGTCGGATCGTCACTTTCGAAGAAAACCGTCCAACCAAGCTCAGCCATGTCCAGGATTGCGAAAACATGGTCACGCAGGAAGCTTGGCCTTGGCAACATGACCAGTGGGACCGGGGAGCCGGGCCGCACCAGCGTGGCGGCATCGCCGATCCAGACCAGCTTGTCGCGAAGCAGCGTTTCCCCGCGTTTCTCATCGTTTCGTTGCGCCCCGATGATCACGTCCAGATTGCCGGACTCGAGCCGCGAGACCAGAGCTGTGGTCCGCATTGTTTCGCAATAAAGCTCGAGCTTCGGGTGGAGGCGCTTGATCTCGGAGAGAAGCGGAAACAGCATCGGCTGCCCGAAGCCCGGGGTGAAGCCAAAGCGGACCGACCCCTCCAGCGGGATCGCGGAAAATCGAAGGCGGACACGCTCGGTGATGGCGACGACCTGTCTCGCATAAACCAGCAAGGCCTCGCCGTCCTGCGTCAACCGAACACTTTGTGTCGAGCGGGTGATGAGGTTGCGCCCGGTAAGTTCCTCAAGCCGTTTGACTTGTGCGCTTATCGCCTGCTGGGTGATATGCAGCCGTTCGGCCGTGGCGGTAAAGCTGCCCTCATCGGCAAGACATACCAGCATGTGCATCAGGGCAGAATCCAATGCTCGGTTCAGCATACCCGGTCCCACTTGCCGCTCCCCAGCCGCCATGATGTTGAGCCGCCCCGCTTGCGAAGCACGCCGCCCAGACATCGGCACGTTTATTGAAGGGGGCGCCGCGGAATTGCAACCGGCGCAGCTTCCTGCATCCGGTTGTGAACCTCACAAATATTTTTGGTTTATGATCTTTGCCGCGTGCCCATATATTATCAACTCTGTGTGTACGTCGCGAAGGGGAAGTGCCCGATGCCCGATCGGTGTGGACCACCTGTTCACATCGATCCGGGGGCGGCCTGCCGGGCGGTCCCTTCGCATCAAGCAAGTTGAGAACGGCCGGCACGTTTCTGCGTTTTCCTGCTGATTTCAAATCGTCAGACGGTACCTTTGGCATTTAAGACAAACTCCCCCATTCGGCCTTGCGGACTGTGTCAGGCGCGGAGTTTGGGGATATGCAGCACGGTGTCGCAATCACGTCTCGATCTCCTGGCGAGAATTGCCACCGTGACCGAAATTGCCGAGGGCCAGATCTTTATCCATGAAGGGGCGGCAGCGGAAAACTTCCACGTGCTCATCCAGGGCTGCGCCAAGCTGTACAAGCTCCTGCCGGACGGACGCCGACAGATCGTAAGCTTCAAATATCGCGGCAGCCTGCTGGGGCTGGCCGCATCGTCCAGCTACACGTTCAGTGCCGAGGCGCTTTCGCCTGTCCGGATATGCAGGATATCCCGCGAAAAGCTGCGCAACATCCTGCATGAATGTTCGCAAATGGAAGGGCAGCTTTTCCACCTCGCGGTCGAGGAGCTGATCAGCGCCCAGGAGCAGATACTGCTGCTCGGCCGCAAGACGGCGTTCGAGCGGATCGCCTCCTTCCTCATTCTGCATGCCTCTTCCCCGCAGCCGCCACGGGTGAGGCCGCCGAGAATTCATCTGCCGATGTCGCGTACGGATATTGCCGATTATTTGGGCATGACGAACGAGACCGTCAGCCGGGCCCTGGCAAAGCTCAAGAAGCGAGGGGCCATCGCTATTCCCAATGTACACGAAATTGTAATATTGAGCGATGCCCTGCTGATGGAATGCGCGAAATTCTATGTCCATCCCCGGGAGCGGCCCCAGGCCGAGGCAGTCCGGTCCGGTCCTCCGCAAGAGCATTTCATGAAAGCCTGATCGAGATCAGAAGGTCGAGCCCGCGAACAAATATCCTCCGGATGTTGGCCAAAATGATGCGCCGGAAGGTAACGGGCCCATCCCTTTTGCAATGGAGCAGGCTTGCATGGATGTTGTTCAGATTGAAAGCGATGCACAAAAGATCGGAGAGGGGAGGCCGAATTTTCTTCAAGGGCTCGCCTGGCCAGGCGTGGACATTGTCCGGCAGGCGTCCGAGTATTGGCTGGACGCCTGGCAGCGCTCGATTTTATTTCTCGATGTTCTGCGCCGGCGCGGCAACGACCATTTCGAACAGGTCGCCCGAGTGGCGCCGAACGTACTGAATTTCCAGTTTGAGCTCGTCCTCGACGGACGGCAGTTCGAGCGACCGGTGAATTACTGCCTCGTCCGGATCGTGCCGGGCGCAGGTGTGGAGGTCGATCCAAACAAACGCCCTTTCATTGTCTTCGATCCGCGTGCGGGCCATGGCCCGGGCATCGGGGGCATGAAGCATGACAGCGAGATCGGCGTCGTTCTGAAAGAAGGCCACCCCTGCTATTTCGTTGGCTTTCTGCCGCACCCCGTACTGGGCCAGACCGTCGAGGATGTCTGCAGGGCCGAGGCCCGGTTTGTCGAACATGTCGCGACGCTCCATCCGCAAGCTGACGGCAAGCCCTGTCTGATCGGCAACTGCCAGGCCGGCTGGCAGATCGCGATGATGAGTGCGGTCCATCCGGATGCCGTTGGTCCGATCATTCTTGCCGGCGCGCCGCTCTCCTATTGGGCCGGCGTCCACGGCAAGCATTCGCTGCGCTATCTCGGCGGCCTGCTTGGCGGAACATGGTTGACGACGCTCTCGGGTGATCTCGGCAACGGCATCTTCGATGGCGCCCATCTGGTCGCAAATTTCGAGAACATGAATCCATCGAATACATTGTGGAAGAAAAACTATCACGTCTTCGCCAATATAGATACCGAATCCGAGCGCTTTCTCGAATTCGAGAAATGGTGGGGAAACCCCATCCTGTTGAGCGCTCGCGAGATGCAGTTCATCACCGATGAGCTGTTCGTGGGCAACAGGCTTTCGAATGGGGAGATGTTCTTCTCCGACGATGTTCGGATCGATCTGCGCAGCATAAAATCGCCCATTGTGGTGTTCTGCTCCTGGGGCGATGACATTACTCCGCCGCAGCAGGCGCTCGATTGGATCCTCGACCTCTATGACGACGACGAGGCTTTGGAAGCTGCCGGACAGACGATCGTCTATGCGCTGCACCAAAGCATCGGGCATCTCGGCATCTTCGTCTCGGCCAAGGTCGCGACAAAAGAGCACCAGGAGCTCACTCAGACGATCGACCTGATCGACGCGCTGCCGCCCGGCCTGTACGAGGCCGTGTTCATCGAGAAAGCTGCCGACACGGCGCATGCCGAGCTGACCTCCGGCAATTATATCGTTCGTTTCGAACGGCGCAGCCTCACCGACATTCGCACATTTGGCTGCAACGACGCCGCCGATGAAATGTGCTTTTCGACGGTCGCCAAGATTTCGGAAATCAATCAGAGCCTTTACAGGAATTTTGCAAGCCCGCTCGTCAAGGCGATGATAACCGAGCAGGGAGCGGCCTGGTTGCGCCGCCTGCATCCGCATCGCGTCCGGTTCGAGGCTTTTTCCGACAAGAATCCCTGGATGCGTTCGATCGCGGGCCTGGCGGAGAGCATCCGCTCGAACCGGCAGGCGGCCTCGCCCGACAATCCGTTCGTCGCGCTTCAGGAAGCAGTATCGAACCAGATCGTTGGGTTGCTCGATAGCTATCGCGATCTGCGCGACCGGGCAATCGAGCAATTCTTCCTGAATGGCTATGGCTCGACCACCTTCCAGGCGCTTCTCGGCCTGCGGTCCGACCAGGCTGTGGCTCGGCCGCGAATCGGCCGGGACATTGCGCGTGAGGCGGCAGCGGCCAGAGACATCACACAACTCGATGCACGGATCGATGCAGGCGGTCCGATCGAGGCCGGCCTGCGGGCACTGCTTTATATCGGCGGCGGGGCCGACCATCAGGCGGTCGATGAGCGGGTCTTCGCCACGTTGCGGCAGTTTCGCCGGGAACACGCCGAGATCGGGCAACTCAGCCTGGCGCAGTTCAAAACGGCGGTCCGCGAGCAATATCTCCTTTTACGGCACGACGAGGAACGCGCACTGGTCGCGATTCCGCACCTGCTGGCATCGGATGCGGCGGCATCTCAGGCGGTCTGGAATGCCGTGCGCCGCGCGGTTGAGGTGTCTGGCGATCAGTCCGTCGGCGTGGCGAAGCGGCTCGCGTTCATGGCAAGCCTGTTCGGGAAGAGTGCGGAGGCTCCCGCCATCGAATCCGCGAGCCAGGGGCAGCGCGACAACGCTGCCGCTGCTGCACCCGTGTCGATTGCCCGCCGGCCATCTCAATCCAGAGCTGGCCAATCCGGCGCGGGCCAAGCTGGTGCTGGTCAAGCTGCCAGGCGCTCGGAGCAGCCAGTCTAGCGCAGCCGCGGCCCTTGACCGGCTTGCCCCTTCCACATTCCACATTTCCTTGAGGCAAATATGAGCGAAGCGCCCGGTGCGGCACATCAAAAATACGAACGGCTGATCGCCAGGGCGCGGCAAGTGGCGCCGCCGGTCGTCGCGGTTGCTCACCCCTGCGAACGCGGCGCGCTGGAGGCGGCCATCGACGCGGCGCGGCTTGGCCTGATCGCGCCGATTTTGGTCGGGCCGGGGCGAGAGATCCGGGCAATCGCGGCCGCGGCGGCGCTCGACATCGCCGCGCTGCAGATCGAGGAGAGCGAGCACAGCCGCGATTCGGCTCTGCGCGCGGTCGAGCTGGTCCGCGCCGGCAAGGCGGAAGCGCTGATGAAAGGCAGCCTGCATACCGACGAACTGATGAGCGCGGTGGTGCGCAGCGATGGGGGCCTGCGCACCGCGCGCCGCCTCAGCCATTGCTTTGTCATGGACGTGCCTGGGCACGACGACCCGCTGATCATCACCGATGCGGCCATCAACATATTTCCGGCCCTGGCCGACAAGATCGACATCCTGCAGAACGCGATTGATCTGGCGAACGCCCTCGGCATCACGCCGGTCAGGGCGGCCATTCTCTCGGCTGTCGAGACGGTCAATCCGAAAATCCCTTCGACCATCGAGGCGGCAGCACTTTGCAAGATGTCGGATCGCGGGCAGATCACCGGGGCCATCGTTGATGGGCCGCTGGCGCTCGATAACGCGATCAGCCTCGGCGCGGCGGCGATCAAGCACTTGAGTTCGCCCGTGGCTGGCTGCGCCAATGTCATCATGGTGCCGGATCTCGAAGCCGGGAACATGCTGGCAAAGAGCCTCACTTTTCTGGCCGGGGCGGATGCCGCCGGCATCGTGATCGGCGCGCGCGTGCCGATTATCCTGACAAGCCGCGCAGACAGCGTACATGCGCGGCTCGCCTCGTGCGCCGTTGCCTCTCTCATTGCCGCCAGCCGCCGGTCCGATGTGCACAAGGCGGTTGCGTAGCCATGGACCAGCGCGATGCCATTGTCGTCGTGAATGCCGGCTCGTCCAGCATCAAATTCTCGATGTTCGAGGATACCGAAGGCGATCTCGTGGTTTTTCTGCACGGACAGATTGAGGGGCTTTATGCCGGGCACGCGCATTTCTCGGTTCGAGATGCCGCCGGCAGCGTGGTGGCTGAGCACTCATGGGATGACACTCCGCTGGACCATGATACCGCTACGCGGCGCCTGCTCACCTTTATGCATGACCATGTGGGGACGCACCGGATCGAGGCGGTGGGGCATCGGATCGTGCACGGCGGCGCCAGCTACACGGCGCCAGTGCGGCTCAATGCGGAAGTCCTCGCGCAACTCGAGCAGCTCAGGCCGCTTGCCCCGCTGCATCAGCCGCACAATTTGGCGCCGGTGGGGACGATTCTGGAAGCCACGCCCCAGTTGCCGCAGATTGGTTGCTTCGATACGGCTTTCCACACCACCCAATCGGCCTTGGCTCAGAGCTTTGCCCTGCCGGCTTCCATCACCCAGCACGGTGTCAGGCGTTACGGGTTTCACGGCCTCTCTTATGAATATATCGCCTCCGTGCTGCCAGGGCTCGATCCTACTCTTGCCGGTGCTCGTGTCGTCGCGGCGCATCTCGGCAATGGCGCCAGCCTGTGCGCGCTGAAGGGAGGGCGCAGCGTCGCCAGCACCATGGGCTTCACCGCTGTCGAGGGGTTACCGATGGGAACCCGTTCGGGCAGTCTCGATCCCGGCGTCATTCTGTATCTTATCGATGAGCTCAAAATGGCGCCGCGCGAGATTGAGCAGTTGCTCTATAAGCAGTCCGGCTTGCTCGGCGTTTCCGGTGTGTCGAGCGACATGCGAGAACTCGAAGCGAGCCGCGAACCGCGCGCCCGATTCGCCATCGATCTATTGGCCTATCGTATCTCGCGGGAGATCGGCTCGCTCGCCGCGGCCTTGGGCGGGCTCGACGCGCTGGTCTTCACCGCGGGGATCGGCGAACACAGTGCGTCCCTGCGCCGTACGGTATGCCATGCTTCGGCCTGGCTCGGTCTGGCCCTCGACGACGGGGCGAACGATGCGGGCTCGCCACGAATCAGTACGCCCACCAGCCGCGTCTCCGCCTGGGTGGTCCCAACGAATGAGGAACTGATGATCGCCCGCCACGCCAGGCACCTGGCCGCTTTGGCGTGAGCCGTCCCGCCCGGCCGTCCTCCCCGGAGCTTAACTCGATACGCAACTCAGGAGCCGTTCTATCGTGGCCGAAATCATATCGCCGGTCTTGGCTGGGCGACGCGCCCTTGTGGTTGGCATCGCCAACGAACATTCGATCGCTTTCGGTTGTGCAAAGGCCTTCCGGGAGCTCGGCGCGGATCTTGCCATCACCTACCTGAACGACAAGGCGCGGCCGCATGTGGAACCGCTCGCCATGGAGCTGGAGGCTCGGCTGTTCCTGCCTCTGGACGTAACGGCTCCCAACCAGCTCGCAGCGGCTTTTGAGCAGATTGCCGCTGCATGGGGTCAGTTCGATATCCTCGTCCATTCCATCGCCTATGCGCCTAAGGAAGATCTCCAGGGTGGCCTGCTCGACTGCTCGGCCACAGGCTTCGCCACGGCAATGGATGTGTCCTGCCATTCCTTCCTGCGCATGGCGAAGTTGGCGGCGCCATTGATGTCCGCGGGTGGCACGATGTTCGCGATGAGCTATCATGGCGCCGAGCGCGTGGTACCGAACTATAATGTCATGGGCCCGGTGAAGGCGGCGCTTGAGGCGGCCTGCCGGTATCTCGCCTATGAGCTCGGCCCTCGTCATATCCGCGTGCACGCCGTCTCGCCCGGGCCAGTGCAGACGCGTGCCGCCTCCGGCCTCAAGGATTTTGGTCTCCTGCTCAGCGAGGCGATCCAACGGGCGCCGCTCGGCGAGTTGGTTGATATCATGGATGTCGGCTATACCTGCGCCTATCTTGCCACGCCGTACGCCCGGCGGCTGACCGGCAGCACCGTCTATATCGATGGCGGCATGAATATCATGGCGTGAACCGGTCCTGGCGGGCTTGACTTCGGCTATTTCGTTGCTCTTTCTGGAATGTTCGTTTCGCCGGCCCCGGCAAACCTGCATCGCGAAATGGTGCTCCTCCATCTGCAGAGAGATCGGAGGCACACGAACGCCGGCGGGGGAGCCGTCTCCTGGTACCGCCTGGGCCATCCGCTTGTAGAAAGGCCAAAAGATAACCATCGGAGAAATGCTTGAGACAAGCGTGTTATGAACCTTCCACCAGGCCCCGTGCGGTAAGCAAAGAAGGAAGTGGTTCTTTCTTGAAAGAAAGAACCAAAGAACTTCCATTCTTTCATTCGTAGTCCGCCGGCAGGTCGAACGGCGCTCGTCGGTGATGCTGGTCGGGTTGCGGGGCTGGCTGCTGCGCAGGCATGGCGTTTCGGCGAGCATCGGGGCGATGTGGAAGACCCTGCGGCGACCTCGGCCTGCCGCTCAAAACGTATGGCCCGCCCTTTTATAGACACCCTGGAGCACCGGCCAGCTCCTGTGACAGTGCCAATTCCATCGTCACGGATTGACACAAAAATTAGGCTGAAATTCAGCGACTTTCGTTCTTATCTCCTGATAGGGCATTCAAAATATTGGTGGGTCCCGCCCGATAGCGGTGATCACTACGTCTACGCCATAGCCCTGTGATGAGAACCCGCAGCAAAGTCTACGAAAGCCAATCCACCGGCACGTTCAAAGCCTCCGCGAGCTTTGCGATCGTCTCAGGAGTTCCCGTGCGGCGCCCATTTTCTAGATCGGACAGATAGCCCTGACCGATACCTGTTTTGAACTCCAAATGCAGTTGCGTTTCGTCGCGCCACTTCCGAATGGCTTTCAGCCGACTGTCGCCTCGAAGAATTGCAGCACTGACTTCCGGCGGCAGTACGCCGCCGCCGGCCAATGCGGCCTTCCGAGCATCATAAATAGCGACGTCATCGGCATCCTCGGCCTCATGATCGGCGCGTTTGAGGAGCGCCTCATATTCGGCCCGAGGCAGCACGACCAGCTCTTCGCCGCTGGGACTACGAATGATCTGTGGCGCACCCATGGTCTTAACTCCTCTTGTAAGTCATAGTGGATCGGCCGCCGATGTAGATCGCCAAGATCGTGGTCGCATCCTCATCGAAGATCACCCGGTAGCTGCCGATACGGAGCCGGAAGCCGTCACGACCTTGAAGGGCCTTCACGTCGCCTTGGCCCGTCATGGCGTAGCGGCTAAGCCCAGCTTCCCCCTGCTCGCGGGCATCTCGTGGAAGAGCATCGAGATCCTTGGCCGCGCTCGGTGTCAGGATGATCGTTTTCATCAGCGATAATATCGCTTCATTAGAGCCGTGTCAAGCGATAATATCGCTGTCGCACCCGTGCTTCTAAGGGCCGTCGTAGCATCGGCCAAAACCGGCTATGGCAGCGGGCGCTGGCGTAGCTATGGCGGGCCATGACCGACGATGATGAGCACTACGTCTACGCCATAGCCCTGTAGCGAAAGCCGCCGCACGCGGTTCACGGGTTCCGGCGCATTTCGGCGAGCACCTCCCGGCATTCTTCGTCACACAACCGATCGACCTCGCGCCGATCCCCAGCTTCTGCGGCCTTCATCAGACTATCGACGTACGCAGCCCGCGGAACGTCGCGAATATCGTCTAATTTGACGCGCTTCTCCCAGCGCGAGGGCTTGCTCCATGGATAGAATGCTTGCTCCGCTCCAAGAATGGGGAGCAAGAAGCAGCGGTCGTATCTGGACCCTTGCAGAAGACTATCGGTCGCGGAGTTGAGATCTTCAGCCGACAGCCATGGAGTCATGACGAAGGTCGAAACTGTCGCGCCGTGCTCAGGGATTCCCGCGCAAAGCAGCAGCCAGACCTCGTTGTATCCGTCAAACGAGTGCTTGGCTGCGATTTTGACTTTCCGTGTGATGGCCCTGGCGATCGCGTTGAGCACAACCGACGGGTCATTCTGCCCCCACATGCCGTAAGGCTTGCCGGGAGCGGTCTTCGCGACCGACTTCTCTTGGGCGCGGGCGGAGCCGGGCAGAGCATACGGATCGACCTCGGTCACCTGAACGCTGACAATCCGCCCATCCGCGATCCGGACGGCCACATCAACCCCGCTTTCTTTGCCGGCCGCGTTTGGATCGTCAGTAGTGGCGCTGCTCAAGCTCAGTCGAGCCAGCAAATGCCGTACCAACGCCTCTTCGCGCTCAAAGCTTGCCATATACTCTCCTGACGCTTTCTGACGGTTTCAACGCCGCCGGCAGGTGCGATGGCCATCGGGTGTCATGGGCCATTATACCGCAGGGTTTCGAATGCGGCGGGCCATGATCGGTATCTATGAGCGCCGCGTTGCAATCTCGCGCTTGATCTGCTTGCGCTCACGTTCGTTGAAGAACCAGCCCAACAACAAGCCCAAGGCGATAAGCCATAGCGGTGAAACATTAATCTGAGCGAGCCCGAACGCAAGGACCGCAGCGCCTGCCATGCCAAAGAAGAGGTAGTCGCCGTGCTTGCAGCGATGAGCGCTAATCTCGGCCGAGTCACCCAAGACGGAAGCGCCGGCGACCGCAAGCTTCCTGAAATCGTCGTTGGGGTCCAGCCGACCCGCTTCAACCTCCCTACGTGTCACGCGTTCTAACAGAACCGGATTGATTATGTCACCCTCCATGCTCTCCTTATTCAGGAACATCTTGTACTCAGCTTCGGCAATTGGAAGAAGCTTCGCGTAGGTCTCTTCGTCATAAGCATGTTTTCAGACCGCAACTAAATTGCGATGTGCTTCAAGTAGGGTCACGTATTCTTCCTCGGTCGTCGCGGCGGCATGCAGCGAAGCAATCTCGTCTCGAAATGCGCGCCAATCACCGCCTTGCTTCATCCGCTCGTGTAGCGATGCTATTTCGGGCCGCATAGCTGATCATCTCCCTTCAATTGAGGCCGCGGCCGTTTGAACACCTCGGGTCCGTGTCCGCCCACCGCAATCCATATGCATGTCGCCGGGGTCCAGTAGCATACCGTCTGCTGTGGTTGCATGCATCGTAGCGGCGAGGGTCGAAGTCAAATGCCGGATGGCAAGTTAGGCGCGCCATCGGTTGGGTTGTATGTCATTGGGTTAACTGGCGAATTTGCGCCGACGCGGAAACACACCTTGCTGGCGTTTTTGTCCGATAACTCAATGATATCAATGCTCCGAGCGCCAGCTGCCTATCCCGCACCAGCCCAAAGCCCTATCTTACTTGTGTTGCTTCAGTATGATAACTATATGCCGTGGCGGAGCCGCGCGACCCGACCCTCGATGTGCTTCTCGACCTCGACGGGCAGGTTCTCGTGGTGGACCCGGAGGGCGGCCATTGGGTCCGGTTCGTGGTGACGCGGGTGCCGGTCTCGGCAGAGAAGCCGCATGGCATCGACTACTCGCTCACGCTGCATGGTGCGGACGGTGAGCGGCTGGTCGGATTCGACAACGCGCATCCTGTCGGCCGGCAGAAGCGCGGTGAACCGCAGGACCATCGCCACCGGCTGCGGAGCATCCGCGCCTACGAGTACCAGGACGCCGCGACCTTGCTCGCCGACTTCTGGGAGACCGTGGACGCGGTGCTGCGCGAGAGAGGAGTGATCCCATGACGACGCTGAAGGTCGGCATCGCGAGCTATACGGAAATGAAGGCGCGCACGATGGCTGTGGCGCGCGGCGAGCGTCGCGTGGCAGCCGACGAGCCGAAGGTCTGGTTCACTTCGACCGAGTCCTTCGCCAAGGTCCTGTCGGCCGGCAATCGCGAACTGCTGCGCGTCATCGCCGAGAAGGCGCCCGGCTCGCTCGACGAGCTGGCGCGCATCACCGGCAAGGCCAAGTCGAACCTCTCGCGCACGCTCAGGACCATGGAAGGCTACGGCCTGGTCCGCCTCGAACGCGGCGAGCGCGGCCGGATCACGCCCAAGGTCATACACGACCGGGTGGAGCTGGACCTGCCGCTCACGCTCTCGCGCAAGGCAGGTTGAACCATGACCGCTTGGGCGCGAGCGGGCCGGACCGTCGTCAGCCCGTCAAGGCTGGCGCGTCCCGCGCCATCGCTGCGCGGCTGCGGCCTTGACCGGCTGTCGCCGGCCCGGCGAGGGCTCGCCAAGCGATCAAGGTTCGAAATGAACGCCAGCGCCTGAAGCGGCTCTATGACGCCATCGAGGCCGGCGTCGCCGATCTCGACGATCCGACGCTGAAGGAGCGCGTCGCGAGCCTCAAGGCAGTCCGCGACCAGGCGCAGGCCGACGCCGCGCGTGCCGCCGCGATGCTGGAGACTTCAGGCCAGCAGACAATCACTCCGCAGATGGTCCAGAGGTTCGCCAGGACGGCACGCGAGTGGATCAAGATCGATGGCCGCGACTATCGCCGCGACCACCTCCGTGCGCTCGCCCAGCGCGTCGAGGTCGCGGACGCGAGGTCCGCATCATCGGCTCGAAGAGCAATCTGCTTCAGACACTGACTGCCGCAGCCGGCGTAAAGCCAGCTACGCCCGACGTTCGCAGTTCTGTTCTGAAGTGGCGGACGGGGTCCTCCAAACACCGTTGAAATGATTATCTATTGCGGCAATTAGCCGCGAAATCCAGCAAAATAGCCATCAATCAAGGGCGGGATGCAGGCGAACAAGCGTGGATGATCGGCCCGCGAGAGCATCAGCGAGGCAGCGGGGGACGATTTCAGCCATGAGCCCGCTCACTCTTCGACGATCTGCCCGCGCTTGCCGGGCGCGAGGTCTTGCCGTGCATGGCGCCGGTAACTCCCGTGGCCCTTTTGCACCTTCACGGTGCGCTGGTGGTAGCGCGGATCACGCAGCGCTTTGGCGAGCGGGTTGCGGCGCGGCTTGAGAGCAGGTGACTTGGGCATGATCAGGCTGCCAGCGCCCGCCGCACCGCTTCCGGCTCGCGAGCAATTACCCGGAGCAGGGCTGAGGCCGGGCCCGAGGGCCGGCGCCGGCCTTGCTCATATTGCTGCACGGCATCGACCGTGAAGCCGAAGGATCGGGCGAACTGAGCCTGCGACATGCCGAGCCTGACGCGCAGCGCCTTTACCTCCTTTGGCGTCGGCGGCGGATATACCTTCACCGCGGCGGCGAGATCAGCCGCCGTCCAAGCATCCCGATCCTGGGCCGCCTGACGCGCGATCTCTGCCTCTCCGGGCTTGCGGCGCGTCGCCAAGCCGGCTCGCAGTCGGGCTGCGTCGATGTCACTCCGGGAACGCTTTACGATAGGCATCTCGTTCCTTCCTGCTCGCGTAGCGCAAGCTGATAATCCGGCGATTCTCCCCACGGTCTGTGTAAACGCAGGCAAGAATCACGTCGCCGATCCGTCCGATGGCGCGAATTCGGGTCTCGCCATAAGCGCGGCGGCCATCGACGGTTTCCAGCGTCGGCCCCTCGAACAAAAGGACGGCCAGCTCGAACGAAAGTCCACGGGCCGTTTCGTTGCGCGCGCTCTTGGCCGCGTCCCACTCGAACGCCATCAGCGGTATATATACGTCATTGACGGATACCCGCAAGGTGCCCCCCGCCCAAAAGAAAACCGCCCCGGTGGTCGGCCGGGGCGGTTTGGTTGGGGGGGCGAGAGCAGCGGCGCGAGTTATGCCGCTTCTTTGACCTCATGGAGAAAATCAAGAGCCCAGACATGGCGAGATTGCCGCGGTTGTCGAGCAGGCCGAGCGCATGCAGGGCCGCGACATGCGGCGTCAGGCGCCTCCCGGTGTAGCTATTCGCGTCCGCCCCGAGCGCCTGTTGCGTGGATTGCAGCGCGGACCCGAGCGCGGCCGTGATCGGTCCGCCGGTTTGCAGAAGGCCCGAGATGATCTGCCCCACGGCGATGCCCGCCCGGCTGCCGAGGCCACCCTGCACGAGCGCCGCGGTCAGGAGCGCCGTTTCCGACATGCTCGCATGTGCCGCCCGCGCGATCGGCACCGAATAGCTCATGGTGCGTTCGAGGGTCGGCAGCGAAACGCCGGTCCTTTCCGCGATGGCGAGAAGCTGATCCGATCGCTGGATCATCGAAGCCGGATCGTATGCGCCCGTGACATGCGCATACCATGTCAGCGCCTCCATGTTCGCTTGCAGGGAGCCAAGCCCGCGCATCGTCGCGACCTCGGAGGCGCGCAGCACGATCGGGGCGAGCTGCGCGAAATTCTGCCACCGATCCGGCCCCTGAAACGGGGGCGCCGTCGCCAGCATAGCCGCGAGCATGTCGAAAGCCTGCGCCGTCTGCTGCTCGGTATAGATCGTGCCGATCGCGCTCTGCCGCGCCAGCCCCGAAAGGAACTGGATGTCCCGCGACATGGCCGCAGCATTCCACGCCGCCGCCGGATCGAACAACTGCACGCCGGCCGCGACGTGATACTGTGTTTGCAGCGCTTCCTTGAACGCTTCATAGCCGAGAAAAGCGCCGGCAAACTCCATCATCGTCGGGGCATGGAAAAGGCGGCTCAGAAAGCCGCCTCCCGCACCTGCCGCCGCTGCGATGCCGGTGTTGCCGGCGGCGCTGCCGGCGGCGCTGCCGGAGTTTCCACCACTGGCCGGCGTCCGTGCCCCGGGAGCGGATGGTGCCCGGATCGTGCTTATCCGGGCGAAATTCGCCGCCGCCTCGGCGCTGCTTGCCGCGATGGCTGCGGTGCGATCCTGCACCGCGGCCAGCCGATCCGCCGCCGCATTGATCGGATCGGCAAGCCCGTCGAGCTTCGCGGCCAGGTCCGCGAGCGGCTTCTGCGCACGGGCGATGGAATTTCCGAGCCGCGTGAACGGCCCGGACATTCCCGCGCTCGCATCCTTGAAACGTTCGAGGGCCGCCTGCAACTCCGCGATCTGGTCGAGCGCCGCGGCGATCGGTGCCGTGAACTCGTCCACAACGCGGAGCGAGGAGACAATGCCCCCGATATCGGTATCAGGCATTTCGTCTTCCCTTGTCGATCGCCTCTCTGTAGAGGCCCATCACGCGCCGCCATGACGCGATCTCGGCGAGCGTCATTTCATCGAGATCGCGCGGGGCGAAACCCAATTCGACCATCTCGCCGAGCTGCGCCGGGGTTATCACCCGGTCGCATTCTCCCCCGTCGCTTCCGGAGAAGGGCGGCCGCCATTCACCTCCGTCATCAGCGCAACAACATCGTCCGCATCCAGATCGTCCATGCCCTCCATCGTGATCCCCTTGCCGTCGATCTTCGTGATGCAGGCAATCATCGCGAAGGAATACCGGGAAGGATCGAAAGGCTGGCCGACCATCATCAGCGCTTTCCGCACGTCCTTGCCCTTCGCACGGCGAATGCGCGCCACGGCCCCGGAAGGAAGCGAGACCTCGCGGCCTTCGTCGCCCTGGGCGTTCTCGGGGATATCGATCGTGATTCCGGTGCTCATGTCAGGCGTCCTTTGTGATGAAAGCGTTCATGCCGGCGGTGAGGCTCGCGAGTTGCCGCCGTGTCTCCGCGAACAGCTCAAGGCTGCGGTGGATGTCGGCGAATGCCTGGATCGCGCGCGCGGCCGGCTCGAAAGCCTCGCCGATGCCGATGCTGGCCGCGAAGGCGTCGATGGCAGGATGCGGGCGCGCCAATTCGGCGCCGAGGGTGCGTAGGGCGTTCAAAGTATTCTCCTTCGGTTACGAAAAGCCCGCGCATGGCACGGGCGAAAACCGGCCCCCCCGAACGGATGGCCGGAATGGGATCGCCAAAGGCCAGGAAGGCCGACGCCGGCAGGTGGAAGCGGGCAGGGGGTTAGGCGCTCACCGCAAGCGCCGCGCCCGCGATGTCGGCGGCGATCATGCCGCCTCGCAGTGCCGCAGTGCGGGCATGCGAATTGTCATGACAATCCGCTTGACGACGGAGTAGATTGTAGCTACGTTGAGCCCATGCCGATCGAGTGGGACGATGCGAAGCAGGCTGGCAACATCGCCAAGCACGGCATTGATTTCGCTTCGATCGAGCAGTTTGACTGGTTGATGGCGGTTGTGCGCGCCGATGTGCGTTTCGACTATGGCGAGGTCAGGCTGCTTGCCATTGGGCCGATGACAAGTGAACCGGACCGCCTGTTTGCTGTGGTCTACACCGTCGAGCGGCGCGCGGTGCGCATCATCAGCTTCCGCCGGGCAAGCAACCGGGAGATCAAGATTTATGAAGCGGAAATTCAGGCTTAACACACCCGAAGAGGAAGCCGAGATCCAGCGCGGGATTGACCAAGACCCTGACAATCCCGAGTGGACGGAAGAGGATTTCGCGCGCGCCCGACCGGCATCGGAAGTGATGCCGCCGGAGTTCATGGCGGAACATGCGAAGCGCCATCGCGGGCCGCAGAAAGCGCCAACGAAAGTCATGGTCTCTCTCCGTTTGGATCGGGATGTTGTCGAACGGCTCAAAGCCAGTGGGCGCGGCTGGCAGACACGAGCGAACGATCTGCTGAAGAAGGCCGTTGCCGGTGGCAGGCGGCGCGGGTGAGATCACTCACGCCGCCCTCCGCGAAGGATGACGGAGATAGGCCGGTCTCGGCGCTGGCCGGTCGGATTTTAGGCCGGTCGGACCCTTCGGACGTATCTGCGGACACCTCCGACCCTTCGGTCGATTTTTGCTCACGGATTCCGCTCTGACCCCTACGGATTTCCGTGCCCATCATGCCGCCTCCGCGAGAGGCGTCCGGGAAAGGCCGGTGCTTCGGTCGCAATCTCCGTTTCCAGGCCGGTCGGGGGGCGGGGGTGCTACCCGCCTACCTCCAACACCCGAAAGGGTGCGGGCACCCCCGTTTTCAGAAATGGTGCTTCTGAAACCCGCGGATTTCCTGGGCTTCAAACGAGATCTGCGACGGGGGTCCAGAAGAGCGCGCCATACCATGCTCTCGGTGTCGGCTTCCCGGTGCCATTGCCCGGTGCAGCCGTTCCAAGCCATGAGCCGCCGCCCCTTGGGACCGGGGTGCCAGGCGACACTTCCGACCCATGCGCCGTCACGTCAAAGAGCAACCTCGCGCACCGACTGATCGGCTTCGTAAACGGGATAGGCTTGCGCGCCTCGGGCTTTGGCCGCTGCCGAGATGGTCTCAATCCAGTCCGGCTTGGCCGTGAGTGGTGTCGTCATCGGGTGCGCGGCGCGGCTTGGTTTGCTCCGTCGTTCCTGAATCCGTCGACCACCCTCGGTGCTACGCGGTGAGAATGTTGAGACTGCGCTTGAGGTTGTAGGCGATGGCGG
>Ga0335072_10000692_pt1 | contig 61164 bp, 44 predicted proteins | sample Lox_Sample_21_FD_206725 | JGI IMG/M metagenome (GOLD analysis project Ga0335072, IMG submission 206725) | Soil microbial communities from Loxahatchee National Wildlife Refuge, Florida, United States - Lox_Sample_2.1 | ecosystem: Environmental > Terrestrial > Soil > Wetlands | place: USA...
GCGGAATGAATCCCGTGCAACGGCGCTCGCGCAAATCGCCGGGAGCGATTTGCGCCAATCAAAAAATCCCGCCCCGCAGGGGCGGGGCGGTAGGCTTCCTACGGTGCCCCGCGTCAGGCGAGAATCGCCGGCGCTGCTCGAGTCTCAGGGAGGGGGAAGTCTCGAGCGCGACCGGCACACCGGGATCACAACGCAATCGTGTGTGCCTCAATCCTCAATAGGTCTGACGCACGAGCCCGGCGTAAGTTGATCAGGTTCACCTTTCTTTGGATTTCTAGAGATTCACGGCCTGCGTAACATTTGATCACCATGTACATCCCGCAAGCGTTCAGATCCGATGATCCGGCGCAGCTCGACCGGCTGGCCGCGCACAACGCCTTCGGCACCCTGGTGTCGCAATCCGGCGGCGCCCCGTTCGCCTCGCACCTGCCGGTGTTATATCGCCGCGAGCAAGGTCACGTGACCCTCAGCGGTCACTGGGCGCGCGCCAATCCGCAGTGGCGGGACATCGAGGGCCAGCGGGCGCTCTTCATCTTCCACGGGCCGCACGCCTACGTCTCGCCGCGCTGGTACCTCGAGCCGGCCAGGAACGTGCCCACGTGGAACTACGTTGTCGCCCACGTCTACGGCCAGGTCCGCGTGATTCACGACACCGCGGAGCTCGAGCGGATCGTCACCTCGCTGGCGGCGCAATACGAAGCCGGCGCGCGGCAGCCGTGGCGCTTCGAGGAGACAGGCGCGGCGGCGCGGGCGCGGCTGACCGCCATCGTGGGCTTCGAGCTGGCGGCGGACGAGGTTCAGGTCAAAATGAAGCTCAACCAGAACCACGTGGCCGACAACGTGCGCGGCGCCGCGGAGGGGCTGCGCGGCGTCGGGTCAACGGACGCGCGCGAGGTTGCGGACTTGATGGAGGAAGCGCTCGCGTCGAAACCAACACCCAACGGACCGGCGTAGCGATAGGTCAGGCCGGCGCATCGGCCGGCGGGGCGCCCGGGCCGCCCTCCCGGGCGATGGCGCGCAGGGCGCGCTCGAGCATGTGGATGTCCGCGGCCTCGAAGTTTCGCTGCGCATGGGCCTCTGCCGCCTTGGCCGCCGCGATCAGCTCGATCAGCGCGTGCCGGCCGGCTTCGGTCAGGGTGACCGGCCGCCGCGGATCCCGATCCTGCGGCGCCACCAGTCCCGCGGCCTCCAGGCTGGCGAGGAGCTCGGGAGTGGCGGGGTGGCCCGTTTGCCAGGCTCGCGCGAGCAGGAAGATGAGGAAGTCCTGGCTGAAGCCGCTGTCGGGCTCCGCGCCGTCCGCCGCGGCTTCGGCGGCGGCCGCTTTCTGCACGGCCAGCGCATAGCGGCCGCCGTGAAAGATGAGCGGCGGCCGGTCGGACTGATCGAAGGAGTCCACCGCGCCCACGAAGATGATGTGATCGCCGCCCTCGTGCCGGAAGGCGGTGCGGCACTGGAACCTCGCCGAGCAGCCGCGCAGCAGGGGCACCTGCTCGGCCCCGCGCTCGAGATCCAGCCCGGCGAAGCGCTCCCCGCCGCGCGTGGAAAACCGCAGCGACAGGTCTTCCTGGTCGGCCGCCAGCACGTGCACGGCGAAATGGGTCGCGGCGAGGAACGCCGGCAGGCTACGGGCGCTCCTGGCGAGACTCCAGAGCACCATGGGCGGATCGAGCGAGACCGAGTTGAAGCTGTTGGCGGTCAGGCCGACGTCGTGGCCGTCCGCATCCCGGGTGGTCACGATCGTGACCCCGGTGGCGAAGGCGCCCAGGGCGCTGCGGAACCGGCGGGCGTCGTCGGGGGTATCGGCGGGCATCCCCCTAGTCTAATCCTCAGTAGACGTTGCGCTGATCCTGCAGGACCACGAGGGCGGTCTTGACCAGGATCTTGATGTCCAGCCAGGGCGACCAGTTGCGCAGGTACTCGAGGTCGTAGCGCACGCGCTCCGACATCTTCTCCAGCGTCTCCGTCTCCCCCCGCAGTCCGTTCACCTGCGCATAGCCGGTGATGCCGGGGCGGACCTTGTGGCGGATCATGTAGCCGTTGATCAGCTTGCGATACATCTCGTTGTGGGCGATGGCGTGCGGCCGCGGGCCCACCAGGCTCATCTTGCCTTCGAGCACGTTGAGCAGCTGCGGCAGCTCGTCGATCGAGGTCTTGCGCAGGACGGCGCCCACGCGGGTGACGCGCGGATCGCCCTTCGTGGCCTGCGTGACCACCGCGCCGTCCTCCTGGACGCGCATGGAGCGGAATTTGTAGACGACGATCTCCTCGCCGTCGAGGCCGTAACGGCGCTGACGGAAGAGCACCGGTCCGCGCGAAGTCAGCTTCACGGCGGCGGCCACACCGAGGAGGAGGGGGGAGAGCACGAGCAGCGCCAGGCTGGCGAGCACGACGTCCATCGCGCGCTTGAACACCGCCTCCAGGCCATGGAGCGGGGTCTCGCAGACCGAGAGCGCCGGCATGCCGTTGATCTCGACCAGGCGGCCCTGGATGAGATCGAACGCGAACGCGTCCGGCACGAAGTAGACCGAAGCGGTGGTGTCGCGCAGGGCGTTGACCAACTCGCTCATGCGCGGAACGTTGGCGAGGGGCAGGGCGATGTAGACGACCTTGACACCGTGTCCGCGGACGAAATTCGCGGTGTCGCGGCAATGGCCCGCCAGATTCTCCGGACCCGTGAGCTGTGCCAGCCGATCGGCGCTGCGGAAGTCGAAGTAGCCCATGAAACCCGCGGCCGGCAGGCGGCGCGCGAGCTCCACACCGACCTCATTGACGCCGATGATGATGTAACGCGAGGCGCGTGCGCCGTGCTCCGCGCTCCAGCGCGCCCGGCGCCGCAGGAAGTGGGTGCCGGACAGGGCGAGCGGCGTCACCATGAACCAGGTCAGGATCGATTGGCGCGAGAAGATGTCGGTCGACTTGAAGGTGAGGCCGGCGAGAAACAGCATGCCGACGACCGTGATCCACTGCAGCAGCAGGCGGGTGAAGCTGCGGCCGAAATCCCAATTGCCGACCGAAGCCGCCTCCGAGGCGCCGATGCGGTCGAAGAGCTGGCTGGAGATGATCCAGGTGAGCAGCGCGAGCGCCACGAAGGCGGGCGAGGGCTGCTCGCCGAACGCCTGCTCGCAGCAGAACAGCGACAGCACCACGATCAGCGGATCGAGCTGCCTCAGGAATGCGACCGGTGCCGGCTCGACATTCCCGAGACGGACCCGACGGTGTGCGAACGACTCAGCAACGGATGACATTGCTCTTCACTTTTCTGCGGCCCGTACCGCGCTAAAACAGTTCGTATTCTTGTCGGCTCACCGGAGCGCGCCTGTCGGCGCAACTCTCAGTCAGCCCGCATCGTCACGTAAAATTCTTGTTGGATCGCTGATCTGCCTTCGACGGCGCTTCAAGTTGTTGGACTTTGCTGTGCAGTCTTCGTGCCGTTCGAGCGGAACCCGGTCGCTCCGAAAGGCGCTGGCTCGATGGCCGCTGCTGATTCAATGGCTTGGCGTCGCCTGCGTGCGGGCAGGTTTTTCTTTGACGGCCAGGAGCCGGAGCATTCCCTGCACTGAAAGGCAGCTTAACACGAGAGCCACGCCCAGTGTCGGCGCATGGAGACGATTATCCGCGCGGATCCCAGGCGCCTGCTGAGAAGAGGCGCACACTTCGGAGCTCCGATTGGATTATGTAACACGCGATCCGGGCGCGCGCGGCGCGCCGCATGCCTCGGACCGCGGGATTGTGTCGGCCCGAGATTACGACGATATTGCGCGGGGACTGGCGCGCGCGGCCGGCTCAGCCGGGTGAGTCGCTCGCGGGCAGCGGGCCCGCCTTGCGCAGGATCACCCGCGCCTGGCGCAGATGGCCGAAGAACCGGGGACCCCGGACCAGGTAACGTACCCAGAGACGGCGCGGGTCCTGCGCGAGGCGATAGAGCCATTCGAGCGACATGCGCTGCATCCATCGCGGCGCCCGGCGCTCGCCGCCGGTCAGGAAGTTGAGCGATCCGCCGACGCAGAGGGCCAGCCCGCGGGCGATCCCGCGCTGCCTGAGGAGCGCCGCGACCAGCTCCTGCTGCGGCGAGCCGACGGCGAGGAAGCAGAATCGGAAGGGGCTCGCCTGCTCGATGAATCCGAGGCAGTCCTCGACCGCCTGCGGGTCGCGGATGAATCCCATCGGCGGATTGTGGTGGCGCACGTTGCGCAGACCGAAACGCGCTTCGAGCTGGGCGGCCTGCTCCGCGCTGCCGCCGATGAGGACGATGCGGTCGTCCGGGGCGATCACCCGGCGGAAGAGGGCGTCGGTGAGGTCCGAGCCGGTGCAGACCGGCAATTGCAGGCCCTTCACGAGGCGCAGCAGCTGCGCGGCGAACCGGCTGTCGAGCAGCGCGAAGTCGGCCGACGCGTAGCGCGCCTGGAAGGCGGCATCCTCGTGGCAGCGGATCATGTGATCCACATTGGGGGTCACCACGAAGGCGAAGCGGCTGGTGCCGAACCGGGCCGCGACCCTGAGGAAGCCCTCGAGGTCGAAGTCGTCGAGCTGATGCACGCAGGGCTGGCGGAGACCCCCCGTCAGATTGGCGCTCACACCGGAAACCTATTTTAAGTGGAAATTCGGTTCTTTTTGGGCGGTTCTCGAGCCGCCTCGATAGAGCCAAAGTATGACGCAGGGGAGGGTCGATTCCAACCTGGCGCGCCCAAAAACGCGCTGCCGGTCACAGAATTGGTCCGGCCGGCCGGTCGACTCGTCCCCGCCCGAATGTTAAAATCTGTGAAAGCACTGCGATACCGGCTCCGGCCGCTGCCCATGGCAGCCCGGACCCCGACACGCAGACAAAACAAAGTTCCATCATCTGCGGGTGGGTTCTCAACGTCGGTTTTGCGCCGAAGGTAATTCCATGATGATGAGTCGAGTCGCCGTGATCGGAGTCGGAAACATCGGCATAGGCGCGATGACCGACCTCGTGCTGCACGGGATCCAGGCGGTGGGTGTCGACATTTCCGACGAGGCGCTGCGCCGGGCGGAGGAGGAGATCCTGCGCAACGTGCGTTTCGCTCCCGTGCTGTCGAAATCGCTGCCGAAGATGCCGAAGAGCCGGGTACTGGAGCTGATGACGCTCACCACCGACCTGGCGGCGGCCGGCGGCTGCGACTTCGTGATCGAGAACGTCACCGAGAACTGGAGCATCAAGCGCGAGCTGTACGAGCGGCTGGACCGGCTGGTGCCCGACGGGGTCTGCTTTGGAGTCAACACCTCCTGCATCTCGATCACGCAGGTCGGCAGCGTGACGCGCCGGCCGCAGGACATCGTCGGCATTCACCTGATGAACCCGGTGCATCTGAAGCCGACGGTGGAGGTCATCCGGGGATTCCACACCAGCCAGCGCACGATCGACACGCTGCTCGGCCTGTTCGCGCAGCTCGGCAAGCAGTCGGTCATCGTCGAGGACATGCCGGGGTTCGTCTCGAACCGGATCTCGCACCTCTTCATGAACGAGGCGGCCTTCGTCCTGCAGGATCAGGTGGCCACGCCGGAGAAGATCGACGCGATCTTCAAGCAATGTTTCGGGCATACCATGGGCCCGCTCGAGACGGCCGATCTCATCGGGCTCGATACCGTGATGCGCTCCCTCGACGTGCTCTATGAGAGCTACCAGGATTCGAAATACCGCTGCTGTCCGCTGCTCAGGAAGCTGGTGCACGCCGGACATCTCGGGCGCAAGACGGGCCAGGGCTTCTACACTTATCCAGCGAGCTAGAGCATGAATACGAAAAACACGGGCGGCAGCGGGGACGTCAAAGAGACCCTCCGGCACTTCGTCACGCGCTCCATCAACTTTCCGGACCTCGGCGACGACGATGATCTGTTCGAGTCGGGCCTGGTCAACTCACTGTTCGCCATCCAGCTGATGACGTTCATCGAGAAGACGTTCGGTGTCGAGGTGGATGCCGACGACCTCGACATCAAGAACTTCAGGTCGATCGACGCCGCGGCGGACTTCGTCCTGAAGAAGAACCTGGCGGCGACGACGAGCTGATCGGCAATGGCGCGCCCGGTGCCGCACTGGCTGGACGACGCGCAGCAGGCTCGCTACGCGCAGTTCAAAGAGTTCGTCAGCGCGAACGTCGAACCCTTCGCGGAGGATTGGGAGCGGGAGCAGACGCTCTCGAAAGCGTCGCTCTCGCAGCTTGCCGCTTCCGGCTGGTTGGGCGCCACCCTGCCCGTCGAATACGGCGGCAAGGGGTGGGACGTCGTCACGTTCGGACTCCTCAATGAAGCCTTCGGAAAGGGCTCACCGTCACTGACGAGCGTCCTCACCGTGCAGGCGATGCACGCCATGGCCCTCGCGCGCTGGGGCACTCGCGAACAGAAATCGAAGTGGCTGCCCAGGCTCGCCAGCGGCGAGCTGATCGCGGCATTTGCGCTCACCGAGCCCGGGGCCGGCAGCGCGCTGCACACGCTCACGACCAGCTACAGCCGTCCCGCCGGCAGCGACTCGCTGCGCCTCAACGGGGTCAAGCGCTGGATCACCTGCGCGCAGATTGCCGACGTCTTCCTGGTTTTCGGCAAGCTCGATGGGCAGCCGATCGCCTGTATCGTGCCGCGGGATTCGCCCGGGCTGAGCGTGGAGCCCATTCGCGAGCTCATGGGCTTTCGGGCGGCGGGACTCGGCACCATTACCTTCCGCGACGTCGAAGTGCCTCCCGCCCACGTCGTCGGCAAGCCGGGGTTCGGATTCTCTCACGTTGCTCCCGTCGGTCTGCACTACGGGCGCATCAGCACGGCCTGTCACGCGCTCGGCATGCTGCGCGGCTGCGTGGAGGAGAGCGTGTCCTACGCCGCCCGCCGCAAGATCGGCGAGCAGACGGTCGGCGAGTTCGGGATGATCCGTACGCTGATCGCCAGGATGGCGACAGACCTGCAGGCAGCGACGCTGCTTTGTCTCAACGCCTGCCGGTCCGAGGACGAGCACGCGGCCGATGCATTCGAGGACGCGTTCGTCGCGAAATACTTTGCATCGCGCGCCGCGGTCAGTGCTGCGTCCGACGCGGTCCAGATAAAAGGCGCGGCCGGCGTACACGCGTCGTCGCCGACGTCCAGGTATTACTGCAGCTCCAAGATCACCGAGATCATCGAGGGGACGACCCAGATCCACGAGGACCAGCTCGGCCGGATGATTCTGGGCCGGAGCGGGCCGCCCCCGAAACCCAAGGGGGGTGCCTGATGAGCGCCGAGGCGGTACGCATGGCGGGCGCGGACGACCTCGCGCGCATCGCTTCCTTCAACGATACGGCCGCGAAGTTTCCGGACGCCGCCACCCTCGGCGAACTGATCGAGGCGCGGGCGCGCCAGCGTCCGGACGCGACGGCCGTCATCTGTGAGCAGGATCGCACCTTCGGCAAGCCCTCGCTGACCTACGCCGAGCTGCTCGACAAAGTCGATTCTCTCGCCCACAGGCTGCGGGATGCCGGCGTGCGGCCCGGACAGGTCGTCGCTCTCATGGTGGAGCGCTCCTTCGCCATGTCGATCGGGATTCTGGCGATCATCCGCGCGGGCGGCGCCTATCTGCCGCTGTCGCCGGAGAATCCGCCGGACCGCATCGAATACATGCTGAAGGAGGCCCGGGTCGCCATCCTGCTGGCGCACGGCAGGACGGCCGCCAAAGCGGCGGCGGCGTTCCAGGGGACGGTGATCGACCTCGACGATCTCAGCCTCTACGCCGGGCCGGCCGCGCCGCTGGAGAACCGCAACGGTCCCGAGGATCTCGCCTACGTGATCTACACGTCAGGTTCGACCGGGCGCCCCAAGGGCGTGATGATCGAGCATCGGGCGGTGATCAACCGTCTGCATTGGATGCAGCGCGCCTATCCGATCGGCGCGGACGATGTGATCCTGCAGAAGACTCCGTACTACTTCGACGTCTCGGTCTGGGAGCTCTTCTGGTGGGCGCTGGAAGGCGCGCAGATGTGCTTCCTGCCGCCCGGCGCCGAGAGAAACCCGATCGGCATCGTGGGCACGATCAGGAAGAGCAAGGCCAGCGTTCTGCATTTCGTGCCGTCGATGCTCAGCGTCTTCCTGGAGTACCTGGAGAGCAAGGGCGACGCGGCCGCCGCGAGCCTGGCCTCCGTGCGCTACGTGTTCGCCAGCGGCGAGGCGCTCTCCGCGGAGCACGTCAGGCGATTCAACCGGTTCTGGGGCGGGCTGACGGGCGCGCGGCTGATCAATCTCTACGGGCCGACCGAGGCGACCGTGGACGTCACGTATTACGATTGTCCGACCGACGATGCCTTCAGCATCATCCCGATCGGGCGCCCGATCGACAACACCCGGCTGTACATCATCCGCGAGGGGCGGCAGGTCGCCATCGGCGAGACCGGCGAGCTCTGCCTGGCGGGCGTCGGCCTGGCGCGCGGCTATATCAACAGCGAGACGCTGACCCGGGAGAGGTTCACCGACAATCCGGCCCATCCCGGCGAGCGCATCTACCGCACCGGCGACGTGGCGCGCTGGCTGCCCGACGGCAACGTCGAATATCTCGGCCGCGAGGATCATCAGGTCAAGATCCGGGGATTGCGCATCGAGCTCGGCGAGATCGAGAACACCATCCGCCAATTCGCCGGCGTGGTCGATTGCGTGACGGTGGTCAAGAGGTACTCGGAGACGGTCATCCTCATCGTCGCTTACGTCGTGTGCAAGGAAAACCTGCAGATGGACGACCTCAAAGCGTTCCTCAAGTCTCGTCTGCCCGAATACATGGTTCCGAACCATCTGCAGCAGATCCCCGAGATACCGCTGACACCGACCGGCAAGGCCGATCGCAAAGCGCTTCCCGAGCCGAGCCTGCAGACGAGAGCGACGTAAATGGCGGCGACGATTCCAAGCAGCAGCCTCGGCTCTCTTCTGGCCGCGGTCCCGGTCCGCCGCGCCGAGCGCGCGGTTTCCGTGACGGTTTCCAGCGGCGATCCCTGGAGCTCGCAGCCGCAGCTGCTGCCGCTTTCCGCCCAGACGCAACCGGCGTTGGAGCAGGAGGCTCTGGAGCTGCGCGACTTTCTCGCGACCAACGCGGTGGACATGGGCGACGTCGCCCGCGCCCTGCAGCAGGGCTCCGGCGAGGGGCCGTATCGCAGAATGATCGTATGCGGCGGGCGTGAGGATGCCCTGGCCGCCCTGGGCGAGCAGAAGTCCCAGCGCCTGGCGTCGGGCCATGTCGAGGGACCGCGCACGCCCGTGCTGCTGCTGCCCGGGATCGGCGATCAGTACGTGGGGATGGCCCATGGCCTCTATACCGCGTCCGATGTCTTTCGGGAGGAGGTCGACCGTTGCGCGTGGCTCCTGGAGCCGCACCTCGGAGTCGACATCCGGCACATCCTCTATCCGGCGAGCGGCAGCTGGAAACAGGCCGCGCAGTCCAAGGGCATCGATCTCAAGCGCATGCTGGGTCGGGCTGCCGACGATCCGCCCGATGAGGATACGGTCCGCCTGAACGCCACGCTCTTCAGTCAGCCCGCGCTCTTCACGATCGAGTACGCGATGGCCCGCCTGTGGGCCTCCCTCGGGGTGACGCCGGGCGCCATGATCGGGCACAGCATGGGCGAGTACGTCGCCGCGTGCCTCTCGGGCGTCCTCTCGCTCGAGGATGCGCTGAGACTCATCGCGGTCAGAGCCAGGCTGGTCGATGCGCTGCCCCAGGCGATGATGCTCGCCGTCATGCTCCCGGAGGAGGAGCTGCTGCCGCAGCTGCCCGCGGAGCTCTGCGTCTCGCTGATCAACGGCCCGAGCCACTGCGTGATCGCAGGTCCCCCGGAGCCGATGGCCGCGTTCGAGCGCACGCTGACCGAGCGCGGCCTCATCGCGCGCCGGGTCCAGAACGGTCATGCATTCCATACCCGGCTGATGGACCCCGTGGTCCGCGAGTTCGAGGCGGAGCTCGCCAAGGTTCGCCCGCGGCCGCCGCAGATTCCCTATATCTCGAATGTGACCGGCACCTGGATCACCGCCGCGGACCTCGCCGATCCGTCGTACTGGGTCCGGCATCTCACGCGAACCGCGCGATTCAGCGCCGCGCTGCACGAGCTGTGGCAATTGCCGGATCCGATGCTGATGGAGTGCGGCCCGGGCCGAACCCTCACCGTTCTCGCGAATCAGCACCCGCAGCGCAAGGGACCGCTTCGAGGCGCGATCACCTCCATCCGCCAGCGCTACGAGAACGAGAGCGACGTGCAGGTCCTTCTCGGCGCGGTCGGTCGGACGTGGGTCTGGGGGACCGCCGTCCGCTGGGAGGGGTTGCCCCGGCAGAACATCGTCTTCGCATCGCCTCCCTCCTCGGAGTGGAGCGCGCCGCCTCCCGTCAAAGGGGTTGCGGCCGTACCTGCTGCCGCAGTTGCGGCCACGCCCGCGACCGATGACGCTCCGGCGACTGCGCGCGAGCAGGAGCTGCTCGCGATCTGGAGCCGGGCCCTCGGCCGCGATGACATCGGGGTGAACGACAGCTTCGGCGCGCTCGGCGGCGACTCGCTGAGCTCCATCGCGGCGCTGCTCGAGATGAAGCGCATTGGCGTGCCCGATGCGATCTCACGCGGCCTGTATCGCGGACTCACCGTTCGCCAGATGGTCCGCGCGGAGGCGGAGGCCGGAGGGGCCTCGCACCAGGTGACGACCGTCAGCGGCATACCGGTCGGCTCGGTGGAGACGCCGGTATTCCTGCGGGCGTTCGGCATCTTTCTGGTCCTGGCGGGCCACTTCGGACTGGGGAGCGTGAACGGCAACACCGTGCTGATGGCCGTTTCCGGGCTGAGCTTCGCCAAATTCCAATTGCGCACCATCGCCAAGGAGCGGAACGTGCTGCCCGTGTTCCGCTTCGGCTGGAAGATCGCCCTGCCGTCGATCATCGAGACGTTCGCGCGCCAGATGGCGCACCACGCCTTCCACCCCAGCTCATTCCTGCTCATCGACAATCTGCGGGAGCGCAGTCCGTTCGGGCCGTACGAGTCGCCGTACTACATCGATCTGCTGATCGAGATCCTGCTCATCACGGCGCTGCCGCTCAGCATCCCGGCGATCCGCAGGGTTGCGGTCGAGAAGCCGCTCCTCTTCGGGGTCGTCGGGCTGGTCCTGTCCTGGGTCGCGAGCGTCCTCGTGCCGCTCTTCCTCGACCCCGCCCATACCTGGGCCCTGGTACCGCAGGCGTACCTGTGGGTCTTCGCACTGGGCTGGTGCGCGGCGTACATCTCCACGCGCCGGCAGAGGATCCTGCTCACGGCCACATTCCTCCTCTTCGACCTGACGAGCTATCTGATCGGCCGGCACATGGGGTGGGAGAGCTTCCTGAGCCGGGGGGTGGATGAGTACGCCCTGATCACGACGCTCCTGCTCCTCTGGTTCGACGAGATTCCCGCGCAAATTCCGACCGTGCTGGTCCGGGTGATCAATGCCGTCGCCGCCGCATCGCTTTTCATCTATCTGACCAATCTCAGCTTCAAGCACGTGTTCGACTGGATCTGGCGGCACCTGCCGGGTACCGCATCGCCCGAATTTCCGCCCTGGGTGCTCATCCCGATCGCCATGGCGGGCGGCTACCTGGTGTGGAGGATGTGGGAGTCCGGCATGCGCGCCATCCGGGTGCGGTTCGGCCGCGAGCGCCAGGGAACGCCGGTTCCGGCCACCGGCTCCTGGTGAGCGGACCGCCGGCCGGCCTGCGGCGCGGGCCGCCGCGCTGAATTTCACATAATGATGCGGGGGTGGCCCGCCTGCCGCCCCGATCATCGCGTCTTCCGACTCACGTCTCACATCGCGTTGCCGCGATGTTGGACTTCATCACGGCACGTGTTGTTGGTAGTCTAATCAAGACTCGATTCACACTCACGGAACGGCCCAGTCTGCGTTCTGAGACACTTTGATCCGCGGTTCGATTGCTGATAGAACTTCTCCTCAAGCTTGATTGTGTATGGCGGCGAACAGCTCGGGACGGGCCTCGCCGCGCGACGGGAGGTCTTCAGTATGCGTCTGCGTCATGTAACGTGGTCAACGATACTCTGCACGCTTGTCGTGTTGCTCGCGGCATGCGGCGGCGGGGGTGATGGTGCGACCACCAGCGCCAAGTCGAGTGGATCCGGCTCCACCACGACGACGACCGATCCGACTCCGAGCGTGTTGGTGCTCAGCCAGGCCAACTACTCCGTCGACCAGGGCGCCGGCTCCGTCACCGTGGTGGTGGACCGCGCCAGCGGATCCTCGGGCGCGATCTCCGTCAATTACGCCACCGCCGACGGAACGGCGGTCGCCGGCACCGACTACACCGCGACCACCGGCACGCTGACCTGGGCCGACGGCGACACTACGGCCCAGTCGTTCACGGTACCGGTCAGCTCGGCTACCGCCTTCTCCGGCACCAAGACCTTCACGGTTGCGCTGTCCGGCGCGACGGGGGCGACCGTCGGCACGCCGGCGACCGCAACGGTGACCATCTCCGGCGATGCGACTTCAGTCGCGGGCGCCCTCTCACTCTCCGCCGCAACGTATGCAGTCACGCAGGGCACCGCTTCAGTGAAGATCACGCTGCACCGCACTGGCGGATCGACCGGCGCGGTCACCGTGAGCTACGCGACGTCCGACGGCACCGCGGTGGCGGGCACGGATTACACCGCAACGACCGGCACTGCGAGCTGGGCCGATGGCAACGTGGCGGCAAAGTCGTTTACCGTCCCCATCAGCAGTGCGACGGCGTTCCTGGGCACCAAGACGTTCACGGTGACGCTGTCGAGCCCGACGGGTAACGCAACTCTCCTCGCGCCGACCTCGGCCACGGTGACCATCACGGGCAGCCTGGCTCCGGCAGGCTCGGTGGCGTTGTCCTCGGCCACGGATTCCGCGCAGCAGTCTGCCGGGTCAGTGGTCATCACGGTATCCCGCACGGGCGGATCCGGCGGCGCTTCCAGCGTGAATTACGCTACGGCCAACGGCTCCGCGATCGCGGGGACGGACTATACGGCCGCCTCGGGGACCCTGAATTGGGCGAGCGGCGATACCTCGGCCAAAACGTTCACGGTCACGCTGAGCACGGCTGCGGCCTTCACCGGCACCAAGACCTTCAACGTGACTCTCTCGGGCGCCGTGAACAGCACCCTCGGCACCCCGTCCAGCGCCACGGTGACCGTCACCGGCAGCAACTCCGAGACCGCCTGCGCGAAGAACAGCAGCTCGTATACGACCAGCGATGACTTCGGTTACGTCGTCTACGGCAACTACGTCGTCAACAACAACAACTGGGGCGGCACGCCCGGGCAGAAGTTCTGGGCCAACAGCGCCGGCTGCTGGGGCGTGACCACGACCTCCACGGTCGACAACGGCTCGCCGGGCTCCTATCCCAACGTGACGCGCGGCTGGTCGAGCAACGACGGTGTCATGCAGCAGTTGTCGGATCCCGGAACCAACGACTGGACCACGAAGAGCGGCATGGGCATCAGCGTCACGGCGCTGACGCAGGCGACGGCGCACTGGGCCTTCTCCGCGCCGACCACCGGCACGCGCTGGATGGGTCTGATGGACATCTACTTCCACAAGACCAACAATCCGGACTACACGCAGTTCCCGCCCTATACCGACCTGATGGTCGACCAGGCGCTGCAGGACCAGGTGTTCGACGGCACGACCTTCTACGCCGACACGGCGCAGCAGGACAACGCGACCACCGTGACCCTCGGCGGCGTGCAGTTCGTCATCTACATCGACGACACCAGCGAGGACTCGTTCCACAAGGGCGGCCATACCATCCACCTGTTCGAGTTGCCGACGGCCTTCAGCAGCAACAACGCCAATCCGGTGTGGGGCTCGCAGGATTCGCGCATCGACATCAAGGCGATCATCGATTACCTGCGTCAATCCAACCCCGTGGATGACGCGGGGCATCCGCTGAAGACCGCCACCGGCGCGACGGTGACCTCGCCGCTGATCACCGATGATCTCTATCTCAATGCCGTCAACGCCGGCTGGGAGATCATCACGGGAACGCCGTTCACCAACACGTCGTTCTGTCTCGCGATGCAGAACGAGCCCGCCTGCCCCTGAGGCAACCGCGCGCAGGACGCCCCGGTCCCGCGGCCGGGGCGTTTTTTTTTTGGCGGCGGCGCCCCGCACGCCGCGCGGCCGCCGGCGAGGCGCATGCATTATGCGCATATCGCACCCGCGAGGACGCGCGCGCGAATGGCCGCGGTGCAGGCTACGGTGCCGGCTGCGATGCCGGCGCAGTACCGCGCATGTACGCGCTCCTGCCCGAGCGCGCGCAACCGGCCATTCAACTCCTGTTGTATTGCAACTCCGTGTCGGCTCGCTGTCGAAGGACCGCGCGTGTCAGCAATCGGCGACGTGCGTGTCTTGAGACACTTTGATCAGCGGAAATTTTGCTGTTAAAAGCTCCCAAGCTTGTTTGTAAATGTCCGCGGTGAACCGGCCCCTTGCGGCAGACGCGCCGGCACCGCCCCACGGGAGGGTTGTTCAAGATGCATCCGCGTGAATCCGTTCTGCGATGGGCGCTGCGCGCCCTGATCGTCCTGTCCGCGACTCTCGGCACCGCGAGCGCGGGCGCCGCGACTGCCGGCGCCACGAGTCCCGGCTCGCTGGTCTTCAGCCAGGCAACCTATTCGGTGCAGCAGGGCGCCGGCACCGTGACGGTGGTGGTGGACCGGGTGCGCGGCACCAAGGGAGCGATCACGGTCAAGTACGACACCACGAGCGCGGGGGCGGTACCCGGCACCGACTACACCACGAAGACCGGCACGCTGAGCTGGAATGCGGGCGGCGCGGCGCCCAAGTCGATCAAGGTGAAGGTGAGCGACGCGAAGCCGTTCTCCGGAACAAAGGCTTTCTGGCTCCAGCTCTATGGCCCCTCGGGCGGAGCGACTCTGAGCTCGCCGCACATCGCGAAGGTGACGATCACCGGTGCGAAGAGCGCTTCGGGCTCGGCCGGATCGGTCTCGCTTTCCGCCGCGACGTACTCCATCGCACAGGGTGGCGGCTCGGTGGTGATCGACGTCCAGCGCACGGGCGGTTCGAGCGGCGCGGTCACGGTGAACTACGCGACTTCCAACGGTACGGCAACTGCGGGTACCAATTACACCGCTGCCAGCGGCAGTGTGAGCTGGGCGAACGGCGACGTGGCGCAGAAATCGTTCTCCGTGCCGGTGAGCGACGCGACCCCCTTCACAGGCAGCCTCACGTTCAAAGTGACGCTGTCGAGCCCGACGGATAGCGCAACTCTAGCCGCCCCGAGCGCGGCCACGGTGACCATCAATGGCGGCCAGGCTGCCACCGGCACGGTCGCCCTCTCGTCGGCCAGCTATTCGGTGCAGCAGTCAGCCGGCTCCGCGGTGGTGACCGTCGCCCGCACGGACGGCTCGAGCGGCGCGGCCAGCGTGAATTACGGGACTGCCAACGGGTCCGCCGTCGCCGGCACCGATTACACGGCCGCCTCGGGGACATTGAACTGGGCGACCGGCGACACCTCGACCAAGTCGTTCAGCGTCGCGCTGAGCAACAAGACGCCGTTCACCGGAACGAAGAACTTCGGCGTGAACCTGTCGAACGCCGTCGACAGCACCCTCGGCAACCCGGCCAGCGGCACGGTGGCGATCGCCGGCAGCGGCTCGACGAGCGGCACCGGCTGCGCGCAGAACAGCAGCTCGTACACGACCAGCGATGACTTCGGCTATGTCGTCTACGGCAATTATGTCGTCAACAACAACAACTGGGGCGGCACGCCCGGACAGAAGTTCTGGGCGAACAGTGTCGACTGCTGGGGCGTGACGACGACGTCCACGAAGGACGGCGGCTCGCCGGAATCCTATCCCAACGTGACGCGCGGCTGGTCGAGCAACGGCGGCGTCATGCAGCAGCTGTCGGACCCCGGGACCAACGACTGGACCACCAAGAGCGGCATGGGCATCAGCGTCACGGCTTTGACGCAGGCGACGGCTCACTGGGCGTTTTCCGCGCCGACCACCAGCGGACGCTGGATGGGGCTGATGGACATCTATTTCCACAAGACCAACAGCCCCAACTACACCCAGTTCCCGCCGTATACCGACCTGATGGTCGACCAGGCGCTGCAGGACCAGGTGTTCGACGGCACGACCTTCTATGCCGCCACCGCGCAGCAGGACAACGCCACCACGGTGACGCTCGGCGGCGTGCAGTTCGTGATCTACATCGATGACGCCAGCGAGGATTCGTTCCACAACGGCGGCCACACCATCCACCTGTTCGAGCTGCCGACGTCCTTCACCAGCAACAACGCCAATCCGGTGTGGGGCTCGCAGGACTCGCGCATCGACATCAAGGCGATCATCGACTATCTGCGCCAGTCCAACCCGGTGGACGATGCGGGCAAGCCGCTGAGGACCGCCACCGGCGCCACGGTGACCTCGCCGCTGATCACGGACGACCTGTATCTGAACGCCGTCAACGCCGGCTGGGAAGTCGACACCGGCACGCCGTTCACCAACACGACGTTCTGCCTCGCAATGCAGAACGAGCCCGCCTGCCCCTGAGGCAAGCCGCCGCCCCGGCGCCAGCCGGGGCGGCGCGGCAGGCATAACCGGCGCCGCCTCGGCGCCGGTCGCGGGCAAGTCTTGCCTGCATGTTTCCGGCCGTTGGTCCGTACTACCAACATCACACTCGGTGCCATCGCGCGCCGGGATCATCGAATGCTACCCCCGTCGCCCTCGTAACTCAGGGCAGGAGCATAGTCATGGACAAGTTGTTTGCAATCGTCCAGCCGGTCGCGATGCCGGCGGACTCGGTCGTAACGGCACGGGCGCGTGCCGCTCGCTGGCGCAGCGCCATGTGCGCGATGCTCGTGTTATTTACCGCGAGCGCGGCGGGCAGTTGGGCTTCGGCCGCCAACAGGGCCGGAGCGTTGGTGTTCAGCCAGACGAGTTACTCCGTGCAGCAGGGCGCCGGCACCGTTACCGTCACTGTCGATCGCACCGGCGGCAGCAAAGGGGCGGTCTCGGTCAACTACGCGACTGCGAACGGAACCGCGGCCGCCGGCACGGATTACACCGCCAAGTCCGGCACGCTGAGTTGGAATGCGGGCGGCAGTGCGCCCAAATCGTTCAAGGTGAGGATCAGCTCGGCGACGCCGTTCTCCGGCAACAGGAGCTTCTCAATCGCGTTGTCGGGGGCCGCCGGCGGGGCGACCCTGGGCACGCCGCACACCGCGACCGTGGTCATCGCCGGCAGCGGGACTTCCGGGTCCGCGGGATCGATCTCATTGTCCGCCGCGAGCTATTCCGTGGCGCAGAGCGGCGGCGCGGTGGTGATCGACCTGCAGCGTACGGGCGGATCGAGTGGTGCGGTCACCGTCAACTACGCGACGTCCAACGGCACCGCAGTGGCGGGCACCGACTATACGGCGGCCAGCGGCACTGCGAGCTGGGGGAATGGCGACGTGTCCACCAAATCATTTTCCGTGGCCGTGAGCGATGCGACGCCATTCACCGGCACCAAGACGTTTACGGTGGGTCTGTCCGGTGCATCGAACGGGGCCAGCCTGATGGCCCCGAGCTCGGCGACCGTGTCCATCACGGGCGGCGGCGCTGCAACGGGCTCGGTGTCGCTTTCCTCCGCCACGTACTCCGTGCAGCAGTCGGCCGGCGCTGCGCAGGTGACGGTGGCGCGCACTGATGGATCGAGCGGCGCCGCGAGCGTCAACTACGCTACCGCCAACGGATCCGCCGTTGCCGGAACCGACTACACGGCCTCTTCGGGGACGCTGAACTGGGCGAGCGGCGACACGTCGACCAAGACGTTCTCGGTCCCCCTCAGCGACAAAACGCCCTTCACGGGGACGAAGTCGTTCGGCGTCAATCTCTCGGATGCCGTGGACAGCAGCCTCGGCAACCCCGCCAGCGGTACGGTGGCGATCACCGGCAGCGGCTCGCAGAGCGCCAACTGCGCGCAGAACGGCAACTCGTATACCACGAGCAACGACTACGGTTACGTGGTGTACGGCAATTACGTGGTCACCAACAACAACTGGGGCGGGACGCCGGGGCAGAAGCTGTGGGCGAACAGCGCCGATTGCTGGGGCGTGACCACCACGGCCACGAAGGATGGCGGCTCTCCGGAGTCCTACCCGGCCGTGACTCGCGGCTGGTCGGACAACGGCAGCGTCATGCAGCAGCTGTCGGACGCGGGGACCAACGACTGGACGACCAAGAGCGGCATGGGCATCAGCGTCACGGCATTGACGCAGGCGACGGCCCACTGGGCGTTCTCCGCGCCGACGACCGGCACCCGCTGGATGGGCCTGATGGACATCTACTTCCACAAGACCAACAGCCCGGCCTACACGCAATTCCCGCCCTACACCGACCTGATGGTCGACCAGGCCCTGCAGGATGAGGTGATCGGCGGCGGCACGACCTTCTATGCCGCCACGGCGCAGCAGGACAATGCCACCACGGTGACGCTCGGCGGCGTGCAGTTCGTGATCTACATCGATGATGCGAGCGAGGACTCGTTCCACAACGGCGGCCACACCATCCACCTGTTCGAGCTGCCGACGGCCTTCACCAGCAACAACGCCGATCCGGCATGGGGATCGATGAACTCGCGGATCGACATCAAGGCGATCATCGACTACCTGCGGCAGTCGAATCCGGTGGATGACAACGGCAAGCCGCTGAAGACCGCCAGCGGCGCGACGGTGACCTCGCCGCTGATCACGGACGATCTCTACCTCAACGCCGTCAATGCCGGCTGGGAGGTCGACACCGGCACGCCGTTCACCAACACGACGTTCTGTCTGGCCATGCAGAACGAGCCCGCCTGCCCCTGAGGGCGGATCCGGCGGCCGCCCCGGCATCGACCGGAGCGGCCGCCGCGGCCGATGCGGGCGGCAGGCCGGCTCGCCTGAGCGGAACTGCGTCACGCTTTCGGCTCCTCCGGCGTGATTCCGGGCCGCCGCGGTGTTCCCGGTCCTCTGCGCTCGCGCATGCAACTATGCGATACTGCGGCGCATGCGCAGCATCCGCTCAGGGCTCGTGCTTGTCGCGCTCTCCGGCGCGCTCCTGGGTCCGCAGGTGGACGCGGCGGCGGCGGATGCGCCGTGCGCGCGGACGGCCGGTTCGTGGCAGAGCCAGGGTCCGTGGGACAATCACCAGTTCGGCAACTACGTCGTCAGCAACAACAACTTCAACGGCACGGCGGGACAGCAGACGTGGGCGAGCAGTGAGGGGTGCTGGGGCGCGGTGACCCGCGCCAGCGCCGAGCGCTTCGGCATCGGCTCTTATCCTCACATTGCGCGCGGCTGGATGTTCGATGACACGGAGATGCGTGCGCTTTCGACACCGGGAACCGCCGACTGGACCCGCAAGGCGGGCCTGGGCATCGCGGTCACCGGCCTCAGCAAAGCGAAGGTTCACTGGGCCTTCAGCGCGCCCGCCACCGGCGGCGTGCGCTGGATGGCGCTGATCGATGTCTATTTCGACCACGAGCCGACGCCGAATCCGAAAGCCTTCCCGCCTGTCACGGACCTGATGATCGACCAGGCGCTGATGGACCAGCAGGTGGGGCGGGGGACCTATTACGCGATCGTGGCCGCGCACAGCGCGCCCTTCGTGGTGACGCTGGGCGGCATCAGATACCTGGGCTACATCGATTCCGGCGGCGAGAGCGCCTATCACCAGGCGGGCGGCGGCGGGCACACGATCCACCTGTTCCAGCGGCCCACGGCGTTCACCGACGAGGGGGCCGGCGTCGTTTGGGGCGCGCAACAGGCAACGACCGACGTCGCGGCGATCGTGAAGTATTTCATGCAGGCCAGCCCGAAGGATGACTATGGGCGGCCGATTCACTATGCGGACGGAACCGTCGTCTCGACGCCGCTCATCACCCCGGACTTGTATCTCGACTCCATCAACGCCGGCTGGGAGGTCGATACCGGACTGCGGTTCGACACCACCGGCTTCTGGATCGCGCTGCAGAACGAGCCGGACGGGCCTTAGCGCAACATGAGAGTGCTCCGCAGGACACATGCCGCCGCCGGCGATGCGCGGTATGCGCCCGCCACGGGTGTCATCGGCGACCGGAGCAAGCGCGGCGCCACTCTGATGACGGTCGTGATCTGGTTGCTGACGGCGGTGCTGGTCTGCCCACCGCACTTCATCTTCCGGGCCGCATACAGCGCGTTCACGGAGAGCAGCGGATTTCTCACCGGCCCGGGGATTTTCATCTTCGGACTCGGAGCGGGCGCGTACGTCATCGTCTCGCGGCTCAAGCTCGCGGTGAGCGTGCTGCGGCAGATGTGCCTCGGACTGCTGGGGCTGGTGGTGCTGGCCACATTGAGCATTCTGTGGTCGGCCGATTCCGGCGAGACCTCGCACCAGGTCCTGCGCTTATATGCGCTGTTGCTCAGCGCGGTGGCGTTCACGCTCGCGGGTTGGGAGCCGCGCCGGCTGCAGAGGGTATTGCGCCCGGTCCTCATGTTTCTGATGGTGGGCTCGCTGCTGCTCGGCCTGCTCGCTCCCGACCTCGCGATCGAGGCGGGCAAATCCAACGACCTGCTCGATGCGTGGCGAGGTCTCACGATCCAGAAGAATTCCCTGGGCGCGCTCGCGGCGGTGGGTGTCCTGGTGTGGGTGCATGCGTGGCTCGAGGGGGAGGTGAAGAAGTGGGTCGCAATGGCGGGCATGGTGGCCTCGGCGGCCTGCCTGCTGCTGTCGAAGAGCTCGACGTCGCTGCTCGCGACCCTCGCCACCGTGCCGCTCCTTTTCCTGCTGTTGCGCACGGGACCGGTCATGCGCCGCTACATGCCTTATATCGTCGGTGTGTACGCCACGGTGGTTCTGGTCTACTCCCTCGCGATATTGAACCTGATACCCGGCGCGGGCGTGCTGCTCGAGCGGTTGACGGCGATCACCGGCCGCAGCATGACGTTCTCGGGCCGGATATTCATCTGGAACATCATGCTGGAGAACATCCGCCTGCATCCGCTGCTCGGGATCGGCTACGGCGCGTTCTGGACCGGGGCGGTACCGGCCTCGCCCTCCTACGAATTCCTCACCCGGCTGTATTTCTATCCGGGAGAGTCGCACAACGGCTATCTCGACGTGATCAATGAGCTCGGCTTCGCCGGCGGGATCTGTCTGATCGCGTACCTGATCAGTTTCCTGCGCCAGTCACTGCGATTGTTCCGCGTCGACCGCAATCAGGGCGCTCTCTATCTCACCATGCTCTTCCAGGGGCTGATGGGGAATCTCTCGGAATCCCACTGGTTCAAGGCGTCGAGCTTCGACTTCCTCTTCATCACGATGGCGACCGCGGCGCTGGCGCGCCACCTGCTCGAGCTGAAGCGAGCGGGCTCGAGCTCAGCCGGCCTTCAGGTGGGGCCGGCCGCCGCGACCGGCACGGCAACCCGCGCGGTGCGCCGCCGGCCGCTGAGGAGATTCCGCGCGGGCAGCTCGACCGTGTAATAAGTCAGCGTCGACAGCCCGAGCACGAACGCCACGATGAAGGCGATGCCGGCCGCCGCGGCCAGAGGTCCCGTCCGCATCCAGTCGACCGAGACGATGCGGTAGGAGATCGAGCTGAAGAGGAAGTGCCCTAGGTAGATCGAATAGGAGATCTCGCCGAGGAAGAACAGCACCCGGCCGCCGAGCGCCCGGCTCACGGCGTTGTCGGCGCACAGGGCGAGCAGCAGCGGCGCGGCGGCGACGCCGATGTCGAATCCGATGTCAGGCGTCAGGGCGTAGGCGACCACCAGGATCAGAACCGCGGCGAGGGCGCCGAGCTCCGACTTGAACCAGTTGGCGATGCCGCTCGACGCCACGTTGAATACGGCACATCCCAACAGGAATTCGCTGAGGGCGATCCCGGGGATGCCGTCGATGCCCCAGGGAATGACGGCGTTCAGGGCGAAACCGCACACCACCGCGCCGATGACCAACACCCAGGGTCGGGTCTTCGCCCAGCCGTTGGTGAGGAAGATCGCGAACGGGAAGACCAGGTAGGCGAGCGCCTCGATGCTGATCGACCAGGAGGGCGGATTCCACTGATCGACCCCGTGACCGAAGAGATTCCAGGCGTGGATCAGCAGGAACTGCTCCGGCAGGGCCTTGAACTGGAAGCGCGCCAGGCCGAGCCGCGTGTTGGCGCCGGTGACGTGCGCCGCGATCACCATGGCGATCACGGCGAGCAGCATCACGAAGTGCAGGGGATAGATGCGCGCGAACCGGCGCTGCAGGAATTTGCAGTAGCCGCTGCGCGCGACCGTGTCCGCAAACCAGGCGCGGTAGGTCATCGCCATGATGAAGCCGCTCAGGACGAAGAAGATGTCGACCTGGCGGCCGCCGTTGAGGAAGAGCCGCTGCGCCAGGTTGGAGACGGGCAGGTTGAGACCGCGCTCGCCGAGGGTCTCATGGGTATGGGCCAGGAAGACGGTGAGTGCGGCGACGCCCCGCAATCCCGTCAGCCCGCGTATCTCGCCCCGCATATTGGCCATGTCTCGTTCTCGCTTCCGGTCAGTCTCATTCGCGCTCGGTGCGGATCCACGCGACCGCGGCGCGGGAGCCTATCGACACCGACAGCTTCCAGGCCAGGAACACGGGCACGCGCAGGAGATCCAGGCAGCCGCGCGCGCCGACGCCGCTCAGTTGCCAGCCTCTGGCCACGTACAGAATCAACGCCACCCAGCAGGCGAGCGCGGCCCAGACCCAGGGCAGGTCCGCGGGGTGAGGCAGGAACGCCCCGAGCGCCGCGCCGAGAAAAGCGATGACGAGGAGCACCACGGCCGACAGCGGCGGCACCAGCAGATCCAGCGCCAGGTCGGCGCACACCCGGCTGCGGCGCCCCAGGGCGCAGCGCAGCACCGGGCCGATCTTCGCGCGCACGAGCCGCGAGCGGCCCTGCTCCCAGCGCTGGCGCTGGCGGCCGGCGGCGCGCGCGCCCGAGACCATCTCGCCGAGGACGTGCGCCTCGTCCGCGTACGCCACCCGGTAGCCCGACCGTCCCAGCTCTATTCCGTACTCGAGGTCTTCGGTGAGGGAGAAGGCGCCGTAGGGGACTCGTGTCAGCAGCTCGTGCGTCACGCACCATCCGTTGCCGCGGATCCCGCAGGAGACCCGCAGCCGCTCCCGGGCGCGTGACCGCACGGTATGGAAGCATTCCATGGCGATGGTCATGAGACGGGTGCGCCAGGAGTCGAGGGGATTGAGCACGCCGTAATGCACCTGAACCGCGTGCTCGCCGCCTTCCAGCCGGACGGCGATCGCCTCGAGCAGGTTGGGGGAGACTTTCGAGTCGGCGTCGACCACGACGATCGCCTGCGCCCAGCCCTCGCGCTTGCTGATGTTGAACGCGTATCGCAGTGCGTAGCCCTTGCCGCGCTCCTGCTCGTCGCGGCGCTCGTGGACCCGCGCCCCGCAGCGGCGCGCGATGTCCGCCGTGGGATCCATGCAGTTGTCGGCGATGACGTGGATGCGGCGCCGATCGGCCGGCCAATCGAGAGCGGCGAGACTCGCCAGCGTCCTCTCGATCACCTGCGCCTCGTCGTGCGCGGGGACGACGATGTCGAAGCGGATCTGCCGGGCCGAAGCGCGCGGCGGCACGGCTCGCCGGGAGAGCGCGGTGAGCGCGAGCAGGTAGGAGCACGCGAGCACCGCGGGAGCGGCGAGCAGCACGAGCGCGATGTGGAGGAGGGTGGTCATGGCGGTCAGGCGTACTCGCGGTATCGCCAGCCCCAGAAGACCGAGATCTTGCCGATGCTGGCCCATACCTTGAGCAGGAAATAGGCGGCGCGATGCCAGCCGAACGGCCAGGAGAGGCAGGTGAGCAGGCTGGCGGCGGCAAGCTGGACGAGCGAGCGGCAGAGGAGCCCCGCGCGTCCCAGCGCGGACATCCGTCCGTATGCGCCTGTGACGCTCTTGCGCGCAAACTCCTGGCCGCCGCTGAGGGAGCGCTGCAGCAGCCAGCGCAGGGACAGCCGCCGCGCCTCGATCGGCTCCGTCACGATCGCCTCGTCCGACCAGACCACCCGGGCGCTCTTGCGCACCAGGCGGATGAGCAGGTCCGCGTCCTCGCCGGTGCTGAGACCGTAGGCCGGGTCGAAGGGACCCGGCTCGGCGCGCAGCAGATCGGCGCGCAGCAGCACGTTGCCGAAGCGCATGCGGTTCAGCGGGACGGGGGTGCCCGACGGCATGCGCGGGAAATCATAGAAGCGGCCGCGCCGGATCCAGGCGGGCGCGTGCGCGGGGACTTCCGGCACGACCGGACCCAACACGCCGTCGGCGGAGTAGGCGCGGGCGGCGTCCACGAGCTGCTGCAGCCACTGCCGCGGAGCGCGCTCATCATCGTCCACGAACGCCATCCAATCGCCGCCGGCGAGCGCCACCGTGCGGTTGCGCGTGAGCGCGATGTTTCTTTCCGTCTGGATGTCGTATTGCAGCGCGTAGGGCGCGCCGAGCCGACGCCGCTCCTCTACCACCGGGCGGGCGCTGCCGTCGGCGTCGTTGTCGACGACGATGACCTCCGAGGGATTCAGCGACTGGCGGGTCAGGTCCTCGAGCAATGCGGCCAGGCGATCGGGGCGCCGATACGTATTGATGCAAACGCTGAGTTTCATCGCCGCCGCGTCGGCCACGCCCTCAGTAATTGCCGATGACCGCCCCGACAATCTCCGCCTGGGATGTGGCCAGTCGTCGCATCATGTCCTTGGCGTGCTTGTAGGAGGTGTGCTTCGCCCGCGTGAGCACCAGTGCGCGTCCGGCGATGGCCGCCAGCGCCAGCCCGTCCGAGCAACGTGTGATCGGCGGCGTATCGATGATCACGAACTGATATCTGTCGCGCCAGCGTGTCATCCATTTGCCGAAGCGGCCGTCCGACAGCAGCTCGAGCGGATTCGGCGGCACGGGCCCGGCGGTGAGAACCTGCATGTGGGGCAGGTCCTCGACGGGATGGAGGGAGGGCAGATCCTGTCGCTCGATCCCCTGTGACAGGCCCTCGTCATTGTTGCAGTCGAAGAGCTGATGCTGCCGCGGGTTGCGCAGATCCGCATCGACCAGCAGAGTGCGGCTGCCGAGCTGCGCGAAGGCGATGGCCAGCTCCGCGGCGAGCTGCGAGCGTCCCTCGCCGGATTCCGGGCTCACCAGCGCGATGACGTTCGCGGTGCGCGACGGCGGGCATCGCAGCAGCAGCTCCGTGCGCAGCGCTCGTATGTTCTCGCTGTGGGGGCTGTACGGGTCGGCCGCAAAGGGAATGTCCTTCCCCGGCCGGACCTTGACGCCTTCCTTGACGACCAGCGCGCGGCTCGAGGACAGCTTGCGCAGCGCGATCTGCACGAGGCTCGATTTGAGCTCGTCGTTGGGGCCCTCGGCGGGGTCGGGGGAGGGCGATGCCGGCGACGGCGCCGCGGGATCGGTCGGCAGGAGGCCCAGATGCAGTGCGGCGGCGCGGGAGTCGAGTCCCAATCCACGCATGGCCTCGTTGAGGCGGGCGACTTCCTCGGCCGATGGCTTGCGCCCGAGCACCGAGGTCAGGGCGGCGACTTCCTCTTCGGGGTCCGGCGCGAGCTCTTCGCTGAACATGTCGGCGCTCATGCCGCCGCCGTCGATTGCAGCTCGGCCAGCACATCGATGCCGAGATCGCGCTCGATGTCATCGCGGCAGCGGACGCGGCGGTTGAGGAAGAGCTCGTAGCCGAAGGGCAGCACCAGTCCCAGGACGATGGCGGCCATCAGCGCCATCAGCGCCAGCTTCGGCTTGTTGGGCTTGTCGGGCCTGACGGGCGACTGCGCGGACGAGATCAGATGCACGTTCGTATAGTGATCGTCCTGCGACAGGGTCAGCTGGTTGCTGGCATCGAGCGCGTGCTTGTAGGCCGCCTGCGCGGAATCGAGCTCGAGCAGCAGCTTGGTGCCTTCCGCCTGCACGTTCTCACGCTGCAGCACGCGGGCGCGCTGCTGCTCGACGGCGCGCTGCAGCTTCTGCTCGTAATCGCGCGCCTGCTGCAGATCCACGCTCGCGTTGGCCGAGTAGGAGTTGACGGCGGCCGCGATGGCGCGCTGGGTGGCGTCGATCTGCGATTGCAGCTGGATGACCTTGGGATGGCGCGGACCCAGGGTCGCGCGCAGCTCCGCCATGTGGGCATTCTGCGTGTCGAGCTGGGCGCGCAGGTTCTGCACCAGCTGCGAGCCCATGACCTGGTCGTTCGCCGAACGGTCGCCCGACTGGTGCACTTCCGCGGCGAGCAGGCTGCTGTGAGCCTCCTGGTAGCGCTGCTCCAGTTGCGTGAGCAGCGTCTGGTCCATGTCGCCGGCGGTCGCGGTCAGGTCCGTGACGCCCGTGCGCTGCCTGTAATCGGCGACGCGCTGTTGCGCGTCTCCCAGGCGCTGCTTGAGCTGCGCGAGCTCCGTGGCGGCACGCGTCGCCCGCTCGCTCGCGGGCTCGGACGAGCCCTGCAGGTGCTGCTGCAGATAGACTTCCGCCACGGCATTCGCCAGGGCGGCGGCCATGCCGGGAGTCTGCGCGGAAGCCTTGATGTAGACGAGCTGGCTGCCGTAGTCGCCCTGCGCGACCGTCACCCGCTTGCCCAGCTCGTCCTTCACCCAGTCACGCAGGTCGCGCGGGTCGCCGTGATAGCCCGAGGCGAACTCCTTGACCTGAGTCAGGTTGAGTTTGTCCACCACGCCCAGCATGACCTCCGGGCTCTGCATGATCTGCATCTGGGTGGAGATGTAGCTGGTGAGCAGCTCGATCGGGAATTGATTGTCGACCAGCGGGTCATTGACCTCGTAGCTGACCATCAGCGTCGCGGTCGAGGTATAGAGCTTGGGCAGCACCTTGATCAGGGCGATGCCGAGCGCGGTGACGACGACCGCGATGACCACGGAGTGTTTCCAGTAGGTGCGCAGTATGGTCAGCACCTGGTGCAGCGACATCCCGCCGCCGCCTTCTTCGGGCGGCAGGGGGGGCGGCGGCAGCGTCACCGAGGACGGAATCGATACCGAGGGGGTGAGGGCCGGGAGCCTTTCTTTGTCGATGTGTCTCAAAAAATGCTCTCCCGGACGATGATCAGGTCATCCGGCTCCACTGGATCGCTCAGCTTCGCGTGCAGGGTGGTGAACTGGTGCGGGCCCGTCGGCCTGCGGATCACGATCCGATGCATGCTGCCGCGGTCCGTGATGCCGTTGGCCGCGGAGAGCGCGTCGGCGATCGTCATGCCGCTGGTGAGGCGATAGATGTGCGGCGCCTTCACCTCTCCCAGGATGGTGAAGTGCGGCGCCGGCGCGACGAAGATCAGGTCGCCGGCACTCAGGCGCACGGCGGACGAGCGATCGTACTCGATCGACTTCAGCGTGATGGGGATCTGGGTGACGCTGCCATCCTGCAGCCTGCGGCTGAGGCAGACGACATCCGAGGCGTTCTCGGTGGTCCCGCCCGCGAGCGCCAGCACGTCGAAGAGCGTCGTGTTGGAGTCGATCGCATAGCGGTTGGGGTTCTTGACTTCACCCAGCACCGACACGAAGTCGTTGACCGACTTCTCCATCTTGATGATGACGCTGGGGTGCAGCAGGATCTTGCCGTCCTCCAGGGCGCGCGCGATCACGCCGGCCGCCTCCGCGGGGGACATCCCGGCGACCCGCAAAGGCTTGTCGATCAGCGCCACGTGGATGGTGCCGTCGGCGGCGACGGTTTGCGTACCGGTGAGATCCTGCTGGCCGTAGACGTTGATCGAGATGGAATCCCCGGGGCCGATGGGCGTCGGCTGCGCCGCCATCGAATCCGCGGCCGCCGGCGGCAGGGCCGCCGACTGGCAGCTCACCGCGCCTTCGGCGGGCAGCGCCTGCTGTGCCCGGACGCCACCGGCGGCGGCGAGAAGCAGAGCGAGCAGGGCCCAATGCGCCAGGCGCAGCGGATATCCGTGGGAGCGGAGGAGACGGGGGCGGGCGTGTTCCATCATGTGCGGCGGGAAGATTATGTTTCGACCAGCTCCGCCCTACCCGGTATTCTGCGCATCATCTCGGGCGTATCGGGGGAACGCCCGGGGGCAGGGATCGGCTGGCCCTCAGAACGGCGTTACTACACCATTGAGCTGCTTACAATGCAAGTGCGCCGGCTGTCGCGGAAGCCCTGAAAATACGAGCAATTTCACATTACTGGCGCTCTCCTCGGTAACCCATGGCTGAACGTGTTCTCGTCCTCGGCGCCGGCGGCTTCATCGGCGGGCGGGTGGTCGCCGGTCTCGCCCGCGGCGCCTGGGCGGTGCCGGTCGCGGCGGGCCGGCGCCCGGTGCGCATTGCGGATGCGCCGGCGGTCGAATCCATCAGCCTCGACGCCTGCGATCCCGCGGGATTGGCCCGCGCGCTCGAAGGGAGCGCCGCCGTGGTCAATTGCATCGCCGGGGACCCGAAGATCATGGCCGCCGCGACCCGCACCCTGTTCGCGACTGCCGGGAAGATGCAGACCCCGCCGCGGATCGTGCACTTGAGCAGCCTGGCGGTGTACGGCTCCGCGCCGCGTGAGGTCGACGAGGCCGCGCCGTTCGGGACCGATGTGGACGCGTATGGGGCGGCGAAGATCGAAGGCGAGCAACTCGCCTCCGGCTACCCGCGGGGCGTCGTGCTCCGTCCGGGCATCGTTTACGGGCCCGAGAGCCCCTTGTGGAGCGAGTACATCGGCCGCCTGCTGCAGGCGCGGCGGCTGGGCGACCTCGGCGGCGCGGGCCAGGGGACCTGTAACCTCGTGCACGTGGGCGATGTCGCCGCCGCGGTCCTCGAGTCGCTGCGGCGGCCGGTGGAGGGCCGGGCCTTCAATCTCGCCGCGCCGAGCCCGCCGAGCTGGAACGAGTACCTGCGGCTCTACGCGCGGGCGCTGGGGGCCGAGCCGCTGCGGCGGCTGAGCCCGGCGCGACTCGCGCTGGAGCTGCGGCTGCTGGGGCCCGGCCTCAAGCTCGCCGCCCTGTTGCTGCGCTCCGAGGAGCGGGTGCCGCCGCCCATCCGGCCGTGGCTGCTCGAGTTGTGCGCGCGGCGGGTCGTCATGATCGCGAGAGAGGCCGGCGAGGCCCTGGGACTCGCGTGGACCCCCCTGCAGTCGGGTCTCGATGAGACGGCCCGGTGGTTTCGGAGGTGGAGATAGGCATGCGAGTGGCGATCATCGGCTGCGGCTTCGTCGCGGATTACTACCTGCAGTCGCTGCCGTGCTACCCGGTCCTGGAGCTGGCCGCCGTGGTCGACCGCGACGCCGCGAGGCTCGCCCGATTCTGCGGGTTTCATCGCATCCAGCCGCTCGCGCGCTCACTCGATGAGGTGCTCGGCGACCCGCGCATCGAGCTGGTCCTCAACCTCACGAATCCGGACAGCCACTATGTAATCTCGAGAGCGGCGCTCGAGGCCGGCAAGCACGTGTACTCGGAGAAGCCGCTCGCGATGGCGCTGTCCGAGGCGCGCGAGCTCTGCGCGCTGGCGAAAGCCCGCGGACTGGAGCTGGCCTCGGCGCCCTCGGGCATCCTGAGCGAGACGGCGCAATCGCTGTGGAAGGCCTTGCGGGAGCGGGTCGTGGGCGAGGTCCGCCTGGTCTATGCGGAGCTCGACGATGGGCTGGTGCATCGGATGCCGTACCGGAAATGGCTGAGCGATTCCGGCACGCCCTGGCCCTACAAGGACGAATTCGAGGTGGGGTGCACGCTCGAGCACGCGGGCTACTACGTCACCTGGCTCACGGCTTTCTTCGGTCCCGCGAGAGGGGTGACGGCGTTCTCCTCCTCCATCTATCCCGACAAGGAAACGGAGGTGCCGCTCGAGAGGCAGTCGCCGGATTTCTCGGTGGCCTGCATTCACTTCGCCTCGGGGGTGACGGCGCGGCTGACCTGCAGCATCGTCGCCCCGGTCGATCGCCGCATACGCCTGTTCGGCGACCGCGGCATTCTCGAGGTGGCGGACTGTTGGAACTACCGCGAGCCGGTGCGCATCCGGCGGATGTTCAATGTCAGGCGTAAGACCATCGTTACGCCGTGGACGCGCCGCTATCCGCTGCCGGAATACCGCATTGCCGGCAAGCTGCCGCGCGGCGCCAACCGGATGCAGTTCGCGCGCGGCCCCGCGGAAGTCGCCGCCTCGATCCTGGAGCGGCGGCGGTCGGGCCTGCCCGCCGACTTCTGCCTGCACAACACGGAGATCGTGCTCGCGATCCAGAACGCGCTCGAGGCCCACGCCGCCTATCCGTTGACGACTTCCTTCGAGCCGCTGCAGCCGCCGTCCTGGGCGCGCTGACCGTCACTTCGGCGTCGCGGGCCCGAACTGCGCGCGCAGCTCGATCCCGATCGTGCGGTCGTTGAAGGTGAAGTAGGGCGAGTTGGCATTGCGCTTCTGATACTGCCCGTAGAGCTGCGCCGACACCCATTGGGTCGCCTGGTAGTCGAGGTGCAGCACGCCCGTGAAATAGTGATCCTTGAGGCCCACCGGGTAGATCGCGATCACCGGCTTGCCGGAGAGGGTGCTCTGCGTCTCCTGCGCGGTGAGGTCGACCGTGATCTTGCGCGTGGCCGACCAGTCGACCCGCGCCAGCACACTGGTGTCGAGCTCCGAGTTTCCGGCCGCGATGTAGGTGTTGAGGCCGCGCGTGAACTGGATGGTGACCTTGGTCTTGCCCGTGAGATTGCGCGTGTAGCCGATCGCGCCGGTGCCGGCCGAGGTGTTGCCTCCCTCGGCGGCCGGAGTATCGAACGCCGAGCGCCCGAAGCTGGCGTTGAAACTCGACAGTCCGGTGGCGACGTAGTTGAGAGTCAGATCCTCGCCGTTCTGCCGGTACGGCAGCGAGGAGTTGCCGTTGCCGCCGTAATAGCCCCCCTGCACGTAGTGGCCGTCAGCGCCGACCGTGAGGCGCGAGACGACCTGCCACGTCAGGGTGACCGTGCTGGTCGTCTCCCGCAGGCGGAAGTCGGGCAGGTTCGGCTGGGGCGCATCGAGCTCGTGCGGCTTGACGTCCAGATCCAGATGCCATTGCGGGTGCAGCCCGATGCGGACCGAGGCCTCCGCCGAGCGGTCGGTCTCCTGCGAGAGCACGGTGCTGACCTGCTGCGAGAACGGCTCCAGCAGCCGCTCCTGCCGCACCTTCAGCGTGCCGTCGAGGATGCCGGCCGTGGCCCAGGCGAAATATCCGGCCAGCAGGTACTCGTCGTGGTCGAGGTAGGAATGGTTGGCATAGTCGAACCTGCGGCCCTCGGCATCGAAGGTGAATTCCTCGACCGGCCAGCGGAAATCGGCGTGCAGGCCGGCGAGCGCCTTGTAGGTCGAGTCCGAGAGCTTCAGTCCCGGCGGGAACCCTAGTGCCGCGGCGTCGTTGGGCAGCGCGAAGAGATTCGAGTCGTACTCGTATCCCGCCTCCGCGTACGGTTGCAGCAGAGTCTGGGAATGCGCCGTACCGTGCCACAGCAGTGCGGGGAGTGCGGACAGCAGCGGTAACGCGAGCCGGCGTGCATCACGAAGCAGAGTCGTCATAGAGCCCCCCTACGCCTTCACCTGCGAGCATGCCGCCGCACCGTTGAGGCGGATCTCGGTCTGCATTTTTCGGATAGCGTAGATGATTCCAGCCAGATTGGTGATCTCGCCGATGACCAGCGCGATGAGGGTCGCGGCCGCCCCCCACCAGGGGATCCCGAACCACGCCACGCAGAGCGCGATGGCGGCGCAGACGCCGATCTGCCCGGCCAGCCAGCGCAGCCGGCCGAAGGCGTAAACGGCGGTCACCAGAACCTCCCTGAAGAGTGTGACGATGGAGCATACGATCCACAGCAACAGATAGAGATCGAGCTGCACGATGTGCTTGTGCAGCACGGTCGTGGTGATCCAGCCGCGGCAGAGCCACACCCCGGCGAAGTAGGCGCTCTCGAGCACGCCGACGATGGCGACGATGCCGGCCAGGCGCCGCAGCATCCTGTCGAAGCCGACCTCGGCAATCCACGCGGAGGTGACCGGAGTCAGCACGCTCTGCAGCCCCAGGGTGAGCAGGATCGCGGGCATGACCAGCAGGCGCACGACGTTGACTTCGGCGACCGCCTTGAGATCGAGCCGCGTCGCCAGGATGTAGACGTAGCTGCGGTTGAAGAGCCAGTAGATGAAGGCTCCGGTGACCGCCCAGACACTCCGCGAGCGCAGCTCGCGCCACAGCGGCCCCGCGGGGCTGCGGGGCCAGCCGATCGCCTTGCCGAATGCGCGGTCGCCGACCAGGTTGCTGACGTACGAGGCTGCCGCGAATGCAACGGTGACCCATACGGCCGCCGACGCGCCGATGCCCAGTGCCGCCCAGAGCGTACCGATGAGCAGCACTCCGACGAAGACGCCGTCGACCACGAGCAGGAGGCGAGCCCGCTTGTAGATGATCAAAGTGTTGCGGACGTAGTTGCGCTCGACCGTCCACCAGCCGGCGATGATGCCGATGCCGAGCACCAGCGCCGTCTGCTGCTGCAGGACGCCCGTCAGCGCGCCGATCGCGGCGACCGCGGCACCCAGCAGGAGCGTCGGCCAACGCAAGCGGTTCTGGCTGTGCCAGATGGCGCCGATCATCGTGAGTTTCGGCTCCGGCGCGGTCTTCGGCGCGAGGATCGCGAGCGGACCGCAGACCGCCGCGCTGTGCACGGTGGTGACCAATAGCAGGCTGCTCTGCAGGATCACGAACAGCGCGTAATCGGTATCGGTGGTGAAGCGGACGAGGATCAGCCCGACCAGAAAGCTGGCGCCCGAGAGCAGTATCTGATCCACGACCGCTGCGCTGAAGAGGCGCACGACGCCGTTGCGCAGGGTCAAAGGCACGGCAATTCGAATCCAACCAGGGAGAGCTTCATCGGGCGGCCATTTTGGTAATTCGTTCGAAATAGGCGCGGTACTACAGCAGCATCCCGCATAATCCGCGGCCAAGGGTGGGCCTGCTTCTCATTACCGAGACCTCGCCGTTGCCCGTCGGACGACGGCTCCGGTAGCATCCCAGGGAAAGCATATTACTTATTGTAACGAGTAGTCCATCCGGCCGCCTCGCGTGGGTCATGAGAACCATCAAGCGTCTTGCGCTGACATTCGTAGCCGCTGTCGTCCTGCTCGCTCTCGTCGCCTTCGCCGGCTCGCTGATCTCGCCGAGCATCGGCTGGCGCACCAGGCTGGTGCGCGAGAAGCTGACCGGGCAGATCCCTCAGATCCCGTTGCCCCTGCTGGTGAAGTGGATGGCGCCGAACAGCGCCGTCAGTCTCTATCATCTGTCCGAGACGCCCAACGTCAACGCCAGCATCCAGAACCAACTGACTGACAGCGCATCGGCGGCGGCCGGCGCCAAGACCTTCGGCAACATCTGCGCGAGCTGCCATGGCGCCGCCGCGCGCGGCGGAGTGGGACCCAACCTGGTCGCCGCGATCTCCAGCCTGACGGACTGGCAGTTCCTGTCCACCGTCAAATGGGGCCGGCCCGGCACGCTGATGAGAGGGCAGCCGCTGTCGGCGACCCAGATCTGGCAGATCGATGCCTTCATCCGGCAGATGGCGCTCGATTCGGCGGTCGGCAAGAAATACACGGTCGCGGCGCCGCCGCCGTACTCATCGGTGACGGCGCAGATGCTCGACTCGGTCGGCGAGAGCGGCGACTGGCTGTCGTATGACGGTGACATGGTGGGCACCCGGCACAGCCCCCTCGGCGAGATCACGCCCGCGAACGTGCGCGATCTGCAGATGGCCTGGGTCGCGCAGCTCCCTACCGACGGCACCGACGAGGAGGCTTCGCCGATCGTCGTCGGTCCGTGGATGTTCGTGACGGAGCCGCCCGAAGGCGTCACCGCCCTCGATGCCGGCACCGGCAAGGTCCTCTGGCAGTTTCATCGGCCGCTGCCGCCGGTGGTCGCCGCCTGCTGCGGCGAGCCCAACCGCGGCGTCGCGGTTTTCGGCAACAACGTCTACGTCGCCACTTTCGACGCGCATCTCCTTGCCCTGTCCGCGACGACCGGCGCCGTGGTCTGGGATGAGCCGGTGGCCGATTGGCATGAGAACTTCTCGATGACTTCCGCCCCCCTGGTGGCGGACGGGCGCCTCGTGGTCGGCGTGGCCGGCGGCGACTTCGGGGCGCGCGGCTTCATTGCGGCGTACTCGGCCGAGTCGGGAGCGCTGCTGTGGCGATGGAACACCGTTCCCGGCCCGGGTGAGCCCGGCCACGAAACCTGGGCTGGCGACTCGTGGAAGCGCGGCGGCGCATCCACCTGGCTGACGGGCGCCTACGATCCGGCGTTGGGGCTGGTTTACTGGGGAACCGGTAATCCGGCCGAGGTGTACAACGGCAAGTTCCGCGCCGGCGACAACCTGTACTCGGACTCGATCGTCGCGCTGGATGTCAGGACGGGGAAGCTGCGCTGGTACTTCCAGTTCACGCCGCACGACAGTCACGGCTGGGATTCCACCGAGCAGCCGGTGCTCGCCGATATCCCGTATCAGGGCAGGACCGTGCAGGCGGTTCTGTTCGCCAACCGCAACGGCTTCTACTACGTGCTCGACCGGCGGACCGGACAGTTCCTGTTCGCCAGGGCGTTCGCCAAGCAGACCTGGGCTTCGGGCATGACGGCGAGCGGCCGGCCCATCGTCGTTCCGGGCTCGGAACCGACGCCGACGGGCAACCCGGTATCACCGCCAACATGGGGCGCGACCAGCTGGTGGCCACCGTCATTCGACGCCCAGCGCAACGTCCTCTATGTGCCCGCGGTCGACTCCTTCGATACCTTCTTCAACGTCGACAACGATGACTATCACCCGGGCCGGCCGTTCCTCGGCAGCGGCTTCGTGCGCGATCCGGACCGGCCGACGACGCTGGCTCTGCGCGCGATCGATGCGTCGACGGGCCAACTGCGTTGGGACTCCACAATCGAGATCGGCGGCGGCGAGGTGCCCGGAGAGATGGGCGGCGTGTTGTCGACGGCCGGCGGTCTCGTATTCGCCGGCCACGAGAGCGAGTTCGACGCATATGACGCCGACAGCGGCAAGCTCGTGTGGAACGCGCGCCTGGGCGGCGTGATACACGCCGCACCCATTTCGTACTCCGCCTCGGGGCGCCAGTACGTCGCGGTCATGTCAGGGCGCGATCTATTCGTGTTCGGCGTGCCCCACGACGAGGAGGCGAGCACCGCAGCGCCTCCCCGGGCCGCGCAGGCCCCTCACGGCCGCAAGCAGCCGTCATCCAAGACGGCACGCCGGCGCTCCTAGCGCCCGATGCCCTCGTAACGCGCGAACGACGCCGGATCGAGCACGCGCCGGCCGTCGACCACCAGCGGATTGCGGCCGAGGCGGCGCAGCAGCGCGGCGAGGCCGGAGAATTCCTGCCAGCGCGTGACCAGCATGACGATCTCCGCGCCGGCAACCGCGCCCTCGAGTGACTCGGCCAGCGGCACACCCTGCAGATCGGCATGCTCCACCGGACGCGCGATCGGATCGTAGGCCGTCACGCGCGCGCCGCGGGACTTGAGCTCCCGGATGAGCGGGAAGGCCGGCGACTCCCGCAGGTCGTCGGTGTCGGGCTTGAAGGCGAGGCCGAGCACGGTGACCGGCACGCCGTCGAGGGCGGGGAAGTGCTGGCCGATCAGGCGCATCATCTCCGCCGGCTGGCCGCGGTTGATCTCGAGCACGTTGCGCAACAGGCCGAGCTCGAGTCCCTTCTGCCGGCCCTGACCGATGAGCGCGGTGACGTCCTTCGGCAGACAACTGCCGCCGAACCCGCAGCCGGGCTCGAGGAAGCTGGTGATGCCGGCCGTGATCCGCTTGCCGCCGTGGCGGCTGGTGAAGTAGGTAGCCTGGTGGACGCCGCGCATGACCTCGATGGCGTCGACGCCGCCGACGGCCGAGCACAGGCGCGCGATCTCGTTGGAGAAGGAGATCATCGTCGCGAGCACGGCGTTGGAGGCGTACTTGATCATCTCCGCGGTCGTCGGATTGGTGTAGATGCGCGGCACGCTGTCGTCGAAGCCCGCGTAGAGCCTGCCCAACAGCTCGTGGGTGGCGGCGTCGATGCCGCCGAGCACCAGCCGGTCCGGCTGCGAGAAGTCGGCGACCGCCGTGCCCTCGGTGAGAAACTCCGGATTCATGCCGAGCCCGAAGCCCTGGCCCGCGGTCTTGCCCGACGCACGCTCGAGCGCGCTGCGCACGACACCGACCGTCGTACCCGGAATCACGGTGCTCTTGACGATGACCGTGTGGTGCGCCGGCTTGGCTTTGAGCGCGGCGCCGATCTCGGTGGCGGCCCCCTCGACGTAGCGCAGATCGATCTTGCCGTCCGCGGCCGGTGTCCCCACCGCAATGAAGGTCACCTCCGTGTTGGCGACCGCCGAAGCCAGATCGGTGGAAGCCCGCAGGCGGCGGCCCACGTGCCGCTGCAGCAGCTCCGGCAGGCCGTTCTCGTGGATGGGCGCGCGCGCGGAGTTGATCATGTCGACCTTGCGGGGATCGACATCGACGCAGAGCACGTCGTGGCCGCTCTCCGCAAAGCACGCGCCGGTCACGAGACCGACGTACCCGGTTCCGATGATCGAGATCTTCATCACGCCGCCGCCGCTACTTGGTTGTGCTTGTACCAGATCAGGGACCGGTAGATCCCTTCCTCGACCGACACCTTCGGCTGGTAGCCGAGCTCGGTGCGGGCCTTGTCGATGACCGGGCAGCGCCGGTTCGGATTGTCGACCAGATAGTCGGCTTCGGCGGCCTTGCCGAGCACGACCTTGCCGCGGTACCCGAGCAGCTCCGCGGCGGCTTTCACCGTGAGGGCGGCCAGCTCCGCGACCGAGATCTCCGGCTTGTCGATGCCGACGTTGTAGGGCTCGCCCCCGCGGCCGCGCACCAGCACCTTGTAGTAGCCGGTGATGGCATCGGTCGCATAACAGAACGTGCGCTTGGGGCTGCCGTCGGAGAACATCACGATGTCCTTGCCGGCGAAGATGTTGGTGGCGAAGTCCGGGATGACGCGGCCGTCGGTGATCTTCAGGCCCGGCCCGTAATTGTTGAAAGGCCTGGCCATGGTCACGGGCAACCCTTCGTGCTTCGCATACGTGACGCACAGCGTCTCGCCGAAGCGCTTCGATTCGTCGTAGCAGGCGCGCGGACCGGTACACGACACATTGCCCCGGTAGGTCTCCGGTGTCGGAATGGCCGCGGCCGCCGGATCGCCATAGATCTCACTCGAGGAGTAGAAGAGGAAACCGCGCAGCGGATGCCCGGCCGCGCGCTGCGCGACCGCGTGATCGAGCAGATTGCGCAGGCCGTTGATGTTGGCGTCGATGCACTTCAGCGGCTGGGCGCGGTAGTACATCGGCGAGGCGATGCCGGCCGCGTGGATGATGTAATCGAAGCGGCCGAAGTCCTTCGGCAGCGGCTCGATCATGTCGTGACGGCGAAGCTCGAGCTGCTTGTCGCCCTTCAGATCTTCCAGCCACTGCGGCACGCCGCGGAAGTAGTTGTCGTACACCGTCACGTGGATGGGAGCGGACGTCCCGCGCGTGCGGTTGAAGTGCAGCGCGGCCTGCACGAGGTAATAGCCGAGAAAGCCGCCGCCGCCGGTGATGAGCAGCCGGCCGCCGCTCATCTGGCCGAATTCGGACGAGAGATCGACGCAGACCGCCTCGAGGTCCTCATCGAGCAGCTGTTGCAATCCGATCAATCGTCTGTGGCTCTGCATGGGTTGGCTCCGGGAAAAAACTAGATCAGCAGCTTGCGGCCGTGGAACGCCTCGGCGTGGCGCGACGGGGAGTTGCACTCGACGCCGCGCAGGCGCAGGTGGCCGCGGAACAGGTCCGCATCGAACCACTGCCGGCCGTGCTGCGAGGGAAAGCAGCGCATCAGGGTCGCGACTTTCAGCTCCACCGCGGCGCTCGACAGCGGGCAGTACACCTGCGGCTGGCCGAGGTCGCCCTCGTATTTCGGGATCTCGTACTCGAGGATCGCATGGTTGCGGAACGTGTTCCAGGTCAGCTCCGCCACCACGCGGTGGTCCTGGTGCCGGTCGGCGAGATGATGCGTCAGGATCAGATCGGGCGAGACGCGCGCGCGCAGGGATTCGAAAGTGTCCTTGATCCCGCTGGCCACGTAGGGGAAGTAGCTGCCGCGGAACCCGTGCACCTCGACCTCGGGCGCCTTGGGCGCGTGCAGGGCGGCCGCGGCCGCGCGCGTCTCCGGCTCCCGCACCTCATCGCCGGAGAAGACCACCCAGACGAAACGCAGCGCTGGATGCCGGCGCGACAGCTCGATCAGCGTTCCGCCGCACCCGATCTCGATGTCGTCGCAATGGGCGCCGAGACACAACACCGTGCCATCCTCGGGCAGGGCCGGCTGAAATCGCAGCGTCATAGAGTCTTCCAGCCCGCGTCCTGCTTGGAGAGGACCTCGATGGAGCGCGGCCAGACGATGCCGAAGGCCGGGTCATCGTGGCGCACGCCGGTCGCGCTGCCGGGCGCATAGGGGACGGAGGCCTGATAGGTGAGGTCGGTATCCGGCACCAGGGTCAGGTACCCGTGGGCGCAGCCTTCAGGAATGTACAGCATGCGTCCGTTGTCGGCATTGAGCTCGATCCCGAACCAGCGGCAGTAGGTCTCGCTCTCGGGGCGCAGGTCCACCGCGACGTCGAAAACAGCGCCGTGGGGGCAACGCACCAGCTTCGCCTCCGCGTGCGGCGCCGTCTGGAAGTGCATGCCGCGCAGAGTACCCGCGGCGGTGCTGCGCGCCGTGTTGATCTGGGCGATGCGCGGGTCGAGGCCGGCGCGCGTGAGCTCCTCGGCGCACCATTGCCGGGCGAAGAAGCCGCGCTCGTCACGCCGCGGCTCGAGGTCCACGACCATGACTCCGGGGATGCTGGTGCGGGTGAATATCATGGAGCTGCCGTGTTGCGGGCGGATGTCGCGGGCGGGAGATTGCGTGCGGCGGCCGCATCGGGCGCGGCCCCGGCCGCGAAGACGCGCTCGTACTGCTCCTCGAGCGCGAGGCGGTAACGCTCGACCCGGCCGCGGATGTGCGTCCGCAACCCCCCTGCATATCGCTCCACGCGCTCGAAGCGCTCGAGCAGCGTCTCGAGCCGCAGCGGCTCGAGCGCGACGCGGTAGTCCGACAGCTCCAGCTCCGCGAGCAGCCTGTCGAGCTTGGAATGATCGGACAGGGCGATCACCGGTCGTCCGAGGAGCAGGGCCAGGATCAGGTTGTGCAGCCGTGGAGACACGACGACGTCGGTCTCCTCGAGCTGGCGAAGCAGATCGTCGACGCTGCGGGGATCGTCCACCAGAAGATGCGGGGCCTCCGTCGCCACTCCCTTGCGGCGCATAGCCTGCAGCAGCTCGCTTCTCGGCTTGATGTCGTATTGCAGGTCACCGATCAACAGGCGAACCGCGTAGCCGCGCTGCTGCAGGTGTGCGATGAAGTCGGCTGTGGTGTCGAGGTATCGTGCATAGGCGTCCGCGGCGGCAGCGTCGCTGACACCTGGAAGATTCTTGACACCGACACCGATGACTCTGCGCGCACCGGAATGAGGCGTCGGCGCAGGCAGGGATTGCGCCGACAGGCCGAACGCCAGATCCGGGAAGAGGGGGTCGGTGCGCGCCGGCAGTCCGATCCGCTCCGCCGTGCTCTGCGACTCACGGTCGCGATAGCTGCGGTAGCTGGCGCCGGCGAGGCTGCGGGCGATCAGCCGGCGGCTGAGCGGGTGGCCGATGGGGCCGACGCCGACACTGAGGAAGATCAGCTTCACCCGGCAGAGTCTCGCCAGCGTCGACCACTTGTAGATGTCGTACGGCCAGCTGCCCGGGCCGCAAAGATAGTCGGACACCACCTGCGTCCCGGGGACGATCAACAGGTCGCAGCGCGCGAGCAGGGCGAAGCCGCGGATCCAGTGCGCGAGCTCCAGCGGTATGCGCCGGAACGCGAGCCGCAGCACCTTGGAGACGATGCGCAGCCATCGTGGGGGCTGAGCGCGGGCGGGTGCCGGCGCCAGCGGATCGCGGTCGAGGTCCGCCCAGGACCAACCGGAATCGGTCACGGCCGCGCGCACGGCTTTCATGCCGTGACGCGAGCGCACGTCCTCGGGGATGGTGCAGAGGCACGTCAGCCGGGCATCGGGCCAGCGCAGGCGCAACTGCTCGGTCACGGCCTGCAACGTGCATTCGTTGCCGATGTTGCCCGAGCCGAAGTTGCCGTAAAGGGCGATTCTCTTGGGTGCCATATTCCCAGTCGCAGCGCCGGCGGAACTGAGCGCGACTGAGGGTCTCTTGTCGTTGTCGTTTGGCGGGCGGCCGGTCAGCGCCCAAAACCGATCATAGCGAGAAACCGCAGGGGTGAAAAGCGACGGAGTTGGCGGTTTTTCTGCTAAAATTCGGCCCTTCCCGGAAGATAATAAGTAATGGGTAACCCTCACGGCGGCCTCGGCCTGCAGGGCGGCGGCCAGGTGCTGCTGCTCTCCATGCGTGGACTCGCGAAGCTGGTCGCGTACTGCACCATCTACGAGTTCGAGGATGTCATTGCCGAGGTCACGCGCGCCGATCGCATCGATGTGAGCGATGAGCGCGCGCTGGAATTCTCGCGCCGCACGTACAAGCTGCTGCGCTACGCGACCGGCTCCTCCGCATTCGCGCGCCGCACCGCCGCGTTGCCGGCCACGGTGCGGCTGGATCGCGACTACGAGCTCTTCTTCCCCGTGTTCAATCACACGCATGAGCTCTATGCGTTGCGCAGCGTCCCCGACTGGCGCCGCCGCTGCCGCTTCGCCGCCTGCTTCGTGAGCGAGGTGTGGGCGCATCTTCTGCCGAAGTATCTGCTGGAGCTGCTGGCGCAGTTCGATCACGTGTTCGTCGGCATGAGGCACTGCGTGGAGGATGTCGCGCGCATCGTCGGCAGGCCCTGCACCTATCTGCCGGTCGCCGCCGACGTGTCGCAATTCTCGCCGGGGCCGCAGCCGCCGGCGCGGACGATCGATGTCTGCAACATCGGCAGGCGATCTCCGGTCACGCACGGCGCGCTCATCGAGCTCGCCCGGGCCCGCGAGCTCTGCTACTACTACGACACCTTCGCGGGGGGCGCGGGCAAGGATCGCGCCCAGCGCACCTTCATGGTGCACGATCACCGGGAGCATCGCCTGCTGCTGGCGCAACTGCTGATGCGCGCCAAGTACTACGTCGCGAATCGCAGCCGCGTCAATCAGCCGCAATACACGGGCGCCAACCAGGAGATCTCGTACCGCTTCTACGAGGGCATCGCCGCCGGCGCGGTGCTGCTCGGGGATCCTCCGGACACCGACGCTTTTCGCGAGCAGTTCGACTGGCCGGACGCGGCGATCCGCGTGCCTTTCGACTGTCCCGAGATCGGTCAGGTGCTCGCCGACCTGGAGCGCGACCCGCAGCGGCTGTCCCGCATCCGGGCGCAGAACATGGCGCAGGCGGCGCTGCGGCACGACTGGGTGCATCGCCTCGGTCAGGTGTTCCGGACCTTCGGCCTGTCCGCGACCGAAGGCATGCGCGAGCGGCAGATGCGGCTCGACGCGATCGCTCAGTCGAGCCGGAAGGTCGCGGCGTAGCGCCGCTGCCAGTCGCGCCGCCGCTCATCGAGCGGCTCGAGGCCCCACCAGGTCAGCGGCCAGTCGCGGCGCAGCACCGGATCGCCGTCATGGATCTCGCGCAGGAGATCGGGGACGAGATGCCAGTTGAGGTCGCGCGCGACCTTCTCCCGCACGTCGAGGTCGATGCCGACAACCAGCAGGTGGCCTCCCGGCCGGACCAGCCGCGCGATGTTGCGCAGGCACTGCTCCGCGAACTGCGGCGACATGTGGCAGAGGAAGTTGCTCGCCAGCACCATGTCCTGCGGGCCGAGCGCGGCTGCCAGCCCGGCAGAGGAGGCGTCGCCGATCCGCCAGCTGATGCCCGCGCGCAGCGGCGCCTTCACGGTCGCCGAGCCGCCGCTCCAGTCGAACATCTGCTCGCGCTCGGCCGGGGTCAGCCGCTCGAAGATGGATTCGCCGACGAGGCCGCAGCTCTCGTCGGAGTAGACCGCCTTCTCCGCGATCGCGATCACCTGGGGTGAGATGTCGGCGGCGGTGGTGCGCACATCCAGGTCCGGACGCGCGCTGCGGATCGTCCAGAGCACGGAGTAGACCTCCGCGCCGATGCTGCAGCCGAGGATCGCGAGGCGCAGGGTCGCGCCCTGGGGCAGCGGCGCGATCAGGCGCCGGATCTGCTCGAGCTGCGGCCGGTTACGGAGAAAGAACGTGCCGAGGTACTGCTGGCGCGGGGCGTCGCGCAGCACAATGGCGTGCACCGTGCGCCCATACCGCCGCCCCGCGCGAGTCCGGCGCAGGGCGGGCGGGATGCGTCTCCAGATCGATCGGTTGACGCGCAGCCAGAGCAATCAGAGGAGTTTCAGGCCGCGGCCTCGGTGAGTGTGTTGCGAGCCAGCAGCTCTTCGAGCCAGGTCTCGCCCCGGAAATGCCGGTACTGCTCCGCGCGCAGCCGGTCGGCGAGACGGCCGGCCGGCAGCTCCACGTCGGCATAACAGAGCGGCTGGTCCTTGGCGATGTCGCGCTTGAGCTTGCAGCCCTCCACCAGGCCCTCCGGGAGGTACTGGCGCGCGCTCATCTCCTCGACGTTCACCCCCTCGCCGTACGTCATGTACATGCCGTACTCATCGAGCGTCTCGCCGGCCTTGAGGTCGCGCTTGGCGACCGCGCAGACCTCGACGACGGGGCCGCCCAGGGGCGGAGCGACTTCGTCGTTGAAGAGCACGACGCGTGCGATGGAGGTGGGCACTTCGAAATGCACGAGGTGATAGGGGGTCCAGCACGCGTACAGCGGACCCTCGCCCAGCTTGTAGAGGTTGAGATAGTGGCGCTGCTTCGGATCGGTGTGCTCCGCCAGGCAGAACACCTTGATGTCCGTCGGGCCCACCGTGTAGTCCACCACGCCGCCCAGGGCGCGCAGCTGCTCCAGATCGTAGAGCTCCTGGATCTCGCGGATGTTGCGATCGAACTTGAGGCCGCGCGTCATGCCGCGCGTGCGCACCTTGAATCCGGTGGCGTTGGCGACGATCGCCTGCTCGAAGCTGACCTTCGAGCCGTCGGCGAACGAGGTCACCATGGCGGGATTCTCGCCCCACTTCTCCGCGAAACCCTTCTGCGTCGTGGGATTGCGGTAGGGGTCCTGCAGGCCCTTGACGTTGCCCATCACGCGCGGCGTGAGGCCGATGCCCTTGACCCAGCGGTAGAGATTCATCTGCAGGCCGGGCTCATCGCCGTCGCAGGCCGAGAGCAGGCCGCCGTACTTCCTGGCGTAGACGCGCAGGATCGGGCCGATGGTGGCATCGAGCTCCGCATTGAGGAGCACGACGGGCTTGCGGTGCTTGAAAGCCTCGAGCACGGCATGGGCGCCGAACTCCACGGAGCCGGTGACATCCAGGATCACGTCGATTTCCGGTGAGCGGCACACCGTCATCCAGTCCTCCGCCACCGCCGGGCGCCCGCGGCGCACGGCCTCATCCAGCGTGCTCTGGGTCGAGCAGACCGCGACATCCTCGATGCCCGCGTAGCGATACACGCCGATGGCGCGCTCCGGCTTGCGGTTGTAGACGGCCGACATGCGCATGCCGGGCGTGCTGTGCGTGACCTGGTTGGTGAGGCCCTGGCCCATGAACCCGGCGCCCAGCATGCCGACGCGGATGGGCTTGCCCGCGGTCTCGCGCGCCTGCAGCGCTTTATCGACGATGATCATTTCAATGGCTCCAGAATACGGTTGGCATCAGGCGACCTCGGTCACGGAGGCCACCAGCGGATCGGCCTGCGGCTCCTGCGCCGGCTCGGACGGCTCGGCGGGCTGCTGCCACACCATCCACGGACAGTCGCCGCGGCCCTCCATGCGGTCGAAGGTGATCTTGTCCTTGAAAGTGTCCATGCAGCGCCAGAACCCGTTCCAGCGATACGCCAGCAGCTTGCGTGCCGCGATCAGGCGCTGGAACGGCGCCTCCACCAGCTCCTCGCCCGGCTTCATGTGATCGAAGATCTCGCGGCGGAAAGCGAAGTAGCCGCCGTTGATCAGCACCTGGTCGGCCACCTCGCCGATGCGGGAGACGTGCCCCTCGGGGGTGACGCTCATGCTGTGGAAGGACTGTGAGTTGGACACCGCCGCGACGCTGGCGATCGCATCGCTGGCGCGGAACTGCGCCAGCTGCCTGTCGAGCGGCAGGTCGGAGAGCCCGTCGGTGTAGTTGGCGAGGAACATGGCGTCGCGGCCGAGATACGGGCGCGCCCGCAGCAGCCGCTCGCCGATGTTGCTGTGCAGGCCCGTGTCGACGAAGGTGATGCGCCAGTCGTCGAGATCGCTGGAGTGCAATTCGATGTGACGGCCGCCGTGGCTGAGGGTGAAGTCGTTGGAGATCGCCTCGTTGTACTTGAGGAAGTACTCGCGGATCATGTCGCCGCGATAGCCCAGGCAGAGAATGAATTCCTTGTGGCCATGGTGCGCGTAGTAGCGCATCAGGTGCCAGATGATGGGCCGCGGCCCGATGTTGACGAGCGACTTCGGCACCGTATCGGAATGCTCGCGCAGGCGCGTGCCGAGACCACCGCAGAAGAGCACGACTTTCATGGATTTCTACCCCCGGTCGGACCAGGTTTTGTTATCGATTCCAAAGGATACTTCGCGCCCGTGGCGCCAGTCCACCGCCGCCGTCGGGATTTGCGGCCCGCGTCTCGGGGAGCGCGGATCGGAGCGCGGCGGGATGTCGGTAAATTCTGGTAAATCAAGGGCTTCCAGCTTCAGCGGGCACGCTTTGCGCGCCGCTGCGGCATGCGTCATTGTCACGCGCACGCAATGAATGCATGCTGCACGGACGCTACGCACTGATATAGCGCAACCGGAGTTTGTTAGGGCCAAAGGCGTGCAAAGAAACCTCAGACTGTCGAGTGCGTCACATAAATGCCTGCCGTGAGCGGTATAAGAAGCCGAGGCAATCGAGCCGGGACGGCCCGCGTCTGCGCCGAGCCGCTGCGTGACATAAGAAGAGCCAGAGGGACACTCGAGTGACCGACGACTGTGACACCCAAGACGACTTCTGCGTGCTGGTCAATTCCGCGGGGCAGCACAGCCTCTGGCCGGCTTTTCGCGAGCCGCCCGGCGGCTGGACCCTGACCGGCCCGCGCGGGGTCCGGCAGGTCTGCCTGCAGTGGATCGAGGCGCACTGGAAGACGCTCGGGCACTCCTCGAGCCTGGGTGAGCACGCCTGACGCGGCGCTTCCCCGATGAGGAGGAGCCGACAGCAGTTCGATGACGCGACTGCGGAGCCCGCGACGCTGCCGCTTTCGCTTGCTCAGCAGGAGGTCTGGCTCGCGCAGCGCCTGGCGCCGGCGGACAGCCGCTTCAACGTCGGCGGGTATATCGAGATCGACGGCGCGGTCGATCCGCTGGTGTTCAGCGCGGTCCTGCGCCAGGCCCTGGAGGAGGCCGGATCGCCCATCGCCCGATTCACCGACACCGGCGCGGGCGTGCGGCAACTGTCCGGTGACGCGCGCGGCGTACCGATCCTCTCCCTGGATCTGACCGGCGAAGCCGACCCGCGCGCCGCGGCGGGCGCGTGGATGGCGGCCGACCTCGGCAGGCCCTTCGATCTGGCCACCGGGCCGCTGTGCCGCTTCGCACTCCTCAAGGTACGGCCCGACGGAGTCCTCTGCTACAGCGTCTTTCATCACCTCGGCACCGATTTCTTCGGCGCGCGGGTGCTCGAGCAGAGGACGGCGGAGCTTTACGAAGCGGCGATGAGCGGGCGCGCATCGCCGCCGGGGATGATGACGCCCTGGTCGGAGGTGCTGCGCGATGAGCTCGAGTATCGCGACTCCGACCGGTTTCAAAGAGACCGCGGCTATTGGCGCGAGCGGCTCGCCGGCCGGCCCGAGCCGGCCACTCTCTCCGGCCGGCCGCCGTCCTGGTCGCGGTCCACGTTGAGCACGCGCCTCAGCGTGCCGGGCGCGACGCTGGCCGCCCTGCGGGAGTTGGGCGCCGCGAGCGGCACCAGCCTGGTGGCGGCCCTGTTCGCGGCGGCCGCGCTGCAACTGTGGCGGCTGACCGGCGAGCGGGAGCTCGTGCTGGGGATGCCGGTCAACGCGCGCACCAGCGCCCGATTGCGCCGCTCGCCGGGCTTCCTGTCCAACGTCATCCCGTTGCGGGTCAGCGTCGATCCCGGCGCGGGCGTGCTGCAACTGGTGCAGCATTGCGGCGCGCGGCTGCGCGAGGCGTTGCGGCATTGCCGCTACCCATCGGGCGCCTTGCGCGGCGATCTGGGCGTGGTGCCGAACGAGCCCAACCTGCATGGGCTGATGCTCAACTTCCTGCCGGACGATGTCGCCTGCAGCTTCAATGGCCGGCCGGCGCGGCTCGAGGCGTTCGTCCCGCCGGCCGGCGTGCAGGATCTCAGCATCAACCTGTGCGTGCGCAGCGCGGCCGAGACCACCGTCCAGTTCGATGCCAACGCGGCGAGCTATGACCGTGCCGCCCTCGATGCCCACGCCCGGACCTTCCTGACCGTCCTCGAGGCGCTGCCCGCGAAGCCGGACATGCCCGTGGGCCGGCTGCCTCTGATGAGCGGCCGGGAGCGGCAGCGGGTGCTCGAGGCAGGGCGGGGCCGCGATCCGCGCGGCGACCGCCGCACCGCCGTGCAGCTCTTCGAGGCCCAGGCGCAGCGCGCTCCGCGGGCGCAGGCGGTGATCCGCGGGGATCACGTTCTGACTTACGGAGAGCTCGACGACCGGGCGGCGCGGCTGGCGCGCCGGCTGGCGGAGGCCGGCGTCGGCCGCGAGTCCCGGGTCGCGATATGGGCGGATCGCTCGCTGGAGATGGTGATCGCGGTCCTGGCAGTCTGGAAGGCCGGCGCGGCCTACCTGCCGCTGGATCCCGCTCACCCGGCCGCGCGTCTGCGGCTGATGCTGTCAGAAACGCGGCCGCTGCTGCTCCTGAGCAGCGAGGCGGCGGCGGAGGATGCGCGACAGTCGTGCGGCGTCACGAGACACATCGGCATCGATGTGACCGAGCCGCTGACCGGCGGAGCGGCGTCCTTTGCCTCGACCGCCGCGCTCCGCGACACCGCCTATGTGATCTATACGTCGGGGTCGACTGGCATCCCGCAGGCCGTGGTGTTGACGCAAGCGGGACTCGGCCCCCTGGCGGCCGCGCACGCGGCGCATCTCGAGGTCGATGCGCGCTCGCGCGTGTTGCAGCTCGCCTCCCTGACTTTCGATGTTTCGGTGGCGGAGATATTGACGGCGCTGACACAGGGCGCGGCCCTGGTGTTGGCCCGGGCCGGGGAACTGGGCGGCGAGGAGCTGTGCAAGCTGTTGGTGAAGCAGCGGGTGACGCACGCGCTGATGACACCGTCGGTGCTCGCGTCGCTGCGGCATACGCACGATCTGGTGTTGGAGTGCCTGGTCGTGGGCGGCGAGGTCTGTCCGGCGGCGCTGATCGAGGAGTGGAGCGCGGGCCTGCGCATGATCAATGCGTACGGACCGACCGAGGCCACGGTCTGCGCGACGCTGAGCGAGCCGCTGACATCCGGCGGCCCGGTGACGATAGGGCGCCCCATCCCCGGCACGACGGTGTATGTGCTCGATGCGAGCCTCGAGCCGGTACCGTGCGGAGTGGCGGGGGAGCTCTACATCGGCGGCGTCGGGCTCGCGGCGGGATATCTCGACCGCCCCGCGCTCACCGAGGCGCGCTTCATTGCCGATCCGCACGGCCCTGCGGGCAGCCGCCTCTTCCGCAGCGGGGACCGGGCGCGCTGGCGCGAGGACGGCGAGCTCGAGTATCTGGGCCGGGCCGACGGGCAGGTGAAGATCCGCGGACAGCGGATCGAGACCGGGGAGATCGAGGCGCAGCTGCTGGCCCGTCCCGACATCGCGCAGGCGGTGGTGGTGGCGCGCGAGAGCGCCGAAGGCGACGGCCCGTCGCTGGTCGCATACGTGGTTGCGAAAGCGGAGCGGACGATCGAGGCGGCGCAGCTCGGCCGGGCCCTGGCGGCGAGTCTGCCGCAGCCGATGATCCCCTCCCACTTCATCGTGCTCGAGTCGCTGCCCCTCACGGCCAACGGCAAGCTCGACCGCCGTGCCCTGCCGGCGCCGCCGGATCGGCACCGGGTACCGAACGAAGGCCCGCGGACGCCCACGGAAATGCGCCTGGCCGCCCTCTGGAGCGAGGCGTTGCGGGCGCCGCTCATCGGGCGCGACGATGACTTCTTCGCCCTCGGCGGCCAGTCGCTGCGCGCCCTGCAGGTGGTGGCGGGAGTCCGCGATGTGTTTCGGATCGAGCTGCCGCTGAAGGAGCTCTTCGATCATCCCACCCTGCAGGCGCTGGCCGCTCGCATCGACGATGTGCTCGCCGCCGCCGGGCCCGGCAGCTTCGCGCCCGTGGTGCCCGTGCAGTGGAGCGGTCCGGCGCCGCTCTCGTACTCGCAGGAGCGCATGTGGCTCATCCAATCGCTCAATCCCGCCAACACCGCGTACAACATGGGCGCGGCGCTCTGGTTCCGGGGCGCGCTGGATGTCGCGGCGGCCCGCGACAGCTTCGATGAGCTGATCGCCCGCCACGAGATCCTGCGCTCGCGCGTGCTGCTGATCGATGATCAGCCGCGCCAGATCGTCGACCCGGCGCGCGCCGGGCTGCTGCCGTTCACCGACCTGCGCTCGCATTCCGATCCCCAGGCGGAGGCCCTGCGGCTGGCCCACGCCGATCTGCGCGGCACGTTCGATCTCGAGAGCGGGCCGGTATTCCGCGCCCGGCTGCTGCAGACCGGCGATACGACCTTCCTCTTCAGTCTGACGCTGCATCACATCACCGCCGACCAGTGGTCGCTCGGGGTGTTCGGCCGCGAGCTGTCCGCGCTCTACGAGCGCCGGCGCTGCGGCGAGCGCGCGCCGCTCGAGCCGCTGCCGATCAGCTATCGCGACTTCGCGCAATGGGAGCGCAGCGGCGGCCGCGAGGCGCAGATCGAAGGCCAGCTGCGGTTCTGGCGGCATGCGCTCGCCGACCTGCCGACCGTCGAGCTGCCGCTCGATCGGCCCCGGCCGCGGCTCTGGACGATGAACGGCTCGATGCATCAGCGGCAGATTCCGCCGGAGCTCTTCGCCGCCGTGGACCGTCTCGCGCGCGAGACCGGCAGCACGCTCTTCATGGCGTTCCTCGCCGGCTACGCCGCGCTGCTCGAGCGCGTCAGCGGCCAGAACGACCTGCCGATCGGCGTGCCGGTGGCGAACCGGACGCTGAGCGCGGTCGAGGGGCTGATGGGCGTCTTCGTCAACACGGTGATCATTCGGGTGGATGCGCGCGGCGATCCGGCCTTCCGCGAAGTCCTGACGCGCGTGCGGCGCACGGCGCTCGAGGCCTTCGCCAACCAGGATGTCTCCTTCGACAGGCTGGTGCAGGAGGTGGCGCAGCGCGGCGACCGCAGTCACGCCCCGCTGGCGCAGGTCCTCTTCAACGTCCTCAACGCGCCGGTGCACGGGATCGAGCTCGACGGGGTGAGCTGGGAGCCGGCGGTGCTCGACCGGGGCGGGGCGCAGTTCGAGCTGAGCTTCACCATCGACACCGAGCTGACGCGCACCCTCACCGTCGAATACAACACCGACCTGTTCGAGCGCGGCACGATCGAGCGCCTGACGGATCAGTATCTCGCGCTGCTGCAGTCGGCCGTGAGCGCACCCGAGACGCGCATCAGCCGCCTCTCCATCCTGCCTGACCTGCAATGGACGACGCTGCAGCGTTGGAACGACACCGCCGTACCGCTGCCGGCGGTCACTTTCCCCGCCCTGTTCGCGGCGCAGGCCGCGCGCTTCCCGGACCGGATCGCAGTCTCATTCGACGGCAGCACGATGACCTATGGCGAGCTCGATGCCCGGGCCGCCGCTGCCGCGGGCGCCCTGCGGCGTGCCGGCGCGAGGCGAGGGCAGCGGGTCGGCGTCTGCGTCCGGCGCTCGCCGCAGCTCCTCGTGAGCCTGCTCGCAGTGCAGAAGAGCGGCTGCGCCTACGTCCCTCTGGATCCCGACTTTCCCGCCGAGCGTCTGCGCTACATGCTCGCGGACAGCGGCGCCAGGATCGTCCTGACCTCCGGCCTTCCCGCGGGCCTGATACCGCCCGAAGGCGTCGCCGTCGTCGACACGACTACGATCGATCCGGCGGCACTCGATCCGCCGCTCGACCTGGCGTACGCCCCGACGCCCAGAGATGCAGCCTACGTGCTCTATACGTCGGGCTCCACCGGCCGGCCCAAGGGAGTGACGGTCTCTCACGGGGCGCTGATCAACTTCCTGCAGTCGATGCGGGTGACTCCGGGACTCGACGAGTCCGATGTGCTCGCCGCCGTCACCACGGTCTCCTTCGACATCGCGGGCCTCGAGCTCTATCTGCCGCTGCTCGTGGGCGCGCGGATCGAGTTGGTGGCGCGCGAGGTGGCGAGCGACGGCGCCGCGCTCGCGCGGCTGCTGGAGTCCGCCGGCATCACCGTGATGCAGGCCACGCCCGCCACCTGGCGGCTGCTGATCGACAGCGGCTGGCGCGGCAGCCCACGGCTGCGGGCGCTCTGCGGCGGCGAGACGCTCTCCCGCCGGCTGGCCGACCAGATCCTCGATCGCGCCGCGCAGCTCTGGAACCTGTACGGTCCCACGGAGACGACCGTCTGGTCCACCCTGGCGCGCGTCGAGCGCGGCTCCGAGCCCATCAGCATCGGCCGGCCCATCGCCAACACCCGGATTCACATCCTGGACGAGTCCGGCGCCGTCGCGCCCATCGGCGCGGCGGGGGAGATCTGCATCGCCGGCGCCGGGGTTGCCGCCGGCTATCACGGACTGCCGGCGCTGACCGCCGAGCGCTTCATCGCCGACGGCCACTCGGGACTCTCGGGGGGCCGGATGTACCGGACGGGCGACCGCGGCCGCTGGGGCGCCGACGGCAAGCTCTATCACGAGGGCAGGTTCGATCATCAGGTGAAGCTGCGCGGATTTCGCATCGAGCTGGGGGAGATCGAGCACGCGCTGACCGGTCACCCGGCCGTCAAACACGCGGTCGCCGCGGTGCGCGAGGCGGGCCCGGAGGATCCTCGCCTGGTCGCGTACGTCGTGCTGGATGACGGCGCGCAGGTTGTCGTCGGCGACATCAGACGGCACCTGCGGAGCCTGTTGCCCGACTACATGATTCCGTCCGTGGTCATGCCCTTGCTGACACTGCCGCTGTCGCCGAACGGCAAGCTCGACCGCGCGGCGCTGCCCGATCCCTTCGCCGCGCCGGGCCGCGAGGCCGCCGCGGCCGAATCGCCGCCGGGCGGCCTGGAGCGGCAGCTGGCGCAGATCTGGATGAGTGTCCTCAAAGTGGCGCACGTCGGCCGCAGCGACAACTTCTTCGCGTTGGGAGGGTACTCACTGCTTGCCGTGCGCGTCGCGCATCAGCTAGAGAGGAGCACGGGGCGGCGCCTGGAGCCGCGGGCGCTCTTCTTCCATGACCTGCGGGAGGTGGCCGAGATGTTGGAGCACGAGCCGGGGAAACGGGTGGATGCGCGGTGAACCCATTCTTCCTGGGGACCTCACAGCGGCGCCTGTTCGGCATACATACCCCCGCGGCGGCTCGCGCCGGCAGGCCGCGGGCGGCCGTGCTGTGTCAACCCGCGGGGGATGAATACATCTATGCCCACCGCTCCATGCGCCAGCTGGCGATCCGGCTGGCGCTGTGCGGATTCGACACCCTGCGCTTCGATTACTTCGGCACCGGCGATTCGGCCGGCGAGCCGGGCGACACCGACGAGGCGGGCATGCGGGCCGACGTCGTGACCGCCATCGAGACGCTGCGGGATCTCGCGGCGGCCGACCGGGTGACCCTGATCGGGCTGCGGGCGGGCGCCGACGTCGCGGCCCAGGTCGCCGCCTCCAGGATCATGGGCGCCCCGGACGTGATAGAGGCGCTGGTGCTGTGGGACCCGCTGCAACCGCTCGACGCCGCGCAGCTGCCGGTGCGCTCCTTGACGATCGTGACCCAGGGGCTGCAACCTCACGAGCAGGCGAGCCTGGCTCCGGGGGCCGCAGGGGAGACGCCGGCCGCCGTCGAGTACCTGCCGGCACCCTGTCCCTGGATCGAGGAGGCGAGCACGACCGGGGTGATCCCCGTCCGAGTCCTGCAGCGGATAGAGGAGTGGCTGCGCTAGTGCAACCTCAGGTGGAGGGATTCAACGAGCAGGTGGCTCTCCTCGGCAGGGACAGCTCCCTGGTGTCCATCATCACGCGGCCCGCGCCTTCGGCGGGCAGCGATCGGCCGGCCATCGTCATCCTCAACACCGGCATCATCCACAGGGTCGGACATCACCGCATGTACGTCAGCCTGGCGCGCATGTTGGCCGGCGCCGGCCATACCGTCGTGCGGTTCGATTTCTGCGGCATAGGCGACAGCGCGCCGGCGAGGGACCGGATGCCGCCCCTTGCCGCCTGCCTGCAGCAGATCGGCGATGTGGTCAACTCTCTCGCGCGCACGTACTCCATCCCTCGCTTCGTCCTCGTCGGACTGTGCTCCGGAGGGGACCACGCAATCCTGTACGCACGCAACGATCCCCGTGTCGTCGGGCTGGTGTTGATGGACCCGACGCTGCCGCCGACGCTCCGATACTACTTCCACTACGTGCTGCAGCGGCTGCCGCACGCGCGCAACTGGCTCAGCATCCTCAGGGGCAGGAGCGGCCTCCTGAAAATGCTGACGAGTCATGTCGGCCATCGCCTGCGGACCGGAGGCGGCTCCGGCGAGCCGACGCTCCAGAGCCTGCAGTTCAGCTCCCATCTGGCGCGCTGCTACCGCACCGTGGCGCGCCGCAGCGTCGACATGCTCGCCGTGTTCACCTGTGTCTCCGCCCGGCACACGTACCCGCAGCAGATCCTCGATGCGTTTCCGGAGACCGGCAGCGGCGGCAGCCTGCGGCTGGAGTACTTCCCGGAGAGCGATCATCATTTCTCGCCGCCGCAGGCGCGATCACGGCTGCTGCGTGTCATCGCCGACTGGGCGGAGTCGGTTTGATCCCCGCATGAGCGGCCTGCGCGTATTCCGCTCCGCCGGCCTGGTGATGGCCGCCCGGGTGATCGCCACGCCGGTGACCATCCTGGTCAATGCCCTGGCCGCGCGGGTCCTCGGCGCCGGCGATTTCGGGCTGCTGTATCAGGCGCTGACCTTCTCCTCGTTCGTGTTCCTCTTCGTGGAGTGGGGCCAGCCGAACGTGCTGGTGGCGAAGGTGGCGACGCGCAGCGCGGCCGTCGGGGAGCTGCTCGGCAGCGCCATCGCCTGCCGCCTCGGCGCGTCACTGATCGCCGGATGCGTCGTCCCCGCGATCTGCCTGCTGGGCGGTTACGATCCGCAGTTCATCCTCGTGTTGTCGCTGACCATGCTGACGGCGACTTTCGGCACGCTCTCGGGCGCCTGTCAGGACGTGCTGCGCGGGTTCGAGCGCGCCGAGGTCGCGGCCGGGAGCTTTCTGGGCTGGCAAATGCTGAGCGCGGCGGTGGTGGTACCGACCCTGCTGCTGGGCGGCGGGATCCATGGACTGCTGCTGGCGCAGGCCGCGGCCGCGGCGGCCGGCTTCGTTTTCCTGCTGCGGATGCTCCCCAGGCTGCAGGTGCCGCGCCTCTCGGTGGCCGTCGGGACCATGAAGGATCTGCTGCGACGGGGCCATCCCTTCCTGATCTTCGGTCTGGTGCTGACGGCGCAGCCGCTGATCGATGCGGCCATGCTGTCGAAGCTGGCGCCGGAGCAGGCCATGGGTTGGTATGCCGCCGCCCGCAAGCTGGTCGGCGCGCTGATCTTTCCCGCCTCCGCGCTGATCGTCGCGCTGTATCCGACACTCTGCCGGCTGCGCAGCGAATCGATGGAGAATTTCAGGACGAGTGCCGCCGACGCGTTGTACGTGGTCACGGTCGCCGTCGTGCCCGTGGCCCTCGGCTGCGGGCTCTTCCCGGAGCTCGGTGTCGCGGTGTTCGGCAGCGGCACCTTCGGACCCACGGCCGGCGACCTGCGTGTGCTCGCTCCGTATGTGTTCCTGGTTTATTTCAGCATGCCGCTCGGCTCCTGCCTGGTCGCCGCGGGGCGCGAGGGCGGCTGGACGGTCGTGCAGGCCGGCTGCGTGGCCGTGAGCCTGATCCTCGACCCGCCGCTCATCATCTGGTCGCAGAGCCGTTGGGGCAACGGCGGCCTCGGTGTCTGCGCGGCCGCCGTCGTCAGCGAGATCCTGGTGGTGAGCGGCGCCCTGGCCCTGCTGCCGGCGGGCATTCTGGCGAAGCTGCCGCGGGCAAAGATCGGCCGCGTGCTGGCCTCCGCGGCGGCCATGACGGCCGTCGCGATCGCCGCGCGGCCGCTCGCGGAGCTGCCGCGGGCATGCCTGGCGGTGCTCGCCTATGCCGGCTCGCTGCAGATTACCGGGGGCTTCGACTTCCTCAAGCTGCGCTCCGTCCTGGGCGCCCTGAGAGCCCGCTGAGCGGGCGCGCGGTCAGGGTTTCTTGCCGCGCCCGCGCAGCACGGCGAGACCGCCGCTCAGCAGGGTCAACGCGGCCATGGCGCTGGCGGGATCCAACTCCGGCGCGACGACTCTGACGGCGGCGTGGGCCACGGCCGTGGCGGACAACGAGAGAAGCAATACTCCAAGGACGTTGCGCATTTTCTTATTCCTGTGTCGGCCCAAAACCGGGCTTGTTACGCGGGATCCATCATATCGGCCCGGTCAGGCGGCTGCACAACTCGTCAGGGCGTTTATGTCAACTGCCGGTGTGATCCGGTTCACAAAAACTGCCATTGCCGCCAGAAGATCACGGCGGCGCACAGCAGCGCGTTGGCGATGGCGTGCGCAGCGACAGCTTCTCCCAACCGCCGCGTGCGGATGACGAGCGCGCCATAGATGATCCCGGCCCCGATGCCGGGAAGCCAGAGCGGGCCGGCGAGGATGCCGCCGGCGAGGGCGGTGACGAGCAACGGGATCCAGCCGACCGCCGCGAAGGACACCGACTCGAACTCCGCCGCCGCCAGCCGGCGCAGAAGGTAACCGCGATAAGCCAACTCCTCGGCGAGCGGCAGGACCGCGATGGCGGTTGCGACATAACCTGCGAGCCAGCAGGCCCGGGCCGCGGCCGGCATGGCGGCGAGAGAGGCCGGGATGGCCTGCGCCGGCAGCAGAAAGCGGCTCGCGCCGAGCCACAATCCGAACACCGCCACGCCTGCCGCCGGCGCCCGCCAGCTGAAGCGCCAGTCGAGATCGCGCAGCCGCGGTCCATACACCGCGAGCGCCGCCCCGCCGGCGAAGAGCCGCAGGGCATACCAGATCTCGAAGCGTCCGGAGCCGGCGCGGGAGATCATTCCCGCCGCGAGCACCGCCAGGAAGGGCATCAGATAGGCCGCGGTCGGATTCGCCGTGGAGGAGGCAGCCGGGCCCCTCCGCTCGCCGGCCGCGGTGTTGAGCCAGCGGCTGCGGCGGCTGACGAACACCAGCCCGCAGGCGGCGACATTGAAGCTGATCCAGCCTGCCTGCGAGTGAAAGCCGAACACGGCGACCGCGGGATGGCCGGCGTTGCCGATGAGCACCAGCGCGGCGATGCGGATGATGTTGAGAGCGAACACGAGGACGACGCCCGCGGGGATGAGAATGAGCGCGCGCGGAAAGCGATACTCGGCGCGAAAGAAGACCAGCCAGGCGGCGCAGAAGGCGAGTATCAGGCCCACGCCCTCGAGACCGGAGCAGATCTGCGAGACCTGCACCGCGAAGTGCGGCGCGCTGAGGAGCCGGCTGGCCGGATCGGCGTGCAGCGCCGGCACCAGCGGCCGCAGCACGAGGCGCACGAGATCGAATGTGACCTGCGCCGTCGGCGCCCAGAGATCCTGACTGAGGACGATGGCCGCCGTCGCGGCCAGTGCCGCGGCCAGCGCATAGAGCCATCGGCTGCCGATCGCGGCCGCGCCCCGCCGCCAGATGGCCCACGGCGCGAGCCCCATGAAGAGCGCCGCGACGGACAGCGCCGTCAACAGCAGTATCGAGGCGGCAAGCAGGGCGAAGGGCAGATGCACGCCATGGGTGCCGTAAAGATTGTAGAGGGCAGCGGCGAGCGGCACGAGGAGGACTGCGTGCAGCGCCAGCCAACGAAAGCGCACCGGCGCGTCACGCGCGTCGTCGTTGATTGCGTGAAGCGCCGCGTCGCTGCGCACGTAGATGAAGAGCGCGAGAGCAATGGCGAAGGAGACGGCGAAACGAAGGCCGAAATGCTGCAGCACGCGCATGGCCGTGCCGAGCCCGCTCGCCCGCTGCGCGGCTTCGAAGTTGACGAAGCCGTTGAGAAGAAACTTCTCGACGAAGAGCACGACGGCAAGAACACACGCGCGGATGACGAGGCTCAGCCGCGCGGGGTTTGCCGTGCCAATACTGACGGGCGAGATGGGTTCGAGTGCGCTCACGCGCGCAGTCTAGACTGCACGCACCGACGCCAACCCGGCGTAAGTCACACCGGGTGCAATCCGTGTGGGTGAGGGCGGGTTATTCGGAGCCGTTGGGGCTCTTGACCCGCGTTCTCCAGACCTCGTAGGGATCCCACGAGGAAATACGCTTGCGGACCATCCGCGGCGCGGTGGGGGTGACGACCGTCATCTCATTCCCCTTCGACCGCGCCTTGCGCCGATCGATGATGAGAGGCGGCAGAACGGCATCTGTTCGTGTAGTCATCGCTTTTTGTCCTGATCCCGAGGCCAACAATGTTTTTTTATTCCTGACTTGCTAGCGCTCCATGCCCCGGGAAGGCCACGAACCCGGGAAGCGGTCACATTATAGTCAGATTAAGGTGAAAAGCGAGTGATGAATATCGCGTAACTGCTTGTTTGTCGGCGAGTTGCGACGCCGCAACGACCGCCCGACTTAAGTCAAATGGCGGCGAGAATCCGGCCCATGGTGGAGAAAGAGAACGCCTTCAGCAGGCGCCGAAGGCGCTCCTGGCATTGCGCCAGGTTGGTGTAATGCCGGAAGCGGGAGATCGTTCCGACGGAGATGCGGGGCTGCCCGGGATCGATCTCCCAGGGGTGCAGATAGAAGGCGAACGGCCGGCCGGCGGCATTGATGCGGCGCAGGCCCGCGAGCGTCAATCGGTAGGGAAAGATGCGGAAATAGCCGCCGCCGGTGACCGGGATCTTCAGGCCGAAGAAATTGGCCGGCGCCATGGGGAATTCCAGGATGGAGCGGCCCGAGGGGGCGGTGACTTTGCCCGGCAAAGGCGAGGCGTCCGGGATGCCGTAGCGATCGTGCCGAATGGCGAAAATGGAGGAGTCGTAGCGGAAGCCGAGATCGATCAGGTCATCGAGCGCCCAGAGCGAATCGCGGACGATGGAGAAGCTGGCGGCGCGATACCCGAGCACCGGCCCGCCGAGGGCATCTTCCAGCAGTCCCTTGGCGCGCGCGGTCTCCTCCCGGAACACCTCCCGCGGCTGGCGGTAGATGAGCTCGTGCGAGTAGCCGTGGCAGGCGACCTCGTGACCGGCCGCCGCGATCCGGCGCACCAGGTCCGGGGAGCGCTCCGCCACCCAGCCGAGCACGAAGAACGTCCCCTGGACGCCGCGCTCCCCGAGGATCTCGAGCAGGCGCTCCGTATTGGCGACCACCCGGTACTCCCGCGTAGGCCAGCTGTCGCGTGAGACGGCGGAGGCGAGGGCGGCGACCTGAAAGTAATCCTCCACATCGACGGTGAAGGCATTAATTGTTGGACTCATCCGCGCGATTATGGCCGATCGAGCCCAAAGAAAACGGCCCCCAGAGGGGGCCGTTGAGGGAAACCCATCATGGGTTTTTGAAATCTACTTATGTAAACAGATAGCAAGCTCCATGCCAGGGGAAAATAAGCAGGGATATCAAGGTGTTGATTCGAGTGCCCTGCGGGTACTGTAAAGCCCTTCGACAGTGGCCTCCACGAGTTGTCGGCGATCGGTCACAGTCGTCAGCTTAAGGGTGGCGGAGTGTCCGCCGCGCGGGTAGGCTCGGAGAATCTGCAACATTCGGAGTTTCACGTGCGCACACCTTTGCCATCGCTCTGTCTCGCCGGCCGCGTGGCCACCTTGGCGCTCGCCGCTGTCGCTCTGACGGCGTGTGGTGGTGGTGGTGGCGGCGGAGGGGGCGGTGGTGGTGGCGGCGGTGGGACCACGTACACCATCGGTGGCACGGTCAGTGGCTTGGCCGCTTCGGGACTCTCGCTGGACCTCAACACCGGGGACAACCTGACGGTCGCCTCGGGCGCGACGACGTTCACTTTCAGCGCCTCGCTCGCGAGCGGCGCCACCTACGAGGTGACGATCGCCACCCAGCCGTCGGGAGAGCTCTGCACGGCCTCCGCCAACACGGGCACCGTGTCCGGTAATGTGACTTCGGTGAAGATCACCTGCGGCGCGGCGCCTACGTTCACCGTCGGCGGCACGGTGACGGGTCTCTCCGCTTCGGGGCTCACGCTCGACAACAATGGCGGGGATACGCTGACGGTCGCTTCGAGCGCAACCACGTTTACTTTCAGCACGGCACTCGCGAGCGCGGCCACTTACGACGTCACAGTCGCTACGCAGCCCACTGGCCAGAATTGCACGGCCACTTCCAACACGGGTACTGTAGCCTCTGCCAACATTACTTCGGTTGCTGTCGCCTGTGCCGCAGCGGGGGTTACGGTCGACACACTTGCCGGCGCCGGCCCGACCCAGGCGGGAAACACCAACGGTACGGGAAGCGCTGCGACATTCAGCGCGCCTGCAGGCGTCGCGGTGGATTCATCGGGTAACGTGTATGTGGCCGAGTATGGCAACAACGACATCCGCAAGATCACCCCTGCGGGGGTAGTCACGCTTTATGCCGGTTCGCCGACCGCGGCTCAAGGTCTCGCCAACGGGGCGGCCACGACCGCTGCCACGTTCTGGCAACCGACCGGTGTGGCGGTGGATTCCGCAGGCAACGTCTACGTCGCGGATGAGAGTAACAACGAGATCCGCATGATCACTACCGCCGGGCAAGTCAGCCTGTTCGCGGGCTCGGCTACTGGGGCCGAAGGCAGCGCCAACGGTACGGGGGCGGCGGCCAGTTTCAAGGCTCCCAACGGGATCGCCATAGACTCCTCAGGCAATCTATGGGTGACAGACTCCGGTAATAACGTGATCCGCAAGATCACGACCCCAGGTGCCGTGGTGACGACTCCTTACGGAAGCGGCACCGCTGGGAGAACCAATGCTGCCGCCAACTCAGCGGAGTTCGACATGCCGTATGCCATTGCCGTGGACCCCACCTCCGGCAACCTGTTCGTGGCCGATCGCGGCAATAACGAGATTCGCGAGATCAACGTGACATCGACTGTGGTCAGCCTGTTCGCGGGCTCGGCCAGCGGGACCGCGGGCAGCCACAACGCCACGGGCGGCGCGGCGACGTTCAATGCGCCCTCCGGACTAGCCATCGACTCTGCAGGTAATCTCTACGTGGCGGATACGAACAACTCCGAGATACGGATGATCACTCCGGCAGGAGCGGTCACGACCTATGCCGGCACGACTAGCCCGGACTTCGTCAACGGGTCCTCGAGCGAGGCCAGGTTTGATTATCCATTCGGCATAGCGATCTACGGTGGCAGCTTGTACGTCGGTGATGACGTAAACGATGCGATCCGCGTGATTGCCCCCTAAGGAGCAATCCGGGCGCGGTTGAACTACGATCGCGCCCGTGATCGGCTATCTCTTATCCGCGGGGGCTGCGGCCCTCCTGCTGGGGGCCTGCCTCACGCTGTGGCGGAGGCGCCTGACGGGCGCCGGGCTGCCGGCGGCCCTGAGCGCTCAGGTCGCCTGGGCGCTGGTGAGCGTCGGCCAGGAGGCTGGCGTCCCCATCGCCATCGGGCACTTCGTTGCGATCGAATACCTGCGTGACCTCGCTTGGGCGCTGGTGCTGCTCCGATGCCTGAGCCGCGCCAGCGAGTTGCGGCCCGCGCGGACCGCCCAACGCCTGACCGGCGCGCTCGTGGCGCTGGTCATCGCCATGGCCGCCTTCTCGCTCGTCCCCGGGCAGGGCGCGATCGTCGCGGCCTATCTGCAGCACGACTGGCTGTGGGGCGGGCTCTTCCTGGCGATCGGGGGCCTGGTGCTGGTGGAGCAGGTCGCCCGCAACACGCGTGCGGCCCAGCGCTGGCAATTGAAGTACCTCTGGCTGGGTATCGGCCTGCAGTACGCCTGGGATCTGGCGCTCTTTTCGGTGGCGATGCTGCACGGCAGCGCGGCACAGGACTTCTGGGTGGCCCGGGGCTTCGTCAATGTAGTGTCCACGGCGCTCATTGCCGTGGCGCTCGGCAGGATCCCACAGTGGGAGTCGGCCGCTTTCCTGTCGCCGCGGATCGTCTTCTTCAACGCGACGCTGCTCGGCACGTCGGTTTACGTGCTCGTCATGGCGTTCGGCAGCTACTACGTCCGCCAGCTGGGGGGCACATGGGGCGCGGCGGGTCAGCTCCTCTTCCTGACCGCCGGGATTCTGGTGCTGGCGGTGGCGGTGCTGTCCGACCAGTTCCGCGCCTGGACGCGCGTGACCATCGCCAAGCACTTCTTCCCGTACAAGTACGACTACCGGGCCGAGTGGCGAAAGCTCACCCGCGCACTGTCCGAGGCCGACGAGACGCCGGTTTACGATCGCATCGTCAAAGTGATGGCCGGCTTCATGAATGCGCCGGACGGCGGGTTCTGGCTGCGGGATGCGGATGGTGTCTATGTCCCGGCCGGGGGCGAGCTGGCGCCGCTCGATGCGCCCCGCGAGACGGACGCCGGGGAATTCTTCGACTACCTGCTGCAGAACGAGTGGATCTACGACCTCGACCAGGCGCGCGGCCCGCAGGGCCGCAAGGCAGCCATGGTGGCGCCACCGTCCTGGATGCTGGCGAACGAGCGGATGTGGCTCATCGTGCCGCTCATCTGCGAGGGGTCACTGATCGGGTTCGTCGCCATCTCGCACCCGCTCGCCGAGACGCCGCTGACCTGGGAGGAGATCGACCTGCTGCGCGCCGCCGGCCGGCAGGTGGCGAGCTTCCTGGCCTTCGAGCAGGCGGCCAAGCGCCTGGCCGAGGCGCATCAGTTCGAGGCGATGAGCCGGATGTCCGCCATCATCATGCACGACCTGCGGCACCTGATCGCGCAGCAG
>Ga0335072_10000693_pt1 | contig 61084 bp, 62 predicted proteins | sample Lox_Sample_21_FD_206725 | JGI IMG/M metagenome (GOLD analysis project Ga0335072, IMG submission 206725) | Soil microbial communities from Loxahatchee National Wildlife Refuge, Florida, United States - Lox_Sample_2.1 | ecosystem: Environmental > Terrestrial > Soil > Wetlands | place: USA...
CGGCCCAAGAAGTGCCTTCTTGCCCTGCACCGGAGGTTGCGAGAGGTCGTTGCGAGTAAACTGATCCTGGAATGGTCGCCCGAGCAGATTTCCGGGTGGCTGAAGACCGAGTATCCCGAGGACGAGAGGATGCGCGTGTCCCACGAGACCATTTACCGCAGCCTATTCATCCAAGCGCGTGGAGTGCTGAAAAAAGAGCTGATGGACCACCTGCGGACTAAGCGGCGCATGCGCCGCTCGCGGCACTCTCGTATCTTCAAAGACTCGCGCGGTCAAATCGCAGATGCCATCTCGATTAGGGAAAGACCCGCTGAAGTGGAGGACCGCGCTGTCCCTGGTCATTGGGAGGGCGATCTGCTGAGCGGCTCGAAGAACAGTCACATGGTGACCTTGGTGGAACGGCATTCACGTTTTGCCATGCTGATCAAAGTGCCCAGCAAGGACACAGCGGTGGTGGTGACGGCGTTGAGTCGGCATATTCGAAAACTCCCCGCTACCCTGCGGCGCTCGCTGACGTGGGATCGCGGACTGGAGATGGCGAAACACAAGGACTTTACGGTCGCTACGGATGTGCAGGTCTACTTCTGCGATCCGCAAAGTCCCTGGCAGCGCGGGACGAACGAAAACACGAATCTGCTGTTGAGGCAATACTTCCCACGAGGCACTGACCTATCCGTCCACTCGCAAGCGCATCTCGACCAGATCGCGCTGCGCCTGAATCAGCGGCCTAGAAAAACGCTGGGCTTTGAAACTCCAGCGAGTAAACTGCAAGCAAGTGTTGCATCGACCGTCTGAACCGGCACGACTTATCGGGACTTGAGCGCCGGTTAGTTGTAGCTTTGGCCCACAATTTCTCGGAGGGGCGTTCTTCGAGCTGGTCTTCGGTATAGGCTTGTAAGGATGACGCGCTCTCTGAATGGCTTGATGCTTCTTCTCTTATTGTTTCATTCCCTTGGCGCTCAGAGCCTCCCGCATGAGCCCAAATGCACCGCCCAAGGCAAGGGCAAGTTGCAACTCACGCGGGAGGATACAACAATCCTTGGGCTAACGATCGGAGCGTCACTTAAAGCCGTGCAAGAGAAATTGGGACCAGCCAAGTCTCTTCCCACTTACGGATACGCGTCAGCCTCGAATACGATCTGCTATGTTTCGCCCGACGACGGCACGGTTCTCACCTTTGGCGCCGGGGCAATGGGCGGTTTCACTGACGTGACTGAGTTTGCCCTCCGGTCGGGCGAAGAGAAGTTTCCAAATATATCGATGTGCAGTCGTTCTAGCTTAGTGTCGGTCGCCTTGGCCACTGAAAGCGGTATCCGGCTCGGACTACACGAAACAGACCTAACCAAGATTGTAGAGAAAAAACCTGCAGTCAGACAAAACACGGCATCGTATGACTTCGTATGCGCAAGGAAGATGACCGAAATAGAAATCGACCGCTTTAGTACGGACGGAGCAAAAGATGATCCGTTTTTTGATCTCACTTCGCGGGTTCGGGTCCACTTTTCTAATGGCATCGCCTCTCGCATCGAAATCTACAAGGGTGAGTCTTACTAACGATCCTCCCATTTGTTCAAAAGCGGCGTTCATCCTTCATGTGCCAACAGTAAATGCCCAACCTTAGAGGCGACGAGCGCGCGGGTGTAGAATTTCTGGCATGCGTATTGCAATCAGAGTATTGGCAGTTCTTGCCCTTATCGCGTTTTCCGGTGAGATTTCGGCGCCAAACGGACAGCAAGCGCGCCCGCCTTCCGAACAGACTCTGTTCTCCGAAGAATTCCCTATCGAACATCCAGTACCTCTGTCCTCGAACATACTGAAAATTCTTTTGGCCACAAAAGTGGCAAAGAGCGGGCTCAATTTTGCATCTGATTCAGAAACGCGCGACCCGGCCAAACTGTTTGAGGCTTCCGAGATTCACCTCGGTCGCCCCGATGAGGTTGACCTCATCGTGATGGGCGATCCGCCGATGAGGGGTGCTGATAACACGTGGTTCTGGGTTATACGCTCCGCGCGCAAGAACCCAAGGATTGTTCTATTTGGCGGTTGTAACTCACTTGAAGTGACGAATGGCAGAGCAAATGGCCTCAGAGACATTCGCACTGTCTGGTCAGATTTCGACGACACGCATACCGCGATCTATCAATTCGATGTGACGCGATACAAATTGAAGAGCAGTAAGTCTGAACTGAAATCTCGGTGACCACGGTCGGCAGTCAACTGTTCACTACAGACGTTATGGGTAGCTCTAATCGCCATGGGGCCCGATTAACGCCCTACCGATCCGTGGGTCTGGGAGCGACTTCTCCGGTAACGCGACTCACCAGGCAAGTAGATTGTGTGGCTCGCTCTACTCCGTAGAGAGCGCTTGCATCAATTCCCGATGGGCCGTTGCCAGGCGGATTCGCGCTTCATTGATTACACGAATATTGGGAATCAAGTTCTGCTCCGGTCTGCCTAGCCTGTGAAGCTTTGGCTCCAAATCAGCGGTCCGGGACTTTGCCTCAGCCGGGGGTTCACGTAGCGCGGCCTGCGCCGCCAGCATGTATTCCTCGTATGCTCGAATCTTGTCATCACTTTCTGGCCCGTCCGCCGTTCTCGATTTTTGGAGGAACTGATCTCCAAGCGCGAATTCCACGCCCCATGCCGCGCCCCAATCGAAACCGTCCTCCGGCATCGTTTTCACGGCGACAGACAGCTCAGTTTTCTGCTCCTCGTTCAATTTCCCCTGTCGGGCGCTGTCGCGAAGCAGACTTAGATTATCCAGAATGATTGCATGAGCTATAAGTGCGGCAATCATGGGGCCGCCTCGGGACACATCCTGCCCAAAATGCACCCCAGCCAGCCACGTATCTACGGCCGTTCGCGAATCGCCGTGCGCCATCTCGCGCATTCCCTGCAGTTCATTCAACTGGGATAGCAGTCGCGCCCGGACACCGAACCAAGTGGGAAACGCCGCCCCGTTGCGGTAGTCGAATCCCCAATTGCATACTGGAAGCTTCGTCGCCCGTTGCATGGTTTGCAGTGCATCGCGGTCGGAATCCAAAATCGGTCCAAGTTTTGTTTCGTCCCACGCAACCCGGCCAGCGACCGTCTTTTCAAACAGGTGCCGGGTCGCATCATTATCAGGCGGTTCCCGCACCTCAGCCAGAGCGGACCAATAACGCAGCGCTGCATTATTCGTTTCCGGCGGAAAAATCGCTTGTGCCCGCGCTGTGTGAGCGCTGGCAATAAAGGCTATAATCGTTGCCAATATTCGGAATTTCATGGGCTAAGATCCATCTACTGTAAGCCGAGAGTCGCAACGGGTAACCCGGGAAATTAGCGGCGGATAACTGTTGATAACGGTCTGTGTGCCTGTCCAGTAGCTCAGTGCCTGCTACAGATCGTACTTCAGCATTCAGCATTTTGCGCTTCTTTAGCAGAATTCGGGTTCTGTCGCCCACAAAATCGACCACAGTTGAAATTCAAGAAGCACTTTTAGCTGCGGCGACAAACCTTCTCTGGATAAAGCCGCTGGTTTCAAACCAGTCGGTCCCGGCAACCATCGGCTGTGCTCAGTGTAATAAGCACAAACAAGAATTCATAAGGCGGGCACTTAATGCGTGTAAGTTCCCCTCGTTCTGGTTGGACGTTCGTCGTGTGGATTTCAGATTTCAAAGCCTGAGGCCGAGGTGTCCCTGAGCATCGCCCTCATTTTGTTATCCGGAATAAAAATTATGCTTTACGTTATTGACAAGAAGTAATGAGATATGTACAAGACGATTCAGCACGACCATTTCTGTCATCAAAGAAATGAAATCTCGATCGGGTGCATAGGCTGATTTCGCGGCCAACAAACCGAGTGCCATAACGTCTTGACGGTCGGTCACTGGGATGCGGCGTTGAGACATTTCGATCAACGGAAATCTTAGAAAAAGTGCGGTTTTATGCCGCAGGTCACAACTCAGCGCTGGCTGAAGACGTATGGGTGTGCCTTCTGTGGGGGAACAAGGAAGTTTTTTGCACTTCGGCGACCGGAGGAGTCTTACTCTCATGAAAATCAGAATTGCGCTTGCAGTGTTTTTCGTAACGATTATGGTGCAGTGCACGATAAGCCCCAGAGTTCAGGCGCAATCGAACTACTGCATCGGAACGCTTGAATGCGACATAACCTCGCTCTGGAATGCGACCTGTTGGGGCGATCTTTCCGCGGGATTCAACTGCCATGGTGTGCCCTATGAATTCGAGACGATATGCAGTGTCATGAACTCGTTGTGTTACCTGGGCCCAGTCGAAGTCCCCTGTGAATGTGGCGCTGGTAGCCCCATCAGTTTCGCCAACGGCAATACGTGGATCAAAGAAACGGACATCAACCTTCCCGGTCTATCGGGAGGATTGCATCTCACCAGAAGATGGAACAGCGTTTGGCCTTCCAGCGAGACCGCTTACCAAACGGGTATATTCGGTCCCAATTGGCGATCGAATTTCGAGGAACGCGTCTTTGTAGGCAGCGATAATTACCTTAAATACGCGCGCGGTGACGGCAGCTTCTGGTCCTTTGGCTATAACGGAGGCGTTTGGACCGTTGTGGCTCCCCAGAATGCGGTGGCGACCCTCGCTCCCGGACAGTCCTATTGGACGCTCACGTTCGGAAACGGCGAGCAAAGGTTGTTCGACAACACGAGTGGCAACCTCATCGCAATCCTCGACAGAAACGGGAACACGACGCAGCTTTCTTACAATGTCACCGGCTACTTGTCCATGGTGACGGACCCTGCCGGTCGCACGCTTTCTTTCACGTATGGCAACCAGTCGTTTCCTGCGTTGGTCACGAGCGTAACTTCGAGCGCCGGGCCATCGATTTCCTATTCTTACGACAGTCAAGGAAGGTTGACCCAAGTAACCGAACCGGACAATTCGACGTTCAATTTTCAATACAACGCGCAATCTTTGATCACTTCCGTTACGGACTCGCAAGGAGTCGTGATCGAGTCTCACACCTATGACAGCAATGGCCGCGGACTGACTGCATCGCGCGCCAATGGGGTCGAAGCAGTCAGCTTCTCTTATCCAAATTGAAGCCAGGCGATTTTTCGTTAAGCGCTGCCGAGAGAGCGAAGCGCTTCGAGCACTGAGCGTGAGGAGGGCCGAATCGATGGACCGAAAGCGAAAGATATTCCTTGGTTTCGCAGGCCTTCTCCTGCTATTGCTCTGCGGATCAGGCGTTCAGGCGCAAGCCCCTACCATCAGCTCCATTTCCCCCCTGTCGGGTCCCGTGGGTTCTGCGGTGATCCTCACAGGTACCAGTTTCGGAGCGACCCAAGGAAGCAGCACGGTCTCACTAAACGGCGAAGTGAATGCGGTCGTCACGTCCTGGAGCGCCACGTCGATCACGGCAGTCGTTCCTCCCGGCGCGTCTTCAGGAACATTCACTGTAAGCGTCGGTGGCCAGAACGCGACGAGCCCTACGTTCACCGTTACGCCACTTCCTTCGGGTTGGTCCGACAGCGACATAGGAACGGTCGGGTTGAGTGGCAGTTCGAGCTACGCGAGTCAGGTGTTCACGGTCGAGGGAGCGGGCGGAGGAGCCTACGGATACGCCGACGCGATACACTTCGTCTATCAGCCGCTGTCGGGAAACGGCTCAATCGTGGCGCGCCTGGTGAGTCTCCAGGGAACGAACAACGCGGAAGCGGGGGTCATGATCCGGGAGACACTGAGCTCGGGCGCAACAATGGCTGAGACCTTCGTTCAGTCGAACGATGTCTACTTTGGGTATCGGACCACAACCGGAGGAAATGCGGCAAATGAAGAGTACAGTTCGGTAACGCTGCCGTCCTGGGTGGAAGTTGTGAGGAACGGCAACACCTTTACCGAGTTCACCTCGCCCGATGGAGTGAACTGGACACAGATTGGCTCCGCCGAGACGATCACGATGGCCACGAACGTGTACGTCGGGCTCATGGTGAGCAGCCGGAGCACGACGACTCTGGCAACCGCCACCTTCGATAACGTCTCAATCAATTCGGGGTCCGCGCCGGCACCCAATATATCGAGCGTCTCGGGCACCACCGGCTCGATCGGCGGGCAGATCGAGATCAACGGAACAAATTTCGGAGCAGCGGAAGGGGTGGTAGCGCTAAATAATGTTCCGGTGACGATCGACTCATGGTCCGATACCGAGATATCCATCACTCTCCCACCGGGAGCCACTTCAGGGGATTTAACGGTTTCTGTGGCCCCGAGCATGAACGACAGTAATCCCGTCCCATTCAACGTGACCGCTCAACCACTGCCTGCCTCATGGCAGGATCAGGATGTGGGTACTGTCGGGAAGTTTGGCAGTGCGACCTACTCCAACCAGGTGTTCACGGTCGAGGGAGCGGGCGGAGGAGCCTACGGATACGCCGACGCGATACACTTCGTCTATCAGCCGCTCTCGGGAAACGGCTCGATTGTGGCGCGCCTGGTGAGTCTCCAGGGAACGAACAACGCGGAAGCGGGGGTCATGATCCGGGAGACACTGAGCTCGGGCGCAACAATGGCTGAGACCTTCGTTCAGTCGAACGATGTCTACTTTGGGTATCGGACCACAACCGGAGCAAGTGCCGCAAATGAAGAGTACAGTTCGGTAACGCTGCCGTCCTGGGTGGAGGTTGTGAGGAACGGCAACACCTTTACCGAGTTCACCTCGCCCAACGGAGTGAACTGGACGCAGATTGGTTCCGCCGAGACGATCACGATGGCCGCGAACGTGTACGTCGGGCTCATGGTGAGCAGCCGAAGCACGACGACTCTGGCAACCGCCACCTTCGACAACGTCTCCGTCAATTCCAGCGCGACTCCTGCGCCTGCGATCACAGGAACTTCAGCAACGACCGGTTCAATCGGCAGCCAAGTCCTGATCTCTGGATATAACTTCGGACCTTCACAGGGGAACAGCCTGGTAACCCTGAATGACGTTGCGGTGACCATCAATTCTTGGAGCGACACGGCCATCTCGATCACGATTCCTTCGGGAGCGACCTCCGGCGACTTGGTCGTCTCTGAAGCTCCGGCTATGAATGATAGCAACCCGGTTGTGTTTACCGTGACGTCGGAGCCTCTGCCGAGTTCGATATTCGATCAGGACGTCGGAGCGACGGCTTCCGCCGGAACCGCAACTTATTCAAGTGGTGTCTACACGGTCACTGGGTTCGGTAATGGCGTATCGGGCTCCGCGGACGCCATGCATTTCGTTTACAGCCCTCTCTCAGGAGATGGAACGATCATCGCGCGGATCACCAGCTTGTCAGGCGCGAGCACCACTCAGGCGGGCGTCATGATTCGGGAAACGTTGAACCCAGGCGCGACAATGGTCTACACGGAATACCGCCTCGGGTACGTATATTTCAGCTATCGAACTACGACAGGTGCCTCTGCCTCGGCTTCGTCAGAGATTCCCGAGTCGCTTCCCTATTGGGTGAAGATCGTCCGCAGCGGCAGCAATTTCTCGAGTTACATGTCGCTCGATGGGGTGAACTGGGCGCAGGTTGGCTCAACCGAAACAATCAATATGGCAACAAATGTCTACATCGGCATGGCGGTCTCGGGTGGCAGCGCGACTGCCTCGGGCACCGCAGCGTTCGACAACGTGTCGTTAAGTTCGAGTACATCCCCCGCTCCTGCCGTATCGGGCGTTTCGGCAACCACCGGATCGGTCGGCAGCCAAGTGACCATCAACGGGACCGGATTTGGAACAGCCCAGGGAAACAGCCAGGTTTTCCTGAACGATTTGGCCACAACCATCAATTCCTGGTCCGCAACCAGCATTTCGATCACGGTCCCCAGCGGGGCGGCCACGGGGCCGCTTGTTCTGGCTGTTGCTCCCGGAATGAATTCAAGCAATCCTGTGACCTTCGCCGTCACGTCGCAGCCCCTTCCGAGCGGATGGCTGGATCAAGACATCGGCTTGGTGAAGGCTGAAGGCTCTGCAACCTATGCGAGTGGAATCTTCACCGTAAAAGCCACGGGGGATGGAGTATTCAGCACCGCGGACGGGTTCCATTTTGTTTACGTGCCGCTATCGGGCAACGGAACCATCATCGCGCGCGTTGCCAGTCTTTCCGGAACTTCGGGAGCCCAAGCGGGTGTCATGATACGCGAAACCATGAACCCCGCGGCCACTGTCGCTTTCTCGGAGTACAACGCCGATGAATACGTGTGGTTTCCGTACCGAACATCGACTGGAGGGTCGTCAACGAGCCCGGACGCCTCGGCAGGCGCACTTCCATACTGGGTCGAGGTCGTACGCAGTGGCAGCACGTTCAGCGCATACATGTCCTCCAATGGTTCCAATTGGGTACAGGTCGGAACGAGTCAGACGATCAACATGGCGCAGAACGTATATATAGGGCTGGCCGTTGACAATGGCAGTGCGACCTCGTCGACCGTCGCAACCGCTACATTCGACAACGTCTCGGTGGGTACGAGCTCCTCTCCTCCGGCGCCAGTCATTTCAAACATTTCTCCGAGCGCCGCGCCCGCGGGAGCTTGGGTAACCGTCACCGGCACAACCTTTCAACCGAGTGAGGGGAGTAGCACGGTCACGTTTGGCGGAGTTCCAGCAGCTTCGATATTCGACTGGACTGAGACCAGCTTTCAAGCACTTGTCCCTTCGGGAGTGCCTGCGGGTAGCGCCAATGTGGTGGTCACGGTCGGTGGGCAAGCGAGCAACGGAGCCAGTTTCTCCGTGCTTCCGGCCGTAACGAGCATTTACCCAACATCCGCAGCCGCCGGCGGATCGGTAACGATCTACGGCACGACTTTCGGCGCGACCCAAGGAAGTAGCACGGTCGACTTCAATGGCGTGGCAGCCACTTCCATCACCAGTTGGAGCGCCACTCAAATCGTCGCAGTGGTGCCGAGCGGCGCGACGACCGGCCCGCTAACCGTGACGGTAAACTCCGAGCAGAGCAACCCAACCGCGACGTTCACGCTCATCAATCCCGTAATCAGCAGCCTCTCGCCCGCCTGGGGGCCCATCGGCGGAACGATCATTGTGAACGGATCGGGTTTTGGCACAAGCCAGGGGAGTGGGCAGATTTCTTTCAACGGCGAGGCCTACACCGGGGCGGCCGGATCCTGGACCGATACGCAAATCACCATGAGTGTGCCGTCGTGGGCCACCACCGGCCCCGTGACGGTCACAACCGCTGGTCTGACCAGCAACGGTGTTCAATTTACTGTCGAAGGCGCACTCGCCATCACCGGGATATCTCCAGCGGCAGGCCCCCTCGGATCGTCCGTGACGATTTCCGGCACGGGTTTCGGACCCTCGCAGGGATCGAGCACGGTTGCCATTAACAGCGACAACACGCCGCTCACGGTGACGAGTTGGTCCGACACTCAGATTGTCGCCACAATTCCCTCTGGAGCAACAACGGGAGCGATCGCGGTAAACGTGCAAGATCTCGTTGCGTCCGGCCCCACATTTGCCATCAACAACACAATCCAAGTCACCGATTCGCTTGGCAATCAGTCGAGTTACACCGCCGACATGTACGGAGGAACGTGGCAGGTCGGCCAGTCCGAGGGATCAGGTTGCTCTAGTTGCGACATCCGCGGCACGATTTCCAACACGTTCGACAACCGCGGCAACATCTTGAGCACAACGGATGAACTCGGACTGGTCACGAGCTATACCTACGATTCCAATAACAATCAGACCTCGGTCACGCAACCGGCTGTCTCGGCGGGAACGCCCACGACGACTTATACCTACAACAGTTTCGGCGAAGTATTGACCTCAACCGATCCGCTTGGGAACGTCACTACGAACACCTACGACGCACACGGGAACCTGCTTTCCGTCGCGACTCCGGCGCCGAGCGGCAACACAGGGGCGAGCGTAACGCAATTCACTTACAACTCGCTTGGAGAGTTGACCCAGATCCAGGACCCGCTGCACCGCGTCACGACGATGACCTATACGTCGGCGGGGTTGATTGCGAGCATCACCGACCCGCAGGGGAACACCACGAGCTATGGCTACGATTCTCGCGGCAACCGCACCAGCGTTACCGACGCCCTGAACCACACGACAAGCTTCACTTACGATTCAGGCAACCGACTGACGCAGATTACTTATCCGGACACGACCACCGCCAGCTTCACCTACGACTATCGCGGCCGGCGCATCACGGCCACGGATCAAAATGGCAAGACGACGCAATACGCGTACGACGCCGCGGACCGCCTTACGAGCGTGACCGATGCCGCGAACGACGTCACGCAGTACGCCTACGATACGGAAAATAATCTCGTCAGCATCACGGACGCGAACAGCCACGTGACGAACTTCACCTATGACGCCTTCGGTCGCGTGACCAAGACGACCTTCCCCTCGAACTATTACGAGACTTACGCCTACGACGCCGACAACAACCTCACCAGCAAAACGGATCGCAACGGAAACACGATTCAATATGTCTACGACGCGCTGAACCGACTCACCGAGAAGAATTATCCGGACTCGACGAGCGTCGAATACACCTACGATCTGGTAGGCAAGATTCTCTCGGTGAACGATCCCACGGGCACCTATGGCTTTGCCTATGACAACATGGGGCGGCTGATCGGAACAACGACACAGTACTCGTTCCTGTCGGGAACAAACCTGACAAACTCCTATACCTACGACGCGGACTCGAACCGCACGGGCTACACCGCGCCGGACGGCAGCACGAACACCTACACCTACGACACGTTGAACCGGTTGAGCACGCTCGCGAACTCCTGGGCGGGCTCATTCGGCTTCAGCTACGATGCCCTGAGCCGCCGCACGCAGATGACGCGGCCCAACGGCGTGTCCACCAGCTACTCCTACGATAATCTGTCCCGACTGCTCTCCGTGCTGCACCAGCTGTCCGGGAGTACCATTGACGGCGCGGTATATACCGTGGATTCTGCCGGAAACCGCACGTCGAAGGCGGACGAGCTGGCGAACGTGACGACGAACTACGGCTACGACTCGATCTACGAACTCTTGCAGGCGACGCAGGGGTCCACGACCACTGAGAGCTACACCTATGATCCGGTGGGCAACCGACTGAGTTCGCTTGGCGTATCGTCGTACACGAACAATTCCTCGAATGAGCTGACGTCAACCTCAAACGCCAGCTACACGTACGACTACAACGGCAACACGACCAGCAAGACAGACTCGACGGGCACGACGAACTACGCGTGGGACTACGAGAACCGCTTGACGAGCGTGACCCTCCCGAACTCGGGCGGGACGGTTACCTTCAAATACGACCCCTTCGGCAGAAGAATCGAGAAAATCTCCCCCACGACCACCAGCGTTTTTGCATATGACGCCGATAATCTCATCGAAACAGTCAACGGCTCGGGAAGTCTGGTCACCCGGTATACACAAACCCAAAACGTGGACGAACCTCTCGCGATGCAGCGTGGGACTTCCACCGACTACTACCAAGCCGATGGACTTGGCTCAGTTACATCGCTGAGCAGTTCAACAGGCACAATCGCTCAGACGTATACCTACGACTCGTTCGGTAACACGACGAACTCATCGGGATCGCTGACGAATTTTTTCCGGTACGTGGCTCGTGACTTCGACACTGAAACGAATCTCTATTACTACCGGGCCAGGTACTACGATCCAAACGCGGGGCGCTTCCTCTCCGAAGACCCAATGAGATTCACCACCGGAATCAATTTCTACCGTTACGTAAAAAACAACGCGACGAATCTTGCAGATCCGTACGGACTGAAGGTTCAGGAATGCTGTCGAAACACGCAAGTGAATTGGTGGGTGGACTTCCTCTCGCAACTGACCGGCATACAGCACTGTTTTATCAAAACCAGCACCGTAACCGCCGGGATGGGACCGGCCAACGGAGGCCCGTTGCCGGCGTGCCCCCTCTTCAGCCAAACGGCGATAACAGACCACTCTGGTGAAACCATCTCTCCGGGAGAATGCAAGGATGTTCCCGGCGTTGACGAAGCTTGTGTGGATAAATCTCTCAAAATCGGGACACCCACTGGCCGATGGACGCCAATCAACCAATGCAACAGCTTTGCGAGCGACGTCTTGGATAAATGCAGCACGTGCCCCCTCAAGAAGCTCGTTCAGTATTACAACGATTCCAAGTAGTAGATGGCTAGTTAAGGTCTGGCTGTGAGTTCAAATTCTGCCGTAATGATGCGTTGGCTGATGGTGGCAGCACTACTGTTCGTGTCGGGTTGGTTCTTAAATATTGCCACGTACAACTGGTTTGCGGCCGACTCCCGCGGTGATTACAGTCATTCGTATGCCTTGCGTGGAAATATCTTCTTCGTCGCAGCTCTAGTTCTTTTCGCAGCGTCAGTGTGGGTCACAGTTGCCACGCTCCGTTCTCGAAAAAAGCGACGTATGGCGAAAACTTGACCGCAAACACGGTTGTGCTTCTGCCAGGTCTGGACGGCACGGGGATACTCTTCGCGGATTTGATTTCCGCTCTTCGACCGACGTTGAAGGTCAACATCGCGAGGTATCCGACAGACCGATTTCTTTCCTACTCTGAACTTGCACCTTGCGTGAAAGAGGTACTTCCAAGCAACAGTCCATTCCTTCTCGTAGCGGAATCCTTCTCGACTCCGTTGGCCGTCATGCTTGCGGCCACGTGTCCGCCGAGTCTCGCTGGGTTGGTACTGTGCGCCGGATTCGTTACGAACCCCATGGCAAGCTGGACGTTACTGGTCAGGGTGCTGGCAAGACCTCTACTGTTCCGGCTTTCACCACCGAGGTTCGCGCTCGAACACTTCCTCATCGGAGCCGATTCGCCCGACGCTCTTGAATCCGGTGTCCGTCAGGTCCTACGATCAGTGAATCCGGAGGTTCTGGCCGGGCGGGTTCGGGCGGTTCTACGCAGCGACACGAGGAAAGATCTGGCCCAAACGAATATCCCGGTGATGTATATCCGAGCCGAAAGTGACCGCTTGGTGCGGGCCGAGTCTTTTAGGGAAATTCAAAGCCTTCGACCGGACACCATGTTGGCCTTAATCCCTGGCCCCCATCTAATCCTACAGCGAGAGCCACAGAGAGCTGCCGAAATCATCGTGCGATTCATCAAACAGTTGTCTGATTAACGGGCAGCGCTGTCGAGCGTAGGAAGGACGGCGCTGGCGCGCCGGGAGTAGGGTGACACGTCACCCCAGCATGGGTGCTGCACAGCAACTTTGGTTGCTGTAGGGGAACCAGAAATAAATCAGCGACTTACAAAATTTCGGGCGCTCTGGAGCGCCGCGCGGTTGCTATACGGGAACTTGTTGAAAACAAAGCGTGGCGGCTAAAGGGAAAAACCGCCGCCTCGCCGGGATCAGCCGAGCGTGTGGGCTTGAGTAGCGTGTTGGGTCTGTTCTCTCTGAAGGCGAACTACTTCCTGGACTATCGCACAGAGTTGATCGGTGATGGCTTGGTCCCCTTCAAAACCCAGCAACCACTCAGCCGGGTCATCCGGGAGTGGTTCTTCGTCCTGGAGCATTGCTCGCCGCAAGGTGCTTGCTTCAGGCCGGAGGCGCTGAATCTCGCTATCTCTTCGGCTGCACTCTTGGCACTGTTGGGTCATTCCTTCGTCCCTCCCTATAAAGGCTTGCCGTAGTCGAGAAACTTCCCTCCGCCTGCCTGCGCCAGCGCCAGCGCGCCAATTTACTTCGGTTGCTTTCCGGCGCGCTGCTGGTTGGAGACTCTCAACAATCGTTCCTTGGAGCCAGCAACCTTGAGCTGCTCGAAGGCTCACTCAAGCAGCACCGCACCGAAGTTGGCTAGCGTTCGCTTCTCGGCGGCAGCGTATCTCTCCAGCTCTGCCCGCAGAGCTTGACTGACCCTCACGCGCGGCCTCGCTTACAATTTGAAATAGGTGCGAATCGCTGCGATCAGGCTCTCCGGCTTTATTTCAGTCGAGCTGAAGGTCGTCCTAAGCCCGGCTCGAATCGCCTCCCACTCTTCTGTCTTCTCCGGCGGAAACGCCGCAAGAAATCTCCGCAAGTCTTCCTGAACGAGCGCCGGAATGGTAGGTCCCGGTTCGCCGGGGAGCGTGGCTGCAATCCGAAACACGTCTGTCCGGTGCTTGGCGATGTCCTTGCCCTTCCCTTGCTCGCCCTTCAAAGCGCGCTCCTCCAGGTCGAGGTAAGCGCGCGCCTTCAGCGGAATCAGCGCCGCCGGATTCGCGAAAGGAAGATTTCTCTCATCGTTGTGCTGTTCCCGAACGAGCGCGTAGTAATCATCATTCAGCAGGATCGCCGAGAGGCTGGCGGAATCGGCGTCGAGCTTTATCGGAACGATGTGCTGCCCTTCCGCGAGATCGATGTCTGACGGCTTCCTGCTGAAAATTTCGATCATCACCGGATATCTTTCATCCGCTGGTTTGTCGAACCGATAGAGCGGCCGTCCTCCGCTTTGAAGCGGCCTTGGTACTTCCCGGCTTCGATGAACTCCCAGAATCGCTTCACGAACGCAGCATCCAACACTTCTACAATCAACACCATATCCATGTCCTTCGTTGCCCGAAACTCGAGCCCCTGCAGGGACAGCCATTCATGGCAGGCTACGCCGCCGATGAGGACGAACGCTTTCCGATAATCCGCGAAGTGCTCGCGGAAAAGATCAAGCCCTCGAATCATCGCGGAAGTCTGTCGATCAGGAATTCGATCTCCTTCTGCACACGCTCGTCGCCCGACCTCCGAAGGCTGAGGTACAGCGAGCACGGGTCGGCGACGCCATTTTCCGCGAGCACCCAGGGATCGTACTTCCACGACTCCATCCGCGCGTCCGCATCCTCGCGGCCGTCGCATCCGACAAGCTCCCCTTTCTCAAGAGCGGCTACCAATTCCCGGTCCCGCATGGCGTAAGTCGGCACGGAATCCTCGGCAAGCATCGACAGCCGGCTTAGCGCGGTCGTTCCGGACGCGACAGCCCGCGCGCGCGGCTGCCCCCAGCGCACCCACTGTGTCCTGCGCACCGGACTTGCCATCAGCGGCTCCGCCTTTTGCCACAACACCCTGCCTCGCAAGCGGAACTCCAGGAAAACCATTTTTCCGGCGCGGCGCACCTCACACAGCTTGGAATCCTGCAACTCCTCTTGTGCGAAGCTCATGGCCTGCGGCGAATATGCCAGCCGCTCGCTCAACTGCGCCAAAGGAATGTGCGCCTCGGGCTCCCGGAGAATCTGATAAATCACGACTAGCTGCGAGACGGGCGACAGTTTCTCCTGTATTCGAGACACCGCTTTGGAGAAGCGCTCGCGTAGATCGATCATCAGCATCGGGAGAAACATCTGCGCGCCGGGCACGATAAACGGAACTCCCTCCCGAACCAGGCGGTTCCTCATGTACGAGGGCAGTTTCGCCATGACCAAAACCACGTCCTGTCCGAGTTTTTGTCTGAGCATCGCCGCATGGCGCGCGTATTCACTGGCCGAGAGTTCATCGGGCGGTGTCTGTTCGACGGCGAGAAAGATCTGGCGCCCGAACAACTCCATCTGGGCAAATTCATACCTGTCTCTTAGGAAAAGAGGCAGCGCCGATGTCGGCGGCTGTCCTTCGAGTCTCGGCCTCGAGGCCGTGACCATTTCTATGTAGTTCATCAAGGATTGTTCGTGGCGCATCATGATACAAGACAATAGCACACTACAAATCATACTTGTAGTGTGCGGTAACCTTGTAGTGTGTTGAATATAATACCCATTACATCAAGATCGATCTCTCCCGTAGACTTACGTAGATGTAGGGTCTTTCAGACTGATCCTTGCCTAGAAAGAGCCAGTCGGATCCAAACTAGGATAACGTCTCCGCGCTCTTCGCACTAAAGAACCTAGCGGCATTTTCGGGTTCTCAACTCTTCTGCTCATTTTGCCAATTCCTGGACGTGCCATTTGAGTGTGCTACTCTTTTGAAAGTCCGCCGTTCGTTAGCTTGAGGCAATAAGTTGACTGTATGCGTGGCAACTCTGTGCGATTTAGGACGAGCGATTGTATTGGTGTCCGACAAGATGGTAGGCCTTGGTTTCGTTGAGGCCGAGCTGGAGAACAGCAAAGTACAGGCCCTTCACAGCCAATGGTTCATGATGATGGCAGGAGACGACATTGCTCCCCTCTTTGAGCTAGGCGACTTGGCCCGCGCCGAGATGCCTCCGAGTGTGGAAGTATCCCTCGAACAAGTGATGGAAGTACTTCAGCGGAACTACGAGTTGATACGGACGCGTAGGGCGGAAGCCCAATTCCTCAAACCAATCGGATGGACTCTCGAAAGGTTCAATAAAGAAGGTAGCGCTCTTTTGCCGAACTTTCTCGAATTGCAATCCAAGGTCGGTGACTACGAACTTTCTGTACAGATACTCGTTGCCGGGTTCGACCGCAAGCTCATTCCCTGGGGACGCATTTTTACAATCGATCCATCTGACAGAGGAATCCCTCGGAGATACGATGCTCACGGTTTTGCTGCCATTGGCAGCGGCGCAATCGCAGCTGAATACATGATGCATTTCAAGGATGTCACTCCGAGTCTCCCCATACGGGCTGCTGTTTACTATGCGATGGAGGCCAAGTACTTCGGCGAATATGCCACCGGAGTGGGCCCGAAAACCGATCTGCTAGTTCTTCGCTTTGACGGAAACCTGATCCACATGGTCAAGATCGACGACGAAAAGACCATCGAAAAGAAATTAATTCCGATGTGCGAAAGACTCGAGCCAATGCATCCCATGCCGGAAGACATTGACGTACTTAATGGCATTCCGGAACTAAAGGGATTGCCCCCGCTTCCCCGCCTGAACAGGCACAACAGGAAAAAAACCAAAAAGAAAAAACCATAGCTCGCACCAATGCCCACCCGCTTTCGCAACAAATACTTGATTTCATTCCCTTCTTCTCTCTTGCGACCTACTTTACGGGTCTTGCGAACGGAGATGAAAGGCTTTGCCCTTCGCGAGCCGTATGCGAACATCGAGTTGAGTTCCAAGACTCTAAGTTCGCATCGAAGCGTGCAACCGTGAGACAAAAAGAAAATGTACTGGCGAGACTCAGGGAGCAGATGCAATTCCTGCGCACGTCCGCTCGCGCGTTTTACGCAGGCGACTTCGCCGAGAGCGTGCGGATCGCGACGATCCTCAGAACATTGGTCCACGAGACCGGCAGGTGCAAGCCACTGCTGAAGCAGGCACGGCCGAACGCTCTCGACCTGCCGATTCTCGAACATGCTGCTCAATCCGCCGACGACGACGCACTCTTTCGCTTTGCCGTCAGCGTGAGACTTGGATCCCCAATTGCGCCGGCCGTAGACCTCCATTCCTCCCATAACACGTCAAGTTCAATCGGCGCATGGTGGGGTCGCGAGGTATTCGCTTTTCGCTCGTGGGTTGGCACGCAATTAATTTACACGAGAAAACGAGTCATGCTGATTCTAGCCGATAAGGAGGGAGGGGCCCACGTCGACCCATTCCAAGACCCAGATTATGTCCGCCTGCTAACGGACTCTCCTTTGTCTTTTGCTGACCACGGCCTGCCCGTTGCTACGCCCGATCTCGCCCGATTCCTCGCGGCGCAATCGGGCGTCCAGATGTTGGATTCTCTCAAGCGTAATTTCTTTCCCGAGGAAGACGTACCCCGAAAATGGGAGTTTGGCGAAGCTCCGGCCATAGCCCACTACATGGACCAGATTTCGTTAGCCCCCGGAATTGTGAGCATCCCGTTCCCAAATCGAGATATTCGGATCACCGCTCGAAGATAATTCGTGGCGGCTCTTCCGAGCAGGCATTCTCCGACGCGTCCAACTCCGACTTTCCTCCCCCCGTCGTCAACTTCCACACGACCCGAGGCCGAGATACTTTTGCGGCAACATGGCGACAGTTTCGCTCTATTTCGAATCCTGACTCAGCCACTCTCTCGCTTCGGATCTCGCTCGGACGTCAAGACTCCATACCAACTCACGTAAAATGGCCTTTTCCTTGCCATCGTTGTCAGATTGCAGAATTTCTTGGAGCTTGCTCTTCACCAAGACAGGCTGCTTGTATTGGTAGGACTCATCCTCCAGACTCCTCGACCAAAACTCACACACGAAGGGCAAGATGTTTTCTTTATAGAACGCATACTTCCTGTACCTTTCTTCGAGGAATGGAAGTATTGCGAGTTGGAGGGCGCATGCGCGAGCGGGAGGCGCATGCAAAATCGCTCCCAGAAAGTAGACGATTCGTCGGGCCGGATCATCCTTGTCGTTCAGGGCTGTGCTCGGCGTCGGTTGACCTTCCAGGCGGAGTACAAGCGCTTTACGCTCTGGATTCCCTCGTGCGTTTCCGCTACCCCGACTGGCTCGGCACCATACGCGCCGAATCGAATCCTTCTTCGCGCACCTTTACCGAATCTGTAGCTTTCGCCCCGTTTGGCGAGCGCTACGCGGTTAAGGGCGCGCCGTAGAATGTGGACAGTTTCACGGGAAAGCCCGATCAAATCGTTGGGGATGAGTATGACTTCGCGGCGCGGGAGCTGCATAACGGGCAGGGACTCTGGATTAGTCCGGACCCGACCGGCGGCACGGGCAACAAATACGCCTATGCGGACAACAATCCGCTGAGTACGGTCGACGTCTATGAGCTGTATTCGGTCGCAGTCGATAGTATGGGAGGGGAAGGGGTCGACATCTCTGCGGAAGGCGAAAGCATGGACCTTCTGGTCGAGTCTCACGCGCCAGCCGCGACGCAGATCGCCGCAGGTGGTGTTATCCCAGCCCTCAGGATCCCGTGGTGGCAGGGGGTGCTCAACAAACTCTTTGGAGGTGCCCCGACTGGAGGGCCTCCGGACGGGCAGTTTGCATGGGACGAGTTCGTAGGAAGAGCGGCGCAAAATCAGGCCAACGACAATACGAAAGAGGGGAACACTACGGTTGGTGCTCTCGCAAAGACTATGACCAATGAAGTTGGCAGCCTGAGTACTCCCAAGGAAGGCGATCCAGACGTGCTCGTGGACGCCAAAGATGCGCTGGCAAATGCTCTCATCAACAACGCAAATTTAGATAGTCCCGCAAAGGTGGCACCGGCCACAGGAACCGCATCGACGCAGGATGAACAAATTATGAGGAACGCCGCTACGAACAGGGCGAACGGTGGAGCCGATCCAGTCGAGGGTCGAACCCAGTTTGGAACCACGCATAATCCTCATATCCAATCGCGGAGCGCAATGTACCATCTTAAGGGGCCGCGGGCCGTGAGACGGTATACGAAAAGTTCGGTCCCTTCAGAAACAGCGTCAGTCGGCGACTGACTTGGATCGTTATCTACAATGGTCCAGGGCAGTAGCTCGCAAGGTAGGAGGATACTATGAAGAAAAGTGCGCTAGCGATATTGCTACTGTTTTGGTTTGGCGCAACCGCCTACTCGCAGGAGCAAACGCCGCAACTCTTGCTTCATGCCGCACAGTGCCTAGAAGCGAAGAAGTTCTTGCCGCCCTCGGAAGTAGCAAAGCTGGCCTTTGGGCACTTTCTCGATGAGAAATCCTATCCGGGTGACAGGGTCATTTACGTGGTTGAGTATGCGGCTCCCGTCCGCTCGGATGGGTTGGTTTTTGCAATCTTCCTAACAAAACACGACGGCCATCAGGCGTTCAATATCCAGAACAACGCGAGCTTTGTCCTGTCCAAGGATGATCCCAGCGGTGTGTCGTTTGTGAATCCTCCGGTCGGTGGAACATGGACGCAGGAGCATCTTGCGTCGGCTATCAAGGAGATCGAGAAGTAGCCCAGGTTTGCGCTGTCCGTAAGAGACCTGTCCGCTGCCGATCCTTCCCTTGTTTGCGAGGCGTACACAGACCCTCAACCGAAGAAGGGTGAAAAGTGAACGGAGAGCTGTACCCGATTCGCTGAGCACGAAGCGGCTGAGGTTCACAAATGCGAAGAGCCGGAGTGTTGTGCGCTCTCATCCTCGGCTGTCCCTCGCCAAAACCTTGCCTGCGCCGAAAACGGAGCGATTTGATACTGCAAATATGGAAGCGAGACTCGGAGTAAACCAAAAGGCCTCAGCCGACGGCACGATTCTCGACGCGAGCACGCATGGGCACGTTCGCCGCATACATGGGGGACAGGGTTCGGACGTGTGTTTAGGGAAGGGTTCACCCCACAGCAGTGTGGGCGATTTCGTGACTGCGAGAGCCTCCAACGACAATGAGGTTCAATCGACTTCCATCAAGGAGCCGCAACAGATTCAAAAAGAACCAGTTGGAGCCTACAAAATCCTACAACTTTCAGTAACTGCTTGAATCTGGTTCTGGACCGGAAGATCGGGAGTTCGAATCTCGCCGGGCATTCCTCCCTTGAAAAGTTGACTCTCTCGATGCACGGGCATAGCATCCTGCCTAGCAACGAAGTAGGGTTTGCGGGCCGTCGACCGCTGGCCCCCAAAGGGCACGGTGCAATGCCAGGACACGACAAGAGTTCCTCTGAGCGCCAGTCACAGCGCTGGATGCGTGTCGGCTCCGTGCTGATAGGGTTCGCGGCCTTAGTCTTGCTGGTCACCGCTTTCGGGGCCCACCTCTACAGCGGCCCGCTGTCGTCGGTTCTGCTCACTCTCGTTTTCATTACTCTCGTCATCGCTATATGTCTTCACGCTCGCTTTCTGCTACTTGCACGCCGAGAGCAGCACGAAACTGCCAACGCGCTTGATGCCACCGAACGCGAATACAAATCCGTGTTCGACAACGCCTTAGACGGCATTCTGATCCTCGACGACCACGGCGTCTGTCTCCAAGCCAATCCGGCGGCGTTGGCGCTTCTGGCAACCGATCGCGATGCGCTATTGGGTCAGTCGATTGAGAAGTTCTTCGCGGGTGACAGGGATTTCATCGTGGCTTGGAAGCGATTCCTCGACCGCACGCACGAACACAGCGAGACGCGCGTTTCGCGTGGTGACGGTCGCACTGTCTTTGTTGAATACACAGCAAAGGCCAATTTTCTTCCGGGCCGGCATATGACCGTGCTTCGTGACATCTCGCAAAGGAAACAAGCGGAAGCTGCGTTGCGCGAAAGCGAAGAGCGATTTCAGCAGATGGCCAACAACATCCAAGAAATCTTCTGGATGCTGGACGCGGAGAGCATGAAAGTCCTCTACGTCAACCCCGCGTACGAAACGATCACGGGGCGCTCCTGCGAATCGCTTAGCCAAGACCCTAAATCGTACGAAGACGTCATACATGCCGAGGACAGGGTTCGCGTGCTTTCGCGATTGGACGAATCAGTTCGAACAGGCCAGTTCGATGAGGAATTCCGAATCGTCAGGCCCGACAACACGACCCACTGGGTCTGGGTACGCGGGTTCCCCGTTAGAGATGCGCTTGGGATTGTTTGGCGTCTCGTGGGAACGGCGCAAGATGTCACGTTACGAAAATTGGCAGAAGAGCAGATGGCCCGGAATTTGGACATGGCCGAAGCGGCGCGAGCGGAAGCCGAGGCATTTCGCAAGACAAGCCTCGCGCTCACCCAGGACTTGAGCATGGACTATGTGCTCGACACCCTGCTTCAATCACTCCTGAACCTAGTTCCGTGCGAATTGGCGCAAGTCATCCTGGTGGAGACTGATACTCGCCTGTTTCTCGCTCGCGAGGTTCAGAAATGCGAACCGAATCGGCGCCTTCCGCGTTCGCCGGCAACTCTCGATGCACGGGACAGCCGATTCCTAATGGAGATCCTTGCCACGAAGCAGAGCCTGTTGATTACGAATACAGCTCAAGAGAAGGAATGGGTAAGCTTCAAAGGCTTCTCTCATCTGCGTTCCTGGCTCTGCGTACCGCTTGTAGCGTCCCAGCGAGTTCTTGGCTTTCTCTCACTCGGCGATACGCGCGGTCACACGTTTACACACGAGCATTTGCGGCTTGCCAAGTCGCTGGCGATTCCCGCAGCGGTGGCCATTCAGAATGCGAGACTCTACGAGCAGGCAGAAATCTTTCGTACTGAACTCGAACAACGCTTGGCGGATTTGCAACAAGCAGACGAAGCTTTGGGAAAGGTCCGCGAGGGACGCCAACTGTCTTGATGACCGACCAAATCAATCCGGCTCGATAGTTTGACCCAGCCGCGAATCGCAAAAGCCGCCGTGTTGGCCTGCCAGAACCTGGTCCTACCCGCCGAGAACCTCGAAACAGTCCAGATGGAAACTCGGAATCTTACGAAGAAGCAGGCCGCAAGGGCCGTTGTTTCGTAGCTTCGGACACTGCCTTTTGTGACGCACATCACTGTACAGATTGTTCCGCTTTGAGACTGTGATGTCGGAGCGCTTGAGGTGGCTACGGATGCTGTCCGTTCAAGATTGGCTGACCGAACCACGCTAGAAGGGTGGGTTTCGATCGAATCTTTGCAGCGAGGCACAAGATGGTGAAGAAAGCAGTTGGAACGACGGCCAAGAAATCCACGGCCACGCGCCCCAAGAAACAGAGACGCAGAAAAGGCTCGCCCCGCGATCGCGCGAAGATGCCCTGATCCATCAAGACATCTACTCCGCGTAGTCGCGGATGCTGGCTTAGAGATTGAGGCGAGAACGGGTTGTTCATTGCGGCGTCGTTGTTGCTGAGACGGATCATGGCAGTCGCCAAAACAACCAAAAACGCGAATCGTTTCGCGAAGTCGCTTAAGCTACGCAGATTTGTTCGGAGCGGGAGTCAAGCCGTGAGGAGGTCGACATGATTGTGAGCGAGCTGAGTCAAGAAGAGTGCCGGGAACTATTGACGAAAGTAGGTTTCGGACGTCTTGCCTGTTCCCGTGAGAATCAACCATACGTCGTGCCTATCTATTTCGCTTTCGAGCCGGATTGTTTGTACGGATTTGCGACGATGGGGCAAAAGATCGAATGGATGCGGTCGAATCCGCTTGTGTGCGTCGAAGTCGACGACGTGAAGAGCCACGTTGACTGGACGAGCGTTGTCCTCCAGGGCCGCTACGAAGAGTTTCCCGACACACCCGCGCACGCGACGCAGAGGCAGCGGGCCCAAGGTCTCTTGGAGAAGCGGGGTCTCTGGTGGCAGACGGCCTTGGGCGCCGCCCAAACCAGAGCACGATTCGATCGTGACAATCCCGTCTTTTATTGCCTCCGAATCGAAAAAATAAGCGGTCGTCGTGCTTCGTCGGATCCGGTCGAAGTTTCGTTTGGCGTCGCGCCGACGGCATCTGATTGAGCAATTCTTGTACCGATGCTTCAGATCGAGACGCCTAACGAATGGGCGTGACCAGGTCGCTACAAGATGAGGAGGCTAAGGTGAGGGCGACCCAGAGATTCAGGAAGCTTCTGCAACTTGCATTGGGGATAGCCTTCGTCGGAGCGATCTTCGCAGGCCCTGCTGCGCAAAATGCGACTGCGCCGAATGCCGAGCAGCAACCCATTCCATTGATCCGCTCTGTCGAGGGGCTGGAGCTTTTCCGCTCTTACTGCGCGTCTTGCCATGGCATCTCGGGGAAAGGGACAGGTCCAGCCGCCCCCGCTTTGAAGGTCCAAGTGCCTGATCTGACGTTGTTGGCCAGAGACAATGGAGGTCGGTTTCCAGCAGCATATGTGCGCGAAGTGATTGTAGGCGATAAAACTTTGGTTGCTCACGGTTCCCGCGAGATGCCAGTTTGGGGACCGGTGTTTCATCAAATCGAAGCTGATGTGGACCGTGGAAATGTCAGGATCGAGAATCTTGTGAAATACCTGGAATCCATCCAAGCCATCACGGCCGAAAACTCTCCCACCGGAGCGGAATTGTATGCCGAGCATTGCGCGGTCTGCCACGGAAGTGATTTGAAGGGGACTGGCCCGGCGCCCTACCCGTTTAGAGCTCCGCCCGATCTGACCACGCTTGCCCATCGTCATGGCGGCAAATTCCCCGAAGCGTATGTGTCGAGGGTACTGCGAAGCGGCGTCGTGATGCCGGCCCACGGCCCGGCGGAGATGCCCATCTGGGGCGACCAGTTTACGAACGACCGCTTGGATGAGACGCAAGTGACGTTGCGGATTGCGAGACTGACGAGTTACATCAAATCGTTGCAGGCGCGGTAAAGCGGACGACTGAGGAGGGCATCATGGCGATTCGACGGTTCATTCTTCTTGGCGCTTTGTTGTCGGTCGTTTGCGTTGCCGGCGCCGGCGTGACCGTCGACCAAACGCAGCTTCCGCCAACCTACCTGCCGTCGGGCGAGCAAACGTACAAGCAATATTGCGGCGCCTGCCACGGCGCGGACGCCAAGGGAAATGGACCTCTGGCAGCCTTACTCACCACGCGCCCGTCCGATCTGACCACGCTTGCAAAACGTCACATGGGCAAGTTTCCGTACGACTATGTTACGAGCATCCTAGAATTCGGGCCAGGCGTCACCGCCCACGGCTCATCGGATATGCCGACATGGGGTCCGATCTTTCGACATTTCGATAACCACAACGAAAGAATTGTGCGGCAGCGCATCAGGAATCTGTGCGAATACTTGGCTTCGTTGCAAGGGAAATAGGCGATCGTCGCCGCTCCGCCATGAGACAGGCCCGGCAGAAGCGCGGCGGCTCGTTGCTGGAGTGGCAGCCTGCCTCCCATCGTGGACGGTGAAGCCTTCCCTTTTTCAAATTTCTCCGGGGCTATGACTCAGTATGGTGCAGACCCTCCCAATACCGATCGAGGCCGGACAGAGTATGCGCGCAGATCCAACAAGCGGGAATGGGCCTGCTCGAACTCGATAATCTGCACTGGTCCTCACTCCTACTGAAGAGTCTGCCTCAGATTCTCGTTTCGCGAGATCCTCAGATAATCTGCCCGTGTCGTGTTGTCTCGGTTATACTGCGGGACGAGGAGAATCGAACATGATCATCGGCGAAAGATTGCGGGACTTGAGAGAGCAAAAGAAACTGTCGCAGGGGGACATCGAGAAACGCACCGGCCTGCTCCGCTGCTACATCTCTCGCGTCGAGAATGGGCATACCGTGCCGGCGATTGAGACGCTCGAGAAGATGGCACGCGCCATGGAGATTCCACTCTACCAGCTCTTCTACGATGGCGAGGAGCCGCCGAAGGTCCCGAACCTTCCGAAGCGCAAGACCGCAGACGACATTGCGTGGGGAAACTCGGGCAAGGATGCCAGGATGTTGGGGCAGTTCCGCAGGCTCCTCGGAAAGACGAACGAAAAGAACCAGAGGATTCTTTTGTACATGGCCCAGAAGATGGCCCGGACGAGCCGCGCCAAGGCCTGACCAACACACATCCCATCCGAGCAGAAGATTGGAAGCGCACAGCGTCGGCCGGAGCCGGATGTGGCAGCCGGACGTAATCAATAGCGGTAATGCCCCAATGGCGAAAAGACTTTGGATCGGGCCGGCTTACTCCGGACGTTTTTTGTTGTATCGTTCGTCTCGCATCCTTTCAACTCTCAGTGGAACCGCCGTCTCTGTTTCTAGGGTGCCGGCCCGGGACAGGAAATTCTTCCACTGGTTCGCCGCGCTGGCGCTCGCTGCGCTGCACCTTGGGCCGGTACCATTTGAAATACACCAGGGCGCTGATGCCAGCCGTGATCGCCATCGCCATAAGGACGTACAGCGCGGGCCGATAATGCCGGGAGAAGAATGCGATCATTTGGTGTCCGTAGAGCGTGCCCAGATAAGCCACAGCGAAGAACCGTAGGGCGCGTCCCGCCGCGAGCGCAGAGAGGAACTTCTTCCACGGATACTGCATGACCCCGGCCGCCATGAGCATAGGAGTGAAAGGAAACGGTGGCGGAAGGATGGAGCCGGTGAACACCGCCATATATCCGCTTTTCTCGAAATCCTTGTAGATTTTTTCTGCGCGTGACTTCCCCACTCTCTTTTCCAAGGCTTGCTGCCCGCCTTTTTCGGCCAGTCGATAAGCCAGGTAGCCTCCAAGTACCTCCCCCACGGTAGCCATGAACGCGTAATAGGCCCACCACTCATGGCGGTGCGCCGAAAGTACGATGACCAATACGTCCACGCTTCCGGCTGGCGCCGAAACGAAAGGAGCGTTGTCGGCGACGCCGAGTAGCACCAGCCCAGGCCCTCCGAGCCGGTGCATCCATTTCCACACCGAGTCACCGATAATCATTAGGAAGAGCATGAACATGCGCGCGCGTAAAGCGCCCCAGGGCTTCACAGCACATACAGATCACGCGCAATCACAAGGCGGCAGTCCGCGGGTACCAGATCTCCGGCGGAAAGCCGGACAATGTCTCCCGACACCACATCACGCCGCCGAATTCCCTTCCACTCCTCGCCGCGCAGAACGGTCGCCGTCGGTGCAACTTGCCGGCGCAGTTGTTCGATGGCCCGTTGGGATCGATAGGCCTGACTTAAATCTATCGCCGCGCTCAACAGAACGATGACGCCGATGATCCCCGCGTCAACCTTCTCGCCCAGAAATGCCGACGCGACTGCGGCGATGATCAGGATCAATACCAGCGGATTGGTGAACTCGCGGAGGAGATCGGCGAGAAACGACTGGTGCTTTGCCGCAGCAGGCTCATTCGGCCCGAACTCGGCTAGCCGCGCCTCAACTTCCTGTGCCGTTAAGCCGACAACCGTGGCGCGGGTCTCATGAGCATCAGGCTGCATGGGAACCACCCTACTCGGCGAGCCGCCGCGGATCTTCAAAAAACCGCGCGGTAAGAACCCCAAAGAGCACACCGCCGACATGAGCTACGTAAGCTACCCCACCCGTCTGCACTGCAGCCACCGATCCGACGTTAAAGAGCTGGATGAGGAACCAGACTCCAATTAGAAGCGCGGCCGGGATCAGGGTGATGCGTACAAACACGAAGATGATTAGGATGGCGCGAATCTGATCGCCAGGATATGTCACCAGAAATGCACCCATCACAGCGGCAATTGCGCCGCTCGCACCCAGGTTGGGAACCGTGGAACTGGGGCTGACGACAATCTGGGCCAGCATCGCCGCAAGCCCCCCGAGGAGATAAAAGGCCAAATACCGCACTGGGTTCATCGCGTCTTCGATCTCGGGGCCAAATGCCCACAAGAACACCATGTTCCCCAGGATGTGCGACCAGCTCCCGTGCATGAACATGGCCGTCAGGACGGTGATCCAATGATGGCCGGCGGTTACGTTCGCGGGAACCGCAGCCCACTTGAGAACGAATGCATCGCCACCTCTCAGTTCAAGCGCGAAAACGAGGAAGTTTGCAGCAATAATACAGGCCGTAACGACGGGAACATGCACCGGTCGTCGGGATGCGTCGGCTAGTGGGATCAAGCCGCCCATTCGGTCTTTTCTCCATTCACCGGGCACGCCTATGTTTCAAGCAACAGAGGGCATCAAGCCTCGGATTATTCCTGTGCTCAGTGTTGGGCCGGATCCGGGGATGCAACGACGCAGTTCCCGCAAAATGTCGCACGTCCCCGGATCCGCTCGTGCCGAGGTACTTCGGGACTTAGGCCAACTTACTCGTGAGGCTGCGCGCGGCCAGAGAAAGCATCAGTCGAGACGTACCGCTAAACAGCATGCTGACACCCACCAATATGCCGATCGCCCATTCGCTGCTCGATGGCCATGCCCTCCAAATCATCGCGGCGAGGATCAGAGTGAGAATCCCGTCGAATAGGAGCCAACCCGATCCCGGAAGCGGCCGGAGCTTCAATCCCAAAGCAAACTCCAAGATCGCCTCCAAAAGCAGGTAAATCGCCAAGGCAAGCGTCAGTGACAACAAGCCCGCCACCGGGTGCACGAGCAGATACACCCCGATAAGAATGTATAGGACCCCGACGAGCAATTCCCAAAGAAGACCTCCGGTGCTTCGCGTATACCACGCAAAGACAAGATGGGTGCATCCGCTGAAGAGCAGCAGCCAAGCAACTAGCAGGTTGATCGCGATTCCGGCAGCCATGGGCAAGGCGATCGCGAGAATTCCCGCCCCAATCATGAGCACACTGAGCCCAATGGACCATCCCAGCGACTTCTTCGCAAATGTTGCTGCTGATGTAGCGCTCATAAGCTTCTCCTTCTATCCTTCACTCTCCCGTTTTGGCCCGTTGTTTTGCGTCGGAATGTTATGCCGCCCGCTCGTGATTCGCTTGATCAAACGCATTCTCGAGGTCGTGCCAGGCCTTGTTGAAGCCCTGCTGGATGTCTTTCCAAGCTCGTTCGTCCTCGCGCGTTCTCATGCGTACGTGAGCTCTTAGCTCGGCCAGGGATTGCTCAGCTGCCTTGATGCTCGCTTGCAGCTTGTCCCGAACTTCGGCCTGCGCCAAAGCCAATCGGACGTGCAGGTTCTCGAACCACCGTTTCATTTCCAGCAGGCGCTCCTCGAAACTGTTCTGGAGCTTGGCTCGCTCTTTACGGAGGCCCAGTTCGACGGCCAAGAGATGGTTCTCGATGGCGGCTCTCGTCTCGCCGGTCGCCTTGCCGGCTTTCGTTTTCAATTCCGCGGTTTCGCGTTTCAAGGTCTCGATCTGATCCTCCATGAGAGTTTCTAGTTCGTCGTTGTAGCGGTTGAGTTGCCGGTGGAGATGGTCAACGCTCGTCGCGATTCCGGATCGTGCGGAAAGTCCAGCCAATTCCAACCGAAAGTTCAATTCTCGAATCTCGGACTTCAAACTGGAATTCATCGCCTGAATATGGTCTTCCAGCTTCTCGCGCCTGGCCTCGAGTTCAGCTCGTTTGACGGCCACATCCGCCGCAATCTTGGTCTTCTCGGCCGCCGAGGCAGCCTGGGCCTTCGCCAGCTGTGCACGGACGTCATCTTGCATGGACTGGATCTTGCGTTTGGACCGCTGTACGTAGGCATCGAATTCGGCCTCGCGCTCGGCTCGCTTCAGTTCCCGGAGAGCCGTCCGCCCCAACTTCTGTAGCTCTTCTTCGAGTCGTCCTGCGTAGCGCTCCTCTACCACTACAGCGAGTAGGGAGCTGTCCGGATCGAGACTCTGAGGAAATCCCTTGAGTTCGGTGTCCTGAACAAGCCTTTCCATGAGCCGGACCGAACCCTTTCCGACCAACGCTCCTGCAGCGACGCCGGTCGCTGCCCCTACAGGGCCGCCGATCGCCGCGCCGATGACGCCGCCGGCGACGCCCACGGTCGCAGCAGCCACTTTCTCCGAAAACTCATCGTCCATCTCTCGTTCCGTGCCGTGCCCCTTCTCATCCTTTGTGAGAAGAACATAATCCATCAGCTCGATCCAACCATCGCGATCGAGCTTCTTCGCCACATCGAGAGCTTGTTTCGCCCCGTCTTTCGAATGCGTAGTCAATACGACCAAATTCAAGTCGCCCATGTTGTGCTCCTTCCTTGATTTGAGCCTTGGCCTAGGTTGTCGCCGACTGTCCGAGGGAATCGCCTAGTTCGAACGCAATCTTGCCGAAGCGCCTCGATTCACGCTGTGATCGGGATCACGCGTCTTATGAACCCCAATCAGCGCCCGTTTCTGATCCTCTGGGATCAATCCATGTTCCTGAGGTTTCACAATCATCCGGCTCAACGGACCTGCTTTTGACGGTCGCAATACCTACCACACCTCCCTCATGAGACCGGCTGGGCCACAAACGTCCCAGGAGCTGGAACTCTGCGATTCCTCTAGCATTTCGGAAAGCCGACAAGTCGCTGGCCGATGTTCCGACCAGAAACCGACTATTTCACCGCTTCCACATCACCGAAAGGCACGATCTGGACCTCCTGCACCGGCCGCTTTTCGGAGCAAGGTAAAGCGAAAGTCAGTGCGAGGGGGCACTGGGACGGAGGCACCGAACATACGTGGGCCGCTCCGGATGGCGAAATGTCTCGAACCGATCCCGAACGAGCCTTAGCGGAGTCCTTATCGTCTCTCGATCGAACGGATCAAGGTGTTTGCTTCCATGGCGGACCGTTGGGGACAGACAACGGATGGCTATTCCTTCCGATTTTTCTCTCCGGAACAGATAGACGAAATACTGCGCGATGGCACTCGGCGAGGTCGCGAAGGTTCTCATGCCGCAATCGAAAGAATACTGAAGCACGAACCGGGGCTGCAAAGATCACAACTGTGGCAGCGCATACGGCTGCTAAGACATCCGCCGGGACGGAGACGCCAATGTAATTCGATTTGGAGTTCTGAGGACGAAAGAATCTTGCGTGAAGGGTACGACTCCGGATGGCAAGGGAAGCGAGAGGCTGTTGGCCAACTTCTAAGGCGCCATCCCGATTGGAAGCCTCACGTAATCTGGCAGCACGCGAAAAAAGGCGGACTCGTTCAAAGGACTTCGAAACGCGGTCAAGAGCGTTCTCACCTCGCTTGGACTCAAGAAGACCATAGAATCCTCCTGGATCTTGCCGGATACAAGAGCGTCCGCGTAATTTCTAAAATGTTGCATCGCTCCGAAGCCGCCATTCGATATCACCTCACTACCCTTGGCAAGAGCAGCCGCGTCCACGTGGAAGGATTCGCTCGGTCCGCTCTAGCCACTGAACTGCATCTTTCCATGCGCGCAATCCAGCGGTGTATTGCCAACGGCCTTTTAGAAGTTCGGGATCCTCGTATCACTCGTGCCTCACTCGATCGCTTGCGCCAATCAGAGCAACTCGCGACCATTCGAGGGCTGCGGAACCCAACGGCAGATAGCTCCGCAAAAACATCGGGTCGGGCGACGACGTCGGAGCCGGACAGCTCGGAGGCTCGTGGCCCACTCGACGGCTTTGTCGCGCCACCATGCAAGCTCTCACGGGGCAAACGGGCATGGGCCGAGGTTGCGGCCTCGCTTGGGATACCCGAAAAGACGGTTGAGACGCTGGTTGCTCGAAGTGTCCTAAAACTTTACGACCCGACGATTACGGAAGCCTCTCTTAGACGTTTCTGCCGGTGCTACGGATCTTTCATCCTCGAGGACTGCCTTTCTCGAGAAACGCGAGAATGGCTCAAAAGCTCGATGGATTGGATTCCGACAGCTGGGGAAGCGGTGTCCCGCCGGATGCTGCCTTTACGGAAGCACGCACGGGTCGTTCGCCGGTGCACAAAGTGTCGCCGCCCGATTCGAGGAAATGCGTTCTTCAGACACATCCGTATCTGCGATCGTATGGAGACGAAATCCTAGAATCTTTGGGCGCTGCCTGACCACGCACGCATGGCCGCAAGCCATGAGGAGAAGCAGTTCGCTACGGCTTTAACGATGAAAGCCGATCCGCTTCGATGGCTTTTCGGGAGGTTCCATCAACTGGCGGATCGCCTCGAACAGGGCCATGATTTCTTCGTCATGCCCTTCCATTCGCTTTTCCAATTCAGCCAGTTTTCGCGCGAGTTCCTTGTGGGCTCCGAGCATTTCGCGCAGCTTGACGAACGCACGTACAACGTAAACGCTGACTTCGATAGCTCTGCGGCTATTCAGGACGCTCGCGGCCATGATGGCCCCGTGTTCGGTAAACGCGTAAGGCCGATAGCGTCGTCCGCCACGACCTGGTTTTGAGGTCGCAATTTGCGACCTCAAACTCGCCGCCTCCTCGGCGGTCAGCTGAAAAACGAAGTCGGCGGGGAATCGCGCCCTGTTGCGTTTCAGCTGCTCATTCAAGCGCTTCGTCGTCACGCCATACAACTCAGCGAGGTCGGAGTCGAGCATTACCTTCTGGCCGCGAATCAGGAGGATGCGAGACTCAATTCGCCCGGCAGGCACAATCGCATTCGTTCTTGGCATGGATCTCCAATTTTGAGGTCGCAAAATGCGACCACCTAACGAAAACAAACTGCTTCTTTGAGGCTCCCTCAATCAGGTACTGCCTGCGAGCCGACTACCGAAACTCGGAAGCCGACGTAAAGCATTCTATTCTGTCCTCCGATCAGCTTTCCTCTTGTGATCAGTCAACGCGAAAAGTCGGCGGCACCGTGTCGCGAGTAATATGCCGCTCGGCAGCCACCTGCCATTGACGGAATGGAGGGTAACGTCGCACTCGTTTCTGAGGCTGCCCGCTTGCCCACAGTCTCCCGTAGATGGCCAAGCGAACATGCCGGGGATGAGAGCGCATCCATTCCATAAAACCATCGAGGCAGCCTTCCGCTTTTGTGTCGCGCAGGACCGTTTGCTTGGCTGCGCTGATAACGGATCGCCAGTTTATACACCCGGTCTCACTCTTTTCCTTCGACGTAAACCGTCGGCGGTGGAATGGGCGCGAAAATCTTCGTTCTAGTTCGGTTACGACATGCCTCGGCAGTTTGATACCGGGAGTGAGTAAAGGGCGGACCCACCAAGCCACGGCTTCCCAATCTATGTAGTTCTCAATGGACAGCGCCATGTCTGAATAAGTGACCTCGCCGCAGAGTTTCGTTTCCAAGGTCCGCTGTCGCCACTCCTCAAACGAAGGAATTGCCTTCGGTGGGACTTTGCTCCACTCATCTTCGCAATGTTCCCAATACGCCCAGGCTGCCCGCGAGCGAATGTGCCTGACTCCATAAAAGGTTAGCGCATCGAGCCAACCCTGTTGCTTCGCGTAACCAAAGATCGTGTTGTGAACCCATTCCAGAAGATGAAAGGCCAGTAGGTCTGCTTCGCGTATGGATTCTTTACTCTCGATAAAGCCAGGGCAATGCTCCCTGAGGGTATTCAAGAGTGCGGTAGAAGCGTGGCCTTTCGCGGTCACGACGGCCCGACTCCAAAGCGATAGGCCCTGCCACTGAGGATATTCCTCGTAAGCCTTGCGAAATTGGTTCCATGGGATCTGCAGCAACTGTTTTTTCGCTTGGCGGCCGGCGAGAGCCTGGGCCCTCAGTTCGATTCTTGAAAACCGCCCTTGCTCCGCGGGTTGCAGCGTTGCGTGCACGCACTGCTCCAAAAAGTAATCCGTGAGAATCGCTAAACGAACTGAGACTACCGAGAATCATGGGACCGATCAAGCTACGATCCAGCTTAAGAACTAGCCATGAGACCTCAGATTAGCGACATTTTCTGTCGCGTAACGTACGAGTGAGTGCCCAACACGCCCCCAGAATCGAAAGCCTGAAATCTCTGCCAGGCCTAGCCATGAAGGAAGACACTGGCGGAGGAAAATTCCGGTGCGCCCCGACGGCCGAAACCGCGAAATCCGGGCAGTGCCTCGCAGGCCCGAAGAGCTCGTAGCGTCAGCTAGCCATGAGAGGTTCGACTGGCGAGATTTCCTGGCATTTCGCGGCTATGCCGGTAAGCTAGCCATGAAGCCTCTAATCGGCGGAACAATTCCAAGCGAATAGAGCCCGTCTCCAGACTATAACTTTCACGCAACCGCTTAAGTACAGCGCATCCTTCCTTGAACGAAGTACTTGGCGGCGATTTTGTGGGGGCGGTATCGGTGCGAGTTCGTTCTCGCTGGGAGCTTCATCCTCTGATCTCAAGTGCTGATGGCGCCCATCAGCCAAGTGCACACCAAGAATTCGTGGGTTATGTTCCCCGCCGGCTCGAGGAGGTTGGATCCGTGTTCGCGTCAGCGGAAACACTCGCGCAAGGCCTGTGCGATGCGCAGTATGTAGTCGATTCCGTAACCCTCGCAGTCGTGTATCTCACGGCGAAGTTGCAAAAGCCTTTGTTAGTCGAGGGGCCTCCCGGTTGCGGAAAGACAGAACTGGCCTATGCGGTCGCTGCTGCGGCAGGCACCACCGTAGAACGCCTGCAGTGTTACGAAGGGATTACGGAAGAAAAGGCCATCGGGAAGTTCGATGAGTCCTTGCAACGGCTGTTCCTCGAGACTCAGAAAGACCGGCTGGGCCAGGAGTGGGACTTGATTCGGAACCAGTTGCACTCTCTGGATTTCTTTGCGCAGGGACCCTTGCTGCGAGCGCTCCGGCACAAGATGAAGCCCTGCGTGTTGCTGATCGACGAACTCGACAAGGTCGACCACGCCTTCGAGGCGCTGCTTCTCGAAATCTTGAGCGCATGGCAGATCACGATCCCGAAATTAGGAACGATCAAGGCAGAAACGATTCCGTTCGTCGTGCTGAGTTCCAATGAAGAGCGCCGGTTAGGCGATCCCTTGCGCAGACGGTGTCTCTATCTCCGGTTTGAATACCCCGGCGTCGACCGGGAAGTCGAGATCCTTGCCGCGCGGAGTGCGAATCAAGATGCGGGACTACTCGGGCAGATGGCTGGCCTGGCGCACGCGCTCCGTGGCTGGAATATGGAGAAGCCTCCTTCCATCGCCGAAATGTTGGTTCTCGCACAGGCACTCGAAATTCTTGGAGTCAAAGAAATCATGCCGGAACAGAGAGACATCCTGTTGCCATTACTGGCAAAAACCGAAGGCGATCGAGGACGGCTGCTGCTCCGGGAGGGTTTCGAAGGGCTGGTCGGCGATTCGAAGATGTATCGGGACAAGCTGAAACGCACGACCGGGAAGGTTTCGGCCGCCGCTTGAGGGGGTTGACCAGTGAAAGTCCTTGTAAAGGCGATCCTTTTGACCGTTGCGCTTCTGGCCCCTGCCGCGCGTGCAGCTGACCCGGCAGACGTCGGCCAATCTCCAGTGAGATGCGCCGCGTTCTATTCCTCGGCGTTCGGCGTACCGGTAGAACTTGTGGATGCCGTCATCCAGGTCGAGTCAGGCTGGGATCCGTACGCAGTTTCGAATAAAGGTGCGGCGGGCCTGATGCAACTCATGCCTGCTACTGCGGTCCGTTTTGGCGTGCGGAACCGCTTCGACATTGAAGAGAACATTCGGGGCGGGGTGGCCTACCTGGCGTGGCTGATTCGTCTATTCCGTGGGGACCTCCGTCTGGCTCTCGCCGCCTACAACGCAGGAGAGTCCGTGATCCTTTTGCGGGGACTAGCATATTCATCTCAAGAGGTTTTTACGTACGTGACGCGGGTAGCGCAGGTGTACCGGGCCCTGCGCATCCAGGCTGGGCGGAACGCAGCGATGCTGAATGCCTCGACCACATCGGGGGGCGAACGATGAAGACGGCTCTTTGGCTTTGCGTGTTGTGTTTCTCATTCGGGGCAAGCGTTGCGTTGGCACAGGTCCCTCAAGTCGAGCCGCGCGTACTGACCAAGACCGAAGTGGAAGGGAAAGTGACGGTCGTCGACGTCGCGGCCCGATTTGTCACCGCAATCCGTCTGCCCGATGCGGTCAACTCCGTCGTGGTCGGTGATCCGACCAACTTTCAAGTCGAGCATTCCGATCGAGAACCCAAACTTGTCTTCGTGAAGGCCGTCTCAAGAAAACCGGGCGAGACGAATCTTCTGATCTCGACAGCAACCGGACACCAGGTGAGCCTGCTATTGGTCAATCGAGGAGACGGTTCCCCGGACCTTGGAACCATCGATTTTCTCGTCAAATACGAGGCTTCCAGTGGTTTTCTTGTGGCACCTTCTGGCTTTCCTTTCGCTCTAGTCGGAGCGACCGTTCCCCTTACAGAAGTCGGGCCAGTCGGGACGGATGGAATGAAAGAAATTCCTATAGTCGCCACTCAGGGAAGCGTGTTTTCATCTGCGGTCGGAAATTCGCCACCAATCCTCGACGACCCTTCGCGAGGTGAAAAGTCGAGGCCCAACCTGGATGAATTCCTCGAGCAGCAAGAGAACGCTCCGTTGCCAGTCTTGTACGGCGAACACGTCCGTGACGAATCGACCTCAGGAGACCGAGTGCGTGCGGGCATCAGTCGCGTCATTGATGGAGGCGAGCAAGTCATTGTCCTCTTCTCAGTCGTGAATCCGACCAAGCACGCCATCCTTCTGATGCCACCGCAGGTGCAACTCGGCGGGAAAACAGTCACAGGAAAGGTCGTGCACCACGAGAAGTGGTCGACCGCGGAACAGCTGCCCGTCGAAGATTTCCGCTTGAACCGACGCCGTCTTGGTATTGGAGAACGCGCGGACGGCGTTGTAGTGTTCGAGCGTCCGCCATACAAGCAATCGAACGAGACGCTTTTGTTGCAGGTGGCGGAATCAGGGGCCGTCGATCATCCGGCCCTGGCGCCGATCGGGTTTGGAGTGAGTTCGTCCTGGGAGGAGCGGAATGGCAAAGGAAAATGAGCCCCGAAATGGCTCCGGCGAGGAAGAGCCGATCGAACAGGCGCTGCCCGTTGAGGCGGGAGACCGCCCAGGCTGGCGGGAAATCTTTCGCCAGGCGTTCGATAAGGCGCGGCGCGAAAACGTTCCAGCCAACCGAAGCGGACTCGGCCGCGACCGCAGCCGTTCTCTGTTTCTACTCGTAGGAGCCGCCATCGCGGTGTTGCTGCTGTTTCTCGGTGTGTTTTCGTCCCCCAACCGCTCCCGGAAAACGGCGAATACGAGACCGGCCGGGACGCCGGACTTGGGGCAACGGGCCACCCCAAGCCAGCAACCGGCCGGACAGATCGGGTCAGTAGCGCCGCTCCTGTCAGCGCAAGCCAATCAGGCGGAGACGCCGGGAAGCCAGGGAGTGACGGCCGAGGATGTCGATAAGACGGTCCGCCCAATCCATGTGGCGGGCGTTCAGACCAAGACCTTGGGCATCACAACTCCCGCAAAGGCCGGCCCCTACGCCCTGGGACAAATCGATTTTTCAGGTGAGGCGGCCCGCGCGTCGGCACCCGAAACGGTTTCACCCGCGAAATCAGAGTCAGATGATCTTCGCCAGCCTTCCCTGGTTTTCGTGCGAAACGTCGAGAGTTCTTCCGCAGGCAATCAGACGAGAATCGCTCCGACGGAGATGGAGGAAGCTCCGATTACACTGGCATTGCCTTCGGGAACGAAATTGATCGCCCGGCTCGAATCTGTTGTGACGAGTGCGGTCAAAGAGCCGGTCGTGGCGGCCATTGAATACAACTACGAACAAGATGGGCAGATCGTGGTGCCTGCCGGGGCGAAAGCGTTGGGCAGCCTCCAGCAAGCCGACCGGTCTGGAAACGTGGCGATTCGCTTCACCTCGATTCAAATGCCGGATGGCGCGACGGAAAAGATTGACGCCACGGCTATGAGCTTGACCTACGGGCCTCTGAAAGGCGCGGTGAGCGGGAAAAGGACGGGAACGAATTTCCTGGTGCGAACCTTCACCGGTCTTGGACAAGCAGCCACTTATCTCGTCGGTTCCGGTGGCATGAGCGCGCCCCTGTCCGAGAGCGCATTTCTACGGGACCGGATCGCGACGAATATCGGAATTGCCGGCGATCAGGAATTGAACAACCTGACGTTCAACCAAAATATCGTGGTCACCGTCCCGGGCAACACTCGGTTTTACATCGTGATGGAAAACGGCGCCGCGCAGCCTGAAAGCCAGATGCGGGCAGCTGCATCGCAGCCAGCGAGCACTGCGCCTTCGCCCTCGATGGAAGAGCTGCGCCAGCTCTTGCAGCTCCGCCAGGAAATGAGCGCAATGTACCAGCAGGCGGGCAGCACGCAAAACGAGGCACAACAAGCGCCGCAGCAGTGAGGTGGATCCAGGATGGAACCGAACTGGAAACCGCTGGTCGATAAGCTCGGTGAAAAACGCTGCGCCGGATTTATGTTCATGGGGAGGGTGAACGGGATCAACATGTACAAGCACGGCATCGCCCGGATCTATCTAAACCTGGATGACCGCGGACGCTGTTACCTCTGCCGGGAAAAGTGGCGTTTTGAAGAAACCGACTTTGCTACCGAGCTCGCCAGAATCGAAGCGGCTCTCGCCGAACTAGGGGAAACCCTAGAGAGTCCCTACGATGAGGCGTACATCGACGAAAAGAGGAGAGCGTTGCAAAAAGCGGGAATCCTGGAAGAACGTATCGAGATCGAACCCAAAGAGTGGACCATCAATTAGACGAATCGTTTCTTCGTCTCAAAAAACCCACCAGAATTGTTCGCGCAACCTCTCCCGGAATCCGCATTCATGCCTACGCGCTCGGAAGCATCTTTCCGCTCTCTTGCTGATAGCCGACTCCCGAATCTAAACGCGTATTTCTCACTCCCACTTTTTTGACAAACAGGGGAACTGGTCTTAGGGTTCCCTGCGCTCGACTCGCTCTTCGACGGCGGATTAACCGGGGAAAGCGGCGAGGCAGAAAGGAGAATGCACTCTATGAAGGTCGACGAGGCGTGGAAACGAGCCCTAGCCGCGTTCGCGATCTGCTTTATCTTGGGCGGCCAGTTTCTCTGGGCGCAAAACCTCGGAACCCAGCCGGCAACGAACGTGGCCGTTCAAGGGCAGACTGCGGCGCAGCCGGAGGGTGCGTTCCTGAACTTTATCAACTGGATCGGAAATGTTATCGCACCAGTGGGCGCGGGCGGCGCCGTGGTAGGCGCGGTTGTAGCTTGGCTTCACGGACGCGGTGTTGGCCGATGGCTGGCCGCAGCGGCCGGGCTCCTGGCTGTTTCCGGCATCACGCGGTTGATCGAGTTTTGGATCACCAACGGAACCGGAGGCGTGAACTAAATGGGAGGCACGCCTTCAACGCGGAGGCGGCGGGCACTTCAGGAAAGGAGAAGAAGTACATCGAGGCGCCCGCCGACTCTGCCCTTCATTGCGGTCATTTTCCAGGTGCGGACGAGGAAGCGAAAAGAAAAGGGGGAGGGAAAAATGGCTGTTCCGCAACTCCTGAACGACATCATCCAAGTGCTCCTTGATCTGGCTCCGGCAGCGTCCCTGGTCGCTCTCGTTCTCGCCGGAATCAGCTTGAGGCACGAAGGCGGAATCACATTCCTGATCGGTGGCAGCTTCACCAAATGGATGTTTTGGGCAGTTGCGTTCATCACTCTGGTGCCGCTCCTTGGATGGTTTTCCTCGTTTGGGATGGCAACACCGATACCGTCGGGGGGAATCGGAACTTCCTGGCTCAGATCGTTTGAGTCAGACGTGTCGAGCTTTGTGACAAGTTTCATCGTGGGCCGGATCGTAACCACCCTGGCCGCCTACTTTGTTTTGCGCGCCATCCTGGACACAGCTTCGGGGGGACATCCTTTGCCATCTGTTTTGACTTCAATGTTTCTGCTGGGCACGCAGGCGACGTACTCGTTGATCGAGAGCTACAACACCGGAACGCAATTCGCCCCGGCGGATGTCCTGGATGGTCTCTGGAATTATCTGGCTGGCACGATCATGCCGATTGCGGCAGGACTTGCGATCGCGGGCGCCATCCTCAATTTTGCTACGAAGCGGCCTGCGATGCGCTTGATCGCGGTTGCCCTCGCCATGCTGTGTGTTTCCGGAATCTGGAAATTGGTCCTTTCGATGGAGGCGTAGGAACGATCGATGTCATTCACGAACGGAATCCTGAACCTGACGAACTGGGCTGGAAACGTGATTTTGCCGACCCTGGCCGCACTGTTCTTCGCCATCGCGATCTTGCGGTTTGCTCGTTCGGAATCCTATGCGGCCTCGATGTATGGAGGCTTTCTCTGCCTTATGGCCTCGGGCCTGCTGCGCGCGATGGAGACGTTTGCGTCACAGCGAGCGTGGAACGATCCGGACGTGTACTGGATGTCGCTCGTGAGCCTGGTCGATTGGATTTGCAACGTCCTGATGCCGGTGTACGCGGGCATTCAAGTCGCCGCCGGAGCTCTGCGCATGGGAATCGTCACGCGGGTCCACCCCACCGAGGGATGGCTGAGGCATTTCGTCGTGGCGGGGCTGTGTTTGCTTCTGTCGGGGTTGGTGCGGCTGGCGGAGTTTTTCGTCGCGAATGGTACGGCAGGAATCCAGTAGGAAGGAGCGAGAAATGGCTCTTGAAGTGACGCCCGTATACCGGAATCTTCGAACCCGCGTTACGTTTTTCGGGCTCGAAGCGGAAGACTTGTTCGCCATCCTCACGCTCGCGGTCGTCGCGAACATTCTCGGTCGGTTTCTCAACCGCGAGATGTTCGGGCTGCCGATGAACATGGTTCTCGAGTACGTCGTCCCGGTGCTGAGCATTCCTGCACTCATGCTCTTCAAGTACGGCAAACAGCGCGGCTACATCCAGGACTGGGTAATGTTCCACGCGAAGCCTCATGTGTATTCGGCGCTCGAACGGGACCGGGAACTCACGCGGGATTACCTCGGATGGGGAGACTCGTGATGCCGCTGACGGCCGAACGGTATGAGCAATCGCTGAGCGCCCCACCTCTCTCGGAACAGCTTCGCATTCGAGACTTGCTTGAGGATGTCGCCGTGCAGATCGACGGGTCGTTGGTTGCAGGTTACGAGGTAGGCGGCATTCAATCGTATTACGCGAGCGACGAAGGGCGGAATCGCCTCAAGGGATTGCTGGAGGCCCTGGTGCGATCGCTGCCCGAACGGTCCATGCGCATGCAGGTGCGATTCGAAATTGCCGAAGGGACCGGAGACCTCATATCGCGCTACATCCGCGAGCGGCGCAACGAAAACCCTGTGCTTCGCGAACTTGATCGCCTTCACGTGGAACTGTGGCGAAGCCGCGAGGCCGCGGGTTTCTACCTGCAGCATTTTCTCCACTTGTACTTCATCTGGAATCCGTGGATTCACCACGAGTCACCCGACTTTGAATGGAAACGAAAAATGAAGTCGAACGGCAGGTCGAGCCTCTCGGCGAGGAAGTGCATCGAGCGCTCGCGGCGGCAGCACGAGGAACTCGTTGCAGAGTTCAACAGTCTGCTCGCGGGCGTCGAAGCCACGCTTGGCTCGACCGGCATGACCATGCGCCGCATGAGCCATGGAGACATCTTCCTCGAAATCAAACGCGCCCTTCAGCCTTTGGGAAACGACACACTTCCCTACCGTCCAACCAACCAGGCGGTCTGGTATGAAAGCGCCCGCAGCCAGATAGCCAACGTGAATGTCGAGGATGAACAGGACGAATACCTCAAGGTCGGCGGCCTGCTGTACTCCTGGATCAGCATGAAAGACCTCCCGGATGCCACTTTCCCGGGAATTCTTCGTGAACTTGTAGTGATGGACTGTCCGCTTGTGGTCAATGCAGAAGTCACGCTTCCTGACCAGAGCAAGTCGATCAAGCAATACAAAAGCCGGCTGCGCAAAATGCTCGCGGCGCAGAAGGATTTTCATGGCGGATTTCGCATCAATGTCGACGCCCAAGTGGCCGAGCATCAGCTCGTGAAAGTTCTGCAGGACCTGATTTCGAGTTCCTTGAAAGCCTGTCAAATGAGCCTCATCGTGACCACGCGGACGTCCCGGCCGAGCCGGAACCGAATGGAACGCGAAGAAGCGGAACGTATCCTCTCCGATCGCCGGCAGAGAGTTTTGCACGCGATCGCGCGGATGAACGGCGGCCGCGGAATTCCCGAAACGCTGGCGCAAAAGCGCCTGTTCTTCACCGGGCTTCCTGCTATGGGAGGCGAGAACCGGCGGGAGCTCGATCTGCTGACTCTCAACGCGGCCGACCTTTTGCCCGTCGAGATGCCATGGCGAGGGACCCGGCACTCGCCCCTCATGCTTCTCGAAACGCCCTACCGGCAACTCCTTCCGTTCTCCCCGTTCGATTCGAGCCTCGGCGACGCGAACATCCTGATCATGGCGAAAAGCGGCGGCGGGAAAACCTTCATGGCGCAGTTGTTCCTGCTCATGATGGCGCGTGCCAATCCCCAGATCTCGATCATTGAACGCGGCGATTCGTACCGGCCCTTGGTCGATTTGATGGACGGGCGTGTCATCGACGTGAAGCTCGATGGAGCCGAAACGCTCAATCCATGGGATCTGCCCGCAGGGGAAACCACTCCGAGCAAAGAGAAGATTGCTTTTCTCAAGAATCTGACTCGTCACATGATCGGCGACAGCCCGGGTTCGGACAGTTCGCTCGTCGACAACCTGCTGAGCGACGCCATTGGCCGGACCTACAAGCGGTGCGCCATTCGCTACTCGAACCCCATTCCGACGTTCAACGATCTCCGGGAGGAACTGGCCCAGTGGCGCGACGAGGAGAAGATGCAGCGCACCATCGACGAAGCTCGTTTGGCCGCGATCAAGCTGCGCTCGTGGACCGGAGAAAAAGGGATATACGCGAAGCTGTTCGACTCCCACACCACCATGCGGCTCGACAGCAACTGGCTTTTCTTCAATGTCGAAGGATTAAGTTCAGACCCGAAGCTCGAGACAGCAATGAGCATGCTCATTGCGAACGCAGTCGGATCGCGCGCTAGTGGAAAGACGGGTCAGCCGAGCATTACCGTCCTTGACGAATGCTGGTTCCTGCTGGATTCCGCGACGCTTGCTCCCGAAGTCGTTCAACTCTTCCGGACCGCTCGGAAGAGAAATGCGAGCGTCTGGGGCATCAGCCAAACGGTCGAGGATTTCGTGGGCACGGAGTTTCAGCCGCGGGAACACGGGCCGGGAATCCTCAAGAACGCGAGCACGAAGATTATCGGGCAACAGCCCGGCGACATGACTCCGCTCACGAATCACCTGTTCCTGAACCCGGTTGCGTTGAACGAAATCAAGCGTTTCAGTGCGCCGCGCAAAGGGGAATGCGCAGATGCGCTCCTGGTCCTGGGAGAAAAGGCGGAGACGACACAGACGATTCGAATCGTGCCGACCGCAGCCAGCTATTGGGTGTGCACGACGTTCCCCAGAGAGAGAAAGTACCGGGCCTGGGTGTTGAAAAAGCTTTCGGATCGGCCGCTGCTCGAGCGGTATCAGGAACTGGCCCGCAAGTTTCCATGCGGATTGGCCGAGGTTTCGCCGTTGCCGGAAGAAATCTCCGGCGCCGTGACGGGAGAAGTGTCATGAAAGATCTCCATCCAGGCAGACTGCAGGAGGCGTCGACATGATTGCACTGACAGGCGTTTTGTTTGGTTTGTTCGTTGTCTTCTTTTCCTACGGGACGATCGTCGCGAGAACCCGCCGACAAGTGATGGCCCTCACGCTGGCAGGCGCGCTGGCCGTGGCGCTCGCGAGTCCTCCGGCCGCACAGGCGCAATCGAGCCTGGCGGCAGCCATCCAATCCGTGCTCAGCGTGATCAACGGCAAGATCCAGACCGCACTGACGGAAATCAATGAGGTCCGAAGTGCGATCGACAAGTACTACCAGGACGCGGTCTGGCCAATTTCTTTGATCGATCAAGCGCGAGCTCTTGTGGGGCAAATGATCGGCCAGTATCGAGGTTTGATGCAGAGCATCTTCAGCATGAATCTCAAGAGCGCCACGCTGCCGAATCCAATCGCACTCGAAAACGTCATGCGAAATCATCAGACGACCGATCTGGCGGCACTCACCACATCGTTCGGAAACACCTATGGAAGCGTCCCGACAGCCACGGCAGCCAGCTCCGCCGATCGCACGATGATGGATATGGACGACGCGTTGGCGATGGACAACTTCAAGACGCTGAAGGAAAGCGACTCGGCAGACGATCTCGCGCTCCAGGCAGCCGACAACATCGAGGACCAAGCCGGCCAGGCCTCTCCGGGTTCGGCGCCCTTCCTGACGGCGACGGCCGTTGCAGCCAGTATCGAGAGCCAGGCACTCACACAGAAAATGCTCGCGGCCGAACTGCGGCAAGAGGCAGCCCGGCTGGCCCACGACAATGCGCTTCGGAAACGCGGAGCCTCGATCACCGGCGATGTGAGCACCGAGATTCTGAATCTTTTGCAGAGACGCTGACGAAGGAGATGCCGATGAAGAGAATTGCGGAAGCTGGGAAGCGATGTTGGGGATGGATCTGGCGACATAAGGCGCGCACGGTCGCGTTGTCGCTAGTGTTGCTCCTGGCGGCGCCGAAGCCGGTTAAGAGCCAGTTCATGGACCCCTGTTGCGCGATCATGGCGGCAGGACTCAACACGATTGGCAGCACCCTGAGCAACGTGATCGGGGGCGGCCTGAACGACATCCTGTCGGTTGAGCAGGATATCTCGAAGTTCGAGCAAACGGTCGTCTGGCCGCAAAACCTGATCAATCAGGCGCGTTCGCTGGTGGCGAGCATGCAGGGGATCTTCACCCAGATGGAAAGCGTGATGCGTATTCCGGTGAGCAGTGCAACGCTGCCGGCAACCCAACAGTTCGAACAGAACTTGCTCTCCCGCGATCCCACTCAAATCGCTCAGACGACCACCCAGTATGTTGCGGTGTATGGGGCTGTGCCGGACACGACGGCGGCGTCGCCCGGGACGCGGGATTTGGTGGATATGACCGACGCCGCAGCCCAGGCGGCGATGAAGAGGGCGATCGAGATTGACGCTCTGGCGGACCTTGAGCTACAGGCGGCCGACCAGATCAACCAGAGCATCGCGACGGCGGCCCCCGGAAGCGCGCCGATCATCGAAGCGCAAGCCGACGCGTGGCTGGTCCGCGCCAACGCCTACACGCAGTCCGCGACCGCAGACCTGATGCGTGTGCGCGCCGTCGATCTCGCCGACCAGAGCGCGAGCGTGAAGACCGGCGCCGCCAATTCGAGTTCGATCCAGCAGCAGATCTACAACATTCTGAAGAGGCCTTGACTCGTGTTTTACTTCCAGCAACTGTTCCAAACAGCGCTGAACGGCATCGACGGTGCCAATGTGACGAGCACCGTGCTGAGCGTTGCTGCCGTGATTCTCCTGCTGAGCTTCCTCTACAGCGCCTACCAGGCCTTTGCCGCGGGCGGCGACGTCCGGATGCTTGCGGTATCGGGAATCAAGTACCTCATCCTCGGGCTGGTGTTCGCGAGCTACGGAACCGTGTTCCGGGACGTGAACGGAATGTTCGATTCCGTCGCGAACTTCATTTACAACTCGACGGGCGTCGGAGACGTGTTCTCCAACTGGATGAGCCAGCTGGCGCAGTACTGGCAGTCAAACGGAAACACTTCCATGTGGAATCTCGTGACGGGTCTCGCCTCAGGGGTAATCAGTTTGTGGCTGATCCTGGGAGCTTTCGTCATTTTCCCGGTCAGCTACCTCATTTTCACAATCTTCTATGCAATGTACGGTTCCGTTTTGTATGTAACCGGCCCGTTTGTTCTTGCTTTGCTGCCCACTCGGGGGCTCGGCCAACTCTCACGCACCTATCTTGTAAACCTGATGACCTTCCAGGCTTGGGGACTGATTTACGCCGTTCTCCAAGTCCTCATGTCGGCGGTAAACCTGTCCAGCATCGATGCCGTCCTCAATGCCAACGGAGTGCTGAGCAGCTTTGTTGGATCGAGCCAAATGATCCTTCTAGCGCTGACGGCCAGCATTTTTTCGTTCTCGATCGTACTGATCCCCTTCATCGCCAGTCGAATCGTGCACGGAGACGTCGGCAGCACTATGATGACGCTCGCGAGTGCCATGACCACGACAGCGAGCGCCGTCGCCGGCATGGCCGCCGCGTCTTTCGTGGGAGCCGGGGAAGGAGCGATGGCAGGCGTTGCGGGCGGCGCGGCACCGGCCGCCGCGCCCGCTTCCGCGAGTCTTCCCGTCGTGGCTTCATTGAGGGATTCCGCGCACTCGATGCCCGCGGGAGCAGCTGCATCGGGAGCTTCGATTCCTGCGCTTACATCTTCTTCGACGTCTCCAGCGCCTGCATACGGCGGAGTGGCGGCTGGGAACGCGTCTGGTAATTCCTCAGATAACAGCTCTGCAGCTTCGCCATCGGGTGCGTCCTCAAGGCCCGGTCATTATCGTAGTTTCAACGCGCCGCATGCCATCGCTTGGCACGTCGGCTACTCGCTCGGTTCGGCATACCGAGGACTGAAAGGGGTTGAATAGGGAAATGAAGCAGAGGGGTTATGCGGTTCCGGAAATGGCCCGGTACACCAAGTATTATGAACACGATGGCATGCTTCGGGCTTACGCGAACCGAAGCATGCTGCTCGCCGTGATCTTCGCGGTCCTTGCACTGGCCTCTCTGGGATTCGCGATTTATGTTCGCGTTCAACCTCCGACGGTCATTCGCGTCGACAAGGACGGCAATGCCTTTGCCGTTGCGGGCCCTCACACTTCGCAAGTGGCGCCATCCAACCCCTCGGTCGACGCCTTGTCTCCCGACCCGACCCAGGGAGTCGGTCCAAGCGATATCGAAGGCAGAGCCGTCGTGCGTCAGTTTCTCACGCGCTATCTGGCGTACACGCCCGACTCCGTGGACAGGAATCTCGCGGAAGCTCTGAACATGATGACGGCGAATTTGCGCCTGTACACGATGAACAGGCTGCGGGATGAAGACACGGTCGGCAAGATCCGCGCCGACCATATGATTTCCGATTTCGATATCCGGTCGATCGAGCATGTGAAAGGGACGCCGTGGACCTACACGGTTTTCGGCGTCAAGGAGATCCATCGAGTAAAGAACCAAACCGAAGCGACGGATCAAATCGTTGGCAGATACAACGTGCGTCTCGTCGAAACGAACCGTTCAGAAACGAATCCCAGCGGACTTCTCGTGGCCGAGTACGGCGAAGAACAGATGGTGGGCGACCGGGAAACCGGGCTGCTCCAAAGGAGCGATCTCGACGGCGACAACCATTGAGCAGGACTACTACTGGAAGGCATGTACTGGATGAGACGAAAGAAAGAAGGAGGGTTTGGTCGTGACAGCGGCTGCGGCAGGGATTCTAACAGATGGAAGAGGCGGACAAGCGAGCGGTGGCACGCGCGGCACTCGAAAACCGCGGACGAACGCGCCGGGTAGCGGGGAGTTACAGAGATTCTTTCTCGCTAAGCCGGGAAGCGGCAATGGAACTCCTGAGCTGGGCAATGAATTTTCAGGGGAGCCCGAAGCAATCGTCGAATCGTTGAAAACAGGGTTGAACTACTTTGTTGTTACCGAGTGGCGAGGAGTTGCGGATTTCTCGGGCAAGAAAGCGCAACTCGGGCGCGAAGCCGCGCGCAGCGTGCCCAAGGCAGGTTAGCGAAGAGTTTCTTAACAGACTGAAGCAGGTCTGTCGAGAGCTGTCCACAAGCTCCAAGGATTGTGGATCAGTGCTCGGTTCCCTCGAAGTGTGTCCGACCGGACTCACGGCAAGGGGGCCGGCAAACTCCTTGTTTGCGGTCGCCGAACAAGCAAAGGAGCAGGAAACGCAGCAACGCAGAGGTGACGTTGAACTGCCCATGAACAACTGAGCTGGTCCGGTTCTTCGCCGAACCTGACCGGAAACTTTACCTCGTTTTCGGCCCAGGACAGCGAAGAGACCGACGGCAACGGTCTCCTTGTCTGTCCTTGCCGGACGGAAATAAGGAGAAGACATGCCAGATCAAATCAGCAGTGGAATGCCTGTGATTACGATCGACATCAACGAGATGGGGCAGATGAAGCAGCGACTGCCGAGGTTAACCCAGCGGGAGCAGCTCCAGAACACGCTCCTCGAAGGTCTCTATCCCGGCATTCGCGTAGCACGCCTCAATGTCCCACCCGGAAGGCTCGAAGATCACCAGGAAAATGAAGTCCAGAAATCGATGAGGGCTTTCGATTTCGAAGGCGTGCGGTTCAGGCTCGTCGGCGCAAGCGCTTCGGCAAAGAGCGGAAAGTTTTATGCCGTGGACGAGCGTTACGAGCCGGCGATTGCGGACCGTTTTCGCAAATGGCCGGAAGCAGCCATCACCTACTTCGGGATTCTGGTCTCGCCCTGCAAACAGCGAGTCCAGTTGCCCGACGCAAGGGTGATGGTCGTCAAAGACCGCATGTTGGGTACGAACGACTGCCGGGGCTGGATTTCTCAGTCAGTGTTCGAGCGTTTTCATCTGCCCGGACATCGGCTCTATCAGTTCCGTCTGGCATTCGAGAACACGCAAGCCAAGGGAGGATGCAAGGTGATGCCGGACGATGTCGCCGAGCGGCTCGGGGCAGACATCATCTTGCCGGAATCGTGTGTGAAGCCCGAATACAAGCAATCCTCACGGTTCCTCGACTTCCTCCATTGGCGGAAGCCAAAGATCGAGGTTCGAACCTACCGAGGGCCGGTCGTATTCGGCATTCGGGAGGTTTCTCGAACGCTCGACCTGCACAGCAGTTACACGCTGATCGAACACGCGCCGTGGGAATCCATCCAACTCGAAATCGTTCCGTTCGCGATGGAGCAAGCACGCAAACTACGAACGGCATGCGATGAAGGGAGGTATGACGAAGTCATCGAACTCCTGGGCGCGTCGCACACGCAAGCCGCTTGGGAAGAGATAAACGACTCGGAATACACTTCCTTCGAGCACACAGTTGTGGAGGCTGTGCTCAAAGTGGATTCGAGCGGCTACCTCATCAAGCACCCCTATATCAACAATGCGTTGAACCGCTTGCTGGCAAAGTGGGCATTCAAGCTTTGCACGGCTGGCGGCTTCAAAATCCCAGGCTTTGCCCTTGCCGATGACGGCTTTCTTTGTCTGTATCGAGGTCATGTCGTTGCCGCGTCGGACTGGCTGCCTCAGGACCGGGCCATCACTTCGGTTCCGTGCACGAGGGGTCTGGTTGTGCGCTACCCAATCCGCATGTTCGAGGATTTGCTTCCTTTCACGCGGGTCACTACCGAAGAGGCGGTAGCCCTCGTGACGCAAGTCATCGAAGAACAAAACGGTTGCTCGATGGACGATGAGGCAGCCGTGGATTTGGTGGAGAAGCAGATCAAACTCGGCGGAACCCTCACCCTGCACAGCGAAACAGCGGCCAAAAACGGAGGAGACTTCGATTTCGACCTCGTAGCCGTGGTCGAGGGTGATCGTTTCCCCCGCTTCGTCGAAAGCCGTTTCGCGCAGCAGGATTGGCACGAGAAGGGGAAGACCAAACGCACGAAGAAACAGAGCCCCTGGTGGAACCTTGCGCTGGTGGCGAATCAGGCAAAGGGAAATCAGATCGGCTCCATCACCGACCTGAAGACCTCGTGCTATGCCGCCGGTTTCCGAGGCGAAGCCTACCAACTCGTCGATGAACTGCAGCATGCCTTGGACAGCCTGAAATGGGGTACCGAGGTGAACCAGCAGCTCCTCGCCGAGATCCGCCAAAAGGTGCCGCTTGCGCCTTGGTTGCAGTTCAAGGACAAGGAGCGGGTCAGCGATATGCCCGTGCACCTCGACGTTCTGCCGACCGACAGGATCGGCTACCTCTATAACCTGGCAAGAAAGGAAGTTGATGATTTCTTCTCCGCGAAACTGCCTATCGCCGACTTTCACGGGTTGATTTCGGGCGAGAAGTTCACGCGCGAAATGTCCCAGGAATGTCGGTTGGTAAACCGCATCTATGCGGAGGAGATCGGCAAACTCATCACCGAACAACAAGCCTTGGACGAGGCCCTGGCAAAAGCCGTGGCGGAGTACGAGGCCAGACGCAACGACCCATCAACCAGGAATGAAACGCGCACTCGACGCAATGCCGCCCGAAGTGCCGTGCATGCCTACAAAGAGCGGTCCCGCGAGGAGTTTCAAGCCTTGCGATCCCTGATTCGAGCGTGGGGGGACGGAAAGCAGCAGAACCGGCGAGGCTGGTGCCAGTGCCTGCACACGATCATTTGTGCGGGCAAAGGAAACGGCTCGCTTCTCTTCCATGCCTTTCCGCAGGAGATCATCGACAAGATCGCGGAGGAGACCGGCAGCAATCCTGTGCAAATCTCCGTTCCCGATCTCGTGGATGGTGAGATTGAGTTTGACGACGAAGGCCGGGTCTTTCTCGTCGAGCAATTCCCCAACGGTGACGGCAGCACACACGAACGCAAGATCTTCCTTCTTCAGATTTCCAAGAAGGGAGAACTGCTCGTTGACGGCAAGGTCATCCAGCGTGTGCAACCATTCCCTATGCGCCACGGGTCCGGCGAGATCCGCGATGGCAAGTTGGTGTTCAACGACATTCGCCAGCATCCAACCGTAAAACGATCAATCACGCCTGTGAGCAAACCATCTGCCGAAACTCCGGGGCAAGAGACTTCACCTGGTGATGGCAGCCCGGGTTGCACGCACGGAGAAACTCAAACCTGAACAAAACACTGTCCAGGGGACCTGATCTTCAGACCCCCTGGGCGGTGCCCATATATAAGGATGGGAAGGAGAACGGAAGTGAACAAGATTTGCCTTTCTTTTGTCGCAGCTGCAGCTCTTTCGTGGCCCGCCTGGGGACAAAAGGTCGAAGTCCAGAAGCCGGATCGCGTACAAATCGTCCACGTCGAAACATCGCTGAATCATTTGACCGTTCTGGAGATGAGCGAACCGGTCATTACGGTTGCGGTGGGGAGTTCCGCATTCAAAGTGGAGTGGCGGGAAAACAAGGTTTTCATCGAGCCGACAGATACGAACGTGGCGACGAACCTCTTTGTGTGGACGGCGTCGGGCCGCTTCAATTACGAACTGGATCCGGCAGGAGGGGTGCCGCAGATGGATTTTGCGATCGATCAGCCCATTATCGATCCACCCGCTGTCAATACTTCCGCGAAGACAGACGAAGGACCAGATCGTCCGTCGCCAGCAGACGTTCTCATCGAAGCGAAGCCCGTCCGGTTGTATGGGTCGATCTCCGAAAAGAATCGAGTCGCTGTTTACCTGACGGATTCGCTCGAAAGTGACGGGCAGGTCCTCATCCGATACACGATTCGGAACCAGACGAAAAGGACCTATGTGCCCGGGGACCCCCAGGTAGTGGTACTCAACGCACCGCGTTATCGTGAGTCGCTCTACTCTCTATCCAACTATCAGTTAAGCCCAGACGCGGCGGCACAGTTGAAGTGGAGCGGCGGCGCCACTCCAATAGAGGTCACGAAAGGTGAGATACGCTCCTCACGAATCCAGGCGGGCGAGGAAACGACGGGGATCGTCGCGATAAAGCTGCCTCACGGCCACGCGGAACCCACGGTGCTTCGACTCGTGTTCCTGGCGGACCCTGACGGCCCAATCAGCGCCACGATGGTTCTGTGAGATGCCGCCGCCTGTTTCCTCCAGTGAGATGTATGCCTGGATCGAGGAATCGTTGGGACAACGTTCCGACCTCGGCCTTGGGAAAGCAATCGTCAACACGCTTCTCGAGACCCCCAACCCGTTCGACCCGAGAGCGCGGCGCAAGCCGAAAGCTGGATTCGTGGTGTGCGCGATCCTGTGCGCCGTAGCCGCCGGCTGCTTTTGGTATTTCAACCTTTTGCGTTAGCGGTCGTGTCCTGATGAACTCCTTCGTTCAGTCAAGAATCCGACGGCAAAGACGGGAATCTCTGCTCGGGACCCTGAAGTCGCAACCTCTCGAGCACGAAAGCGCAGTGAGCAAATCGTGAACCAGGCATATCCGTCATCGCGTGAGCATCCACCTCTGGTGGAGACCTACGAGGTTGTGATCGCCGGAATCGTATTCGCCGCCAGCTGTTTAGCCTGGTACATCGCGCGCGAGCGATACCACTTCACGGGCCGACAAATAGTCGAGTTAGCCTGCTATTTCGCGATCGGGATCATCGCTTTCTATTCTGCAGCCTTTCTGCTTTTGACGGCGCGGTCGCGCCGCGAGAGGCAGTGGCCTCATCCGCCGCTGGTCGTCCGTCCGTCGAGAGACGCGCGCTCGACGCGAGAAGCCTGGGCGCAGGATTCCGTTGTTCTCGGCTACAACGTGCACGGTAAGCCTTGGCTCTGGCCCGATCGTGTTCGAGTGATGCAAGGAATCGTGCTGGGCATGACCGGATCAGGAAAGACGACTCTACTCCGCAACATCATCTCGCAAGATTTGTGCCGCGCTGTCGGGCCTCCCGAGGACCGGCATCGCATACCGATGGTGATTTTCGACGGCAAGGGCGACATGGAATTTTTTTGCAGCCTTCTGCCCCACATCCACCGAGCGGGCCGCCTCAGTCAGCTGCGTGTTCTCAATCCTGGCCGCCCGGACATCTCGGTGCGGTACAACCCTTTCCATTGCAGTGACGAGGACTACATGCCGGTGGTGAACATGGTCTTCGGTTCATTCAATCTGCATGACGAGTTCTTCGGGAAACACCAATTGAATTACCTTGCAGACATTGTTCGGGTGCTTGTGTACACGGGTCTGAAGTTCAACTTCTACGACGTGCTCGTCATGGCGATCGATGAACAGGTATTGCGGGAACAGGCGGCGAAGGCTTCGCGGCAGCTCGAACGGGATACGAGCGTCACCGCACAGCGAAGACTGAACTTTGAGATGTCCGTGAAGAACCTATACCAGTCGTTTCAGGACCGGGAACGGGTTCCGAAGATCCAGGGACTACTGAATGAGTGCATGACGTTTCTCGATGACGAGTTGAGCGTCATCACCGGACCCTATGAGGATCTGCTCTCGCTGGACGAAGTGATCGAGCAGGAACTCATTCTGTTCGTGACGCTAAATGTGAACAAAAACACCGAGCCGGTGCGCGCCTTGGGCAAGATGCTGCTGCAGAACCTTCAGCTCGTGGTCGGCAAACGGTACGAAAGCGAAGAGCAGCGGCGCAAGGTCAACCGACCGCTCTTCAGCGTCGTGCTCGACGAATTCGCTCCATTTGGATACCGGAACTTTCCGCACATCCTGCAAACAGCACGAGGTACCAACACGGCATTTCTATTCTCGATGCAGAGTCTTCCCCAACTCATGCATGTTGGCCGCGGCTTCCAGGAGGATGTTGCCTCCGCGCCAAACACGACGATGACCCTGCGAACCCGTGACGAAGAAACGGCACGCTATTTTCTGAGGGCTTCAGCGGAGCATCGTGTCACGCGGCGGAACCTGTCCATGGAGAGATGGAAGCTCTTCGGATTCGAACGGTATGAGGAAACAGGTCGGGCAGTCGATATTCAGGCGACTGAAACACGCGCCCTTGACGAACACGTCAAGAATCTGCCGAAAGGCCAACTGCAGATTCTGATGACCGACGATACGCGCGGCACGCTACACGCCCATCTGCACGTGCGTCCTCCAGCCGACGTTCGAGTGCCTCACTTCGCGCCTGCTCTCTATCCGCGGCTCAAACAATCCCGCGCGGCGTCCGTGGGTGCAAATCTCCGTTTCAAGAGTGCCGAATTCACACAGCCCCGGCACACGAGGCGCGTGCATTGAGAATGGGAATATGAAGCGAGCGATTGTTGTTTGTCAGCTGATGATCTCTCTTTCCCTCGCAGCTTCGGGTGTCCGCGCGCAAACCCTGCACCCACGATACGCCGGCCGGGACACATGGTATGAAGCTCTGCTGAAACAGTTCAACCCGAGCAATGCCGACCGCGGAGCCTGGCTTGAGAAGCGGCGCCAGGCGTTTCTCGAATCCACGGTGGCTCAACCGTACTTTTGGTACAGCGCAATGGTGACGGCGGGGATGCTCGTCGTCATGGTCGCCTACACCAAGCTGTATCTCGACCATCGTCGCAGCATGCGGATCACCGCGGAGATGATGGCGGACATCTACAGCCACGACCTCTATTCCCGGCAAGCGGCAACCGAGGCAATCGAGAAATACAACCGGCACATCGAGCAGTGCAACCGCGTGATTGAATCCGCGGAGTCGGGCGATGGCCGACCGGGCTGGGGTAGCACGGAGGCAGAAGGTCTACAGACGGAACTGCAGCGCGTCGCCAGTCAGCTCGAGGCGACGACCCAGGACAGGAACAAGCTTCAGGAAGAGCTCCGGCAGAAAGCGCACGTCGTCGCGGACCTTTCGCTGCGACTCGACGCGCTCTCTAAGAAGGTCAACGGCCCGGGACACGACGGCGGCGGTGCAAGTCAGGCTCAAACCAGCGGGGAGAACGGAGACGGCGTGCGGCTGGTCGGGCACATCAACCGGCTGCAGGAAGAGCTGTACGCCGAGCGGCAGAAAAACAAGCGGTTGAAAGGTTCGTGACGGCGATGCTCGTAACACTCACTGGCTTTGGCAGCGTTTGGCGTCGACGGTTTGGCACAAATCCAAACGATCCGAGGAGATTCGCGCGCGCCGCCTATTTCAATACAACAGGTGTTCCCGTCCACGGAAAGATCCGCACACGGCCAAAGGTCGTGGGCCATGCGCGGTTCAATGGAGTCGGCGGCTTTGATCCCAACGCTCCTCTGCGGATGCTGAACAGCGTCTTTGAATGCGCCGAACCTTGCACTTGGCAGGGACAGATCAAGGTTCTCTTCAAGCGCATCCTGCCCGCCCCGCAACAACCGGACTACCTGTTGGTTGTCGCTAGATCACGTGAGGTCGGACATATAGATGTGGGATCAACGGCGTGGAGGTCGGACGGGTCACTGCTGATCTCCTTTAGTGAGTGCGGTAGGCAACAGGAGGCAATGCTGTTGATGCCCCCCGGAGGTTGGCTGCGTACGGATGTCGGCAAGTTCGTCCTTCGTCCCTTCGTTTCCTGGCCTTGGAGTGCTCGCCTGCAATTGACGTCCTTGAATGGAGAGGAGTGAGATGCGTTATCCGGCGGGATCTCTCCAGCTCAACCCGTCGCGGGACCTGCCATTATTGCGGCAGGTCCTCCACTCGGAGTCTGTCACGCACTCGCAGCTGTTTGAATTTATGCGCTTGAATCACTGTGAGCAGAGCCGCAAGTCTCTCGACTGGAGACTGCGAAGATTGGTTGACCGCGGGCTTCTGAGGCGTCAGACAACGCCCGGTTGCACGGGTGAGCTTGTGTATTCCGTCGCGAGCACAGCCGCAGCTTTGCTACAAGGCATGGGGGAGTACTGCTTGGTTGGTCGCAACCGGTTCAATGGAAAAGAGGCTGAGCGAAGTGTTCTACACGCCATCGAACTCAATGAGATTCATCTGAGCGTGCTTCGGGCCGGGCTGCTTGTCCGCTGGATTAGCTCGATGGAGATCCGCTCGCAGAATGAGCTGACTGGATTTGGTTTCGCGAAAGACTATGACGCCGTCCTGACCGTCCACACTGAAGCGGGCGAGCAGCGCTTCGCACTTGAATACGAACGGAGGCCCAAGCCAATGCGCTACTATCGGGACGTCGCGGCCTCGCTCGGTCGCGAGGCGCATGTGAACCAGGTGCTCTACCTGGTCTGCAATTATGACTTGCTGCAGTTCGTTTCTCGCTTCTTCGGGAATAGCCAGCATCGCGTATTCTTCGGCTTGGTGAAGGGCTGGCACGATCAGCTTCTAGACATGCCGGTTTCTTGCAATTCAGCAATCAGCACTTTCCCACTCCGAAAGGCTCTCGACAGTCCCGCAACGCAAGGGGAGTTGGCAATGATTTCTGGGTGAACCGTTTGTTTGCCTTCCATTGGCCTTTCTTTGCCGCGCTATTGCATCGACATTGGCCTTCTTCGAGGCGTCGCAAGTGACTAAGTGCGCGGAGCTTGCGCATTTACTATTCCCGATTTTGGTGGTGTTTTCGGCTCGGGAAGATCGCTAGGGCCGCGGTGGAAGGCCGCTTGCCGAGTGACCCAAGAAAGCGCTCCGAAATCCCAGCGAGGCCGACGCTTGCGGTACGGCGTCAGGAACTCCTCGCCAAGCTGAAAACTACCCATCGGTCCAGACCGACCATCACGAACATTTGCTAATGGAGTCCCGAGGCTCGGTTCCATCAGGGCGTTTTTTGTTCTACGCAAACGACTCCTGGGGTACCGCCGATTCTTTCTTCTCTTCGGGCTCGTCCGTCAGAGTAGCCTCCGCCAGGAGCAGCACACTTGCGACCGAGACCGCATTTTCAAGCGCAACGCGCACTACCTTGGTCGGATCGATGATACCGACCTCAACCAAATCGACGTACTGGCATTGCGCCGCATCGAAGCCGTAATTTCCTTTTCCGGAACGCATGCGGTCCACGACCACGCCTCCGTCAACGGTCGAATTCTCCGCAATCTGTCGCGTCGGAGCTTCGAGCGCTCGACGCAGAATCAGCAGGCCGGTACGCTCATCTCCCGTGCAACTGGCCTCTTCGGCCATGACTGGATCGATAAGGCGGAGAAGCGCCAAGCCGCCGCCGGGCACGATTCCTTCGGCCAGCGCAGCTTTCGTTGCGCTGATGGCGTCTTCGATCGCTTCTTTCCGGTTTTTCATCTCGGCCTCGGAAGGCGCACCCGCACGGATCACGGCTACTCCACCTGAGAGTTTCGCCAGGCGTTCGTGCAGCTTCTCCTTATCGTAGTCCGAGGTCGTCTTCTCGATTTGCTTGCGAATTTCGGCGCAACGCCCTTCGATGGCCGCTTTCGATCCCTCTCCGCCTATGATGGTCGTCTTGTCCTTGTCGATCACGATTCGTTTGGCGCGCCCCAGTTCCTTGAGTGTCAAATTTTCGATCTTCAATCCGAGTTCCTCGGCGATCAACTCTCCGCCCGTGAGGATCGCGATGTCCTGGAGCATTTCCTTCCGGCGGTCGCCGAACCCTGGGGCCTTCACGGCGGCGGAAAGCAGCGAGCCGCGCACCTTGTTGACGACAAGAGTCGCGAGAGCCTCTCCCTCCACGTCTTCCGCCACGATCAACAACGGTCTGCTGGCCTTAGCCACCTGCTCCAGAAACGGCAGCATGTCCTTCATATTCGCGATTCGTTTCTCGTGCAAAAGAATGAGCGCGTCTTCCAACACGACTTCCATCTTCTCCGTGTCCGTTACGAAGTACGGTGAGATATATCCGCGGTCGAACTGCATGCCCTCGACAACCTCAAGAGCCGATTCGGTGGTCTTCGATTCTTCCACTGTAATGACTCCCTCTTTCCCAACCTTCTCGTAGGCCTCCGCTACCAGCTCGCCTATGCTCGTATCGTTGTGCGCGGAGATCGCCGCAATCTGGGCTTTCTCTCGCCGGGTCGCAATGGGACGCGAAAGCGCTTTCAATGCTTGCACGGCTGTACGCACGCCGCGGTCTAATCCGCGCTTGAGATCCACCGCGCTGGCACCGGCGGCCACGTTGTGCAAACCCTCCGCGAAAATCGCGTGCGTCAGAATAGACGCCGTACTCGTTCCGTCCCCCACGGTCTCCCCGGTGCGTTCCGCCGCTTCGCGAATCATTTGCGCGCCGAGATTTGCCTCGGCATCCCTCAGTTCGATTTCCTTTGCGATCGTGATGCCGTCGTTGCAGACGATCGGCCTCCCCCACTTCTTCTGAATGAGGACGCATTTCGACTTAGGACCGAGAGTGATTCGGACCGCATCCGCCAGTTGCGTCGCGCCGCTCAGGATCTTCTCCCGAGCCGCAGAACGGAAAAGTAACTTTTTCGCAGCCATCTCGCGTCTCCTTCGCTCCTACGTAGGCCTTGCCATATAACCACTATTCGAGATGTTGGCGACTCACGCGGTGATACCCATCACAATCCCCTGTGAGGTCCTTCGCGTCCCGGCTTAGGAGAAGACTCTGACCGGCAGCCGGAAGCTATCCATAAGCGGGGGTGTCGGAAGCAAAGAGCTCGGTTCTAGGTGGATCGCCAGCAATCCGGAAGTGATTACGCGGAACCGTCGTTGTCCGTTAACGCGGCGGCACCGAATCTTGCCATAGGGATGCTGAGTATAGCTGCAGGAAATTCTGACTCTAAGGAGGATGTTCATGTTTGGAGAAATGAACGTGGTTCCGATCATCAACCTTCGGCACGCACCGGAGACGATGGGAGGCTCGGTTGACGGGGCCCTAGCCCGGTTACTCGATGTGACCGAGCACCCGACTGTCGCCAAATGGATCCAGTTGCCGAGGGCCTTGTTGGTGTTCCTTATGGTTCCGGGAGACCCGGAATCCGGTGCTTTCTACGTGTACGATCGAGTCGCAAGAGTTTGGCTGTGGTTGGACTTTGACGATGAGAAGTTCGGCGGCTACACGGTGCGAGATTTTGACCGACTGGTACGCGAGTGCCACTTCCTCGATATCGTTGAGCACCCTCAATTCCTCGCAAGTAGAAATCGCTGGATCGTTCAGCCAGGCGTTCAGCCTCGCCGAGCCCCAGAGTTCGAAATGGAAAACCGTCCTGCCTGAGCCGCGCGCCATGAATGTCTCGCTTTCCGCAACCCACGTCATATCAATCCGTTAGCCGCTCCAACCCCACTTATTTGACAAACAAGAGGCTCGGGTTTAGGTAGGTCGCGCGCGCACCATCTTGCGTTGCGGCACGCGGGAGGAACCATGAGCGGACCCATTCGGGCGAGCCGGACGATTGTCGCAGATTACGAACGGCTGTTCGTCAATCGAGGAGCATACACGTTGCAATCCTTTCGGCCGAACCCTGACAGCGGGCGTCACTACTATTTTCGACCCAAGGCAAAGGGAACCGGGCAGGAATTGACCTTGACCGCACGCACCATTCGCCGGCATCTCGAAGGTGAGCTTACGATCGGCTTGTACGCGATTAACCCTGCCACACAGCGATCGAAGTGGGTTGCCATCGACGCCGACTATGCGGGAGCGATGGAGGACCTTCTCAAACTCCAATACTTCCTCGAGCAGGACCAAGTGCAGGCGGCGCTCGAAATGAGCCGCCGTGGCGGCCATCTTTGGATCTTCATGGAGAAACCTGCGCTCGCCCGCGACTGCCGAATCTACATTTACGACTTAGCGCTCCGGCTCGGACTACGCATTAAGGGTCTCGGTTTGGCAGACGGCATCGAGGTGTTCCCGAAACACGACGAGTTGCGCCCAGGAGAATTTGGAAACGCCATCCGCGGACCACTTGGAATTCACCGCGGAGCCGGCCGGAGATATTGGTTCTATGGGGCGGATTACGATTTCGAGAAGCAGATCGAATATCTGAACCGGCTCCGAAAGCTGAGTGAGGATCAGCTTCGCAGCTCCATTGCGGGCAAGGTGATGCCGCCGGAGTTTGTAAGGAATCGCTCGCCTGTTGATCAACCATCTCCCTCATCACGCACATCGGGTCGCGAGTTCCGAATTCTCGAGCACGTGGGAAAGGTTCGTACAGTTGGCCGGAACTATGTGACGCGATGCCCATCGTGCGCGGAGGCTGGCCAGGATAGAAGTGGCGACAACTTGGCGATCTCCATTGACGATCCGCGAAAGTATCTTTGTTGGGCAGGATGCCGCAAAGAGATGATCCGCCGGGCGCTGGGTTGTCCGATCCCGGCTCGACAGTCCGCGTAAGGAGGCGTCGACATGCAAAACAAACAAGAACTTCTGGCGCGTCGAGGTCTCACGCTGTCCCGCCAAGTGCTGAAGCGCCTCAATGGCGTAAGCATTCTCGCCCGGTCTAGCGTCAGTCTCGAACGTCAACACTTGGCGGGACGGTACGTCATGCGCGGCATCGAATCGGGCGGAGCGGTGAGGGACTTCGGTCGGTATGTGACCTTCTGTGGTCCCGATGGTTCGGCGCTCCCGTACCTCCATCCAATCGACGCCATTGCCGTGAATGGAGTTCACGCCGTAGTAGTCGCACCCATTCTTGTGAGGATCGAACTGTTTCGCAACGGTCGTACCTGTCAACTTCTAATCACGCACCATCAACCGGGAAAATCCGAGAATGGTCGTCGCCCTGCAATCGAGAGCAGTCTTCTGTTCCGAGGAGTGAATGGTTTCATCGACTCGAGACTCCGGAACAACGGAAGTAATTCGAACGGATCGCCGGTGCCGCGTTTCTGGTCACGCTCTGGCGAGGAGCTCAAGATTCCACCCGCTTTCAGCGCGGCGGTCGCGGCCGTGGCCCGTGGAGCAAATTGCGTAGGTTGCTCTCACGCGCACTTCTTAATGGAGCCGGCTCGCTTGGCGGTTGGGGCTGGCGCCGTGTGATCGAGTGCCCAGTGGAGGGAAAGATGCCAGCAGGAGCCGCAACCGACCGAGGGTCGTCGGCGGGAACCTTAGCGCCGGACCTGGACAACGGCCAGAAGACCAAGACCGATGGTGTTGAGGTGCCGGAACAGCAGGACCTTTTTGTACGCGCCCAGCGGCGCAAGCTTCCCGATGAGAGAAAATCCATCACCCACAAATTTGCGATCGGCGGTCACGAGGGCTACATCATCGTCGGAATGTACGCGGAAGGAGTGCCAGGCGAAATCTTCATCAAGATGGCGAAGGAAGGCTCCACACTTTCGGGTTTCATGGATGGCCTGGCGCTTTCGATCTCGATCGGTCTTCAGTACGGCGTGCCGCTGAAGGCTCTGGTCAACAAGCTGACCAACACTCGATTCGAGCCAAGCGGATTTACAGAGAATCCAAGCATTCGATACGCGAGTTCGGTGTTGGACTATATTTCCCGCTGGCTCGGCGGGAAGTTTCTGTCAGCGGAATATCTCAAACCGCGAATCGATCTCCATGAAGAGCCTGTATCAGAAAGCCCGGTTGTAGCGGACGCCTTGTCCGCGCAAACGCGCATTCTCTCGTCCGAAGTCGGCGATGCGCCTTCGTGCTCAACTTGCGGCATGCTCATGGTCCCCAACGGAAGCTGCTACAAGTGCGCAAATTGCGGCAGCACGAGCGGCTGCTCATAATCTCGCCCGGTCTCACTCTTCCACTCTCTGCGATTCACCCATTTTGTGTTTCTCTTTGACAACCGAGGAGCGTTTCATGACTACAGATCAAGAAAGGAAGGCCGAGGTACTGAAGTTTTCCGATGCTTTGCGCAGTGCGGCAGTCGCGAAAGTGACGGTTAGCTATTACGGGAGTGGCGACGAGGGGCGTGCAGAACCACCTCAATTCGAAGATGCGGCGGGGACTCCAGTCGAGGAGTCGCGCCTGCCGTCCGATCTTGATCTCCAGACACTCGGCGATCTCCTTGAGGGTTTCGCGCCAGAAGGCTACGAAGACGGCGATGGCGGCTTCGGAACTATTACATTCGATCTCGGAACCCTACTCATTCGCGTTGAGCACAACTGGTATGAAACCGTCAGCCACCCTGGCGAGCCGCGGGAGATCTAGGCCATGGCTCATCCTTTGGAACACGCGAACAGTAGCGCCCGCAGATTCGGCGGCGTCCCTGACGATTATTTGCCGATCCACAAATGGTTCGATGAATCGAAGGCCATCCTGGCAGATGTTCGGCATCGGGCGCTGCGCCACCATGCCGAAGGAATCTTTTTGGCAGAGCGCATTTTCGGCGCGGCTGTTCGCAACAGCGAGGGTAAAGATGTGCCCGTGCGATATATCGGAGAGCAACACGTTCGCGAGGACCTCGGGCGCATACCCAGTTTCCAGGACTGGGCCACGGCGATCAGGATGCAACCGTGGATGTACGGACAGAAGCTAACGAAGACGACTGAAATTTAGGTCACCACAGCCGCGCCTCCGCGGTGCGCAGCCCCGCCTATCGCAGTCCACCCGCCTACGTTCTCTCGACGAAATCCAAAGCCACACCTGAGGAGTCCTCGGCGAGGCTTGGATGTGCAGAGCAAACTCGAAAGGAGAACCACATGGAGCAAGCGCAACTGTTGGCTCATTGCGGGAGTACGAAGATCAGCCGAGAAGAATTGAAGGCGATCCCCACTCCGGCCGCGAGCGCAACCCATCAACCACTTCCACACTTCGAGATTGTCGGCGCGCTCATCGAAACTCTGAGCTTCCGGCAGATTTCGAT